>Ga0210040_10000559_pt1 | contig 62270 bp, 56 predicted proteins | sample CryGeyCG12114_NA_FD_185462 | JGI IMG/M metagenome (GOLD analysis project Ga0210040, IMG submission 185462) | Groundwater microbial communities from aquifer - Crystal Geyser CG19_WC_8/21/14_NA (SPAdes) (version 2) | ecosystem: Environmental > Aquatic > Deep subsurface > Groundwater | place: USA...
TGCTGCGCGCGGAGCTGTACGCCATCCCCGCCCTGCTGGCCGCGGGGATCACCGTGGCCGCCAGCGCCGCGGGCGTCCAGGGCCTCACCGCCGCCCTGGTGGCCGCCGGGGCCTGCTTCGCGCTGCGGATGGTCGGCGTCCGCTACGACCTGCACGCCCCCGGCCCCCGGGCGCTCGGGCAGGACGGCCGGTAGCGCCGGGTGGGCCGGGTGGCTGTCGGTGCGCCGGTCAGCGGCGCACCGACAGCCACCTGGCACCTGCCGTTCAACTCCAAGCCCTCTGGGCTCCACCTCGTCCGCGCACACTCCGGACATGGCTCTCCACCTGGTGCACCTGCGGCGCCCCTCCGAGCCGGCCGGCGGGAGGGTCGTCGCCCAGCGCCGACCCTCGACGCCGCGCGGGGGAGCCGCGGTGCGCCCCCACCCGACCGCGGAGCGCGGCCCCGCGGTGGCCGAGGCCCTGGTGCTCGACGCCCACGAGGGGTCGGAGGTCTCCCTCCTCCTGCGGGACGGGCGGGTCGCCGTCTACCGCTCCCGCGCCCTGGTCGGCCCCGCGTCCCGCCGGTACGACCTCGTGCGCACCCAGCCCGCGCTGGCGCAGCCCGGGTCGGCGCGCGGGCTCGGCCTCCGGGCCGCGGTGGCCGCCCTGCTGGGCCGGTAGGCCCCAGCGGGGGCTAGGACCCGGCGTCCCCGCCGCCCGCCCCGCGCGCCCCGTCGACGGGCTTGACCTCGTCGGCCGAGCCCTCTGCTGCGGCGGCGCTCAGGTGCGAGGACAGGGCGTCCTCCCGCCTGACGTCGACGACGTGCCCGGTGATGTCGGAGGTCAGGACGCTCAGCGACGCCTCGGCGACGGCCGCCGAGGTGAGCAGGGACCCGGCGGGCTCGTCGCCGAAGGCGCGCGTGCGCATCGGCGTGCTGGTGCGCTCGGGGTTGACGCAGTTGACGCGGACGCCATCCGGCGCCCACTCGTCGGCCAGCGCCTGCGTGAGGTTGACGACCGCGGCCTTGGCCGAGGAGTACAGGCTGTAGCCGCTGCGGCCGCGGGTGTAGGAGCTGGACGTGAACAGCAGCAGCGAGCCGCGCGTCGCCGCGAGGTGGGGGTGGAAGACCTGCGCGATGTGGATGGGCGCCAGGTAGTTGACGTCGGTGGCCAGGTAGATGGTCTCCTCGCTCGCGTCCACCAGCTCCCCCCGCGGGAGGGTGCCCGCGGTGTTCACCACGAGGTCGACCCGCCCGGTCTCCTCCAGCGCCCGCGCGCAGGCGGCCTCGACGTCGGAGCGCCGCTCGACGTGGGTGCCCGTCTCGGACCTGCTGAAGCGCAGCGCACGCGCCCCGTGGGCCTCGGCCAGCTCGGCGATGTCGGCCCCGATGCCGGAGGAGCCGCCGAACACGACGACCGTCCTCCCGGTGAGCGCCTCCCGCAGCTCCGCCTCCGTGCGCGCCCGGGGGGTCTCGTGGGTGTCCAGCTGGAAGAGCTTGTCCGCGATGTAGACGTCGATCGGCTCGGTGATCTTCATGTTGCGGTCCTCGCCGCGGACCACGGCGATCGGCACCTCAGGGGTGTAGCGCAGGACGACGGTGCAGTCGTCCGTCGCCTCGAAGCGCGGGTCCCGGCTGGCGAGCTCGTACGCGCGGCGGATCACCGGGGCGTGGAAGCACTGCGGGGTCTGCCCGCGGCGCAGGAGGTGGCGGGGCAGCACCTCCTCCAGCGTCGTGCCCGTCGCGCGGTCCACGCGCACCACCGTGTCGGCGGAGGGGATGGCGGTGTCCACGGCGCCGTAGGAGTCCAGCGCCGCCACGCAGTCGGCGATGATGCGCTGGCTGACCAGCGGGCGCACCGCGTCGTGGAAGATGAGGTTGCAGTCCTCGTCCTCCACGGCGTCCAGCGCCTTCTGCGTGGTCGCGTTGCGCGTGTCGGCGCCCTCGAGGATGCGGGTGACCTTCGGGTAGGCCCCTGAGCGGGTCAGGGCGCGGACGGCGTCCAGGTGCCCCGGGGTCATCAGCACGACGATCTCGTCGATGAGCGGGGAGGCCTGCAGGGCGGCGATCGTGTGCTCCATGATCGGCTTGCCGGCCACCTTGATGAGCTGCTTGGGCACCGCCAGCCCGACGCGGCTCCCGGTGCCTCCGGCCAGGACCACGGCCACGTTGCGTCGTCTGTTCACCGCGCCAGTCAACCCCAGGACGGCCGGGCCCACGACCTCCTGCTCCGCCGACCTGCGTGGTGACGACGGTCGGCTGGTCGGCCGTGCCGCTGCGTGATCCCGTGACGACCGGCGGGGCGGCGGGGCTGCGTGCTCTATCTTGGGCCCGCCCCAGCCCCTGCGCGGGCCGGCAGGGCGTGGCGCACGACGGAGCAGGAGGCTCGGGCTGATGAACCGCACCGGGGGCCGTCGGCTCGGCGCGATCCTGGGCGCCTGCCTGCTCGTGCTGCTCCTCGTGCTGGTGGTCGGGGTCCTGGGCGGGTGGGTCGCCGTGGTGGCCGTCGCCGGCATCGGCGTCGCGGCGTGCGAGGTGGCGCTGCACCGGGTGGTGGTCACGGCGTTCCCGCTCCAGCGCGACCTCGTGCTGGGTGAGCTGAGCGCCCGCCTCGCGCTGGAGCAGGCTCTCGTGCTCGTCTGCGCGGTGCGCCTGGACGGGCTGGGCGCGCAGGGGCGCACCGCGGTCGTGCTCGCGGTGGTCGCCCTCCAGGTGCTGCGGATGGTCCACTCCGCTGCGGCGCACGCCGACGACCGGCTGGCGCGCCCGCGGGTGCAGGCGCGCGGGCTGCCGGGCGCCTCGGTCGTGCGTCCCGGGCGCAGCGCCGCGGCCGGCGGCCGCGGCCGGGAGGTCCTCGTGGCCGCCACCGGCCTGCTGCCCCTCGGGCTGCTCGCCGCCGCCGTGACGGGGGACGCCGACCTGGTGGTCCCGGCGGCCGTGGCGATGGTCCTCGTCGCCGCGGCGGTGGTCACGGCGAGCGCACCCGTCGCGCGAGCCCTCGTGCGCGGTCCCCGGGGTGGCGCGGCCGTCGCCGCGGTGCAGCAGGCCGTGGTCCGCCACCGCCCCGACGTGGTGCTGTACGCACCCGGTCGGGCGGAGGACGTGCACTGGGTCAGCACCTGGCTGGACGCGCTCGACGAGCTCGCCGCCCGCGGCCGGCCCGCTCTGGTCCTCGTGCGCGACCCCGAGATCATGGACCGGGTGCCCCCGTCGGCGACCCCGGTGGTGTGCCTGGCCGAGGACTACGACGTGCGGCTCTTCGCGCTGCCGGAGACCAGGGTGGCGCTGTACGTGGCCAACACCCCCGACAACTACGTCCTGCTGCGCAACCCCGACCTGCGCAGCGCCTTCGTCGGCCACGGGGACAGCGACAAGCTGGCCAGCACCAGCCCCGTCTCCAAGATGTTCGACGAGGTGTGGGTCGCCGGCGAGGCGGGGCGCGACCGCTACCTCAGGGCCGACGTGGGGGTCCGCCCCGAGCAGATCCGCACCGTCGGGCGACCGCAGGTGCGCCGGGTCCTGCGCGGTGCCCGGCCGGTGCCCGAGGCGCCGTTCACCGTCCTGTACGCCCCCACCTGGGAGGGCTTCCACAACGAGGGCGACCAGCTGTCGCTGCCCCACTCCGGGGTCGAGGTCGTCCGCCGCCTGCTCGCCCTGGACGGCGTGCGCGTCCTCTACCGCCCCCACCCCGGGACGGGGGTCCGCGACCCGCGGTTCGCCCGCGCCGACCAGCAGGTCCGTGCGGCGCTCGCCGAGGCGGGCGAGCCGCACGCGGTGGTGGCGGGGCCTGCGGTCGACCTGCACACGGCCCTGAACGCCGCCGACGTCCTGGTCACCGACATCACCTCCGTCATCTCCGAGTTCCTCGCCTCGGGCAGGCCCTACGTCGTGGTCAACGGGACCGACCTGGACGACGACGCGTTCCGCGCGAGGTTCCCCTCCACGGCGGGCGCCGCCCTGGTCGGCAGGGGCGGCGCAGGGCTGGAGGCGGCCCTGGAGGACGCCCGCGGGGCGGACACCATGCGCCCGGCGCGCGAGGCGGTGCGCGTCCGGCTCATCGGCCCCGTGACGGACGACCCGATCGCCCTCTTCGACGAGGCCGTCGACGCGCTGGGGGACACCCTGCGCCCGCGCGGCGCCCGGGCGAGCGGCGCCGTCGTCCCCGCGGGGACCGGTGGTGGGGCGTGATCGCGGACCTGCTGCGGCGCGCCGTGGCGCGCACGCGCTGGTGGGTCCTGCGGGAGCGGGCCGTCGTGGCCGCCACGTGGGTCGCCGTGCGCGTCCTCCCTCCCCGACCGACGGCCGTCGTGCACGGCGAGCCGGACTGGGAGGGCAACGCCGTCGAGGTGCTGAAGGGCCTCGTGCGCCGCTACCCGGGGCAGGTCGTCTGGCTCAGGGACGCCAGCACGCCCAGTGACGCGGAGCTGCTGGGGGACGTGCCGGCGGGCCGGGTCCGCGCCGTGCGGACCAGGTCGCTGGCGGCGCTGCGCGTCTGCGCCCGGGCCGAGGTCACCTTCTTCACCCACGGCCTGGTCACCGCCGTGCGGCCGCCCGCCTCCCGCCTGGTGGTCAACCTCTGGCACGGGGACGGGCCGAAGGCGACCACGGGCCTGCCGCGGTGCCGGTCGACGGTCGCGGTGGCGGCGACGCGGCTGTGGGGGGACTACAAGGCCGACCTCTTCGGGCTGCGGCCCCAGGACGTCGCCGTGGTCGGCAACCCCCGGATGGACTCCGCCCGGGACCGGCCCGCCGCGCAGACGCGGGAGCGGCTGGGCCTGCCGGCCGGCGGGGAGCAGCTGGTCCTCTGGCTCCCCACCTTCCGGCGCGGGGGCAACCAGAACGTCAGCTTCACGAACGGCCTGCCGCTCAGCCAGGCGCTGGAGGCGCGCATCGTCGTGCCCGAGGGCGTGCGGCTGGTCGTCAAGCCGCACCCGATGGACTCCGACGACTACGCCGGCCTCGGCGCGACGGTCCTCACCGACCGGGACCTGCTCCGCGCGGGCGTGACGCTCCCGCAGCTGCTGGGCGCTGCCGACGCCCTGGTCAGCGACGCCTCGAGCGCCTGGGTCGACTACCTCGGGCTCGCCCGGCCGGTGGGCTTCTTCCTGCCCGACCTCGACGCGTACGGGGCCGCGAGGGGGTACAACGTGCCGGACCTGCGGGAGGTGCTGCCGGGGCCGGTCCTCGGGGACCCGGAGGCGGTCAGCCGGTTCCTGCTGGACGTCCGCGAGGGGACGGCGCGGCCGCCGGCCGGCTACCCGGCACTGGCCCGGATCGGGCACCAGGGCGCCGTCCCGGTCACCGACCGGCTCTTCGACTGGCTGGACGACTACCAGTCGGCGCGGGGGCGGCGCCGGCTGTTCACCGGGCCCCCGTCGCCGCGGTAGCCCCCCGGGGCGGTGCGGCAGCGGCGCGCCTCGCCCCGTGGTCGGCCAGGGCGTGCAGGAGCAGGACCGCCCCGAGCATCTCCAGCAGCTCCTCCAGCGTGCTCACGACCAGGTAGCCCGGGTCGAACTGGTCGCCGCGCTCCAGCAGGACCGACCCGGGCAGCTCGAGCCCGACGGCGCCCGCCACGTACACCGCTCCTGCGGCGACCACGAGCCACCGGGTCCGGGCGGGCAGGTGTCCCAGGAACCGGAGGTAGGCGAGCCCGAAGAGCGCCACCAGGGGCACGGCCACGACCACCCACGAGAGGTTCAGCACCCCGCCCAGGTCCAGCGCCTCCCGCACCGGCTCGTTGGCGAGCTCGTGCAGGGAGGCCACCTCGTCCAGGGACAGGTAGGCGAAGGCCAGGGCCAGGACGCGCCAGTGCCAGACGTACCGCTCCCCGCGGGCAGCGGTGTCCCCGGCGGTGGTCCACAGGGACAGGGCGCAGAGCAGCAGCAGGCTCCCGGTGAACCACGCCGGGACGCTGTTCTCGGCGTCCAGCCCGAACCTGCGCACGATCCGGGGCAGGTCCGACGCGGAGGCGCCGCGGGCGACGCCGACCGCGAGGCCGAGGAGCGCCAGCACCACCGCGGTGGCCGCCAGCAGCGCGGTGGGGCGCCCCGGCGCGATCCGGAAGGAGAAGGAGGTGCTGGCAGCGGGGGGAGGAGGTGCGTTCACCTCGTGAACCTGGCACGCCGGGGCGGGGACGACCACCGCAGGAGCCGGTGGTGGGACGACGGCGACCGAGCGTGTGCAGATGTCCGTCTGCGTGCTCGGATCAGCTGGCGCTGCCCCGGATGGTGCCCGTGCGGCGGCCGGTGGCCCGGTAGAGCTCCTTGGCGAGGAACCGGGCGCGCTCGCGGCCGACGAGGCGCGGGCGCGCCCGGTGCAGCACCTCGAGGCGCTCCTCCAGCGGCAGGCCGGCGGTCTCGGCCAGCAGGGAGGGCAGCCGGCGGCGGAACGGCTCGCGCACGAGGTCGTGCCAGTAGTGGTAGACGACGTCCGACGACGGGGACACCGTCGCGCCCTGCGCGAAGGCGTGGCCCGTCGCGAGCTGCTCGACGGTGAACAGCCCGTCGTGCTGGGCGTAGACCTCGTCCGTCAGGCGCAGCGCCTCGGCCACCAGGTCGCTGTCGGCGGGGTGCACGCCGACGACGCCGCTGTTCCACATCGGGCTGCGTCCCGACAGGGGGGCGCCGCGGCCGTCCGCGTCGGTGGCGCCCCCTGCGCCGAGCTGAGCGTCCAGCTGCGCGGCCAGCTCCCGGTCGGGCGCCCGGCCCTGCTCGAGGGTGCCCTCGAGCAGGTGGAGCACGGTGCGGCCCGGCCCGATCCGCTCGAAGAGGCGACCCGCGGGCTTGCGGAACCACGTGTCGGAGTCGACGAAGACCACCGGGCCGCCGGTGGAGGCCAGCGCGTCGGCGACGACCTCGAGCTTGCGGCGGTGCAGGTACCCGTCGGGGCCCGCCCACGCCGCCAGCTCCTCGGGGGAGATGGGCCGCAGGCCGACGGGCAGCCCCTCGTAGAGGGAGGGGTGGTCGGTGTAGAGGAGGACGTCGGTGCCCGGCTGCGCTCCCACCGCGCGCCGGGCCGACAGGACCCCGTAGGTCGTCTCGGCCACCTGGACGGGGTGCCCGCCGTACGACAGGTACACCAGGGTCTTGCGCTCCACCGCGGTCCTCCGTGCTCGGTCCTGGACGCCCGGCCCCGTGCGCGTCGGGGGAAACCTAGCCGCGCCCGTGCCCCGCGTCGCGGTCGCGTGCGCGCCCGGGTGGCGCGGGCCACTGAGGGACACGGAGGGACACGAAGGGACACGGAGGGACACGGGGGCCGGGGCCTGGCAGGATGCCCCGAATGGACCGATACGGGGCCGCCTCCGGCTCCGAGCAGCTGCAGATCTCGGTCGTCATCCCCACCCGCGACCGCGAGGCCTCCGTGGTGGCCGTCGTCGAGGCGCTCCTCGCCGACGACGTCGCCGACAGCGAGGTCCTCGTCGTGGACGACGGGAGCCGGGACGGCACCTGGGCCGCGCTCCAGCGGCTGGCCGCCCGCGACCCCCGGGTCGTCCCGCTGACCGCGGGAGCGGGCAAGCGCGCGGCCGACGTCGTCGGGACGACGCGCGCGCGAGGCCGCGTGCTCGTCTTCCTCGACGACGACGTGATGCCGCAGCCGGGCCTCCTGCGGGGCCACCTGGAGGCGCACCGCGACCGGGACGACCTCGTGGTCCTCGGCTACATGCCCACGGTCGTGCCCCGGCCGGCGACGGGAGCGGCGTTCGCCACCATCCTCTACGCGAGCGAGTACGAGGGGCGCTGCGCCGTCTACGACGCCGACCCGGCCGACGTGCTCCAGCACCTGTGGGCGGGGAACATGTCGATGACCCGAGCCGCCTACGACCGCGCCCGCCTCGCCGAGCTCGCGTCCTTCGACTTCCGCCACGAGGACCGCGAGACCGGGCTCGCCTGCGCCGCTGCGGGCCTGGTCGGCGTCTTCGACCGCAGCCTGATGGCCACGCACCGGCACACCCGCACGGTCGACCAGTTCCTGCGCGACTCCCGCCGCGAGGGCGGTGGTCGCGCTGAGCTCGCCGCGAGGCGCCCGGGGCAGGCGCACGCCGGCGCCGCCGAGATGGCCGCGGGCCTGCCGGCCCCGGTCGCCGCGGTGGTGCGAGCGTGCCGGCGTCCGGTCGTGGGGCGTCCCGCGGTCGCCGTCCTGACGCTCGCCCTGCGCCTGGCCGCACGGAGCGCCCGGCCCGAGCCGGCCGTCACCGTGGCCAAGCTCCTGCGTCGCGTCGTGCAGCAGGCGGGGATGCTGGAGCAGATGGCCCGCACCGGCGCGGGCGCCGCGCCCGCCGAGGCGCCGGCGGAGGGGTCCACCGCCCCGCGCGCCGCGGCCTGAGGACGCCCAGCGGCGCGGCGGGCGGACCGGTGACCCCCCGGCGCGCCGCCGCGGTCCGGGTACCCTGCGCGAGGTGCGGACGTCGCACCACCACGTGTCGACGACAGCGGGTACCACCGGCCTGCCGTGAGGAGGTCGGGTGAGCGCACCACCCGGAGGGGCTGCTGAGCCGGCCGAGCCCGTGGCGGACGGCCTGCGCCAGCGCGCGGTGCGCGGGGTGCTCTGGAACGCGGTCGAGAAGTGGTCGGTGCGGCTGAGCACCCTCATCGGCTTCGTCGTCCTGGGCAACCTGCTGACGCCCGAGGCGTTCGGCGTGGTCGCGCTGGCGATGACGTTCATCTCCCTGCTCACGACCGTGACCGACGCCGGCTTCGCGGCCTACCTGATCCAGCTGCGGCGGCTCACCGACGCGTCCACGAGCACCGCGTTCTACACGTCCTCGGCGATGGCGCTCGTCCTCGCGGGGATCCTCGCCGCTGCGGCGCCGCTGATCAGCGGGTGGCTGGACACCCCCGAGCTGGAGCGGGTGATCCCGGCCCTGGCCGTGGCGCTGGTGATCGCCGGCCTGTCCAGCGTGCCGGCGACGCTCCTGCGGCGCGAGCTCCGCTTCAAGGAGCTGGCCGTGCGGCAGGTCGCGGCGACCGTGCTGTCCGTCGCCGTCGCGGTGGGCCTGGCGCTGGCCGGTGCGGGCGTGTGGGCGCTGGTGGGCCAGACGCTCGTGCGCTCGGTCGTCGCCCTGGTGGTCCTCTGGGCGACGTCGGACTTCCGCCCGCGCCGGCTCTTCGACCGGACCGAGGCGCGCGCGATGACGTCCTACGGCAGCAAGTCCGTGGTGGTCCACCTGGGCAACCAGGTGAACAGCGAGGGGCAGACCTTCCTCATCGGGGCCCTCGCCGGTCCGGTGGCCCTGGGCTACTGGGCGATCGCCAGCCGGCTGGTGAACGTCGTGGTCGAGGTGTGCACCTCGATCATCGGCACGGTGGCCAACCCGGTCTTCGCCCGGCTGCAGGGCGACGGCCAGCGGCTCGCGCGCGCGCTGGGGACGGCGATGGCGCTGGCCGCGCTGGTGACGGTCCCCGTGCTGGTGTGCCTGTCCCTGACCAGCCGCGAGGTGGTCCCCGCGGTGTTCGGGTCCCAGTGGGTGCCGGCCGCAGCGCTGGCGGCGATCGTGACCGTGCGGGGCGTGCTGCGCTCCCTCTCGGGCTTCGGAGCGTCGGTCCTCATGGCCACGGGCCACCCGAGCGCCGAGCTGGTCGCCACCGCCACCCTGGTCGTGGTGCAGCTCAGCCTGGTGGCCCTCTTCCACGACGACCTGGTGGTCATGGCGGTGGCGCTGACCGTCGGCACGGGCCTGACCATCCCGATCCGGATCGTGCAGCTGCGGCGGCTGCTCGGGGTGCCGCTGCGCACCTACGCCGCGACGGCGTCCGTCCTCCTGGCCGCGGGCGTGGCTGCGGCCGCCGTCCTGGGCGTCCAGGAGCTCGCGCAGCTGCAGGGGGCCGGGTACGTGGTGATGGCCGTGGTGGTCGGGGGCGTCGTCTACGCGGGTGCGGTGCTGCTGGTGTCCCGCCCCGTGGTGGCCGACCTGCTGGACATGGTGCGGCCTGCGCTGGCGCGGCGCCGCGGACGGCGCGCGGTGCCCGCCGGTCAGGGCTGAGGGCGGGAGCAGCCGTGGCGACGTCCGGAGGCGCACCGGTGGGCGCGGGGACGGCGGAGGCGCGCCGCTCGGCGCTGGTGGCCGCCGCGGTCGGCGTCGGGCTGATGGCGGCCGCGGACGAGGTCGTCTTCCACCAGCTTCTCGGCTGGCACCACTTCTACGACCGCTCGACGCCCGCGGTGGGCCTGGTCTCCGACGGGCTCCTGCACGCGGTGGAGCTGGTGCTGCTCGTGGCGGGGGGCTTCGCGTTCGCCGACCTGCGGCGCCGGGGGGCGCTGGCCCCGCGGTGGGCGTGGTCGGGGCTGCTGCTCGGGCTCGGCGGGTTCCAGGTCTTCGACGGCGTCGTCGACCACAAGGTGCTGCGCGTGCACCAGGTGCGCTACGGCGTCGACCTGCTGCCCTACGACCTCGCCTGGATCCTCGGCGGGGTGCTGCTCGTGGTGGCCGGCGCCCTGCTGGCGCTGCGCGCCCGGCGCGCCGGCGGCCCGCCCGGTGGTCGCGGCGCCGGCGGCCCGCCCGGTGGTCGCTGAGGCCGCCGCGCCCGCGGGAGCCGTCGCGGCGCACGCCGGCCACGGGGCGGCGACCGCCGCCTCCGCCCCGGGGTGGGCGCTCGCGGTGCTCCTCGTGGTCGCGGTGGTGGTGCCCTACCTCGCCGGCGCCGCCCGCGTGCGGGCCCGCGGCCGGCGCTGGAGCCGGTGGCGCACCGCCTCGTGGACGACCGGCGCGCTGCTGCTGGGCGCCGCCGCGTCGCCCCCCGTGGCCGCCGCCTCCGCCGGTCCGCTCGGCCACACCGCCCAGCACCTGCTGCTGGGCATGCACGCCCCGCTGGCGCTGGTGCTCGCCTCCCCGGTCCGGCTGCTGCTGGGAGCGGGCTCGCCCGCGGTCCGCCGGCGCGTGGCCGCGGTCCTCCGCAGCCGGCTGGTGCGGGTGGCCTCGGTCCCCGCCGTGGCGGCGCTGGTCGACACCGGAGGCCTGTACCTGCTGCACCTGACGCCGCTGCTGGCCGCGAGCCACCGCCTGCCCTGGGTGCACGCGCTGGTGGTGGTGCACTTCGTGCTCGCCGGGTCGCTGTGGGCGTGGGCCGTCGCGGGTCCGGACCCCGCGCCGCACCGGCCGGGCACGGGCGAGCGCGCGGTCGTCCTCGTGCTGGCGGCCGCGGCCCACGGCGTCCTGGCGAAGCTCCTCTACGCGCGGGCCGCCGACCTGCCTCCTGGCGCCCCGGGCACGGTCGCGGAGCGGGAGCAGGCCGCCGTCCTGCTCTCCTACGGCGGCGACCTGGCCGAGGTGCTGCTGGCGGCGGCGCTGTTCGCGGGGTGGCTGCGCCTGCGCGGGGTCCGGGCGCGCACCAGGATGGGCGCGTGCGCGCCCGGACCGTCCCCGACCCCGCTGAGGTCGTCTCCGCCGGCTCCGTGATGGTGGGTGCCGTGCTGCTCCTGGTGGCCGTGCTCTTCCTGGTGACCGCGCTGCGCCAGGCGGCCCTGGCCCGGCGGTGGCCGAGCGTCGGCGGCACGGTCGTCGAGCTGCGCTTCGTCAACGACCTCGCAGAGGGCGGGGCGCCGGCCGCGCGGGTGTTCCGGGTCCGAGCCCGCTACCGCACGCCGGACGGGCAGGAGCGGACGGCGTGGTCGGGCAACCGCGTGCGGATGCCCCTGGACGCCGTCGGTGCGCCCGTCGACGTCAGCTACGACCCGCACCGCCCCGACCGCGTGCTGGTGGGCCGCCCGTCGCTGCCCTGGTACGCGGTGGTGGCCGCCGTCGCCCTCGCGGCGGGCGGCGCCTTCTTCCTGGCCGCCGGGCTGCGCTGACCCGACCGGGGCGGCCTCAGCCCCGGGGCGCGCGGCGCGCGGTGCCGAGGAGCGCCGCCGCGACCAGCAGCGCCCCCGCGGCGAGCAGCCACATCCGCTGGCTGAGCGCGGCCAGCGCCGGAGCGCCGTGGACCAGCAGCACGGTGGTGGGGTCCAGCGCCGCCCGCCCGCGGCGCAGCACCCGCACGCCGAGGGCCAGCGACCCCAGGGACAGGACCAGCAGGCAGGCGGTCGCGGTGCCGCTGCGGACGCCGGCCGCCAGCCCTTCCTGCCACGTCGGGTCCTGGGCGCGCAGGAACCCGCCGGGCAGGCGGTGCAGCGCCAGCCACACCCAGGCGGCGACCGCCGCGGCGACGACCAGCCCGGTGCCCAGGGTGCGGTCCACGACGCGCGGGGGGAGGGGGAGGCGGCGCAGCGCGGTGGTGCCGTCGGCGGTCATGGGGCTCCTCGGGGTCGCCGGCAGGACGAGGAGGACCATGATCCTCAGTCGGGCGCCCGCGCACCATCCCCGAGCACCGTCCGCGGGCGGCGCTGCCCGAGCGCTGGAGGCCGAGCGGTCGCGGGCGGACCCAGGCCCGGCTCGTGGCTCAGGTCCTGCGGTGCTCCTGCACGGCGCACTGGCGGGCCGGGCTGGCGGACCCGGCCAGAGGCGGCCGACGGCGGTGCTGGTCCTCCTCGCCGAGGTGCTGGTCAGCGACCGCTCGACGCGGTCGCGGGGGCGCTGAGCGGGTCCTCGCGGTCGCGCTCAGCCCGGGCGTCGACGACGACCACCGCGCCGGGGGGCGCGCCGTCCGGCGCAGTGACCACCGTGACGGTCACCCGGACCGGCACGGGCCGCTCTCGGCGTCGCGGCGGGGCGGCGTCCACCCGCGCCGCCCGGAGGGCGGAAGATGGGAGGTCGGTCCGCGTCGGGCCGCGGTGCAGCAGGAGGTCGTGCGGGTGGTGACGAGCGTGGGTGCCCAGGTCGAGGGCGCCTCGCCGGCCCCTGCCCCCCGCTCCCGGCGGAGCGCCCGGCCCCTCCTGCTCGGCCAGCTGCGGGCGGCCGCCGCCCTGCTCGGCGGGGCCCTCCTCTTCGCCGCCTTCCCGCCGCGCGGGCTGTGGTGGACGGCGGTGCTCGCCTTCGCCCTGCTGTGGGTGGCGCTGCGCGGTGCGCGCGCCCGGTCGGCGGCGGTGCTGGGCCTGCTGTTCGGGCTGGCGTTCTTCCTGCCCCACCTGGTGTGGGTGGAGGACTTCCTCGGCCCGCAGTACGGGCCCGCGCCGTGGCTGGCGCTGTCGGCGCTGATGGCCCTGTTCACGGCCGGTGCGTGCGCGCTCGTGCCGCTGGTGTCCCGGCTGCCCGGCGCGCCGGCCTGGGCGGCGCTGCTCCTCGTGCTCCAGGAGACGGTGCGCAGCCGGGTCCCCGCCGGCGGCTTCCCGTGGGGGCGGGTGGCGTTCGGGCAGGTCGAGGGGCCGTTCCTGCCGCTCGCCGCGGTCGGCGGGGCGCCGCTGGTGACCTTCGCGGTCGTGGCCACCGGGTTCGGCCTCGCCTCGTGGGCCCTGGCGCCGCGCGACCTGCGGCGGGCGTGGGTGGTCCTCCTGCCGGTGGCGGCGCTGGTCGCCTCCCCGCTGGTCGACGTCGACGCGCAGGACGGCGAGCGCACCGTCGCGCTGGTGCAGGGCAACGCCCCTGACGTCGGGCTGGACCTGCTCGGCCAGCGCGACGTCCTGCGCCGCAACCACCTGGCCACGTCCGCCGAGCTCGCCGACGCGGTCCGCGCGGGTGACGTCCCCCGCCCCGACCTCGTGGTGTGGCCCGAGAGCGCCACGCCCACCGACGACGACGACCCGGTGCTGGACGCCGCCGTCGCCGACCTCGGCGCGCCCACCCTCGTCGGGGCGGTGCGGCCGGTCGAGGGCGGGGACGCCAACGTCGTCGTGGTGTGGGACCCGGTGACCGGGCCCGGCCAGCAGTACGTGAAGCAGGAGCTCGTGCCGTTCGGCGAGCGCATCCCCTTCCGCTCGGTGGCGAGCCTCGTGACGCCGTTCGTCGCGGCGCCCGACCTCGTCGCCGGCACCGAGCCCGGCGTCCTGGACGTCGCCGGCACCCGGGTGGGCGTGGGCACCTGCTACGAGGTGGCCTACGACCACGTGCTGCGCGAGACCGCCGCCCGCGGCGCCGAGCTGCTCGTGGTGCCGACCAACAACGCCTGGTACGGGCCGGGGGAGATGAGCCACCAGCAGCTCGCCATGGCGCGGCTGCGCGCCGTGGAGAACGGGCGGGCCGTCGTCGTGGCCGCGGTCAGCGGCGTCAGCGCGGTCGTGCGCCCCGACGGGAGCGTCCAGGAGCAGACGGACCTGTTCACCCGCGACGTCGTGGTCGCCGACGTGCCGCTGCGCACCGAGGTGACCCTCGCGACCCGCTGGGGCGGCGCGGTCCAGCACGGGATGACCCTCGCCGCGCTGACCGCCTGCGCCGTCGGTCTGTGGCGGCGCCGGCGCGGTCGGCCCTAGCGCGGCTGCGGCACGACCTCGGGGGAGTCCTGGACGCCGGAGGGGATCCGGCGGGGCCCGGCGCTCTCCGGCCGGGGCTCGTCCTGGCGGTGCAGCTTCACCGCGACGAGGGCCACGTCGTCCTCCCGGCGGTCCGGCAGCATGTGGACCAGGAGCTCGTCGCACAGCTCGTCCACGTCGCGGTTGCCCAGGTCCTCCAGCACGTCCTGCAGCTTGACCAGCCCGTCCTCCAGGGACTGGCCGCGGCGCTCGACGAGCCCGTCGGTGTAGAGCAGCACGATGGAGCCGCGGTCGAGCGTCACCTCCGACTCGCGGCGCGAGGTGCCGGGCAGGACTCCGAGCAGGAGGTCCGAGGTGACGCCGGACAGGGCCGTGACCGTGCCGTCGGCGTTGATGACCATGGGTGGGGGGTGACCGGCGTTCGACCAGCGCAGACGGGTCACGCCGCGGGCGCGCTCGCCGGCGCTCTGCTCCAGGCGCGCGACGACGGCGGTCGCGGTGGTGCCCACGCGGAGGGTCTCGATGGCCTCGTCGACCTTGCGCAGGACGTGGGCGGGCCCCTCGCCGGTGGCCACGGCGATGCCGCGCAGGAGCGTGCGCACCTGGCTCATGGCCGCGGCGGCCCGCGTGTCGTGGCCCACGACGTCGCCGATGACGACCGTGGTGGCGCCGTCGGGCTGCAGGAACGCGTCGTACCAGTCCCCGCCCACCTGGGCCGCCTCGGCGGCCGGCACGTAGCGCACGACGACCTGGGAGTGGTCCGGCTCCGGCGGTGCGGTCAGCAGGGAGCGCTGCAGGCCCTCGGCCAGGTCGCGCTGCTGGCGGTAGAGCCGCGCGTTGTCCAGGACGAGCCCCGCGCGGGCGGCCACGTCACCGATCGTCGTGAGGTCGGCGTCGGAGAAGGGGCCGCGCTCGGCTCCGGTGCACAGGGTGAGCAGGCCGACCGGGCCCTCGCGGCCGACCAGGGGCTGGACGAGCACCGCCTCGGGCGCGAGCCGGGCCAGCAGGTCGCGGACCGGGCCCGGGCGCATCATCGGCATGGCGTCGGTGGTGGCGCCGGAGCGCAGGTGCTGGGGCTGGCCCGTCGTCATCGCCCGCACGAACAGGGAGTCGTCCGTGAGCGCTGCCATGCGGGTCCGGGCGTAGGTCTCGGCCGCGTCCTGCAGGGCGGGGTCGCGGTGGGCCGCGGCCGCGTGGCGCAGGCCGCGGCGCCGACCGGGCTGCTGGTCGTCGTCCAGGAGGGTGACGATGCCCCAGTCGGCCAGCGCGGGGACCACCAGCCGGACCAGCTGTGCGGCGGCCTGCTCGGGTTCGAGGGTCTGCACCATGACCTCGGTGGTGTGGTCGAGCAGGCCGGACAGCCGGGCCTGCTGCTCGCTGCTCTCCTGCAGCCGTCGTCGCGCGGTGACGTCGAGGAAGTAGACCGCCAGCCCCTCCCGGCTGCGCCAGGCGCGCACCTCGTACCAGGCGTCCAGCGGGGCGGGGTAGTGGGCGTCGAAGGCCACGGGCTCGCCGGTGTCCATCGCCCGGCGGTAGTGGGTCTCGAAGTCGGAGCCGACCGCTGCGGGGAACAGCTCCCACACGTCCCCCCCGAGCATCTCCTGCCGCGTGCGACCGAGCAGCGCCTCGGCCCGGGAGTTGACGTAGGTGAAGCGCCAGGAGGTGTCCAGGGAGAAGAAGGCGGTGGACATCGACTCCATCACCACTGCGAGGCGCGCCTCGGCCTCGCGGTGGGCGGTGACGTCCCAGGCGGCCCCGAGCAGGCGCACGGGGCGTCCGCGCTCGTCGGCCAGGGCGCGCCCGCGGGCACCGATCCAGCGGACGCGGCCGTCGGGCAGGACGATCCGGTACTCGAAGCTGCACTCCCCGAGAGCCTCGACCGCCGCCCGGAGCTCGAGGTCGACGCGCTCCCGGTCGTCGGGGTGCACGCGGGCGAGGAAGCCGGCGACGGACCGGTCGAAGCCGTCGGCGTCGTAGCCGAACTGCTCGACCAGGCGGTCGTCCCAGGCCAGCGTCCCGCTGGCCAGGTCCCAGTCGAACGTGCCGATGCCCGCTGCGGCGATCGACAGCTCGAGCAGCTCCCGCCGCGCTGCTCCGCGGTCGAGGGGCCCCTGGCCGGACGGCGGCTCGACGGGGCTCGCGAGGGAGGCCTCCGGGTGCGCGTCAGCGTCGTGGTGGATCCCCTGGGCGCCGTCTCGGCGGTCGCGCACGCTGTTCTCCTGGATCCCTGCGGGTTCGGCCGTCTGCTGGACCGCGCCCTCATTGTCGGTCGGGAGGGCCGTGCCGCGCACCGTCCACGACCCGGCGGTCCCAGCGCCCCCGGCAGGACTCGAACCTGCGACCGTCCGATTAGAAGTCGGGTGCTCTATCCGCTGAGCTACGAGGGCCGTGCGCTGCCGCGGCGAGCGCAGTCCGCAGCGTAGGCGGTGACCACCCGGACGTGCCCGGCGTTGGACGGACGCGACCGGCCCAGGCAGGCTGGCCCCGTGAGCTCCCCTGCAGGCACGGCGGACGGCACGGGCGCCACGGCCCCCGCGCCGGCGGCCGCGGCGCTGCTGGGCGCCGTGGAGGCGCTGCGCACCGAGGTCGCCGCGCTCAGCCTGCCGCTGCAGGTCGACGCTGTCGAGACCCCCCGCGCCGAGCGCGTGCGGCTGCTCGCCCAGCTCGACGACTACCTGCTGCCGCGCCTGCGCCGCCTGGACGCCCCGCTGCTGGCCGTGGTCGGCGGCTCCACCGGGGCCGGCAAGTCCACGCTGGTCAACTCCCTCGTCGGCCGGCAGGTGACGCAGCCCGGCGTGCTGCGCCCGACCACCCGGCAGCCGGTGCTCGTGCACGCCCCGGCCGACACGGCGTGGTTCACCTCCCGCGAGGTGCTGCCCACGCTGGCCCGCTCCACCGGCGCCACCGGGCCCGAGCAGCAGCCCACCCGGCGCTCGCCGGCCGTCTCGGGCCTGCACCTGGTGCCCGACGAGGGCTTCCCCGCCGGGCTCGCGCTGCTCGACGCCCCCGACGTCGACTCCGTGGCGGAGGCCAACCGCGACCTCGCCGTCCAGCTGCTCGGCGCCGCCGACCTGTGGCTGTTCGTCACCACCGCCTCCCGCTACGCCGACGCCGTGCCGTGGGAGGTGCTGCGCACCGCGACCGAGCGCGGGACCGCCGTGGCCGTCGTCCTGGACCGCGTGCCGCCCGACGCCGTGGGGGAGGTGCGCACAGACCTGGCGCGGATGCTCGCCGACGCGGGCCTGACCACCGCCCCGCTGTTCAGCCTGGTGGAGTCCGACCTCGAGGACGGCCTGCTGCCGGAGAAGGAGATGGCGCCGCTGCGACGCTGGCTGGCCGGGATCGGCGCCGACGCCCGAAGCCGCGACGTCGTCGTGCGCCGCACCCTGAGCGGGGCGCTGGCCTCCCTCGCGGTGCGGGTGCCGCGCCTGGCCGACGCCGCCGACGCCCAGGACGCCGAGGCCGCCGCCCTGCTGGCCGACCTCGACGCCGCCTACGCCGGCGCCACGACGAGCCTGTCCGACCACCTGACCGACGGCACGCTGCTGCGCGGGGAGGTGCTGGCCCGCTGGCAGGAGTTCGTCGGCACCGGCGAGCTCTTCCGCAACCTGCAGGCCGGCGTCGGCCGCCTGCGCGACCGGGTCGTGGCCGCCTTCCGAGGCCGCCCCGCGCCGGCCGAGCGCCTCGGCGAGGCCCTCGTCGGCGGCGTCGCCTCCCTCGTCCTGGACGCCGCGGGCGCCGCCCGCGAGGGCGCCCTGCTGCGCTGGCGGGCCCGGCGCTCGGGCGCGGAGGTCCTCGCCCGGGCCGACCCGTCCGTGGTCGACCCGCGCCTGCCGGCGAGCTTCGGCGAGGACGTGGAGCGCCTGGTCCGCGACTGGCAGGGGCACGTGCTGGAGCTCGTGCGCGCCGAGGGGGAGGGCCGCCGCAGCCGCGCCCTGGTCCTGTCCCTCGGCGTGGCCGGCGCCGGTGCGGTGCTGATGCTCGTGGTCTTCGCCGGCAGCGCCGGGCTGACCGGCGCCGAGGCGGGCATCGCCGCGGGCACCGCAGCCCTGGCCCAGCAGGTGCTGGACGCCGTCTTCGGCGACCAGGCCGTGCGCCAGCTCGCCGACGCCGCCCGCGCCGACCTCGTCCGCCGCGTGCAGGAGCTGCTCGACCGCGAGCGGTCGGTGCTCGCCGCGCTCGTGCCGCCCACCGGCGCCAGCGCGGTGACCGAGGCCAGCGCGCCCGCCGACCCGCTCGGCGTCCGCCTGCGCGCCGCCGTGGCCCAGGTGCAGCGCGCCGAGGCGGCCCCCGGCGCGCCCGCCGACCCGACCGACAGCACGACGGAGCAGACGACGGAGCACCGCCCGTGACGGCCACCGCCACCCGCACCCCCGACGTCCCGGCCGGGGGCCTCACCTCCGACCTGGCGGCCCTGCAGGAGGCGCTGAGCACCGGGGGCGACCAGCTGGACCCGGAGGCCTCCGCGGCCGCCCGCGCCGTCCTGGCCCGCGCGCACGAGCGCCTGGGCGCCGCGGCGGAGGCCTCCGTGGTCGCGCTCGCCGGCGCCACCGGCAGCGGCAAGTCGAGCCTGTTCAACGCCCTGGCCGGTCTGCAGGTGGCCCAGGTCGGCGTCCGGCGCCCGACCACCGACGCGCCGACCGCCTGCGTGTGGGGGGAGGTGCCCGACTCCCTGCTGGACTGGCTCCAGGTGCCGCGCCGCCACCGCACCGAGCGGGTCAGCGAGCTCGACGACGCCGCCGCCGAGGCCCCGCTGGAGGGCCTGGTGCTGCTCGACCTGCCCGACCACGACTCCACCGCCGTGGCCCACCGCCTCCAGGTCGACCGCCTCGTCGGCCTGGTCGACCTGCTGGTCTGGGTCGTCGACCCGCAGAAGTACGCCGACGACGCCCTGCACACCGGCTACCTGCAGGCGCTGACCGGCCACCAGGACGTCGTGCTCGTCGTCCTCAACCAGGTCGACCGCCTCGACCCCGCCGCGGCCGACGCCTGCGCGGCCGACCTGCAGCGCCTGCTCGCCGCCGACGGGCTGGACCGCGTGCGCATCCTGCGCACCTCCGCCCGCACGGGCGAGGGCGTGGGGGAGCTGCGCGAGCTGCTCACGGGCATCGTCCAGGAGCGCACCGCCGCCCGGGCCCGCACCGAGGCCGACCTCACCCGCGCGGTCGCGCGCCTGCGCGCCGGGGTCGCGGACGCCGAGCCCGACCCGGCGACCGTGGACGGCGCGGACACCCTGGTCGACGCCCTGGCCCGCGCCGCCGGGGTGCCGACGGTGCTGGACGCCGTCCGCCGCTCGGAGGTCCGCCGCGGGCGCGGGCGCACCGGCTGGCCGTTCACCCGCTGGGTGCGCCGCCTGCGCCCGGACCCGGTCCGCCGCTTCCGCCTGGCCCGCGGCGCCGCCCCCACCGGCGACGCCGACGCCGCCGAGGAGGCCCTGCGCCGCCTCACCCGCACCTCGCTGCCCGACCCCTCGCCGGCCCAGCGGGCGCAGGTGGCCGCCGCGTCCCGGCAGGTGGCGGCCTCCGCCGCGGCCGAGCTGCCCCCGCGCTGGGCCGACGCCGTGCGCGCCGCGGCCGCCCCGGCCGGCGCCGACCTCGCCGACGCCCTCGACCAGGCGGTGCAGTCGGTGCCGCTGGAGCGGCGGGCGCCCCGCTGGTACGCCCTGGTCGCCGCGCTGCAGCTGCTGCTGGCGGCGGCCGTGGTGGTCGGCGCGGTGTGGCTGGGGGCCCTGGGCGTGCTCGGGTGGCTGCAGCTGCCCCAGCCGGGCACGCCCCGCTGGGGCGCCGAGCCCTTCGACGTGCCGGTGCCCACGGTGCTGCTCGTGGTCGGGGTGCTCGCCGGGCTGCTGCTGTCGGCCCTGAGCGCGCCCCTGGTGCGCCGCGGGGCGCGCCGGCGCCGGCGCGCGGTCGAGCGGCAGCTGCGAGAGGCGATCTCCGGCGTCGCCCGGGCCCGGCTGCTGGACGCCGTGGGGGCGGTGCTGGACCGCCACCGCCGCACCCGCGAGGCGCTGCGGGCCGCGGGGCGCTCGCGCCGCTGACGGGCCTCCGCCCACAGGCGCCACGGGCGCCCCGCCGCCCACAGGCGGGGCCGCAGGGCTGGGGACGGCGTCCGCGCCCCGGCACGCTCGGAGCCGACCCGCAGGGTGCGGGAGGGCAGGAGCGCAGGTCATGAGGAGCAACGTCGTCACGCTGGTCGGCAACCTGGGGGCCGACCCCGTCTACCGCCGGTTCGACACCGGCACCGAGGTCACCAACCTCCGGGTCGCCTGCACCGAGCGGCGCCTGGACCGCAGCTCGGGGCAGTGGGTGGACGGCGCCACGAGCTGGTGGAGCGTCAGCTGCTGGCGCAGCCTCGCCGCCAACACCGCTGCGTCGCTGCGCCGGGGCGACCGGGTCGTGGTGACCGGGGTGGTGAAGGCCAAGCAGTGGGAGCGCGACGGGCGCACGGGCACCAGCCTGGAGGTCGACGCCGAGGCGGTCGGCCACGACCTCGCCTGGGGCCGCTCGCGCTTCGAGCGCGTGGTGCGCAGCCAGGAGCTGCCGCTGCCGGGGACGCCGGCCGCCGATCCGGGCGACGACGCGGGCGACGGGGCGGGCGCCGAGGAGGTCGCGGCGTCGCTGGGGCAGCACGTCGACGAGCACGGCGTCCTCACCGGGGCCGACGACTTCGCGCACGCCTACGAGGACGCCGACACCAGCGCCGACGAGGACGCGGGCGAGCACGCCGACGAGGGCGCCGACCGCGTGCCCGCCTGAGGAGCCCCCGGGGGCGGAGGGCCGGCGGGGGTGGTCCGGCCCTCTACCCTGGGCCCATGCCGGAGTTCATCTACACCATGTACAAGGCCCGCAAGGCCCTCGGCGAGAAGCTGATCCTCGACGACGTCACCATGTCGTTCTACCCCGGCGCGAAGATCGGCGTCGTCGGCCCCAACGGCGCCGGCAAGTCGACCATCCTCAAGATCATGGCCGGGCTCGACCAGCCCTCCAACGGCGAGGCGCGGCTGACCCCGGGCTACAGCGTCGGCATCCTGCTGCAGGAGCCGCCGCTGGACGAGGACAAGACCGTCCTGGAGAACGTGCAGGAGGGCCTGGGCGACCTCAAGCGGAAGATGGACCGCTACAACGAGATCACCGCCTCCTTCGAGGACCCGAACGCCGACTTCGACGCCCTGATGGGCGAGATGGGCACGCTGCAGGAGGAGCTGGACCACGCGAACGCGTGGGACATGGACTCCCGCCTGGAGCAGGCGATGGACGCCCTGCGCTGCCCCCCGCCGGACGCCGACGTCACGGTGCTCTCCGGTGGTGAGCGCCGCCGCGTGGCGCTGTGCAAGCTGCTGCTGTCCCAGCCCGACCTGCTGCTGCTGGACGAGCCGACCAACCACCTGGACGCGGAGAGCGTGACCTGGCTGGAGTCGCACCTGGCCGGCTACCCGGGCGCCGTCCTGGCCGTCACGCACGACCGGTACTTCCTCGACAACGTCGCGCAGTGGATCGCCGAGGTCGACCGCGGCCGCCTCTACCCCTACGAGGGCAACTACTCCACCTACCTGGAGAAGAAGGCCGAGCGCCTGCAGGTGCAGGGCAAGAAGGACGCCAAGCTCGCCAAGCGCCTCGCGGACGAGCTGGAGTGGGTGCGCTCGAACGCCAAGGGCCGCCAGACGAAGTCCAAGGCCCGCCTGGCCCGCTACGAGGAGATGGCCGCCGAGGCCGACCGCACCCGCCGCCTCGACTTCGAGTCCCTGCAGATCCCGCCGGGCCCGCGCCTGGGCAACGTGGTCATCGAGGTGGACGACCTGAAGAAGGGGTTCGGCGACCGGGTCCTCATCGACGACCTGTCCTTCTCGCTGCCGCGCAACGGCATCGTCGGGGTGATCGGCCCGAACGGCGTCGGCAAGACGACGCTGTTCAAGACCATCGTCGGGCTGGAGACCCCCGACGACGGCACGGTCAAGGTCGGGGAGACCGTCAAGGTCTCCTACGTCGACCAGGACCGCGGCGGCCTGGACGCCAACAAGAGCCTGTGGGAGGTCGTCTCCGACGGCCTGGACCACATCCAGGTCGGCAACGTGGAGATGCCCTCGCGGGCCTACGTCTCGGCGTTCGGGTTCAAGGGCCCGGACCAGCAGAAGAAGGCCGGCGTCCTGTCCGGCGGCGAGCGCAACCGCCTCAACCTGGCGCTCACCCTCAAGCAGGGCGGCAACCTGCTGCTGCTCGACGAGCCCACGAACGACCTGGACGTCGAGACGCTCGGTGCCCTGGAGGACGCCCTGCTGGAGTTCCCCGGCTGCGCCGTGGTGATCTCCCACGACCGCTGGTTCCTCGACCGGGTGGCCACGCACATCCTCGCCTACGAGGGCACCGACGAGGACCCGGCGAAGTGGTACTGGTTCGAGGGCAACTTCGACGGCTACCTGGAGAACAAGGTGGCCCGCCTCGGCGTCGACGCCTCGCGCCCGCACCGGGTCACGCACCGCCGCCTCACCCGCGACTGACCCTGACCCACCCCATGATCATGGGATCCCGCCACCTGCCGGGGGTGGCGGGATCCCATGATCACGACGGGGTGGGGGTGGGCCTGCGGGGTCGGCGCCCTCGTCCGCCAGCCGGGCCAGGGCGGCGAGCGACATCTCGTCGCCGGTGGCCGCGCCGAGGCGGTACTGCTCGCGGGCCTCGGCGTCGCGCCCGGTCGCCTCCAGCAGCAGGCCGAGGTTCTGGTGGCAGTACTCGTCACCGCCCTCCAGCCCGCGGCGGTAGGCGGCCTCGGCGCCCGCGACGTCCCCGTCGGCGTCCCACAGCAGGTTGCCCAGCGGCAGCAGCGCCTCGACCTCCCCGGCCGCGGCGCCGGCCTGCAGCACCGCCCGGGCCTCGGCCACCCGCCCGGTGCGGGCCAGCAGCGCGCCCAGCGCCGCGCGGGCCTCGGCGTCCCCGGACTGCGCGCCGGCGCGCAGGTGCAGCTCGGCGGACTCGTCGTCGCCGTCGGCCTCCTCCAGGTCGGCCAGGGGCAGGTGGGCGAGGGGCTCACCGGCCGCGGTGGCCCGCTGCAGCGCGTCGCGGGCGGCGTCGACCTCGCCCCGGTCGGCGTGCAGGAGCCCCAGGTTCAGCAGGGCGTCGCGGCTGCCCGCGGCGACCGCGCGCCGGTAGGCATCCAGGGCCTCGGCCTCGCGGCCGGCGTCCCGCAGGTCGTTGCCGGCGGCCAGCTCGTGCGCCCCGGCGTCCTGCTGCTCCTCAGCCACGGCCGGCGCGCACCATGCCCTCCTGGGCGACGGTGGCGACCAGCGCCCCGTCACGGGAGAACAGCAGGCCCTGGCCCAGCCCGCGGGCACCGGACGCCGACGGGCTGGACTGCACGAACAGCAGCCACTCGTCGGCGCGGGCCGGCCGGTGCCACCACATGGCGTGGTCCAGGCTCGCGGCCTTGAGGCCCGGGTGGGCCCAGGCGACGCCGTGGCGGCGCAGCACCGGCTCGAGCATCGTGTAGTCGCTGGCGTAGGCCATGACCGCGCGGTGCAGCGCGTCGTCGTCGGGCAGCGCGCCGACCGCGCGCATCCACACCGCCTGGGCGTCGGTGCGCTCCCCGCCGGCGGACAGGAAGATCGCGCCCTCCACGTGGCGGACGTCGACCGGGCGCTCGCGGGCCCAGTGCTGGGCCACCGGGTCGTCGACGTGCCCGATGAGGTCAGCGGTGGTGGGCAGCTGCTCCGGGTCGGGCACCTGCGGCATCGGCTGGCCGTGGTCCAGGCCCTCGTCGGGCACCTGGAAGGAGGTGATCATCGACAGGATCGGCGCGCCGTGCTGGGAGGCCTGCACCCGGCGGGCGGAGAAGGAGCGGCCGTCGCGCAGCCGCTCGACGGTGAAGGTGATCGGGGTGTCGGGGTCGCCGGGGCGCAGGAAGTAGCCGTGCAGGGAGTGCGCCGAGCGCTCCGGCGGCGTGGTGCGGGCCGCGGCCACCAGCGACTGGGCGAGCACCTGGCCGCCGAAGACCCGGCCCCACGGGCGCGGCTGGTTCTCGCCGGTGAAGACGTCCTGGCCGGGGGTCGAGCCCTCGTGGTGCAGGTCGAGCACGGCGAGCAGGCCGGCGAGCGGGCTGGCGTCGGGCATGCGCCGACCCTAGGGGGGCCGCGGGCCGGGCGCCGTCCCGCGTGGGCCAGCATGGGCCCATGGCCGAGGTGAGCGGGGAGTCGTCCCCTGGGGTTCGCGTGCCGGTCACGGTGCGCTGGTCGGACATGGACGCCTTCGGGCACGTCAACAACGTGCAGTTCCTGCGCCTGCTGGAGGAGTCGCGCATCGCGGCCTTCGAGCAGCTGCGCGACGGCGGGCCGAGCCTGCTGGAGACCGGGGTGCTCGTGGCCCGCCACGAGGTCGAGTACCTGCGCCCGCTCGCCTGGAGCGCCCGCCCGGTGCAGGTGCTGCTGTGGGTGACGGCGGTGGGCGGGGCGAGCTTCGACCTCGGCTACGAGGTCCGCGACGCCGAGCCCGGCCAGGGCGAGCAGGTCTACGTGCGCGCGGCGTCCACCATGGTCACCTTCGACGTCGCCACCGGCGCCACCCGTCGGGTCAGCGACCGCGAGCGCGCGGTGCTGGAGGGCTGGCGCGGCGCCCCGGTGCCGTTCCGGCGGCGGTCGACGGCGTGAGCGAGCAGGTGCTGGTCCCGGCCGACCCGCGCGCGATGGCCGACCTCGCCGTCCTCGTCGCCCGGGCCCGCCGCGCCGACCCCGACGGCGCCGCGCGCCTGGTGGCCGCGGCCGGCGTCCTGGCGGTGTGGGTCTCGCCGCTGCACGGCGCGGGGCTGCCCACGGTGCTCGGGCTGCGCGCGCTGGCCCTCGCCGAGCCCGCCGGGACGGAGGTGGCGGTGGACACCACGGTGTCCCTCGCCGCGGTCGCCGAGCGCCTGGCCCGCAGCACGCAGGTGCTGCCCGTGCCGCCGGTCCAGGTGCTCACCGCCTCCTGGGCCGGGGTGACGCCACCGCGCGGGGGGTGGGCGCCCCTGCCGGACGCCTCCGCGGCCGCCCTGCGCTCGGCCGCCCGCGACGGCGCCGCGCTCGTGGCCGCCGGGTCGCGGCCCAGCCAGGTGTGGCGCGAGCCGCTGCCCGGCGCCGCGGGGGAGGCCGGCGGGACGACGGCGCTGGCCCAGGCGGCCGACGTCCTCGGCTTCCTGGCCGGCGATGACGTCGTGCACGCCGCGCGCAGCGGCCCGTGGGTGCGGCTGTCCACCGCCCGCGGGCACGTGCTGGCCCGCCCGCCCCTCCTCGGCTGACACCGCACTCCCTCACCGCACTTTCCGGGGAGAGTGCGATGAGGAGCGCCTCGTGAGCCGCACTCTCCCGGGAAAGTGCGGTCGAAGGGGGGAGGGTCAGGGGCGCAGCCAGGCGGTCGCGCTCCCCGGCAGAGCCCGGACGCCGTCCGCGGCGGTCACGGGGTCGGCGCTGGCCAGCAGCACCTCGGCGCCCGAGGGCAGGGGCAGCGGCTCCTCGCCGAAGACCGTCACCACGAGCACGCCGCCGTCGGGCCCGGTGGTGAAGGCCAGGACGTCGTCGCGAGCACCGGCGCCCGGCGCCTCGGCCCACGCCAGCTCGGCCGGCGCCAGGCCGAGCTCCGCGCGCAGCCGCAGCGCCGAGCGGTACAGCTCGTACGTGGAGCTCGGCACCCCGCGCTGCACGTCCAGGGCGTAGCGGGCGTAGGACTCCGGCTGCGGCAGCCAGGTCCTCCGGCTCGGCCCGAAGCCGTACCCGGGGGCGTCGTGGGTCCAGGGCAGCGGCACCCGGCAGCCGTCGCGGCCGGCCTCGGCGCCGCCGGTGCGGGCGAAGGTCGGGTCCTGGCGCACGTCGGCCGGCATCGTCGTGTGCTCGGGCAGGCCCAGCTCCTCGCCCTGGTAGACGTACGCCGACCCGGGCAGCGCCAGCATCAGGAGGGTCGCGGCGCGCCCCCGGGCCTGGCCGAGCGCCTCGTCGGGCTGCGGGTCGTCGGCCGTGATGCCGTTCGGGCGCGGGGTGCCGACCGGCAGCCCCAGGCGCGAGGCGTGCCGCACGACGTCGTGGTTGCTGAGCACCCAGGTGGTCGGGGCACCCACCGCCGTGTTGGCAGCCGTGGTGCGGGTGACGACGTCGCGCACCTGCGCGGCCGACCACGGCGTCTCCAGGTACTCGAAGTTGAACGCCTGGTGCATCTCGTCGGGGCGCACGTAGGCCGCCAGGCGCTCGGCCGGGGCCACCCACGCCTCGGCCACGAGCACGCGGTCGCCCTCGTAGGAGTCGAGGATCCGCCGCCAGGACCGGTAGATCTCGTGGACGTCGTCGCGGTCCCACATCGGGGCGCGCGTGCCGTCCGCGCTCACCCGCAGCGGGGAGACGGGGTGGCTCCAGTCCGGGAAGGCCGGGTCCTTGGTCAGGCCGTGGGCGACGTCCACCCGGAAGCCGTCGACGCCCCGGTCGAGCCAGAAGCGCAGCACGCCCTCCAGCCGCTCGCGGACCACGGGGTTGGACCAGTCCAGGTCCGGCTGCTTGGTGTCGAACAGGTGCAGGTACCACTGGCCGGGCGTGCCGTCGGGCTCGGTGACCCGCTCCCAGGCCGGGCCGCCGAAGACGCTCACCCAGTCCGTCGGCGGCAGCTCGCCGTGCGCGCCCTTCCCGTCGCGGAACAGGTACACCGCCCGCTCGGGGCTGCCCGGGCCCGCCGCCAGGGCCTCCCGGAACCAGGCGTGCTCGTCGGAGGTGTGGTTCGGCACCAGGTCCACGACGACCCGCAGGCCCAGCTCGTGCGCGCGGGCGACCAGCGCGTCGGCGTCGGCGAGGCTGCCGAACAGCGGGTCGACGTCGGTGTAGTCGGCCACGTCGTAGCCCGCGTCGGCCTGCGGCGAGGTGTAGAAGGGGCTCAGCCACACGGCGTCCACCCCGAGCTCGGCCAGGTGGTCCAGGCGCGCGGTGATGCCCGGCAGGTCACCGACGCCGTCGCCGTCGGAGTCGGCGAACGAGCGCGGGTACACCTGGTAGATGACGGCGGTGCGCCACCACTCGCCTCCCGCGGTGCGGGGGGAGCGGGCTGGGGTCGGCGGAGTCTGCGTCACGGGCGTCGAGGGTAGGCCGGTCGGCGCCCGCGCCGAGGGGCGGGGCGGGCGGCGCGTGGCTAGCGTTCGCAGCGGTGGCGAGCGCCGCCACCGAAGAGGAGGCGCGACGTGATCTCAGTGGGCAACATCCGCGAGTGGAGCGGGCAGAACGTGGTGTCGGCCGAGGGCGACAAGGTCGGCAAGCTGGAGTCCGTCTACGTCGACACCAGCACCGACCAGCCGTCCTTCGCCACGGTCACCGTGGGGCTGATCAGCCACAAGCTGGTGTTCGTGCCGATCACCGACGCCGTCGTCGGCCCCGACTACGTGCGCCTCACCGTGAGCAAGGACGCCATCCGCACGGCTCCGGCGATCGAGGTGGACGGCGAGCTGGTGGCCGCCGACGAGCCGGCCGTCTTCTCCCACTACGGGCTGGCGTACGACGCCGGCGCGGGCCGGCGCCTCGCCCGCCGCTGACGCGACCGTGCAGCAGAGGGCCGCTCCAGGCGCTGGAGCGGCCACCTGCTGCACGACCACCGAGCGCGGCGCGGCGGCTCAGTCGTCGAAGGTGTTCAGCAGGCTGTGCGCCGCACGCTCCAGGTAGTCCCACAGCAGGTCCTGCTGCAGCGGGGGCAGGCCGAGCTGGGTCACGGCCTCGTGCATGTGGCGCAGCCAGGCGTCGCGGGCGGCGGGCCCGATCCGGAAGCCGGCGTGCCGCATCCGCAGCCGCGGGTGGCCGCGCTGCTCGGAGTAGGTGCCCGGGCCGCCCCAGTACTGCTCCAGGAACAGCGTCAGGCGCTCGCGGGCGGGCCCCAGGTGCTCCTCGGGGTACATCGGGCGCAGCAGGGGGTCCTGCGCCACGCCCTCGTAGAAGCGGTCGACCAGGCGCACGAACGTGTCGTGGCCCCCCACGGCCTCGAAGAAGGTCTGCTGCTCGGCGGCCACGGCGCGCCCGATGCGCAGGCCCGGGCGCGCGCCGGGGGAGGGGGGCTGGCTCACGCCCCCATCATCCCCCAGCGCCCCGTCCCCAGCGCCCGCTCAGCGCTTGCGGCCGCGGTCCTGGCGCAGGCGCTCCAGCTCGGGCTGGGCGTGCAGCACGTTCCCGGAGCCGTTCGGGCGGGTGCGCCGCGTGAAGCCGATGAGCTTCAGCGCCGGCCCGACCGCTGCGTCGAAGACGGCGGGGAAGAAGGTGAAGCCGGCGAGCATGAACGGGTTGCCCCAGCCGGCGCTGAGGTGGCGGTGCGGGGCCTCGACGGCGTGCAGCACCTTGGCCGCGACGTCCTCGGGGGAGACCACGGGCGACGGCGGCCGGTTGCGCTGGCCCATCACGGTGGCGGCCTGGTCGTAGATGGGGGTGTCGACGCCGCCGGGCAGCACGGCGGTGACCTTGACGTCGCGCAGGTCGCGGTTCTCCTGCTGCATCACCCGGACCAGGCCCTGGAGGGCGAACTTGCTCGTCACGTACGCGCCCATCCACGGCACGGCGACCTTGCCCAGCAGCGAGGAGACGACCACGAGGGTGCCGTGCTCCTGCTTCCGGAAGACCCGGATCGCGGCGCGGCACACGCGCGCGGCGCCGAGCACGTTGGTGGCGATGACGCCGTCGAAGACCTCCAGCGGCACCTCCTCCACGCGCCCGTAGGCGACGACGCCAGCGTTCTGCACCACGACGTCCAGGCGCCCGAAGGTGGCGACGGCGCGGTCGGCGACGGCCTGCACCGCGGCGTCGTCGCGGATGTCCAGCGGGGCCAGGAGGACGGCGGCGGCCCCGGCCTCCTCGCACAGGGCGCGGACGTCGTCCAGCACCTCCTCCGCGCGGCTGGACAGGACCAGCCGGTCGCCGCGGGCGGCGCAGGCCAGGGCCACGGCGCGCCCGATGCCGCTGGAGGCACCGGTGATCCACACCACCCGGCCCTCGCTCAGGCTCTGCGGGTCCGGGCGGGGGATGAAGAGGTCACGGAGCGGCACGGGTGGGTCTCCATCGGGGCTCGTTCGGGTCCAGGGCGGCGGCCTCGGCGGCGGAGGCGATGTTGCGCTGCATCCCGCCGAAGACGACGCCGTGGAAGGGCTTGATCGCCTGCCAGTACAGGAACCCGCTGAGGCCGCGGGGGTGGAACAGGGCGCGCTGGCGGAAGACGGTGCGCCCTGCGTCGTCGGTCTCCACGCACAGGTCCAGCCAGGCCAGGCCGGGCAGGCGCATCTCCGCGCGCAGGCGCAGGAGCTCGAGGTCCTTGACCTCCTCCACCCGCCACCAGTCCAGCGCGTCGCCGACGGACAGGTCGTCGGGGTCGACCCGGCCCCGGCGCAGGCCCGGCCCGCCGACGAGGCGGTCCATCAGCCCGCGCACCCGCCAGCCCAGCGACCACGAGTACCAGCCGTGGATCCCGCCGATGCCCTCGACCACGCGCCACAGCTGCTCGGGGGTGGCGTCGACGGTGCTCGCGCGGTCGTCGACGTACAGGGCGCCGCCGGCCCAGTCCGGGTCGCTGGGCAGCGGGTCGCTGGGGGCGCCGGGGAGCATCGCCGAGCGCCAGGAGGTCGTGACGTCGAGGTCCTGCACGCGCTTGAGCGCCAGGCGGATGGCCTCGTCGACGCCGAGCAGGCCCTCGGGCGGTTCGGGCACGTAGTCGCTCACGTCGTGCTCCTTGACCACCACCTCGTGGACGATCGACTCCACGAGCGGGCGCGCGATGCTGATCGGCACCGGCGTCACGAGGTTGATCCAGTGGCTGGACAGGCCAGGGGTCAGCACGGGCGTCGGGATCACGCGCCGCGGCGGCAGCCCGGCCGCCGCCGCGTAGTGCTGCATGAGGTCGAGGTAGGTGACGACGTCCGGCCCGCCGATGTCGAAGCCGCGGTTGACGTCGGCTGGCATCGTCGCGGAGCCCACGAGGTAGCGCAGGACGTCGCGCACGGCGATCGGCTGGATCCGGTTCGCCAGCCAGCGCGGGCGCACGATCAGCGGCAGGCGCTCGGTCAGGTAGCGCAGCATCTCGAAGGACGCCGACCCGGAGCCGATGATGACCGCGGCGCGCAGCACCGTGGTCGGCACGCCGGAGGCCAGGAGGATCTCCTCGACCTCCTTGCGGCCCTGCAGGTGGGGGGAGAGCTCGACGCCGTCGGGGTAGAGCCCGCCGAGGTAGACGAGGCGGGAGGCGCCGGCCTCGCGGGCGGCCGCGCCGAAGGTCAGCGCCATCCGGCGGTCCTTGGCCTCGAACGTCCGCCCGCTGCGCAACGAGTGCAGCAGGTAGTAGGCGACGCCGACGCCGTCCAGCGCGCGCGCCACGGCAGCCGGGTCGGTGGCGTCGCCCTCGACGACGTCGACCCGGGAGTACCAGTCGCGGTCGGCCAGGCGGCGGGCGTCGCGCACCAGCACGCGCACCCGCCGGCCGGTCGCCAGCAGCTCGGGCACCAGGCGCCCGCCGATGTAGCCCGTGACGCCGGTGACCAGCACCAGCGCGTCGGCGTCCGCGGGCCCGCCCGCTCGCTCCTCGGCCATGCCGCCATCGTGGGTGCGCCCCGACGGCGCCGCACGCCCAGGTGACCCAGGTCACCCGCGCGTGCTCAGCCGGTGGCGGCCGCCGGCAGGGTCGGGGCGGCGTGCCGGGCGGCCCAGGCCCGCACCTCGGCGGCGGGCATCGCCCTCGCGTGGAGCCAGCCCTGGGAGACGTCGCAGCCCAGGCCCGCCAGCCGGTGCAGCGTCGCCTCGTCCTCCACGCCCTCGGCGACCACGCGCAGGCCCAGGGCGTGCGCCAGGTCGATGGTGCTCGCGGTGATGGCCACGGCCCGCTCGTCGGAGAGCAGGTCGGCGGTGAAGGAGCGGTCGAGCTTGAGCTCGGTGAAGCGCAGGCGGTGCAGCTGCGCCAGGGACGACCAGCCGGTCCCGAAGTCGTCGATGCTCATCTCCAGGCCGAGGTCGGCGAGGTCGGCGAGCACCGCCTCGGTGCGCTCGTCGTCGCGGACCAGGACCGACTCGGTGACCTCCAGCACCAGGCTGGAGGCGGGCAGGGCGTGCTCGAGGAGCAGCGCGGCCAGCTCGCCGGGCAGCGCGCGCGCGGCCAGGTTCGTCGCGGAGACGTTGACGGAGACGCGCAGGTCCAGGCCCTGCGAGCGCCACAGCGCCGCCTGGCGGGCGGCCTGCGCCAGCACCCAGGAGGTCAGAGCGCCCATGAGGCCGTGCGACTCGGCCGCGGGCAGGAAGTCCGCGGGCCCGAGCAGGCCGCGGTCGGGGTGCTGCCAGCGCACCAGCGCCTCGACGCCCACCAGCTGCCCGGTGGCGACGTCCAGCTGGGGCTGGTGGTGCAGCACCAGCTCGCCGCGGGCGATCGCCGCCCGCAGCTGCTCGGCGGTCTCCAGGCCCGGCCGGGTGGCGGCGTGGCGCACGGGGTCGTAGACGGCGGCGCCGCCGCCGGAGCGCTTCGCGTCGTACATCGCGGCGTCGGCGCAGCGCAGCAGGTCGGTGCCGGGGCGGTCGGTGCCGTCGGCGGGGGAGTGGGCGGCGACGCCCGCGCTGCAGCCCACGTGGACGACGGCGGAGCCGAGCGCGTAGGCGGGCTCGAGCGCCGCGGCGAGCCGCGCCCCCCACGCCTCGGCGTGGGCCTCGGCGCCGGCCTCCAGCGGTGCGAGGACGGCGAACTCGTCGCCGCCGAGCCGCCCCACGAGCGCGGGCGCTCCGGGCGGGCCTCCCACCACCGCGGACGGCCCGGGGACGCCGCGCAGGCGCCGTCCGACCTCGACGAGCAGCGCGTCACCGGCGGCGTGGCCGAGGCCGTCGTTGACCTCCTTGAACCGGTCGAGGTCGATGAGGGCGAAGGCGAACGCGCCGCCCTCGGTGACGACCGCGTCGATGCGCTGCAGCACGCCGCGGCGGTTGGCGAGGCCGGTGAGCTCGTCGGTCACGGCCTCCGCCCGGCTGACGGCGAGCTGCGCCACCTCACCGAGGTTGAGCAGCAGCCGGGTCGCGGCGCCGGCGATGCCCAGGCCGGCGGTGGCCGAGACCCAGAGGTCGACCCCGCCGCGCCCGGGCACCAGGCCCGCGGCGACGAGGACGCCGGCGGCGAGCAGGAGCACCCCGTAGGCGCCCACGGTCGCCGAGGCCGCGTCGACCGCGCGCGGTGCGGTGACCTCGGTGCGCTGGGCGGCGGCCACCGCGACGCAGACGGCGGCCGCCGCCCATCCCGCCCCGGCGCCGGGGACCACGGTGCCGGTGGCGGCGCCGAGGGCCAGGCAGGTGCCCGCGGCGAGGGCCGCGGCGGAGCCCAGGACGAAGAGCCACGCGGTGCGGTCGCGGCCGCCGACCATCATCGCGGTGGACAGGGCCGTGCCGGTGAGGGTGATGGCCGCCGCGGAGGCGGCCAGGACCGGCTGCAGCTGCCACCAGGGCAGGTCGATCGGGCTGCCGAGGTGGTGGGCCAGCAGGCCGAGCAGCGCCTGGCCGGCCAGCACGGCGCTGATCGCGTTGAGCAGGTCGCCGGGGTCGGAGGAGTGCGTGCGGGTGAGGTTCCAGCGCACGAGGGCGCTGTAGACGGCCAGCCCGGTGGGCAGGACCGCCACGGCCACCAGCCACGAAGGCACCAGGACCGCAGAGGTGGCGTGGACGAGGAGGGGGTGGGCGGCCACGGCGGCGCCGACCACGACGACGAAGAGGGCCACGGCCCGCCACAGGCGCCGGTCGTGGCCGTCGCGACGGACCCGGCCGACGACCAGGGCGCTCGTCGCGAGCCACACCGCCGCCCACGCGAGCGGGGTGGCGGTGCCCACCAGGACCGAGCCGCCGGAGGACGGCGAGGCCCACGGGTGCCCCGCGAGGTCCAGGACGGCGCAGGCGAGGGCGCCGAGCACGACCACCGCCAGCAGCCAGGGCTCTGCGGTGCGACGCGGGGACGGCCTGCGGTCACCGGACACGCGCTCTCCCCTCGCCTCCGACGCACCTGGCCGCCCGATCGGCACGGCCACCGGTGCTCATCGGCGCCGGCGGCGCCCGGGTTGAGCCCCCTGCGCGTACCGCGCGATGATCGCGACCATCGTCAGCCCGGCGACCACGGCGGCGGCGTCGGCGGCGCGGGGGACTCCGAGGGCGCCGGCCAGCATCCCGGCCCCGCCCAGGACGGCGACAGCACCGCCGAGCCGGAGGAACATCCGCTCGCCGAACGCCCACGCGAACGGCAGGAAGTGCAGACCGACCGCAGCCGCGATGAGGGCCGGTCTCAGGTCGTCCCGGCCGGCGGTGGCCAGGGCCCGCGAGCCGACCGCGATGAGCGCGAGCTCTCCCACGACGCAGCCGACGTAGGTCACCAGCGCGAGCGGCCGCGGCCGGGGGAGCGGCCCGAGCCCGACGGGGCGCACGTAGTGGGCGAAGAGGGTGACCGCGACGCCGGCCAGTCCGGCGGCCCAGGCGGTCGTGGCCGCCACCGCCCCGAGCGCGGGGGAGTAGGCGGAGATGAAGACCACCGCTCCGACCAGACCGACGAGGCTGCCCCCACGACGCGGGTCCAGGAGCAGCGGCGGCTCGCCGACGGCAGGGCCGTAGCGGCGGTCGCCCGGCGTGCTCGGGCCCGCGGGCCTCGCGGGGGACCGGTCGCGGCGCTCCCGGCTCACCGGAGCCCGTCGACGGCCGCCAGGAGCAGCGGCTCGTCCTGGCCCGGCCACGTGCCGGTCAGCGCCAGCTCGGCGGCGCCGGCCGCGGGCACGCGCAGGAGGGTGAGCACGAGGCCCGCCTCGACCCGCGTCGTCGTCCCGTCGTGCGTCACCACGGGCGCCGACGGCGACCGGAGCGCCGGGACGCCGTCCGCGGGCGTCGTCCCGCTGCCGCGCACGTGGGTGGTGCCCGGCTCCAGGACCAGCCCGGCGTCGGTGGCCTCGTACAGGTCCGCCTCGCGGCCGCCGGTCAGCACCGCGGTCGTGAGGGCGGTGACCCAGACCGGGTCGTGGCAGGCGTCGTAGACCCAGCGGTCGCCGAGCGTCGTGTGCGTCATCGTCGTGACCAGCGAGCGCTCGGCGCCCTCGCGCGGCGCTCCCCGGTAGGTCAGCGGCACCTGCAGGACCTGCCCGTCGGCGGTGCCCAGCAGGTGCGTCTCCATCCCGACCTCGCCGTCGGGGTCGTCGAACCGGTAGGACCCCAGCCGGGTGAGGGTCGAGGTGTCGGCTCCTGCGGCCCACGGCTGGCGCGGCACCCACGCCTGCAGCAGCTCGAGCTTGCCGGGGACGATCGTCGCGGGGTGGTGGACGGCCATGGGAGGAGTCTGGCGGACGAGCCCCGCCGGCCCGGCGTCCGCGCGGCACCTGGGGGCGTCAGGTGGTGGGCACCGGCTCCGCCGCGTCGTCGGGGACCCACTCGAGGAGGTCGCCGGGCTGGCACCCCAGGACCCGGCACATGGCCTCCAGGGTGCTGAAGCGCACCGCCTTGGCGCGCCCGTTCTTCAGCACGGCCACGTTCGCCGGGGTCAGGCCGACGCGCTCGGCGAACTCCCCGACCGTCATCTTGCGCCGGGCGAGCTCGACGTCCAGGCGCACGACGATCGCCACTCAGATCACCGCCTCGAGGTCGGAGCGCAACGACGTCGCCTGCGCCAGCAGGGCGCGCAGGACCACCATGAGGAGCACCGGTGCGGCACCCACGAGCAGGAGGACCAGGTGCAGCCCGCCCAGGCCCGGGGCGTCGTCGGCCTGGGCGAACTGCAGCACCGGCACGGCCGCGGCCAGCAGCACCAGCCACACCGCCGCGGACGCCGCCACGATGGCGTCCACCCAGGGCAGCGACCCGGCGGTGAAGATGCGGTCGTCCCTCACCAGGGCCAGCAGGCGCCAGGTGGCCACGACCACCACCTCCGCGCACAGCAGCACGAGCACGGCGGCGACGAGCACCGTCCAGCGGAAGCGGCCGAGCTCGGGCGAGCTCACCGGGGCGAGCTGGGAGAGGCCCACGAGCAGCAGCACCTGCGCTCCGACGAGGGCTGCGAACAGCGCCACCAGCAGGGCCTGGAGCGGGCGAACCGCTCGACGCGCGATCATCATGCATCGAGGATCGATGCTGACCAATCGAAAGTCAATAGCCTCACCGGGCCGGGTCCCCGCGACGAGCGGACCCGGCCCGGCGCCGGCTCAGAGCCCCGAGCGGTCCTGCACGTCGGCGCTGCGCGAGGCCTCGGTCTCCCCGGGCGGCGGGGGCTCGCGGCGGTCCTGCTGGCTGGGCGCACCCGGAGTGGGGGACCCCGGCGCCGGGGCGCCGTCCTCGCGCTCGGAGCGCAGCCAGACCGTGGACTGGGGGAAGGGGATCTCCACGCCCTCGCTGTCGAAGCGCGCCTTGATCCGGCGGCGCATCTCGCGCGCCACCTTCCACTGCTCCAGCGGCGCGGTCTTGACCACCAGCCGCACCACGACGGCGCCGGGGGCGAGGGCCTCCACGCCCCACACCTCCGGCTCCTCCAGCACCAGGTCGCTCCAGTCGGGGTCGGCGAAGAACTCGTGCGCGACGTCGCGCAGCAGGTCCTGCACCCGGGTGACGTCCTCGCCGTAGGCCACGTTGACGTCGAGCACCGCCCGCGCCCAGCCCTGGGACTGGTTGCCGACCCGCAGGATCTCGCCGTTGCGCACGTACCAGACCGTGCCGTCCACCGAGCGCACGCGCGTCACGCGCAGGCCGACCGCCTCGACCGAGCCGTTCGCGTCGCCGAGGTCGACGACGTCGCCGACGCCGTACTGGTCCTCCAGGATGAGGAAGATCCCGGACAGGAAGTCCTTGACCAGGGTCTGGGAGCCGAAGCCGAGCGCGACGCCGAGCACACCGGCACCGGCGATCAGCGGCGCCAGGTCGATGCCGAAGACGCCGAGCACGAGCAGCAGCACGGTCACCCACACCACCGCCGTGGTCGTGCTCTGCAGCACCGAGCCGACCGTGCGGGCCCGCTGCGCGCGGCGCTCGCCGGCGAACGGCGCCAGGTCGATGGCGGCGGTCACCTGCGGGGCGGCCTCGGCCGTCGCGACGCCCGTGCGGCGGCCCACGCCGGTCTCCCCGGCGGCGATCCGCTCGGTGAGCCGGCTGATCGCGCGGCGCAGCAGCCAGCGCACGGCGAGGCCGATCGCGATGATGAGCAGGACCTGCACCACCGTGGCGCCGTAGCCGGTGAGCGCGCGCGCCAGCCCGTCGTCCAGGCCCCACCCGCGCAGGAGGCCGCAGACGCTGCCGTCGTCGAGGAGGCAGGGGTTCTCGATCCGGTCGTTGGCCCGGTCGACGGCGCTCTCGCCGTCCACCGCGGTGGAGGACGGGTCAGGCGTCGGCGTCGCCGCGGCCAGCAGCGCCGTCATCGGGGCGAGCAGCACTCAGGTCCTCCGGGTGAGGTCGAGCCCGGTGGCCCGGGCGGCGAAGGACAGGACGTCGGCGGTCAGCTCCACCGTGCGCGAGACCGCGCGGGCGCCGTGGCCCACGTCGGCCTCGCGGCGCAGCAGCACCGGGTGCGTGGCCGGGTCGGAGGTGGTGGCGTGCTGCAGCGCCGCGCACAGCTTGCGGGCGTGCAGCGGGTCGACCCGGGTGTCGCCGTCGAAGACCGTGAACAGCACCGCCGGGTACGCGGTGCCCTCGCGCACCGCGTGGTACGGGGAGTAGGCGTGGAGCCAGGCCAGGTGCTCGGGGTCGGTCGCGTCGCCGTACTCCGGCGCCCACGTCGCCCCCAGCCCGTGCAGCTGGTAGCGGACCATGTCCAGCAGCGGCGCCGAGCACACCACGGCGCGGAACTGCTCGGGCTGCTGCGTCAGCGCGGCACCGACCAGCAGCCCGCCGTTGGAGCCGCCGGACGCCGTGAGCTGGGCCGGCGTCGTCCACCCGCCGTCGACCAGGGCGCGGGCGCACGCGGCGAAGTCGTCGAAGACGTTCTGCTTGGCGCCCAGCATCCCGGCGCGGTGCCAGTCCTCGCCCTCCTCCCCGCCGCCGCGCAGGCTCGCGGTCACGTGCAGGCCCCCGGCCTCCACCCAGGCCAGCGCCGTGGCGGAGTAGCCCGGGGACAGCGTGATGCCGAAGCCGCCGTAGCCGTAGAGCACGGTCGGGCAGGGGCGGTGCGGGCGGCCGGCGTCGTCCAGGGCGTCGGCGCGGACGACGGCGAGCATCCGCACCGTCGTGCCGTCGGCGCTGGTCGCCTCCAGCTGGCGGGCCACCACCGGCGGCACCTCGACCGCGCCCGGCGGCTCGGCCTCCACGAGGACCTCCCCGGTGCGGGCGTCCCAGCGGTGCACCCGGGGCAGGGTCGTCGCGTCGGTGTAGGTGAACCACGCCTCGTGCCCGCCCTCCGGGCGGGTCAGCAGCGCCCCCACCGACCCCAGCCCCGGCAGCGGCACCTGCCCGCGCGGGGTGCCGTCGGCGAGGTCGTGGACGCTCACCTCCGACAGCCCGTGGCGCGTCCACCCCGCCAGGAGCAGCGGGCGCTCCAGCTCCGGGCCGTCCAGCAGGGCGAAGTCCTCCAGGACGGCGTCCGGGCGCTCGGGCAGCAGGTCGCGCCAGTGCTCGCGCCCGGGCCGCGTCGGGTCGGTGACCGCGAGCCGCCCGCGCGGAGCGCCGAGGTCGGTGGCCACGTACAGCCGCCCGTCGCGGCCCACGCCCGCGCTGGTGCGGGCGTCCAGGCCCTCGGCCACGGGCACCAGGGCAGGGACACCACTGGCGCCGTCCGCCCCGGCGCTCGCCAGGTCGCCGAGCCACACGTCGGAGCGCGGCGCCGTCCCGACCGCGGCCGAGACCGACAGCCAGCGCCCGTCGCGGGACACCGAGACGCCGTAGTAGCTGGTCACCGGGCGACCGGCGCCGAAGACCTCGACGTCGGTGGCCGGGTCGGCGCCGACCCGGTGCAGCCACACCCGGCGGTGGTACTGCGCCTCGGCCTCGGGCACCAGGGCGGGGTCGAGGCGGCGCACGTAGAAGAAGCGCTCGCCGCCGGGCAGCCACGCCACGGCCGTGTACCGGACGCGGTCCAGCGGGCCGTCGACCACCTCGCCGGTGGCGACGTCCAGCACGCGCAGGGCGCTCTCCTCGCGCCCGCCCTCGGAGAGCTGGTAGGCCACCAGGTCGCCCTCCAGGGAGGGCTGCCAGGAGTCCAGCGTGGTCAGCCCGCTGGGGTCGGCGGCCAGCGGGTCGACCAGCACGCGCTCGCGCCGCCCGCCCCCGGCCCGGGGGTCCGGCTCGCTGACCAGCAGCACGGGGTGGTCGCGGTCGCCGGTGCGGCGCGTGGAGAAGCGCCGCTGCCCGCGCCAGACCGGCGGGCCCACCGACCCGGCCGACAGCAGCTCGGCCAGGCGCTCGGCCACCGCCTCGCGGGCGCCCCAGGCGGCGCGCTCGGCGGCGAAGAGGGCGTCCTGGGCGGCCGACCACTCGCGGGTGCGCGGGTCGTCGGCGTCCTCGAGCCAGCGGTAGGGGTCGGCCACCGCGCGCACCGGCGCGGCGGAGGGGAGGTCCTCGACGAGGTCCAGCCGCGGGGCCCGGGGGTAGCCGGGCGCGGGGCGGGGGGAGTCGGTCGGCACGGGCGCCGAGCCTACGGTCCGGGTGCGCGCTGCGCCGCTGCGGTGGAGGCTCTGGGAGGATCCGCGCGAGCCCGACCGCGCCTCCACAGCCCCGCGCACCGACGCACCCGCAGAAGTCCCGAACAGGAGCCCCGCCGCGTGAGCGACAGCCCGCACCCCGACCACCCCACCGAGCGCCTGGTGGAGCTGGCCAAGGCCTTCGACGTCGCCACCGACTACTGGGACTGGCAGGGCGAGCACGTCGTCGTCCCGGCGGCCACCATCCGCGCCGTGCTGGGCGCGCTCGGCGTCGACGCCAGCAGCGAGGAGGCCGCCCAGCGCGCCCTCGACGAGGTGGCGGTCAAGCCCTGGCGCCGCCTGCTCCCGCCCGTCGTCGTCGTGCGCGAGGGGGAGGCCGACCGCACGGTCGCCGTCCACGTGCCGCACGGGCAGGACGTCGCGCTGCGGGTCGTCCTGGAGGAGGGGGGCTCCCGCGAGCTGGAGCAGGTCGAGCGCTGGGTCGAGCCGCGCTGGGTCGAGGACGTGCAGGTGGGCGAGGCCTCCTTCGCCCTGCCGACCGACCTCCCGCTGGGCTGGCACTCCCTGGAGGCCAGCAGCGGTGCGACCTCCGGCAGCGCCCCGCTCGTGGTCACCCCCGACGCCCTCGCCCTGCCGGCGTCCCTGGGCGAGAGCGGGCAGCGCTGGGGCTTCATGGCGCAGCTGTACTCGGTGCGCTCGCGAGCCTCGTGGGGCCTGGGCGACCTCGGCGACCTGGAGGAGCTGCTCGACTGGAGCGGGCGCGACCTGGGCGCCGACTTCCTCCTGGTCAACCCCCTGCTGGCCGCCGAGCCCGTGGGCCGCATGTCGCCCTCGCCGTACCTGCCCACCACGCGCCGATTCGTCAACCCGGTCTACCTGCGGGTGGAGGACGTGCGCGAGTACGCCTACCTGCCCGCCACCGACCGCTCGGTCATCGACTGGCAGGCCGAGGCCCTGCGGGCCACCAACACCGACGCCGGGGGCATCGACCGCGACGCCGTCTGGGCGGCCAAGCGCGCGGCGCTGGAGATGGTCTTCGCGGCCGGCCGCAGCGCCTCCCGCGAGGCGGCCTTCGCCGACTTCCGCGCCCGCGAGGGCCAGGGCCTGGCCGACTTCGCGCTCTGGTGCGCGCTGAGCGAGCACTACGGCGTCGGGACGCCGTGGCCGGACGCCGTCCAGGACATCGCCTCCCCGGAGGTCGCCGCGCTGCGCCAGGAGCTCGCGCCGCGGATCCGCTTCCACGAGTGGCTGCAGTGGCTGTGCGACGAGCAGCTCGCCCGCGCCCAGGCCGCCGGGGTGCGCGCCGGCATGGCGCTCGGCGTCATGCACGACCTCGCCGTCGGGGTGCACCCGCAGGGCGCGGACTCCTGGACGCTGCAGGGCGTGCTCGCCCGCGGCGTCAGCGTCGGCGCCCCGCCGGACGCCTTCAACCAGCAGGGCCAGGACTGGTCGCAGCCGCCGTGGCGCCCCGACGCGCTGGCCGACGCCGCCTACGCGCCGTTCCGCGACGTCGTCCGCACGATCCTGCGCCACGCCGGAGGGCTGCGCATCGACCACGTGCTCGGGCTGTTCCGGCTGTGGTGGGTGCCGCAGGGCCTGGGGCCCGGCCAGGGCACGTACGTGCGCTACGACCACGAGGCCCTGGTCGGCATCCTCGCCCTGGAGGCCCACCGGGCCGGCGCGGTCGTCGTCGGCGAGGACCTCGGGGTCGTCGAGCCGTGGGTGCGCGTCTACCTGCGCGAGCGCGGGATCCTCGGCACCTCGGTGCTGTGGTGGGAGCGCGACGACAAGGGTGCGCCGCTGCCCCCGGAGGCGTGGCGCGAGCTGTGCCTGGCGACCGTGACCACCCACGACCTCCCGCCCACCGCGGGCTACCTCGCGGGCGAGCACGTCGACCTGCGCGACCGCCTCGGCCTGCTGACCCGGCCGGTGGAGGACGAGCGCTACGCCGACGAGGCCGACCAGCGCACCGTGCTGATGCAGCTGCGCGACCTCGGGCTCCTCGGCATGGACCCGACCGAGCGCGAGGTCGTCGAGGCCCTGCACGCCTTCCTGCTGAGGACGCCGAGCCGGCTGCTCGGCGTCGCCCTCACCGACGCGGTGGGGGAGCGGCGCACGCAGAACCAGCCCGGCACCTCCGACGAGTACCCGAACTGGCGCGTGCCGCTGGCCGACGGAGCGGGGGAGGTCGTGCTCGTGGAGGACCTGCGCACCCGTCCCCGCGTGCTCGACCTCGCCGGCGTGATCACCTCCGGCGCGGGACGGCACCCCACCGCCTGACCCGCCCGCCCCCCTCGTCGTGATCATGGGATCCCGCCACCCCTGAGCAGGTGGCGGGATCCAATGATCACGGGACGGTCAGGGCTTCTTGCCGGAGCCCCTGCCCTGGCCGCCGCCCTTGCCGGGGGCGGCGTCGGCGGGGACCGCCGCGACCGAGGGCTCGGCCTGGGACGTCTCGACCGACGGGGCAGCAGCCGGCTCCGGAGCGGGCGCGGGGGCCGGCTCCGGAGCAGGGGCCGGCGCGGGCGCAGGGGCCGGCGCGGGTGCCGGAGCGGGCGCCGCGTGAGGGCCGCCCTTGCCGCCCTTGCCGGCCTTCTGGGCCGCCTTCTCCGCGGCCTTCTCCGCCTTGCGGGCGTCGTTGCGGGCGTGCGCCGCGGCGCTCACCTCGGCGCCGTGGTTGGCCGGGTGGGCAGCAGGGCCCGGCTCGACAGCCGGGTCGGTGCCGGGGTCGACCGGGGCGGGCTCGGGGTCGGTCGCCGGGTCCGTCGCCGGGTCGGTGGCCGGGTCGCTCGGGTCCGGGGCCGGTGCGGTCGGGTCCACGGGCTCGGCGTCCGGCACCTCGCCCTCTGAGCCCTCGGAGCCGTCAGAGCCCTCGACGGGCTCGACGTCCGGCACCGCGGTGGGGTCGGTGCTGGGGGAGGGCTCGGGCGCCGGGTCGGTGGCCGGGTCGGTCACCGGGTCGGTCACCGGGTCGGTCACCGGGTCGCCCGAGTCGGGGACGTCGAGCGGGGTCACGGTCTCCACGGCGGCCGCGAAGCCGTCCTGCGCCGCGGCCGGCAGCGCGCCGGCGACGCCCGCGGCCGCGAGCCCGGCGGCGACGATGGTGGTGCCCGCGGCCGCCTGGGCGACGGCCCCGGCGGCAGCGACCTTGGCCGCGGTAGCGGCGATGATCTGGGTGATGAGCATGGTGCGTCGTCTCCTCGTCGGCAGCCCGGACGCCTGCGCTGGTGCAGGCCCGGTGGCTTTGCTGACCGCCCTCGCGGACGGGTCGCCCTTGTCGGTGAGGTGCCCGGTGGCCATCAGCTCGGCGAGCCGTGCGCTGGGTCGCCCCGGCAGGGCGCTGGCCCGCACGGCGGTGCGCAGCGCCCAGTAGGCGTCGTCGACGGATCGGTCCCCGGTCATCTCGCCTCCGTCATCGCCGCACGGGTCGCCGGGGGTGCGGGCTCGACGCCGAGGTCACCCGCCAGGGCTAGCAGCCCGCGGCGCTGCAGCGCCTTGACCGCTGCCGGGCTGCGCCCGACGACCGCAGCCACCTGCTCCACGGTGAGGTCGCCGAGCACGCGCAGCAGCAGCACCGAGCGCTGGTCGGGCGACAGGCGCGAGCACAGGTCGCGCACGCGCTGGACGCCCAGGGCTGCCAGCGCGTCCTCCTCGGCGTCCCCGCCGCGGTGCTCCAGCAGCGCGTCCTCACCGTCGTCGGTGGTGGCCGGACGCCGTCCGGCCCGGCGCCGCTCGTCGACGAGCCGGCGGTGGGCGATGGTGAACACCCAGGCCCGGAAGCCGGCCTCGTCGCCGGTGAAGGACTCCAGCCCGGTGAGGACGCTGATGAACGCCTCGCTGGCCACGTCGTCGGGCTCGGCGGCGCCGTGCAGGCGCAGGTAGCCGGTCACCGGGCCGGACAGGTCGCGGTAGATCGCCTCGAACGCCCAGGGCGCCCGCACGCGGGCCGCGGCGAGCACCTCGGGGAAGGCCGGCCCGATCACCGGTCACCGTCGGGGCAGGGCACCCCCGCCCATCGGCACCTGCTCCCCGCGGCTGGAGCGGCCTCACCCGGACGACGGGATCCCGCCACCCGGCGGGTGGCGGGATCCCCTGATCACGGGGGGAGGAGCGGGGTCAGCGCAGGAGGTCGCGCTCCTGGGCCCGGATCGCCCGGGCCACGCCGTCGCGGTTCTCGGCGACGAGGCGGCGCAGGGCCGGCAGGTCCTCCGGCGCCGAGGCCAGCCAGGCGTCGGTGCGCTCCAGCAGCGCCGGGCCGGCGAGCAGCACCGGGTACAGGCCGGTGACCACCTGCTGGGCCAGCTCGTGGGTCTGGGTGCGCCAGACCCGCTCCAGCGCCGCGAAGTAGGGCTCGACGAACGGTTCGAGCAGGGACGTGTCGTGCACCCGCCCGAAGCCGCTGATCACCGAGTCGCGCACGGCGTTGGGCAGGTCGTCCCCCTCCACGACGCCGTCCCAGGCCGCCTGCTTGGCCTCGGCGGTCGGGATCGCCGCGCCGCCGGCTGCCGCCGCGCGGCGCCCGGTGGCGGTGTCGTCGCGGGCGACCTCGGCGGAGAGCTCCGCGTGGGCGGCGCGACCGCCGGCGACCAGGGCCAGCAGCAGCTCCCAGCGCAGGTCGGTGTCGACGTCCAGGCCCGGCAGCGGCGCGTCACCGGAGAGCAGCCCGGCGACGACGTCGAGGTGCTCGCCCGTCCGCGCCCGCCCGGCGAAGGCGCTGACCAGCTGCAGCTGCGCGTCGCTGCCCGGCGCAGCGGCGCGCGCCAGGCCGAGCAGCTCGCTCGCCACCTCCAGCGCCACGTCGTCGCGGTGGCCGGGCGCCACGTACAGGCGCGCGGCGGTGGTCAGCTGGCCCAGCAGCGTGCGCACCACCGAGGAGTCGGTCTCGGCGGTGATGTTGTCCAGCACCAGGTCGATGAAGTCGCGGGCGGCCATCTCGCCGTCGCGGGTCATGTCCCACGCCGCCGACCACACCAGGGTCCTCGGCAGGGAGTCGGTGAAGGACCCGAGGTGCGCCATCGCGGTGGCCAGGGAGTCGGCGTCCAGGCGCACCTTGGCGTAGGCGAGGTCGTCGTCGTTGAGCAGCAGCAGGTCGGGGCGGGTCATGCCGACCAGCTCGGGCACGAGCGTGCGCTCGCCGTCGACGTCGACCTCCACCCGGCGCGTGCGGCGCAGGCGGGAGACCTCGCTGCCGTCGTCGGCGACCAGCACCTCGACGTCGTAGCAGCCGATCGCCAGGCGGTGCGGGCGCTGCACCGGGTGGGTCTCGGGCACCTCCTGCAGCACGGCCAGCTCGGTGATCGAGCCGTCCTCGGCCAGGGTCAGGTGCGGGCGCAGCGTGGTGACGCCGGCCTGCTCCAGCCACACGGCCGACCAGGCGCGCAGGTCGCGGCCCGACGTCGCCTCCAGCTCGACCAGCAGGTCGTCCAGCGTGGTGTTCCCGTGGGCGTGCTTGCGGAAGTACTGGCGCACGCCCTCGAAGAACGCGTCGCGCCCGACCCAGGCCACCAGCTGCTTGAGCACGCTGGCGCCCTTGGCGTAGGTGATGCCGTCGAAGTTGACCTGGACGTCCTGCAGGTCGTTGATCTCCGCGACGATGGGGTGCGTGGAGGTCAGCTGGTCCTGGCGGTAGGCCCACGCCTTCTCCATCGAGGCGAACGTGGTCCACGCGCTGGTCCAGCGGGTGGCCTCGGCGCAGGCCAGGGTCGAGGCGAACTCCGCGAACGACTCGTTCAGCCACAGGTCGTTCCACCAGCGCATGGTCACGAGGTCGCCGAACCACATGTGCGCGAGCTCGTGCAGGATCGTCACCGCGCGGCGCTCGACGATCGCCTCGGTCGGCTTGGACCGGAAGACGTAGGCCTCGAGGAACGTGACCGCCCCGGCGTTCTCCATCGCCCCGGCGTTGAACTCGGGCACGAAGAGCTGGTCGTACTTCTCGAACGGGTAGGCGAGGTCGAACAGCTCCTCGTAGTACGCGAAGCCGGCCCGGGTGATCTCCATGACCTCCTCGGCGTCCAGGTGCTCGGCCAGGGAGGCCCGGGCGAAGACGCCGAGGGGGATCGTGCGGCCGTCGCGGCTGGTGAGCTCCCCGCGCACCGCCGTGTAGGGGCCGGCGACGATCGCGGTGACGTAGGAGGACAGCACCGGGGTGGGCGCGAACCGGTAGGTGCTGGTGCCCTCCGCGGCGGGCTCCGGCGCGGGGGTGGGGGAGTTGGACACCACCTGCCAGTGCGAGGGCGCCGTGACGGTGAAGGCGAACGTGGCCTTGAGGTCGGGCTGCTCGAAGACGGCGAACACGCGGCGGGAGTCGGCGACCTCGAACTGGGAGTACAGGTAGACCTCGCCGTCGACCGGGTCGACGAAGCGGTGCAGGCCCTCGCCGGTGGTCATGTACGCGGCGTCGGCCACCACGAGCAGCTCGTTGTGCTCGGCGAGGTCGGGCAGCTCGATGCGGACGCCGTCCGCGACCTGCGCCGGGTCCAGCGAGCGACCGTTGAGCACCACCTCGTGCACGGTCGGGGCGATGAGGTCGATGAAGGTGGACGCGCCGGGGGTGGCGGCGGTGAAGCGCACCCGCGTCGTGGAGCGGAAGACGTCCGCACCCGTGGTCAGGTCGAGGTCCACCTCGTAGGCCTCGACGGCGAGCAGCTCGGCGCGCGCAGACGCCTCGGACCGGGTCAGGTTCGTTCCAGGCACCCGGGAATGCTCCCACGCCCTCCCGACGCTGCCACCGGGCATGAGCACCGATGCGAGCACCGAGCAGCCCACCCCCGTCGAGTTCTGGTTCGACCCGATCTGCCCCTGGGCGTGGATGACCTCCCGCTGGGTGCTCGAGGCGCAGCACGTGCGCCCGATCTCGGTCACCTTCAAGGTGATGAGCCTGGCCGTCCTCAACGAGGGCCGGGACCTGCCCGAGCCCTACGGCGAGATGATGAAGAAGGCCTGGGGCCCCGTGCGCGTGGTCGTCGCCGCCCGCGAGCAGCACGGCCAGGACGTCGTCCTGCCGCTGTACACCGCGATCGGCACCCGCCTGCACCCGGGCGGCGAGAAGGACTTCGGCGTCGCCGTCGCCGAGGCCCTGGCCGAGGTGGGGCTGCCCGCCGAGCTGGCCTCCGCCGCGGACGGCGACCAGTACGACGAGCAGCTGCGCGCCAGCCACGCCGAGGCCATCTCGCGCGTCGGCGACGACGTGGGCACCCCGGTCATCGCCGTCGGCGGTGCGGACGGTCCGGCCTTCTTCGGCCCCGTCATCACCCCGGCTCCCAAGGGCGAGGCCGCCGGCACGCTGTGGGACGGCGTGCTGGCCGTGGCCAGCACCCCCGGCTTCTACGAGCTCAAGCGCAGCCGCGAGGTCGGCCCGATCTTCGACTGATCCGCCCCGCCCCACCCGGGCACCGGTACCCGGGTGGGGCGTCCGGTGCCCGGGTGCCAGGATCAGGGACCATGCGCGTGCACCTGGCGAGCGACCACGCCGCCTTCGACCTGAAGACCCACCTCGTGCAGCACCTGACCGAGGCCGGTCACGAGGTCGTCGACCACGGCCCGCCGGCCTACGACGCGGACGACGACTACCCCGTCTACGTCCTGCGCGCGGCCGAGGCCGTCGTCGCCGACGAGGGCTCGCTCGCGGTCGTGCTGGGCGGGTCGGGCAACGGCGAGCAGATCGCCGCGAACCGCGTGCCCGGCGTCCGCGCCGCCCTGGCCTGGAGCCTGGAGACCGCGCGCCTGGCGCGCCAGCACAACGACGCCAACGCCGTCGGCGTCGGTGCCCGGATGCACTCGCTGGAGGAGGCGACGGCCCTGGTCGACGCGTTCCTGGCCGAGCCGTTCTCGGGGAACCCGCGCCACGCGCGGCGCATCGCGATGCTCAGCAAGTACGACGCCGACCACGAGCTCCCGCCCCTGGAGGCCTGAGCCCCCGTGCCCGAGGGCAACGCCGTCCACCGGACGGCGGGCCTGCTGCGCCGCCACCTCGGCGGGCGGGTGGTCGCCGCCAGCAGCCCCCAGGGCCGCTTCGCCGCGGGGGCCTCGCTGCTGGAGGGCCTGCGCCTGGTGCGCAGCGAGGCCCGCGGCAAGCACCTGTTCCTGGGCTTCGCGCCCGCTGGCGACCCCGTCGCCGCCGACGGTGCCGGCGACGAGGCGGACGAGCCGCCGCGCTGGCTGCACGTGCACCTCGGCCTCTACGGCACGTGGCGCCTGGGCACCGGGGAGCCGCCGGAACCGGTGGGCGCCCTGCGGCTGCGGCTGGTCAGCCTCGAGGACGGGCTGGACGACCCCGACGAGGTCCGCTGGGCCGACCTGCGCGGGCCCACCGCCTGCGAGGTGGTGACGCCCGAGGCGGTCGACGCCCTCGCCGCCCGGCTGGGCCCCGACCCGCTGCTGGACGACGACCCGGCGCCCTACGTGGAGCGCGTGCGCGGCACCCGCACGAGCATCGCCGCGCTGCTCATGCACCAGGACGTCGTCTCCGGGCTCGGCAACATCTACCGCGCCGAGGCCCTGTGGCGCGCGCGCCTGCACCCGTACACCCCGGGCCGCGACGTGCCGGCCGACGTGCTCCTGGGCCTGTGGGAGGACGTCTCGGTGCTCATGCGCCAGGCGGTCCGGCAGGGCCGGATCGTCACGACCGACCCGGCCGACCGGCACGGCCCGGGGCCGAAGGGCCGGGAGGTCGACCACTACGTCTACCGCCGGGCGGGGCTGCCCTGCCGGCTCTGCGGGACGCCGGTGGCCACCGCCGTCATGGAGGCGCGCAACCTGTTCTGGTGCCCCTCCTGCCAGGCGGCCTGACGACCTGACGGCCCGGCTGCGCGGTCAGCGGGCCGCCAGGACCTCGCCGGCCGACGTCCAGGGGCGGACGCCGTAGCGGTCGTTGGCCAGCGGGCGGCTGCGGCCCTCGCCGGCGAACATGTTGCCGAAGTACTGCATGCCCTGCCAGGCCGGGTAGAGGGCCTCGCGGTCGCGGGACAGGGCCCTGCCGATCCTCGCCATCACGCGCAGCGCGGCGATGCCGCCCGCCCAGGTGAGGCGGTGCCGGACGCCGGTCAGCTCGGTCATGGTCGCGGCGATGTCGCGCGCGGAGACCTGGTCGCCGGCGATGCGCAGGAACCGCGGGGCGCCGGTGTCCAGCGCCGCGTCGGCGGTGAAGGAGGCCGTGTCGTCCATCGTGGTGAAGTCCATCGGCTGGTCGGCGTCGCGCCAGTACAGGACCCTCTGCCGGTCGAAGAGCACCAGCGGCGCCTGGCCGGTGAGCATGTCGGCGAAGGCGCCGTTGAGCACCGAGGTCGCGCGGATCGCGGAGGCGTCCACGCGCTCGCGGAAGTCGCGGCGCAGCTGGAGGTTGCGGTTGGACCCCTCGGGGATGCCGGTGAAGTCGATGGAGAAGTCCGAGGGCACGAAGCGGGGGACGCCGGCGCGCACCGCGGCGTCCAGCAGCCGGGTCTGGGCCTCCACGACGACCGGGCGCAGGCCGCTCACGGCCGAGACCACGACGTCGGCGCCGGAGGCGGCGGCCACCAGGGCGCCGGGGTCGGCGTAGTCGGCCTCCACCGGCGTGACGCCGAGGGCGGTCAGGCGGGCGAGCGCCGCGCGGTCGGTGGCCGGGCGGACGAGGGCGCGGACGCCGGCGCCGCGGGCCACCAGCTCGCGGGCGAGGCGAGCGCCGAGGTCGCCGGTGGCACCGGCGAGCAGGACGGTGGCGGCGGTGCCCGCCGCCGGGGACGGGGTGGAGGTCATGCGGGGACCGTAGGCGCATGTCCTTGACCGCGCAAGCAAACACCTGCACCCTGGGAGGACCAGCCGACCCCCCTGAGACGAGGACGACCGTGCCCCTGCCCGAGGACCTCCAAGCGCTCCTGCGCCGACCCAGCACGTGCTACCTCACGACGCTGATGCCCGACGGCTCGCCGCAGACCACCCAGACCTGGGTCGACACCGACGGCGACCACGTGCTCGTGAACACCGTGCTCGGCTACCAGAAGACGCGGAACGTCGAGCGCGACCCCCGGGTCTCGGTCGCGGTCTCCGACCCGGCGAACCCCTCGCGCTACGTCGCCGCGCGGGGCCGGGTCACGAGCATGAGCACCGAGGGCGGGGCCGAGCACATCGAGGCCCTCGCCCAGCGCTACCTGGGCGGGCCCTACCCCTGGTACGGGGGCCGCGACCAGGTCCGCGTCGTCCTGACCATCACCGTGGACAAGCTCCACGCCATGGGATGAGCGCCCGCAAGGAGGGCGCCGCGGACGCCGCGGACGCCGCAGCGCCCCTGAGCGCGCAGGAGCAGCTGCTCTGGCGCGCCCTGGGCCGGCTGATGCACGTCGTGCCGCGGCTGCTGGACGACGACATGACCCGCGCCTGCGGCATCTCGATGACCGACTACGCCGTGCTGGTCAACCTCGCCGAGGCCGAGGGGCTCCGGCTGCGCATGGTCGACCTCGCCGCGGCCACGGCCCTGTCGCCCAGCCGCATCACCCGGGTGGTCGACGAGCTGCGCGGGCGAGGGCTCGTCCGCAAGGCCCCCCACGCCTCCGACGGGCGGGGAGCGGTCGCCGTCCTGACCGACGACGGGCTCGCCGCGGCCAGGGCCGCCCAGCCCCAGCACCGGGCCAGCGCGCGCCGCCGCGTGCTCGACCACGTGCCCGCCGACCAGCTCGCCGCCCTCGCCGAGGCGCTCGACCGGGTGGCGACGGGCACCCTCCGCTCCCAGGCCCGCTTCGACGAGGGCGACCTCAGCCGGTGACGAACCAGCGCAGGGACTCCTCCACGAGGTCCTCGCGCAGCACGTGCGGCCCCTCGAACTCGGTGTAGTCGACGTCGTAGCCGGCGGCGCGCAGGCGCGCGACGAGCGGCCGGCTGCACCGGTCGATCGGCAGCACCGCGTCGGCCGTGCCGTGGCAGACGAACACCCGCGGCCGGCCGTGCTGCTCTGCCGGAGCGGCGAACCCCGGCGACCAGGCCACCACGTGGCGCAGCAGGTCGCCGTCGCCGAGCGCCAGCGACAGCGCGTAGGAGGCCCCGTCGGAGAAGCCGGCGACGCCGAGCCGCGCCGGGTCGAGCACGTGGTGCTGCGCGGTGAGCGCGAGGGCGGCCTCCAGCGCGGCGACGTCCGGGCCGAAGCCGCCGCGGATGGCGTCCCACGTCACCCCGGCGGACTGGGGCGCCAGGAGCAGGACGCCGGAGCGCGCCGCGGCGCCGGCCACGGCGGCGACCACCTCCTCCGCCCGGCCCCCGGCCCCGTGCAGGACGACGAGCAGCGGGACCGGCGCCCCCGCCGGCAGGCCCGGGGGCACGTGCAGCAGGGCGGGCGGCCCGCCACCGAGGTCGAGCGCGTGCGTGCCGGGGGCGCCCAGGGGCGACGGCGGGGCGGCCGTCGCCGGCAGCGAGAGGCCCAGCCTCCCGCGGCGGTGGAGGTCGGTGGGCGCAGGTCGAGGAGCCACGCCACCACCTACCCCCCTGCGCTGCCGCCACCCGTGCCGGCCCCCCGCCCGGGACCGGCACCTGCACCGGGGCCGGGCCACCTCGCCCGGTGTGGCCCCTCGGCGGTGGCGGAGGCGGAGGCTAGGGTCCGAGCATGCGCCCGGGGACGAGCGCCAGCAGCCGCTGGCTGCGCAGGCGGCAGCGGCAGCTGGTCATGCGGCTGCGCCCGCGCACCATGCCGCGCCAGGCGCTGCTGCTCCTCTGGCTGACGGCCCTGGCCGTGGCGGTGGCCCTGCTCGGCGTGGTCTGGCCCGCGTGGTTCCCGACGTCGAGCATGGTCATGGTCCTGCTGCTCGGCGGCTTCTTCCTGCGCATCCGCACCATGGCGCTGCTCTACCTGGTCGCCGCGGCGGGCACCGCGTTCTCCATCGCCGCCCGTGGCTCCGAGCACCCGGTGCAGCCGGGCGCGGTCCTGCTGCTGGTCGGCGTCGCGGCGCTGCTGACAGCGTTCGTGCGCAGCCGCGAGCGCCTCGGCGTCCAGGGCACCCTCGGCGACGCCATGCTCGTGGACCTGCGCGACCGCCTGCGCAGCCAGGGCCGCGTGCCGCCGCTGCCCGACGGCTGGCACCTGGAGACCGAGCTGCGCCCGGCCTTCGGCGACTCCTTCTCCGGCGACTTCGTCGTGGCCACCCGCTCCGACGACGGCACCCGCCTGGAGGTCGTCCTCGTCGACGTCTCCGGCAAGGGGCAGAGCGCCGGCACGCGCGCGCTGGCCCTGTCCGGGGCGCTGGGCGGCCTGCTGGGGGCGATGCCCGAGGCGGAGTTCCTCCCCGCGGCCAACGCCTACCTGCTGCGCCAGGACTGGCCGGAGGGCTTCGCGACCGCCGTCCACGTCGTCGTCGACCTGCCGACCGGCGCCTACCGGGTGCGCGGGGCCGGGCACCCGCCGGTGGCGACCGGGGCGCCCGGCCTGCCGTGGGGCCTGGTGGAGGCCGACAGCGGGCCCGCGCTGGGCCTGCTGCCCGGCGCCGGCTTCCCGGCCGCCGAGGGCGTCCTGGCCGCGGGGGAGGGGATGGTCTTCTACACCGACGGGATGGTCGAGGTGCCCGGGGAGGACCTGTCCGTCGGCATCGGCGCCCTGGTCGACCTGGCCGGGCAGGTCTGCGAGCACGGCTGCTCGCCCGGGGACGCCGAGCAGCTGGTCGAGGTCGCCGGGGTCGCGGAGTCCGACGACCGCGCGCTCGTCCTGCTCTGGCGCGCCTGAGCGGGCGGCGCGCCGGAGCAGGAGGCGTCAGCCGGCGGTGACCGGGGCGGGCTCGGTGCCCGCCGGGTGGGCGGTCGCTGCTGCGCGGGAGGGCGCTGCAGGCCCCGTGCGCCCCGGCAGCGCCAGGGCCACGAGAGCCCCCGCGCCGACCATGAACGCGGCCACGAGGAGCCCGCGGTCGTAGCCGGCGACCAGGGCCGCCGGGGCGGCCGCCTCGGCCGAGCCGCCGTCCAGCAGCTGCGCCGTGCGGTGCACCGCGATCGTGGACAGGACGGCCAGGCCCAGGGCCCCGCCGACCTGGCGCGAGGTGTTGATCAGGCCCGAGGCGAGCCCGGCCTGGGTGTGGGGCACGCCGGTGGTCGCGGCCACGGTCAGCGGCACCATGGTGATGCCGAGGCCGAGGGCCACGAGCGCCGTCTGGGCGACCATCTCGCTGGCGTAGGAGCCGCCCGCGGACAGGCCGGACAGCCACACCAGTCCGACCGCGGCGAGCAGGGGACCGGTGATGAGCAGCGGCTTGGGGCCGACCCGCCGCACCAGCTTCGAGGCGACCGTCGAGCCGATGATCAGCGCTGCGCTGGCGGGCAGGAAGGCCAGACCGGCGTGCAGGGCGTCGAACCCGTGGACCCGCTGCAGGTGCAGGGAGACGAAGAACCAGAACGAGAACATGCCCATGCCGACGAGCAGCGCGATGCCGTTCGCCGCGGACAGGGCGCGCAGGCGGAAGATGCTCAGCGGCACCAGGGGCTCGCTGGAGCGGGCCTCGACGAGGACGAACAGGGCCAGCAGCACCAGCCCGGCGACCAGCGGCACGAGGGTGGCGGCCGAGCCCCACGCGTGCGTGTCGGTGCCGACGACGGCGTAGACCACGGCGACCAGGCCGAGGGTGACGGTGAGGCTGCCGGGCAGGTCCAGGCCGCGGACGCTCGTGACGCGCCCGCGCGACTCGGTCAGCGCCCAGACGGCCGCGGCCACCAGGACGACGCCGATCGGCACGTTGACGAAGAGCACCCACCGCCAGTCGAGGAGGTCGGTCAGCACGCCGCCGACCAGGCCGCCCATGGCGCCGCCGGCGCCGGCGACCGCGCCCCACACGCCCAGGGCCCGGGCGCGCTCGCCCGGCTCGGTGTAGGTGGTGGTCAGCAGGCTCAGGGTGGACGGCGCGAGGATCGCACCGCCGACGCCCTGCGCCGCGCGGGCCGCGATGATCCACGTCTCGCTCTGCGCGAAGCCGCCGACGAGGCTGGCCAGGGAGAACACCACGACGCCGATGACGAAGACGCGCTTGCGGCCGAAGAAGTCCGCGGCCCGACCGCCGAGCAGGAGCAGGCCGGCGAAGGTCAGCGCGTAGGCGTTGACCACCCACTGCAGGCCCGAGGTCGACAGCCCCAGGTCCGTGCGCATGGCCGGCAGCGCCACGTTCACGATGGAGACGTCCAGGACCACCATGAACTGGGCCAGGGCGGCGATGAAGAGCACCATCCACGACGGCACGTGGGCGTGGGAGGTCGGGGCGTGCAGGGGGGTCGACGTCACGGGCGGAGCCTCTCGGGGGTCAGGATCGAGGCGCCTCGTCACGCCGTGCACTGGTGGTGCAGGGGCGTCAGCCCCGGGGGCCCCGCGTCTGTTCCCGTCAGGCGCCGGCCAGCCCCCGGGCGTAGCCCGCCTGGCCCAGGTGCTGCAGGCAGTCCGAGACCACGCTGACGAGCCGGACGCCCAGCGTCACCGGCGGGTCCCACCGCTCGTCGACCACCCGCTCCAGGTCGGCCGGGCGCAGGCCGGTCACGAACGCCTCGGTGCGGGCGGCCACCGCCGCGGCGTACCCGGTGAGCAGGTCCGCGCTCGCGCGCACCCGCGCGACCTCCTCGGGGCCGTGACCGTAGCCGGTGTCGTCGGCCGGCAGGTCGAGGGCGAAGCGCTCGCGCCAGCCCTCCTCCAGCCACGCCTGGCCGCTGCCCGCGGCGTCGGCCACGTGGTCGTCCTGCACGCGGCTCAGGTGCCAGACCAGCCAGGCGATCGAGTTGCCGGTACCGCCCGGGCGCCGGGCGAGGGCCTTCTCGTCCAGGCCGTCGAGCACCTGGGGCACGAGGTCGCGGATGCGCCCGAAGGCGTCGAGCAGCAGTGCGTCGGTCTCCACGCCGCCAGCCTAGGAAGACGCGAGCGATCCGGCCCGTCCGGAGCGGTCGGGGGAGAAGGGCCCCCGCAGCGCGGCCCACTGGAGGAGCATGATCGTCTTCGCGTCGGCGATCCGCCCGTCCTCGACCATCTCCAGGGCCTGCGCGAAGGGCAGCTCCACCACCTCGATGTCCTCGCCCTCCTCGACCAGGCCCGCGTGGTCGGTGGTGCGGTCCGCCGCGGTGTACGGGGCGGCGAACAGGTGCAGGCGCTCGGTCACCGACCCCGGGCTCGTCCACGCCGCCATGACGGGCTCGACCTCGCCGACGGTGACGCCCAGCTCCTCGCCGGCCTCGCGCCGGATCGCCGTCTCGGGGTCGTCGTCGTCCAGCAGCCCGGCAGCGACCTCGAGGAACATCCCGTCCGGGTGGCCGTTGACGTGGACGGGGAAGCGGTACTGGCGCGTGAGCAGCACGGTGCCGCGGGCGACGTCGTGCAGCAGGACGGCGGCGCCGTCGCCGCGGTCGTAGGTCTCGCGGGTCTGCGTCGCCCAGCGCCCGTCGCGGCCCCGGACCTCCAGCGTGGTGCGGCGCAGCACGTGCCAGCCGTCGCCGGTCACCTCCACGTCGCGCACCACGACGTCGGGGTTGCCGGTCAGGTCGCGGCCGGTGAGGTGCAGCCCGGTGCGGCCGCGGCCGTCGGGGACGTCCTCACCGGGGACGCCGGAGCGGGGGGTCGGGGCGGTGGTGCTCACGAGGTGATCATGCCGAGCGCGCGGGCCCGTCGTCGAGGGGCCGGGCATGAGCGGCGCCGCACGCGGGTTGCAGCGGTGCAGAGGGCGGCCGGTGGCCGCTCCGCAGCCCAAGGAGCTCCCGTGCACGTCCTCCTCACCGGTGCCACCGGCTTCGTCGGCTCCCGCGTCCTGCCCGCGCTGCTCGGTGCGGGCCACCGGGTCACCGCCCTCGTGCGCAGCGGGGCCACCGCGGACGCCGTCTCGGCGGCCGGCGCGACGCCCGTCCTCGGCGACATCACCGACGTCCCGTGGCTGACCGAGCAGCTGCGCGGCGTCGACGGCGCCGTCCACACCGCGTCGCCCGGCGACGCCTCCAGCGCCGACTTCGACCGAGCCGTCGTCAGCGCCGTCACCGCCGCGTTCACCGGCACGGGCAAGCCGCACGTGCACACCGGCGGCGTGTGGGTGTGGGGTGCCGGCGACGACCTCACCGAGGACGGGCCCTTCGCCGCCCCGGCCCTCACCGCCTGGCGCGAGGAGGTCGAGGCCCTCGCCCTCGGCGTCGAGGGGGCGCGCGTGGCCGTGGTGGCCCCGGGCATCGTCCACGGCCACGGCCAGGGCATCCCGAACCTCCTCGTGCAGGCGCCGCGGACGGCGTCCGGCGCGCTGACCCTCGTCGGTGACGGCACGCAGCACTGGACGACCGTCCACGCCGACGACCTCGCCGACCTGTACCTGCGCGTGCTCGAGCGCGGCCGCCACGGCGCCTACTACCTCGGCGTCAGCGGGCAGAACCCGACCGTGCGCGAGCTCGGCGAGGCGGCCTCGCGGGCCGCGGGCGCCGGCGGGGCGGTCGAGCCGGAGAGCCCCGAGGCCACCCGCGCCCGGCTCGGGGCGCCCTTCGCCGACGCGCTGCTGCTCGACCAGCAGGCCGGCGGCGCCCGGGCGCGCACCGAGCTGGGCTGGGCGCCGTCTGGGCCGTCGCTGGTGGAGGAGCTGGAGACCGGGAGCTACGCCCCCCGCGCCTAGGCGACAGCGCTCCGGGCGACCGGCGGCTCAGCCGCAGGCGAGCGTGACCTGGCGGGCCACCCACGCGGCGGTGGCCGCCGGGTCGGAGATCACGTTCGAGGTGGTCGCGTCGTCGGAGGACCGCTCGGTCACGTGGACCTCGCGGCCGAGGCCACCGGCCGCACCGGTGCAGTCCGGGGCGAGGGCGAGGTGCATCGTCACCGACCCCCCGGCCGGCAGGTCGGCCGGCAGGTCCACGTCGCTGCGCAGGCCCAGGACGGGGTCGGCGTCCACTCCCAGCCGGGTGGCGACGTCGGTGGAGCTCGTCACGACCACCCGCAGCCGCCCGTCCGGCTCCGGGGAGAGGTCGACCGACGCCGTGCCACCCCAGCCGGGGTGGCACGTCCAGGCCAGCAGCTCGGCGAGCTGCCCGGGGTAGGACGGCTGCACGAGCCGCCGCTCCACCTCGCGCCGACCGCCGGACTCCAGGGCGACCTGCACCCACTGCGGTTCGAGCTCCTCCGCAGCGCTGGAGGCCTCCGGCACGGGCACGCGGGTGCAGTCCACGACCACGTCCAGCATGACGGTGCGGCTCTCGCCCGCGTCGAGCTCGACCGGTGCCGCCTCCCCGGCCAGCTCGACGTGGTCGGCGGACAGCCCGACCACGCTCACGGCGGCCCGCCGCGCGCCGGCGTTGGTCACGTCGAGCTGCACGGTGGCCTCCGCCCGGTCGGCGGAGGGGAGCCGGGACCCGTCGAAGGCGAGCACCGGAGCGCCGACCTGCACCAGGGACAGGTCGTGCTGGCGGGCCAGGTCGGCCTCGGCCCGCGCCCGGACCTGCTGGACGCCGGCGCCCCCGACCACGAGCGCGGTGACGAGGACGGCGGCCAGCACGCCCAGGGGGGACCGCACCCAGGCGGGGGTGCGGTCGGGCCACGACGGCGGGCGCAGCCCACCGCGCGCGGCACCGCTCGGACGGACCGGCGACCGGTCGTCGCGAACCTGCTCGGGGGCGTCGTCGAGGTCCTCCACGAGGTCGCCCGGGCCGTCAACCACGGACCGACTGTAGGGCGGGCGGGCCTGGCCTGGCCCGGCTCAGCCGCAGGCCAGGGCGACCTGGCGGGCCACCCACGCGGAGGTGGTCATCGCATCGGCGATCGAGCCGTAGGACGAGCCCGGGTCGTCGACCACCTCGAGGACTTCGAGCGGGTACCCCGAGCCGTCACCGGCGCGCGCGCAGTCGGGGGACAGCGCCACGGTGACCGGCACCGACTCCCCGACGGGCACGTCCACCGGGAGCTCCACGTCGCTGCTCAGGCCCAGCACCGGGTCGGCCCGCACGTCCACCTGGGTCGGCTCGCGGCCGCTCGCGCTCACGAGCACCAGCAGCCGCTCGTCGTCCTGCGGTATGACGGACGCCGACGCACCCCCGCCGTAGTACCGCGGATCGCACAGCCAGGGCAGCGCGTCCTCGAGCCGCTCGCCGGTGCGGGACTGCGCCAGGCGCCGCTCCTCGTGCCGCGTCCCGTCGGCGACCAGGGCCACGTCGACCCAGCTCGGCCCGCGGTCTCCGGGGAAGACCTGCGAGGGCGCCGGCACGGTCGCGCAGTCGATGCGGGCCTCCAGGGTGGCCGTGGAGCTCGACCCCGGGGCCACCTCCACGGGCTGCGGCGCCCCGACGACCTCCACGTGCTCGGTCGACAGCCCCAGGACCGAGACCTCGACCGACCGCTCGCCGCCGTTGACGACCGCCACCGTCAGCGGCACCTCGAACTGCTCGCCCGCCGGTGGCTCGCTGCCGCTGAAGCTGACCTCCGGGGTCCCGACCTGCACCAGGGCGAGGTCCCGCTGCTGGGCGAGGTCGGCCGCGGCCCGCGCCCGCACCTGCTGGACGCCGGCGCCGCCGACCAGGGCGGCGGCCAGGAGGGCCGCGGCGCCCGCGCCCAGCGGCGAGCGCACCCAGGCGGGCGTCCCCTCGGGCCAGGACGGCGCGCGCCGACCGGGGGGTCCGGGCGCACCCGCGGGGGCCGCGCTGCCGCCGTGCGGAGCGGGGCCCGGGGCGGCGTCGAGGTCCTCGACGAGGTCGGTCGGGCCGTGAGCCACGGCCCGACTGTAGGGGGCGGGAGCCGTCGTGGGCAGGAGCCCCGCCGGGCGGCTCAGGCGCGCAGCTGGCGCCGGGAGGAGATGACCCCGGTGTCGAAGCCGGCCAGGTGCAGCCCGCCGTGGAAGCGGGCGTGCTCGATCTTCACGCAGCGGTCCATGACGACGGACAGGCCCGCGGCCTCGGCCCGCCGGGCGACGTCCTCGTGCCAGGAGCCGAGCTGCAGCCACAGCGTCGAGGCCCCGCCGTGGTTCGGCGTCCCGAGCGCGAGGACCTCGTCGAGCACCTCGGGCAGGTCGTCGTGGCGGCGGAAGACGTCGACCAGGTCGGGCACCACGGGCAGGTCCGCCAGGGAGGCGTAGACCGGCCGGCCGAGGATCTCCTTCGCCCGCGGGTTGACGAAGTAGACGTCGTAGGGGGAGGAGGAGAGCAGGTAGGTGGCCACGAAGTAGCTCGCGCGGGCCGGGTTCTCCGAGGCCCCGACGATCGCGATCGAGCGGGTGCGGCGCAGCAGCGCGAGGCGCTCGGGAGCGGTCGGCCCCACCCAGGTGCGCGAGGGGTCGGTGGTCAGGGTGGTCATCAGGCGTCCTTCGTCGCAGCGGTCAGGGCCTGGTCGAGGTCCCAGAGGATGTCCTCGACGTCCTCGAGGCCCACGCTGATCCGGATGAGGTCCTCCCCGACGCCGGCCACCTGCAGCTGCTCGTCGGAGAGCTGCTGGTGGGTGGTGGAGCCGGGGTGGATGACGAGCGTGCGGGTGTCGCCGATGTTGGCGAGGTGGCTGGCGAGCTGCACCGACTCGATGAACCGGCGCCCGGCGGCGCGGCCGCCGACGACGCCGAAGGAGAACACCGAGCCGGGCCCCTTGGGCAGGTACTCCTGCGCGCGCGCGTGGTGGGGGTGGCCCTCCAGCCCGGCCCAGCTCACCCAGCTCACCCGGGGGTCGCGGTCGAGCCACTGCGCCACGGTGCGCGCGTTGGCCACGTGCTCCTCCATGCGCTGCGGCAGCGTCTCCACGCCCTGCAGCAGCTGGAAGGCCGACTGCGCCGACAGCGTCGGGCCGGTGTCGCGCAGCTGCTCGCTGCGCAGCTTGGTGAGGAAGCCGTACTCCCCGAAGTTCTGCCACCACCGGATGCCGTTGTAGGAGGGCACCGGCTCGGTCATCTGCGGGAAGCGCCCGCTGCCCCAGTCGAAGCGCCCGGACTCCACGACCACGCCGCCCAGCGTCGTCCCGTGCCCGCCGAGGAACTTCGTCGCGGAGTGGATGACGATGTCGGCGCCGTGCTCGATCGGGCGCACCAGGTAGGGGGTGTTCCAGGTCGCGTCGACCACGAGCGGCAGGCCGTGGGCGTGGGCGACCTCGGCGAGCCCGGCGAGGTCGGCGATCTCGCCGGTGGGGTTGGCGATGACCTCGGTGTACAGGCACTTGGTCTCCGGGCGGATCGCCGCCGCGAAGTCCTCCGGCTCGAAGCCGCCGACGAACGTCGTGTCGACGCCGAAGCGGCGCATGGTCACGTCGAGCAGGGTGGTCGTGCCGCCGTACAGCTGCGCGGCGGCCACGACGTGGTCGCCCGCGCCGGCCAGCGCCGCGAAGGTGATGAACTCCGCCGACATCCCCGACGCCGTCGCGACGGCCCCGATGCCGCCCTCCAGGGAGGCGATGCGCTCCTCGAAGGCGGCCACCGTCGGGTTGGCCAGGCGGCTGTAGATGTTGCCGTACTTCTGCAGGCTGAACAGGTTCGCGGCGTCGTCGGTGCTCTCGAAGACGAAGCTCGTGGACTGGTAGATCGGCACGGCGCGCGCGCCGGTCGCGGAGTCCGGGGTGCCGCCGGCGTGCAGCGCCCGGGTGCGGAAGCCCCAGGCGCGCTCGCTGCCGGGCTGCTCGGCCAGGGGCTCGTCGATCGGGTCGACCGGCCCGGTGCTCGTCTCGCTCACAGCGCTCATCCTGCCTCTCGGGTGCGACGCTCGCGCAGGGCGTCCTGGACGGCGGCCAGCGCCGTCTCGTCCTGCAGCGACGTGGTGTCCCCGGGCGGGCGGCCGACCAGCAGGTCGCCCAGCAGGCGCCGCATGATCTTCCCCGACCGGGTCTTGGGGAGGTCGGCCACCAGCACCAGGTGCTTGGGCCGGGCGATCGGGCCGATCTCGGTGGCGACCTGCGCGCGCAGGTCGGCCTCCAGGCGGGTCAGCGCCGCGGCGCCGCCGGCCAGGGACGCCGCCCGGGTGGGGATGACGAACGCCGCCACGGCCTGGCCGGTGAGGTCGTCCGGCACGCCGACGACGCCGGCCTCCGCGACGTCGGGGTGGGCCACCAGGGCCGACTCGATCTCCGTCGTCGAGAGCCGGTGGCCGGAGACGTTGACGACGTCGTCCAGGCGCCCCAGCAGCCAGATGTCGCCGTCGGCGTCGGTGCGGGCGCCGTCGCCGGCGGTGTAGTAGCCCTGGGCGGCGAAGCGGCGCCAGTAGGCGTCGCGGTAGCGCTGCGGGTCGCCCCACACGGTGCGGGCCATCCCGGGCCAGGGCCGGCGGATGACCAGGTACCCGCCGCCGCCGGGCGGCACCTCGGCGCCGTCGTCGCCCACCACCGCGGCGTCCAGGCCGGGCAGCGGCCGGGTGGCGCTGCCGGGCTTGAGGGTGGTGACCCCGGGCAGCGGCGCGACGACGGTGGCTCCGGTCTCGGACTGCCACCAGGTGTCGACGACCGGGCAGCGCCCGCCCCCGACGTGGGTGTGGAACCACATCCACGCCTCGGGGTTGATCGCCTCCCCGACGCTCCCGAGCAGCCGCAGCGAGGACAGGTCGTGCGCGGCCGGGACGTCCTCGCCCCAGGTCATGAACGTGCGCACCAGGGTCGGGGCCGTGTAGTACAGCGTCACGCCGTAGCGCTCGATGATCTCGAAGTGCCGGCCGCGCTGGGGGGTGTCCGGCGTCCCCTCGTACATCACCTGGGTCATGCCGTTGGTCAGCGGGCCGTAGATGGCGAAGGTGTGCGCGGTGACCCAGGCCAGGTCGGCGGTGCACCAGTGGACGTCGGTCTCCGGCTGGGCGTCGAAGTGCGCCCAGTGCGCGTAGCGGGCGTGGGTGAGGTAGCCGCCGGTGGTGTGCAGCAGGCCCTTCGGCTTCCCGGTCGACCCGGAGGTGTAGATGACGAAGAGCGGGTGCTCGGCGTCGAACGCCTCCGCCTCGTGGACGGGCTCCGCGACCGCGACGGTCTCGTGCCACCAGACGTCGCGGCCCGGCGTCCACGGCGCCGGCTCGGCCAGGGCGTCGCCGGCGCGGGCGACGACGAGCACGTGCTCGACGTGGTCCAGGCCGGCCACCGCCTCGTCGACGGCGGCCTTGACGCCGACCGCGCGGCCGCGGCGGAACTGCCCGTCGGTGGCCACCACGAGCTTCGCGCCGGTGTCGGCGACCCGGAAGCGCAGCGCCTCGGCGGAGAACCCCCCGAAGACCAGGGAGTGCACGGCGCCGATGCGCGCGACGGCCAGCGTGGTGATGAGGGTCTCGGGGATGACCGGCATGTACAGGACCACGCGGTCGCCCGCCCCGATCCCGAGGTCGGTGAGGGCGTTGGCGGCGCGGGAGACCTCGGCCAGCAGCTGCGCGTAGGTGTAGGTGCGCCGGTCACCCGCACCTCCTCGCTCTCCCTCGAAGTGCAGGGCCACCTTCTCCCCGCGCCCGGCGTCCACGTGGCGGTCCAGGCAGTTGACGGCGGCGTTGAGCCGGCCGCCGAGGAACCACCGCGCGGCCGGGACGCTCAGCTCGCCGTCCTCGCCCGGCATCGCGGGCCGCCAGTCCAGGACGGTGTGCCAGGGGGTGTCCCACGTCAGCTCGCCGGCCTGCTCGGCCCAGAAGGCGAGCGGGTCGGCAGCGGCCCGGGCGTAGGCCTCGGCGCCGAGGTTGGCGGTCGCCGCCAGGCCCGGCGGCGGGGGGAAGCGGCGCTGCTCGTCGAGCAGGGTCGTCAGGTGCTGCTGGGAGTCGCTCACCGGGTCGCTCACGCCCACCGCTTGAGCGCCCAGCGCTCGAAGACGCCGACCAGGGCGTCGCTGAGCTTGCCGAGGACCGCGAGGGCGACGATGGCGAAGAAGATCCGGTCGGTGCGGCCGTTGTTCTGGCTCTCGTTCAGCAGGAAGCCCAGGCCCATGGAGGAGGCCAGCAGCTCGGCCGCGACGAGGAACAGCCAGCTCTGGGCGAGCGCCAGGCGCAGGCCGGCGATGACGGCGGGGACCACGGCGGGCAGCTGGACGCCGAGCAGCAGCCGCAGCCCGTGCAGGCCGTAGGCGCGCCCGGCCTCGACCAGGTGGCGGTCGACGTGGCGCAGCGCCGAGGCGACCGTCGTGTAGACGGGGAAGAACGCGCCGATGGCGATGAGCACGACCTTGGCGTCCTCGCCGATGCCGACCCACAGGCCCAGCAGCGGCACCCACGCCAGGGAGGGCACCGCGCGCACGCCGCCGATCGTGGGCGCCAGCAGGGCGTCGGTGAGGCGGGACAGGCCGACGGCGGCGCCGAGCGCGAGGCCCAGCGCGCTGCCGATGAGGAACCCGAGCACCACGCGCTGCACGGAGATGGCCACGTACTGCTGCAGCAGCCCGCGCTCGGCCAGGTCGACCCCGGCCCGCAGCACGGTCAGCGGCGGTGGCAGCTGGATGCGGGTGAAGACCTCGGCGCTGACCAGCAGCTGCCACAGGGCCAGGAGCAGCAGCGGGACGACGGCGCCCAGGGCGAGGCGGCCCCAGCGGGCGCCGCGACGTCCCCCCGGCCGGGTGGGCCGGGGGGACTCCACGAACGAGCCGCCGCGGTCGCTCACGGCGACCGCGGCGGTGTCGC
>Ga0210040_10000560_pt1 | contig 62233 bp, 54 predicted proteins | sample CryGeyCG12114_NA_FD_185462 | JGI IMG/M metagenome (GOLD analysis project Ga0210040, IMG submission 185462) | Groundwater microbial communities from aquifer - Crystal Geyser CG19_WC_8/21/14_NA (SPAdes) (version 2) | ecosystem: Environmental > Aquatic > Deep subsurface > Groundwater | place: USA...
TCTCCAAGCTTCTCGGGATGGTCGACAACCACGACGCCTTCCTTCTCTAGAATGGCAATCTTCTCGTGCGCTGTCGCTTCACCGGGCGATCGCCACGCACCGGCATGGCCCATAACTCGTCCCATGGGTGACTCGATACCGCCGATGACAGCCATGATGGGCTTGGGGTTCAGTGTTCGCTTTTTGTATTCTCGTATCCATTCTGCTGCATCTATCTCAGCACGGCCGCCGATTTCTCCGATAACCACCATGCCTTCGGTCTTCTCGTCGTGCTCGAAGATCTCGAGTGCTTCGACAAAGTTAGTGCCTGCAAGTACGTCACCGCCCACGCTGATTCCGTACGTCTGACCAAGTCCAGCTCGGGTCGTCGATGCGACAGCTTCGTAGCTCAAAGTGCCAGACTTTGCAACGATGCCGACGTTCCCCTCCTTGAAGAATGGTAGAGGTTGGAAGCCGAGCCTACAGCGGCCCCAAGTGTTGATGATGCCGGGACAGTTTGCACCAACTAAGCGTGTCTTGGACTGCGTTCTCAGCATTTGCTGTACTCTCATGATATCATGTAATGGAATGTGTTCGGCGACTGCCACAATCAACCCTATCTCGTTTTCGATGGCCTCTTCCATGGCCGCTACTGTGCCATTACCAGGCACGTAGATGGCGCTAGCATCCGGCTTCAGCTCCTTCACAGCAGTGCGAACATCGGGGAGTACTGGCAGTCCTAAGTGCTCGCCTGTTGTGCCTGGCTTGACCCCTCCCACCACATTTGTGCCATATGCAATTGATTCTCTCGCATTTGCCGTTGCTTGTCTGCCAGTGAAACCTTGATATAACACACGAGTGTGCTTTCCAATCTTCAAGTTCTGGATGGTATCTTCGTAGGCCCCTAATCTAGCTGTTGTCGAAAATGAGGATTTCGAAGATTGTACAAGTCGAGTCGAAGGCGCAGAAGCTCGACAGCTTCTCAGAAAAGCTGTTGAGCTCATGTTGATGGCATAAGGAGCGTTTATGAGCACTAGCTATACATTTGGGGAGCTCTGCATGTGCAGAGTGCGCCGTTAATCGGTAAACGGCGTGGGTACAAAGAACATTTTGCGAACATTATGAGGGGACACGAGTTCCGAGGTACTGGCTTGCAGCTCGATGACAGCACATGCTGATCTGCGAGCTCGGTAGATCTGGGGTTGATGAAAGCCTCCAGATGCGAGACGCTAGGCATCTTGCGAGTCTGAAATCAGGGGCAAAGAAAGTACCTCGGAACGTACACCTGATGCATAGAGCTTAAATGGTCGCGGAGACTCGTGGAGATTCGGCATGAGCAGGAGCGTTATCGGCTTATGATCATCTGCAGAACGTCGCTAACAGCAATGCTGTTGCTCAATCGTAAGCTAGGAGTCCTCAACTGGTTCTCTGGTCCTTGACGTGCCGATTCAAGGATGCATGAAACTTTAGAACGTGAGATGATCCATCGCATGGTAGAGAAAGCTTGCTTTTCTCGCTCCGTTATGGGTTCCTGACGGCACACGACCATGTGTCTCTGTGGCCGCAAGAAGAGGAAGACAGTAACTCCAGCGCATCAGCATGACTGATGTCGTTGTACAAACAGGCGTGAGCTGTGATCAGTCGGGCTGATTTGCCTGGATTGCAAGTTCTTCAGTGGGTGCGGCTGTCCAACCCCACGTTTTTCGCGTGTAGGAGTCGTCTTGTTTCATCCAGTTGGAGAAGAGGCGTCATCTGGTGACATTTGTCGTATTGTTTGACAGCGCGAGCTCAACAGCTCGATCGATTGCTTTGGCTTGACAAGGTTGTCATAGGTAGCGAGAGACACTCCCACAATCATGCATTACTCTTTCATCATCTATCGATATTCTATCAGTTGTGAATGATCTCCGCCCGTAAGACTGATCCAAGTGTGCTTCATGGTCTGGATCAACGACGCGCATAAGGGCAGAAACCTGGAGTAATAATGTCTGTCGAAGCTAAGCTTTCGAAGTTGTCCTTAAATTTGAAGAACACAAACTCACCACGAGGCTCAAACACGAATCTGAATGGTCTTGCAGATGGAGCACCAGACTCGTGGGAAGATGAAGTCTCTGAAGATGGGCCTGTCGATGCCCCTGGGCCGTCGTTGAAGCAGGTCAACTCGATTGACGACGGCCCTGGCCCCCCACCGCCTACTCCCATCTCCCCTCAAAACACGGACCCGTTGTCTCGTGGATGGGAAACAAGTCAAGTCACTCCTCGAAACCCTGGTGCACCTCGAGATAGCAGCGAGAAGCGGCCAGAGAAGACAGCCTCGACAGCGAACAGAATGATCGCGGGTGCCCTAGGTATCAAGGCGCCCAAGAAAACCGAAGCACAGAAACAGTATGACAATGCTCTGAGGCAGGCAGAGATCAAGCGGAAGAACAGAGAAAGGGAGCAAAGGGAGCTGGAGAAGCTAGAGGACGAGAAAGCAAAGGCTGCCGTCTGGACAGATTGAAGGAGTATCTAATGAAGCCACACCGAGAGTTCAACGAGAGATAGGATCGCAAGATGTACGTGTAGACGGTGATCTGGTAATAAGAACACGAGCCCAGGGATGAATTGTGCCAACCGGTTCGCCGAGAGACTGAGGATGAAGACTTCACAGCAGATCTGTATAACAGCAAGTGAAAGCTGGCGGGGGAGTCTGACTTCGTGTACTACCAAATTTTATGATCTCTCCGAGCATAATGCTTATCTGCTCAATTCTGCTGTTGTCCAGCGGATGGAATCTTGACTACCTTCCACGACTCCTGCAGGATATGCACCGTAAGAAAGTACGCCTCTGCCGCATGGCATTCGTTCAAGCTCTGTGTGTCCTTCATCCCATTCGTGGTCACCTCCCTCATGGTATCGTTGATTCGTGTAAAGAGATGTCATTGGAGAATCCCTCACGAGCCTCCAATCTGCTCCTGGTGAACCTCTAGTGTATCGCCATCATTCATATCGAGCTGAGAAGTGTCAGTATGACAGTAGATTCATCCCATGTCAGGTAATACTCACAGAATCAGGCGTGTCTTGACCCGTCACCCTCTGGCCATCGAATAGAAATCTGACTGTCTTCGCGTCCTTGCCCTGCCTGTCGCAAAAGGCATTCATCAGTTTCTCGAGTTTGGTACTCCTCTTGATCTTGAAGAAGACTTCATTGTTGTTGTCGGTGACCTTGATGTTCAGGTGCTCGGTGGCCTGCGGTGCCTCACCACCATTAGGCGATTGGTCTTGGTCGGCCATTTGCGATAGGTTGAAAGATGTTTGATAGTGCTCGGAAGAGGTCGTCGATCGAACGGAATCAGGGAACCTGCTCTGCGACGATCAGTCTCTAATAGTTGTGGTGGGAGCAGAAAGATTTCTGCGATTTCATGCGCAGTGGGGGTTATATACCTTTCTGGGAGAACTGAAGTGTGCTTAGCGCGTGACAAGAAGCGAGAATGGTGTTGGCGAAAGGTGATGGCAAAAGAAGGTGCAATGTGAGAAAGAAGCTGTTGTTGATGTAGGTACAGCCTTCAAGTTCCAGAAAGGTGGATGTGCAACGATGAGTGAATTGCGTACGATCGTCCAGTGACGACAATTGGAGGCCGGACGCCTGCCGCGCCTCAGTTTGACCTCTACGTTGAGCTACAATAATGCTTCTCTACAAGCATTTCACCACGAGGTCAACCACACATCATTTGCTCCAGCTGGAAACTAAAGAAGCGTTGTTATAGCTTGAGTAAACTAGGAGTAAAGAATAAATTGACCCTAAGCCGGACGTTGCCACCATGGTGAGATAGACGTGGATGCCCTAATATAGCTTTGCTAACCAGCTCGAAGGGCACGATAGATCAAGACTTGAAACAAGATCCTCCATGTCACTCACGCGCTGTGAGTGATGCCAGTTTTCTTACTCCCACCCTCCCTGCTGACTGTGAACCAGTGCGAAATTCAAAGTAGGGCAAATCTTCGCAATGATTAGCAACGTCGAACCACTCACTACCTCCAGATTGCTTGCAGAAACACAACTACCAACAGAAAAAGTGTGAGCACCTCGTCGATGCTCTGTATGAATGCTGCAACGCCTTCTACAAGAAGGAAGGTCCCGAGGCTCAGAATGTGGGATGTCCGAAGTACGATCTTCTGCAATTGAAGATGAAGCAACGGGCGGAAGGGATCAGTTGAGGTTAGCTAGACTATTTTCCACGATCGAACTATCGTCAATAGATCCTTGAAAAGCGTGGCCGGGTTGAGCACCGGTGTCCCTGCTGTAAATACTGATAACTGAAAGCACTTTTTGTAGCATATCTCTTTTTCTACCTGAACCATCCTTTCCGCGAGAGATCTGGCCAGCTGAACAGCGAATGCCGACTTGCTCTTAGGCAATCGTGAGCACGCAAGGAGACCTTATAGGCCTGAACAAACACTGAACGTTCATTCCGAGACTCTAATGAAAACCTGTATGACATTGGAGGAAAGAAAAGAGTGTCAAGACGCCCGTTGGAGAATTGTGAAACTTTGTAGCGGCGAGGCACGCCAAGCGAAAACGCGTCGGGCGCGTCTGGCACTTGCCGAAGAAGTTGGGAAGTGCATCGAGTGCTACAGCACAGGCCATTTCACTCCTGCTACAAACAAAGCCGGGCCTCGCTGGGTCGCAGTGCTACCAATATGCCGCCTACTCTACGTTCCTCAATACACGGTCGCAAAGCTGTTCAACAACCGGAATCCGTAAGATATACCATTCATTGAGGGCCATGAGAATCCATAAGAACTGACCTTCTGCAGCCTGAACAGATAGACAACGAAGACGAAGATATGCAGTCTGACCACGAGATGATGTCGTCCGAGATGGAAGATGACATGATCGAGGACGACTACAACGATGCGCCCGTACAGTCCTCGGCGCAAGAACTACTCCGCCCACTGCAAGAGACAGCCGATCGAGTCAGTAGGCAGGTCGAAGAGTTCTCGCAGGCCTTCGACAGATTTAGGGAAAAGTCGAAGAAGCTCTCTGGTCAGCAATTATGGGAGGAGACCTGGAAGCTCATGGACACCTATGCTACGATCGCGAGCAAAAGTGCTGGACGAGTTCAAGCGACAAGCGCGGACAGCAAGCATGCACAGAAGAAGCGCAAGAGCTTAGGGGTCACGAATGCGCAAAAGGAGAACCTCCTGCTCGAGTCGGACCTTTGGAACTTGACCTTGGAGCTACTGCCTTGCAAAAGCCCCCATCTACTTGAAGATGCTCATCATGCACAGAATTCGGCGCTGGTCGAGCTTCATCGATACTCGACGAACGATGAGATATGGAAGGCTTTTATGGAGGTGGACCCAGTTGCCAATGAGTATGAGGCGCTTCTGGAGTGGTTGCAAGAACGCAAGAGGAAGACGTCACCTGCACTGAAGGACGTCGATCTCGACCTGTACGACAAATCAGGTAGAGGAGATGGCCTGTGGGAAGGCGGAAATATCTATACACAGGCACCCATCAAGCGACAGAAAGTCACCAGAGCTCACCCTGGTCCACTGGACCCTGCTGAAGATATGCGCACCATACATTTCCGAAAGGCGGATTCAGAGCCACTCGTCACCCAGATGGACCCTGATGCTGCCTTGCGCCAAGACGCCATGCTTGAGGTCGAAGATGAACTCTTCGAAAGTTCAGCTTGGCATGCCTCCTGGGAGCTGCTGCGGAGGGGAAGCTCGCCCGAGCAGTATCGAAATTGGTGGCAAGACCGGAATGAGCTCTGGAGAGCCCTCCTACTACGTAATTCGAGTGTGCAGAACGACCCAGCTATTAATAAGGCCTGGCTACGCATCGTTAACCTGGCATCGAATAGGGAACTAGCTGAGTTGTGCAGAGAGCTTGCTGACAGTCGAGACTTGGCCACAGACTACGAGAACGCCGTATATGGCATCCTCAGTGGAAGCTATTCCGCGGCTGCTCCTGTTTGTAAGTCACTTGACGATCATCTATATTCTCTTATCAACTCGCTGTTGATCGAGCGTTACGACCAATTCATCTCTGCGTACCACGAGAGGCTCGAGACACCAGCCTTACAGGAATTTATACCGTCGCCCTCAACAAGCCGTGAAATTTCCAACTACGTCCAATCATCTCAGACTGACAAAACGACAAAGGTGGAGGCTCATCAACCACACAAGTATTTCCAATCTGCTCTCATGAGTGGCGACTTAGCCCACTTTTTCCTGGAGATGGGCCATGCTGCAGCGCAGATGGCACACTTGACAGGTCAATCCAAAACCCTGTTCGACAACGATGAGACCCAGGTCAGCGAATGCGCACAGGTTGCTGCTCAAGACGAGGACGTGATTCGCATGGCAGCACATCTTCAACTTGCCCTGCAGCCACTTGGCTTACTTGACCAAGCCTACGAAGAGAACGCTTCTGTAATGGAGAACAACATCATCAACTACCTAGGTCTCCTCGAACAACATGCTAAGTACTCTCTGTTACCCCTGTATGCTTCAAAGGTATCTGCCCAACGCCAGCCGAGAGTGCTAGGACGGATTCTGTCAAAAGTGACTGTACCAAAAGAACGGGATACGCAGATGCGGCTGATGAAGTCCTATGGCATCCCGGTCTATAGAGTCATCTACACCATATGTGACTACACACGACGAAGTTGGGCAATGAAGCTCAACGACCGAGGAGAAGCGCTCAAGGCAGCGAAAATCATCGAATACAAGGACAAGATCGTCCGCGTACGCACAGGTTTCATTGGTGAAATGCATGATGATGAACAAGCACTTGTGGTTCAAGCCCATGAGTGGGTCAACTATATTGACATGAAAAATTGGGGCATGGCTTGCTGGCTTATGACTGCGCTGTACAAGACTCTGTTGTTGTCGGGCAAGTTGGCGGCTGCTAAATCGTTGAGCACTCGCGTTGAGCTTGCTCAGACCTCGTTGAAAGTGACTGGCATGAATCTGAGCCTTGCAGCTATGGTGGCAGAGACTCCCGATGAGGACGGTGACGCCGAGGTGGGAGGCGACGCGACAGAGGACGCGCATAATAGGTTGGCCGGTCCGAATAAGCGACGGAAAGAGTCAAAGCCAAGTCATCTATTGGCGAAAGAAACCACGAACCGCTCGGCGCTTGCAGAGCAGTCCCTCGTATGGGCACATCTCGAGCTCTTAGTTCAAGCTATGGATACTCTCGAATATTGGCAAGATTTAGCCGATTCGGTCGATACGCTGCCACGCAACGATCCCAAGACGACCAAAACTGCTAAGAAAGAGTTGGGTCAAACCCTACAAGCCGTACATTCTGCCATGCAGCCTCTGCTTGATCACGGCTTTTTGAGCTCCGCTATGGATGAACAAGAAGACCACGACTTGCGACATATTCGAGAGCACTACCTACCAGAATGCGTCTTAGGATACAATAGTGCGCTTTACTTCGGTGGGCATGCCATTACCCGCCAACATCTGGTCCAATGCATGGAGCTCGCTCAGCAAGTTGCGCAAAACGAGACGTTGACGGGAGCGTTTGTTGCTAGCAAGCGAATGCAGGAACTGGTAACTGCCTTTGCGCATGATAGTCAGGCTCTGTTGAGGGCAAATGAGCATGGGACCAGCAGTACGCGGGGAAGAAGTGGAAAGAGAACCTCTCTTGGTGGTGAGCGAGGAGGAAGAGCTGATATTTGGCAAGTGCAGTGGACTGCCGACAAGGACCAATAGTTCAACAGCTGTGCAGCATGTAGGTCGCAGGTGGTTGAGCGGAAGGCGCATCGCTGGATTCGTGCTATAGGCAGGAACGGCCATCACGAAACTGGAAAGAGCAGGTGACGTGAGGAACGTGCTTGCGTTTTCTGAAGAATGCTTAAGTCCTTGACCGCAATCCGAATTAGGACAACCAAATTCGCTTACACCTTCGCTCTTGTTGAGACATTTCTGCAGTCATGGCAAAAGATGATCGACGCAAGACTTTTGCTGCTAAAGAGTCCAAGGACAATGCCTCTAATCGGGATGATGATCAGCAAGGCAGAAGACAGACCACCGGCATTCCCGTCGTCAGACGAACCAACAACAACGCACAGCGACAATCGCTGAGAGTTGAGAAACTCAGAGATGAGCCAAAGCCAAAGCCGCCGAAGCTCCAAGACCATCATGGAGCCCTTCAGAGTATAGCTACTGCTCGTGGGAAAGGTCAGAGCTAATTCGCCTAGGTCAACTCCATGCTTACAAGCGGAAGCTGGCTTCCGACCTCGAACATGACCTGTGTCAGGCCGACATCGAGCTACACGGCGAGATGAACGAGCTAGCAGATACCTTTGACGAGAAATGCAACGTCATCAGCGACGCTGGGCAAGTCTTCCGAGATCACATCGCTGATGAGGTACTCGAAGTCGACGACGAGAGAATCATGCTCAATGAGCACATGGAGGCCTTCAAGACACTATGCCAGCAGAAAGAGACAAAGTTGCGAGGCTTGTGGAAGGAGTACGTGGAGGTGCAGAAGCAGATTATGGAGCTTGCGCTCGTGGTGTTGGATGAAGACAATGTGCTAATCGCAGCCCAAGGGGCAGGTAAAGATGGAAGTTTGAGAGAAGGACAAAGACAAGCGAAAGACCCCGAGCTCGACGAAACCGCTATTAGTGAACGAAGAGGTGAATTTGAGCAATATCATACTGATGCTGTGGACGTCCTCGATGGCTTCAAGCAAACACTGGATAACGTAACGTCCGAGGCTCTAGAGAAGAACAAAGACATCTTTGACGCAAGTGCTCCTGCTAGGCGCATCCTGAATATGCTGACAAATTCCTTAGGCGTTCGAAACAGGGCAGAGACGTATGAGGGACACCATTGCTAGTTTTCTCGACAGTGTTCAAGAATTGTAAGGTGGTATACGGGCGACACACAGGCTAGACCTTCCAGGCACTGCACCAATAGAGCCGAGGCAAAGTCGAGAAGTATCAGAGGTTTGCACAGGCAGTTGATATTCCATCATCTCTGAGTGCGATAGCTAGACGCTCGCTATAGCTTGTCATACTTCCTCGACAAGATGAGCCCATTCATGCCCAACCCTCCCAAACATGATACCTTCCAAATATACCTTCACCGCTGTTGCAAATCCACCACCATCCCCTCTATCAAGCGGTAGTATTAACTTCTTCCCCCGAAAGTCAATCTCACTAACACTTGCCACAAACACTGCCGTTCCAACCGCGAAAGCCTCGAGCATCCTACCCTCCTCGTACGCACTCACGATCTCATCCATTCTCGCTTTCCTTTCACTTACCACGACATCACCCACCTTCCCACTTCTACAAACCTCAAGCACACTTCGCCTCGTAACACCTTCAAGAATTACTCCGAGCTCCAATGGCGGCGTCACCAGCTCTTTCATTCCATCCTTCGTCGTCCACAGCACGAAGAAATTGGCAAGTCCCGCTTCGGTGACGTAGTCCTCTGGCCCGAAGAGCCAGAGGACTTGGTCATATCCTCTCCTCCTCGCCTCGCTCTGCGCAACAATTGTGGGTCCATAGTTTGCACCTACCTTCGACGAGCCGAATCCACCTGGCCAAGCGCGGATCATGTCCTGTTTCGACGCGAGGAGTTTCATTCTTGTGGGAGGGCTTGTTGCGTTTGGTACTTCGGGAGACGTAGAGGGACCAGCCGTTGGCGCAGGTGAGGAGTTGGGGTTCGAGGCCGAGGCGCCGGGTCCGTTGACATCTGCTGGCACGAAAACGGCAACAATGAACATCATTGCTTCATCGGGCCGTTGAAGGCCAATTTTAACGCTTGTGCCGATCATGGTGGGCCTCAAATACAAGAAACGTCCTCTCCAGTCGGGGTTATTAGGGAGCCATTTAGGTGCCTCGTGGGCCACAAACTTCACCAGCAGCTTCAGGAATTCATCTGGTGGAAAAGAAGGCAACGCGATTCGTGTCGCGCTCTTCAAGAACCGGGCCGCGTTGACTTCCGGACGGAAGAGGCGCAGACGACCGTCGTGGCCGCGGTAACATTTCAGGCCTTCGAAGCATTCAGTCGCGTATTGAAGGCAGGAGGCTGCGGGTTGGATTGCGAGCGGGCCGTATGGAACTATGGAGGGTGCGGACCAGCCCGAGGAGATGCTCCATGTTGCTGTTAGCATGTGATCTGTTGATAGGCTTTGGCTTGGGATGCGCGGATCGTTTGGTGCTATGGGTGGCTTTGGCGAGGCGGTTTTCGTGATTGTTAGTTTTGAGGCGTCGAGGTTGGGGAGGTGCTCGGGTGGGCTAGTGGTGATGGTGGACGGTGCATTTGGGGCGAGGTCTGTGTCTCTGTCGGCGATGGGGATGTTGGTTCCTGCTTTGTGGAGGGTTGCTGCCGTTGGGGTTGGGGAGGATGACATGATTGATGTTATGCTTGCTGGCTGCTGAGTATCAGTGATAGAGAGTGTTTAAGCTTTTCAGGTCTTTAAAGGTTTGTTGGACATTGATATCTATGCTCTGCTTGCGACTGTACAACTTCTCATATGGAAGTGGACATTATAAGGAGAAGAGCCCCTGGTTGCATTGTATCATTAGATGAGTCAACGAGACCTACGCCATAAGTGACTCCCCTGGCTGTCGGGAGGGTGTTGTGGACAATCACTGCACGGATAACTGGGCATAGAAGCGGAGCAATTCTCCGATGTCGCTCCTCTCTCTGGACTCGGTATAATTTGATATCAGGTACCTTCGCGGTGAGCAGCTTGAGTCGGACGCGTTTACGAAAGCGGTGTTGTGTCAATGAAGACAGTGAGTGCCGTACTGGAACGTGTTTGATAAAGTCTAACCCAGAACCCCCCTCCCTCTCATTTAGATCAGGTCCAAAGATTCTTCGCTCCGAAAAGAAGAACAAAAGGATATGATCAACCTCTAGATTCCAACAAGGATCATCGTAAGTAACGTTACAAGTTCTAGCCATCGAAAACATTATTACACGATGGACGGTACACGACCTGGTTTACTTTATGCAAGACGGACCACCACCAGCTGCCACATTCGGAGTGAATGAGACTACGAAGGAGTCCTCCTGTCACCTCAGAGAGTCTTTGCTACGATACGATGGACGGTCGCGCCATCCAGAACACCGGACAAGCTTGCGGATGTCCTCTTCAGTAGGCGATTTTTCATGAGAAGCCCCCAGCCGTTGCGACTTCGGTGATCACATCCTCAAGTTGCCAAGTAATTCGCCTGTATAGTGATCTGCGTAACGGGGCCTCTGGACCCGCACGTCTTTTGCGAAAAGACACGTCAGTGCAAGTTGTTGATAGCTAAAGGTACCGCCGTCCATCAAGTCACTCACTCTGTTCCTTCCTATCGAAAACAGGGGTGTAGAGAGACATTGCAGGTGCACATCAGTGTGGTTCCATGCCTCACGATGCACATAGCTGGGGCCAACCTCCAGTGTCACGTTGCGCCACAGCTCAAGACAGAGGATAAGTCAATGCTGTGCTAAGCGACCTTGAGCCTCAGAGGTCGAAACGCTCTCACTGTTGTTAATATCATGCAAACAACAGGTACGACAGGCAACAAAGTCCAAGTTTCTAAGTCCCCAGCAGCGCTGACGCCAACATCAACGCGCTGAAATCTAGCTCCCGGGTCAGCCAACTGATCGAGAAATAGCCCTGGAACCGAGCCCATTACCACAGTACTCTTAGATCAATTCTGGTTGGTTGGTTCTGCGAAGGGATTATAGCGTTATGGGCCCGTTTGATCGTTGCTGAGGCGAAGGGTGACCACTCTGTCATCTGGCTGGGCTGGGCTGGCCAGAGATTCTGTCAATGTTGTTAAGACTGTTGCTTTGTTGGAAGTATCTGCCGGATCGTGGCTGATGAGAAGCAAAGATGCGTTTCCTAGTCGCTCACTCTTATGTGCGTTGCTAGGTCCGGAGTCCGGACCACCCGCAGTTGGCCGCTGCACATATTGAGACGACGTATGTGCATTTGATGACCAGGGTCCAGAAGGTCGACGGCTCAGCCCGTTGCATCATCAGTCTTTTTGAGCAAGCAAAAGGAGTGATGGGTTCCTGCTAGTAAGGGTCATTCGGAAGACTTTACAGTGGCGTCCAGCAGGGTGCTTAGGGATGCTGCTTTCTCAGCGTGTCCAGGTCACAACACTATATCGGTAGCAGTTATCTGGCTGTAGCTTCTGCGCTATAGGACTCACTGCTGCTTGAGGTAGGACTCCTCCACGCGTTTCGAGCTACGCTGGGATCTAAATGGATCTAAGGACCTTCGTCCAATTAGCGTCGAGACGGTCCGAGGGTCAGGCTTGATCCTATCTCCGACAGGCTACATGATGCATTGCATGGTGGAAAACCACCCGAGCATTTACTAGCTGTGAGTCGTGACTGCGAGTCGAGCCGGGGGCTTTTCAAGAGGATACCTCCGAGAAAGATATAAAAGATCACGACTTGTCTGTAGACATTTTTCTCTCTCAAACATCTTCAATCCTCGTTCCTCGCCAGCCCTCCCTCGCCAAGATGACATCCACGACTCATTCCGACTTCGACAAGGCGACCGAAGCCATTGATGTTGCAGCAGCCTTCCCACAAGCCATTAAAGACCGCACCATCCTCGTTACTGGTGTCAATCGACAAGGCATTGGCTACACCACAGCAGAGGCTTTTGCGTCACACGCGCCACGCTGTCTCATTCTTGCCGGCCGTTCTGAAGCCAAGATCAAGGAATGCATTGAAGAGCTTCAAGCTCAGTATTCTACCATTGACATTCGGTCGTTGATTGTCGACCTGTCATCTCAGAAGGCCGTCAGAGCTGCTGCCTCTGAAGTCCTAAGCTGGTCAGATGTCCCAGCCGTAGACCTGTTAATCAATAATGCAGGTATGATGCGTCATGGAGAGACTTTCGAGGGCGACGTGCCGGTCAATGAAGATGGCATAGAAGAAATGTTTGCAACAAATCACCTTGGCCACTTCCTTTTCGCTAATCTGATCATGCCGAAGATCATTGCTTCTGCCAAACATCCGGGCAGCACCCGGATCATCAATCTTAGCAGCTCAGGCACGTATGTCTCTCCATTCCGAGCAAGTGACATTGGCTGGGAAAAGCCAGCATCTCAGCTTCCAGAAAGTGAAAGACCAAGTTTCGGCATGATGAAGCAAGCCGGCATGGAAGTGAACGAGGACATGTCATACATCCCCACCGCGGCCTATGGACACACCAAGACATGTAACATCCTCTTTTCGGTTGGCCTGAACGAGAGACTTTTCAGCGAACATGGTATCTTGAGTCTTGCCTTGAACCCTGGCGAGATCAAGACAGAACTGGGAAGGAACACAGACTCAGCGTGGTTGGACAGAATGATTAAGAGAAGAGAGGCGGCTGGAATACATTTCTGGAAGACGCAGAGACAAGGAGCAAGCACGACCTTGGTGGCTGCTTGCGACCCGAAGTTGGGTTTGCCTGGTAGTGATGGCAGTGGTGTGCTCCTCAGTGACTGTCAGATCTGGAAAGCACCTCCTTATGCAGTTGACAAATCGGCAGCTGAGAAGCTTTGGAAGCTCAGTGAGGAGTTGGTTGGGCAAGAATTTGCGATGTGAGGTTGAGAAGCAGGCTCGGATAAGCATCCTTTTTGCTCGTACTTGTCTAGCAGAGCTGCATCGCACCAGCTTCAAGACGCATTGAGTGTGCAATCATGTCGGGATGCTCGTGTTGAGGCCTAGCGCCGCTCCATTGTTTACTTCCGACATCATATTCTTTGCGTATCACCCATCCTTGCCGATGGCATGCCAGAACAAGGGTACCATTCCGATCGTCAGGGAGCACGATGTCGACCTTGCTTAATCGGAACTCGTTTGGCAACAATGGTGTGGCTAGATCTGTCTCCCATGGCACAGAGCCTTTGTCAAAGTTGTCTGGTTCTCCTACATAGAAGTCCCCTTCCTCGATGTGTATGACTTCTCGTGCCACGGCTACCGCCAGAGTTGCATTCCAGATCCCTTCTTTGTGTATTGCTGACTCCAACAGTCTCACAGCTTGGTGTCTGATTCGATGATTGCGGCATTTGACAGCTGTGAAGTACAGGGGCACGATCCAGCCTATGTCCAATATGGAGTTGGGGGATGAGGCTTCGGGATCGTGGTGGCGCGGAAGTTCAGGGTCGTGACTAATCTTGTAGGTCTCGATGGATTGCAGGACGATTTCTAGGAAGCCTGACTGGTGGTGATCGAATCGCATCTCGCTGCTGTCCTGGAGTACATTAGCCATGATGACTGCCATACGATAGTACAGATGCAGGATATGGTAGGCAATCGAGTCCAGAACATGATGTTTCAGCTGCACGGTACGTTGGTGTACCTCGAGCCACATCTGTAGGTCATCCCGAATCTCGAGCAGCGTAGCGCAATCTTGAGCCTTAGAGTGGTCAAAGATACGGAGCATGATATGTTCGAGGCTCCTCCGAGCGTGGTGGGGAGATCTAAAAGTGCAAATGGCTCTATCAGGGCTGCATTCAAAAAGACCTGCGCAATGGAAGTCCTGAAGCTGTCCAAGCAGCTTGGCTTGAAGCAGCATCCTAGTGAAAATGGTGATGATCCAGCCATCAACGTACGTCGACATGCCTTGAGCCGTCTGTAACAACCTGAGACCTCGCTCTAGATGCATGAGGCCGCTTGTGTAATGACCGCGCAGGAACTCCATGTTCATGAACAGGGCACACGCAATGAGCGTAGTACGCATGTCGAAAAGACGTGATTGGAGCCGACCAATAGCCTTGCTATACTGCTGTACTGTAAAGAGTGTTTGCTCGTGCTCGCTTTCGGAGGTCAAGCCTTGCACCTCTTCTTTGTGAGCTGAAGAGAGAGCCAGCGTCGCATGCAGGATAGTGGACTCGATTGTACTGGCTTGGATCAACAGCGTTGTCCAGAAGTCGGAGCGAAATGCACCGGGTAATTTCTTGGAAGACCGGCACATGTACCATTCGAAGCATCCTTTCTCGTTGATTGCTAGCGGAAACAGTGATGGGGAAGTTGTAGCCAGGCGTTGTGGAGGATGCAACGATTCAGGTTTGCAATGAATGTGGCCGACCGCAGATAGAATCTTTTGCCCAGCATGCAATGAGGTTATGCGGACATGGCCTGGTGGACATTTCGAGTTGGCTTGCAGAGTTCCACCACTCCACACTCCGTAACCCTCGCACACGCGACCGGTAGACTGGCATCGAGAGCAACTGGGTCGAGCCTCATCGCACTTGACCTTACGAACCCTGCGTTACCCCGATTAGCTGCTGCATGAGCGCGAGACCGATTGACCTTCGTACTTGCAAGTTCTGCAACCAGACCTTACTTTCTTTCGACGGGCAGGATACAACATAATGTCAGTGTTTAGAAGGGACGAAGTGGCGCAAGGCTAACGTCCGGACGGAATTGAGTGATGTGAGAGAGTAGGAGGACTTACAAGATTGTAGCTGGTCAACGTCGACGAGTTCCGCTGTTAGACTGGCCATCTGAAGAGACAAACACTCACTAAGCAAGCGGCGGTGGTGGCCTTTAGCGGAGATATTGAGAACTCCCATTGGTTGGCTCGGAAATGCTTCATTTTGATTGGGTGATCGGCGCTGAAAGATAAAGCCGGCCGATCAACAGCTCGCTTCGAGTCAGAGTCGACAGGAGCGCTTGACAAAGTTTTGGGTCAGCTGGGATAAGACCATGTATAGGCCACGCTCGTGGCATGAGATAAGCCCACCGCAACAGCTTTTCTTTACGCGGTGGATGGCATGGTTGTGACAATACCCAAAAGATCCGAAGAAAGGAAAGGGAGCTTCAAAAGGGTGGTCAGCCCTTGTGGATCAGCATTCATGACGGAGGAAGCTTCAAGTCCCTTCTTTGCTTCGGGAGCGTTGTGAGCCTAACGCGAGTAATTGTGCCGTGTCCGAAGATGCTGGACTGTGGCAGTGTTACCTGGAGTACGAAGATTTTGCTCCGTGGCTCCAGGGCATGTGCGACACTCTTCAAGCCAGAGGATATCCCATCCATCGCCGTTCGGTGGAAAAAGAATAGCTTCTGCGTTTTCGACGGTGTTCTGCCGCAGCTCACGGACCTGGAGTGCAAATGCGGTAGCCTCGGCGATAGTTGATCACGCTACCTAAATCTACTGGCGTTCGTTCCGACCTCGTGCGACATCGAATTGTCCTCGGCCATCTCGTACCGTACCCCTGACGACTCGATCTCTGCAAGCGGCCGTCCATCATGACCACGGACATCACCTTTCTCTCTACCACTCCCTACTTCCAACTCCCGCCTACTCGTCTCATTGCTATGTAGCAACTTCTCCTCTAACTTCTTTCTCTCGTCCTTTTCGCGGTTTAGCTTGCGGTTAAAAAACCAGAAGAGACCGACAATCGAGCCAATGAGGAGGACACCAAGGGGGACGCCGACAGCAAGTCCGATCGTGCGTGACGTCGAGGAGTCCTGTGGAGCGGGCGACGAGGAGGGCGACGACGTCTCCGAGGTTGCTGCTCCTGCTGACGCCTCCGAAGAGGTAGTTTTCGATTCGGTAGATAGGGATCCAGAGCTGGTTGTTACGCTTCCTCCATTCACCGTCGACGTCCTGGTGATTGTTGCAGGCGGTGAGGGGGGATTAATTTTGCCCTCCCCATCCAACGCGCCCAGAAAGTCGCCTGGTATGAATTCAAACTCGGTCGAGGAAGAACAACATGTACCGGTGCCATTGCTGCAACAATAGGTTGGATTCGTGCCTTGAGAACAGGCGAGCATGCCGTTGGGTCCGTCACGATCCACTGGTGGATTGAGTCTGTTAGCAGAGGTTCGAGATCTGGAACAGCAAAGGAGACAATGAGCAGGGCCGCATGTTGCGGACTACAGGGAACAGAGGGAGGATGAGATACTCCACCGTGTCCGCGGGAGCTATTATTCCGAACTCGTGGCGCGAGATATCAGAAGATGCTCTTCGCTTGGAACTTACCATCTGTGCAGACCGTAGGACACCCTTCACCCCAATTCTCGTCTGTGCAGCTTCGTCGATAGAACTGGCTGTCCCATTGCGTGTAGCAAATACCACCTTCCATGCAGGCTTCGAACGTGCGACAACAGTGCGTCACGACGCCGGCGGTGCTGTTACATTGATAGCCATCGGCGTCGGCGGTGCCATCAGGAAAGTAACACTCTGCCCATACAAAAGGAAGCAAGAGCGCCGTCTGCAGGAGGACGGCGAGGATATGAAGGCACGAAGACATCTCAGGCCAACAAGAGCTCAGGATGAAAAATTTAGGAAAGAGGAAACCGGCAGTATCAGAGAAAGAAATGCTCAGAACTCAAGGACTTTCTCAGGCTTGGTGTTGAAGAGTGCTTGGGAGAGAAGCCCCATTCTGCACTTCGAGGCAGGCCGAGAAGTGGACGCGCTCGAGACATACCTTAGTGTCAGATCCCTACACATAGTTCGCAAACTGGGTACACATGACAGTGTGGCTGCATCTTCTTCCATGCACGTAGGTCATTGTCGACTTGCGGCAGTGCTCGACATGGGCTTGCTCATGAAAGCCACTGACTAGCCGTGTTGGGCCTAATCAGATGTACTTCACGCACAACTAGGAGTAGTCTTAGGCGGCACGATCAAGCAGGAGCATATGAAGTATCTGTTCAGACTTTACTCGGGCTGAACAAATATTGGGGCCAGAGAGCTAGCAAGCGATTTCCTAACCGGATGCAGTCTAGCGTATTCCGTGAGCTCGCCACTTTGGTATTTGTTTCGCTTGCAAAACCCTGGTCTCCGGTAGCGAGTACTTAGGCTCATGCCTGGAGGCTGAGTCACCGGTTGGCCCCCACGTGCGTAGATGTTGTAGATAATTCATTGTCCGGCAGAAATTCAGTGCAAAGTAGGCGAGCCGCGATGCCACTGGGACCTTTTCGTGTGAAGAAGGTACCGAGGTTCGCGCGCGGCAATTCCTAAGGCTGTTCTGAACCGGTGTCTTTCATATAAGCGCACGCATTGACGTTGGCGTTGCGAAGAACGCTCGAGACTGACGTGTTGTGCTTCGTGCGTAGACAGCAATTCTTGCCGACCCGCTGTACTATAGAGTTAAGAACCGAGTGTCAGGGAGCTCCTTGTTCACACTAGTATCCGAACTCCACCATCATTCGTTCAAGTTCAGCGACCGTCGGGGCCACCCTTCTTAGGTAAACTTGTTTTTGTTGCATATGGATTATCACTTATGGTAAGTTTTTGTGCAGCAAACGTGTCGAAGATCAGGCATTGGTGGTCTGTGTTTGGACTTCCATGTGGTGTATCGAAGTCGGTACCCATCGCTCAGGTAGCGGTAGCGTTCTAGCCGATTTCGTATTGACTTGTGAAAGATGAATTCTGCTCAGGTAGGCTGTCAATCTGGAGGAATCAATACTTCGCGTAAACTGGATCTCGCCGTCAGAAGACGAAGCGCGAACAAGGCTGGGGCGACAACGAGACCAAGTTTGCAAGCATGCTCGGCTCGTGCTAACCGACAGCATTAGCACGGGGAAGAGCGATGGCTGGGGCAAGATTGGCGAGAGCGCGAAGCGATAGCGCTTACCTAGGCTTGGTGACTCGCTTACGCTAGCTAAGCTAAGGGTCTGACCATCAACGTGAAGCTCTTCTGCATGGATGCTCTAGGGTGCCTGGGTTTCAGGAGCAGTCAGTCTCACCGTACGATTATGGAACCGTAAGAAGTTGTCGATATCAGGTACCAGGAACACAAGATCCGATAGACCTAGGCACTAAAGTAGTTTTCTCAGGCAGCAGCTCGTCTCAGAACTTTGCAGGCGTCGTAGTGCATCAGGACGACCGTTGACTTAGCGGTTCACACACCACGAACAGCACGATCTTCAGACGACGTCTCCATTCACGCACTCCGAGTTTGCCGCTTTCCCCCATGATCTTGAGACATGTATGGTTATGAGCATGGAATAGCGTCTATCACAGGTTTGCGAGCAGTCTAGACCTGCAATATTGCGACGTTTGGGGCCGCTTTCGCCTTGCACAGCTGCCAGTGGTACGCAGTCGTATGCGATCGCGTGTGGATGCGCGGGGCAGAAACGATGCATTTACAACTTGTCCACGGCCCTCAAATTGCATCTGCAAGATTGAGCAATCCTTTTTAACGGCAGTCGTCATTACGACTGTGGTGCGACGTTCTAGGCTGGTGATTATTCTCAGCACAATGACATTCTTCTTGGCTATAAGCTATGGCGCGCCAGCACACCAAGGATATGTTGATATCCAAAGCTTGGCGACCGAATATGGTTAGCTCTAGCCCCACACCGACGCGTGCCAGAATTGAAGCTTCCGCGTCCACTCGTACTTGCCTGCGCCAGGCAAATATGTAAGCTGTTGTCGCACGCTCAGCGCGGTGATCGAAGCTCACATTCAGTAGCGCATCCAGGCGCTCGGCTCGGGAGACGATGGCGGATTATGACTCTCTACAGGGACAGATCCAATCGCTCAAACCGCAGCACATCGAGTGCAGAGAAGGCACATTATGCATTGCCATCATACCCCACAATCGGTCAATCAACGATACTTTCGCCCCGAGCGACTTGATGTGGGTGAAATGCCCACAATCAAGAGAAGTCAAGGTCTTGCTCAACGCCTACCGACAGAAGTACAACCCAACATCGGAGTTCTTTCACCTGACTCACGAGGGTGTGCGCAGAGACCCATTTGATGTCGTCGAGTCGCTTGAAGACGGCGACAACGTTGTGGTGCTGAAAGCTGTCGATGGGCCAGCACGTACATGGGAAGAGGAACAAGCTATCGCTCCGCATGTGTCGCCCAGCAAAGCTAAGCCTCCTTCGACGCCCCGTGCGTCGCAGAGGACTCCATCGAGCGCTACACCATACCACGAATGGAAGCTCCATGGTAAGACACCAGATGAACTAGCTTGGATGGACTTTTGCTTTGCCCACAAGGCAATCGTGTTGCGCCGCTATGGACAGTCTGGTTTCGATGCCGACAACGTCTCGCAACAATGGCTGCTTATGTCGGAAGAGACCAAGGAAATGCTTGGCAACCGCGCAACAACCCTCAGTGTCGAGAGTGTATACATGCGCCGTGCCTTTTGGGAACATTGGTGCGAGAGACTACCGAGCAACAAGTCGGTGGGAGACTCTTTCACCGACAACGCCTTCATGGATCATGTCCGATCCACGTGGGCTGACCTCGTGCCTAAAGGCAACCTTTCCAAGCAACTACGGGAGACACCAGGCTCTGCTGAGATTCCACCACTTCCTGTTGAGGGACGATGGCCGACTGCGCCTGCCGGATCGAGCGCAAGAGCTGGGTCAGAGGATGGGTCTTTTGAGGAAGAGGATGCCGAAGACGTCAAAGCAGAAATAGATCCGTTGAACTTCGCTGCCTCCTTACAGACCTCCGAACACATCGCCGAAGACTTTATCACGACGAAATTCAATATCAACGACCTCTTCTCCCAGTCGTCCATTGCCGAATACGAGAAGGGTGTGGTGAAAGGTCTCGAGATTCTGGGCAATCTTCGAAAAGCTCTTGGTGCCGCTTTAAGTCCTGACGCTGATCAATGGCTAGCGTCCATCGACAAGCTTGAGGCCCAAGCTGAGCGCACCAGAACCGTCATTGGCGTGGTGGGGGCTACCGGTGCCGGCAAATCGAGCGTGATCAATGCTATGCTTGACGAGGAAAGAGTACTTCCAACCAACTGCATGCGAGCCTGCACGGCTGTCGTGACGGAGATCAGCTACAACTTTGAGGATGAGCTTTACCGCGCTGAGATTGAGTTTATCAGTCCGGATGACAAATTGCTGCACACCTTCCATGATGAAGTCGAAAAGCGCGCCGCTAGAAATGGCGGCAGTATGGCTAGGTTCTACATGCTCCGAAACCAGCTGCAAGCCTATCGCGAGGTCATCAAAGATGCATCGAACAGGAGTAAGGTCGAAATTAGCACCCGGCAGAAGGACATCAATCGTGAATTCGTCCCCGTGATCACCCTCAATATGTTGCCGGCCTATCAGTACTGTACAGAAGAGCGTGGCACAGGGAGCTACAAGCGTATGAAGGCACACATGGACACCTACGTGGAGTCCACCAAGTAGAGGATGTTTGCAGAGTCTACTGACGACATCAAGCGGAGGATTACCCTGATGCTCAAGGACGTCCAAGATCAACTCGAAGCGAGTCTTGATGAATTCTTTGTATCCATGAGGCGAGACTACACCCAGTTGGTGACTGGTGTCGCAAGTAACGCCGAGCGACTCTCACGCGATCAGCGCATGATGAGGAAAGATGTGCTTGACCTTGTCAATGATGCCAAGTTGAGGTTCGAGAGAGTGGTTGGCCTTGCCTCTCCATCTCCTGAGCCGGAAGTCCCGGTTGCCGCAGTGGCAGACGGAGGCGCCAACCATACATTCAAAGCTCCAAGCACAGGTTAGTCAGGTCGCACTTGGTCATTCTACACTAGAGTGTAAACTAACAGTATGTCAGAGCCGAAGCCAGAAACGAAAGCCGAGACGCCATTGACAGCAATAACCGCCGAACGACCGAAGAGCACCTTCGAAGAAGAAATTGCCATGTCTCCAGCCTCCGATATTAATTATGCGCCAGCTGGTGACGGAGAAGGGATGGCTTCAAGGGGGGCAGCAATAGACGACATGGATCCAGGCCTCAACCAGTTTCTGGAGGGTGCCGGCAACACTATGACTATGTCCGACGATGACGATAGTCTTAGTCCAGACAATCTGCCCGATGCCTCGGACATCTTTACTGCCTCGACACGCACCAACTCTACAGGTCCTGATCGCCCTCTGTACACGCCTTCCTCCGCTGCTCATACCAAGTCCTCCAATCCTATCCTGGGACAAGAGATGGCAAAAAAGTCTAGCCTGGCCATGCCGAAGCGCCAGCCTTCTAGCAACGACTCCGAGAAGGAGAATGTACCACAGTATTGGTTTCGTGATTCTCATTGACTGTTCTCAGATCACGAACTGTTTGCACAGGAGCTTCGCGGGCGTCCGGTTGATACTTCGCAGTTATGTCAATAGGCGTCTCCGTATGTAATATCACCAAGAGGATAATCTCCGCATAGAAAGCTATGCTCGCGCATGAGGTCACGAAGTCCGTTGGTAGCTCTTGCCTATCAAATGGCCAATTACGAGCGGTAGCACTGTTCATGTAGGAGCGTTCGTTTGGCGCCGTATCCACTCTGTGAAAGCTCTTCCCCTCCTTGTACCGTCAACATGTGTGATGCCACAGTTCTGTGGTTGTCTCATATTTTCGTAGCAGGTATGGGATACTGCGTCCATTGACACGCTTGAAGTACGATGCTTGCCTGTATCGGGGGCTTGCTCAGCCTGCAACAGCCATGAGTCTTGTGGCAACATGTGCTGTTCTCGTCCGTCAACATGCCCGATGTAGCTCAACCACTAAGAAACCCGCCAATGTGTCTGAGATGTGTCCTTATTCTAATCTCTACATCTACACGCTTGTTCCACCCAGACTGGTACGATTAAATGGTGACCGAGCTCCTTTCTACAATTTATCCGATACAAATATGAATCAGGAATCAGGAACCATGGCCAGGGAGAAGTTTACTAGATTACCCCAACGCAAGCGTGGGTCAGTTACCGATGTCCCCCTCCGGAGCGTTGCAATCAGTACGCACTGATGCATCGAACATATTGCTACTGGTGAGTTCTGCTTCTATGCTCCTACTAGACCTGGTAGATTCTTCGACCATCGCCTTCAAGATACTTTAAAACGGTCCTCGTCGTGTCTGTTAACCAACTGCCGCCATGTCAATGAGCATAGAAGAAAGCCAGACACCACGCCAAGGCTTCCCCAAACCTGTGCCCGACACATCGAATAATGTCCTCGAGCAATTCAAGCTGTCCGGTCGAGTGGCCATCATCACTGGCGCAGCAGATGGCATCGGCCTTGCGGTAACAGAAGCATATGCCGAAGCCGGCGCAAACGTTGTGCTATGGTACAACTCAAATAAAGCGGCGATCACACGCGCCGAGGAACTAGCCAAGCAGCACAACATCAAGGCCAAGGCGTATCAGGTTGAAGTGAGCCAGCCAGAGAAAGTGCAAGCCGCCATCAAGGAGGTAGTAAGCGATTTTGGTAAAGTGGATGTGCTCGTTGCGAACGCCGGCATGGCTATCAGCAAGCCGATACTGGAAACGACAATCGAGGAGTACAAGCGGCAGATGGAGGTGAACCTCGATGGCGTCTTCTACTGTGCCAAATATGCTGGCGAACAATTCAAAGCTCAGGGTACTGGCAACCTGATCATCACATCCAGTATCTCTGCACATATCGTCAACGTTCCTATTGATCAACCTGTGTACAACGCTTCGAAGGCGGCGGTCACGCATCTCGGAAAATCACTCGCACGAGAATGGAGAGAGTTCGCACGGGTGAATGTTGTCTCCCCTGGGTTCTTTGACACGAAGATGGGCGCAAGCGAGAAGGTCATCACCGAAGGATTGAGGATGACACCGTTGGGTAGGCAAGGACATGTGAAGGAGATCAAGGGGTTGTTCCTGTATCTGGCTAGTGATGCGAGCTCCTATCAGACTGGTAGTGATGTGGTTATCGATGGTGGGTATATTCTGCCATAGGTCATCTTCGTCAAGGACACGAGTGTGCCATCGAGTGGCGCTGAGACGGTTTTCAGCTAATGAGGACCGTGTGTTGTTGAGACGTGATCAATACGCATCAGGGGCTAAAGTACGGACCGGTCAAAGCAGCTTACTTATTGCATTTTCAGCACTGTTTTCGGCATATTCTGCAGCAGTTCGAAGAGTTCTTGCAATGCGTGAGTCGAGCACTACCTAGGCAGTGTCTCGGCAGCTTAGCTGTGTCCGAACCAACCTTAGCTTATGTTTCGTCACAACTGCCCGAGCCTATTATATACCATGTATCTACGACAGTAATATGTGTTGCTTAGCTTCTATTGCGAAAGCAGCGTATTGAGTCACAATATGGTAGAAGTGTACGCAGGGCCTTATCAGCGTTGCGCGCTCCGCGGTCCATACCCATTACCGGTAACGAGCTTCTCGAAGAGGGTGCTAAGAAACGCGAAATCAGCTGACGCGGTCAAAAAAGCTCGACAAGAAACACGTCGTTTGGTAACATCATTCATCGTTTCTCTATCGTACACTAGCTCTCACTCTTTACTCTTTGTTCTCCCGTGCCAGGTCTTCGTGTACTCCAGAGAGACGGGAGATGTCAGGACTCAATGCTGTTAAACCATAATCATGATAGCGAACCTGCGCTCAAAACGCTCAAGAGCCATGTCGATTGAAAGCTTTGACTGAAGGAAGCCCGAATCGCTTCCTGTACGCCTGCAATAATATTAACGGTCCGCTTTGACCACTTTTTGCTCGGCGGACTCGAGGATGGTACTTGTCGCTTCCGCACGAAGAGCTACAAGATTCCTGATCTACCTCGGTGCTCAGGTGTTTTGCACAGAGCTGCCACTCTCAGCAGGTGTTGTTGCGGTAGGGACTGTGACTCCAGTAGCAGCAGAAGTGGTATGTGCTAGTGGTTGTGGTTGGGGAGGTCCTGCGCTCGCGGCCACAGTCGTGGTGAGCGGTGCTGGTACGGTTGCGCTGGTCATGGTAGGCGCTGCCGCTCCGACTGGTGGAGCATTTGCCACTGATGAACCCCACCAGCCCTTGACAACTGACAGTGCATAGCCGTATTTGTCCATCATGTTGTGGCCGATCTTGGTCCGCAATATCTGCTCTCGCCGCCGCGCGTCCATGACTGAAGCGAAACGCCCTCGTGCTGGCGGTATAGGGTCTGGGTTGTGGTCTGGATCATACAATTCCAAATATTCTTTACTGTCCCGCCATTCTTCGAAAAGGGCCTCTTCATTGTGGTATCGAGCGAGGTGGGATCTGTAATTGTTCTCTTCAGTGTGCACTTCGTCATACCAAAGCCCGTGTTTCACAAGAGCATCTAACTCTTGTTCTGGCCACGAGAAGATGAGCCATTCAACAAGTTCTTCAGCAGTCTGACCGGTAGGGGAGCTTGCTTGCAGTTGATTCCTGACGGGATAGATGAGCTGCTCCAACTGTCTCCTGAATCCTTTTCGTTGTGTGGGAGTGTATTTGCCGTCCAACCGGTTGGCTGCGATAATGAATGCGAGGAATTCGGCGGAGATGTCGAATAAGGTCAACGTCTGCACGTTTCGAATCTCGTCAGAGGTGAGTGGGACCACCTGCGGAAGTAGGGTGCTCATGTTCTCAACTTAGAGACTTTTCCTTCTCTTTTCTGGACTCTTGTGTCTCACTGGTAGGAATACTGGTTGTGGAAGTGGTTGTTTACTGATCGCAAGAAACAGACACCATCTCAACGAGACCTATTTAAACAGATTGATCTTGCAGCATTGCACCCAGTTTGTGCCATCACGAAATCACTTACCAACATCCAGACGACAGTAGCCGCCTCAAATCGCAGCACTGTTCTGAAGAAGGAACTTTTAATGTCTATTAGGCAGGGTGAAAACTACTCGCATGGACTAGAGGTGGTTCGCTGGAGGAAAGCTAGCCACATTCACCACCTACAGCATGGTAGGAATCGCGCCGTCACCTTCTCGAGGCTTCTCAGCGAACACAACCGCGACAGCAAGCGGACGTCAAGTGAATTTGAAGGGAAGGAGTGGCGCTCGCAGTGCTGATGTTGTGAACAGCAAGCCAAACATGGAAAGCAGGGACACAATTGCATCATGGACAAGCGGAGAATCGAACGGATGCTGACAGTCCAGTTCCGGGAAGAAGTCATCCCTTTACTTTCCCAGTGCTGCGCTTTCTTCTGTTCCAGAGACAGGACAACTTGCATCATGGTGCATACGAACAGAACACCGATGGAATGGCATCATAGCACGAACGCAATGGACGACACTCTTCGTCTAAAGCGCGATATGGGTCGCAGGCTCGCAGAAGACGTCCTGATATCTATATTTGAAAGGAGGTCCGTCCAGGCGGAATGGACTCCTTACAAGTTTCCAATTGTAGGAGGAAGTTTGTCCGCGTATTGAGCGTAACTCCCACCTCTTGTTGTCTTTTCCAGCTCACAATGCACCCGGTGTTCGTTTTTGGACACGCATTGAATCGGCAGGAGATGCTGGATCGTTATCGCCAGGAACCTCCTGTTGTGCAGCAGACACCTCAGAGTGCCGCCGCCATTGGAAAATAACGGCTCAGTCTCCTTTATTCAAACCAAGACTCTATTCGCTGTCGCCCTAGCCTTCTCTGCGTCAGTGTGGTAGATTGCACGTCTGATGTAGTGATCGAACTCTTCATCGTAAGGCGGACAAGGTCCAAACTCCCGAACAGTGTCTGATAGCTTGACCGAGTCGTCGAGACTGGCTGAAAATCTGATAAGTTTCTGCTCGATGAGCGAGCTCGGTGGCTCGCCAAAGCTGCCAAGCCCAGATTATTGAATAGAGTTAGATGCGATATTACCAAAATTGTGAGTACGAATCAAGTCTAAGCGAGTCCTAAACTCGCCTTGCTAGCTCGTATGATTCTCTTCTTGCTTGGAAGTTGCGATATAGCTAACATTGGCTAGAATCGGTAGAGCGTCAGACTCTTACGGTACACAAAAGAACTACTTGACGATCTGAAGGTTGCGGGTTCGACCCCCGCGTGAGGCTATTCGGTCCCTATCCCTCTGTGGATGGAGCTCAAATCCTCGACACCTGAGGTTTAATTCCTCAGAGATTGATCTTTTTGTCATTTTTCATGACTCCATGAGAGGTCATCAAGACAATATATGGCGGCACGCCCAAGAGGCGAGAGAGAAGGCAGAGTTGGCTATAGCGGGGCAGGGCGATAGCGATCCGGCGTTGGATGTTACCTCCGTACCAAGTTTCTGTTCCTGCCAGTAGAAACCCAATTCTAGTGCCAGTGACTTCATCCCACTGCAACCCGTGACACCGACTCGAGACTGAGTCAAGACAATCCGAGACAGACTTCACGATTAGTAAACACAGTTGAAGCTGTAACTAACTTAGAGTCAAGAAGCGTATGCATTGTTCCTCCGAGCATTTCCTGAGGTTCTAGCTTTTTGCACCTGACGAAAATTATTCTTCCACTTCGACGGCGAAGATTGCTATACAGAAGTCTGACCTTTCTTCTCACCACCACAACCCATACCCTACGAACCGCACACGACGGTGCCTGGCTTTACAGCCACTTAGCAGTCACCCGGGCACGGCAAGATCTGAGTAGACCCTGTAGCAATGGCGTCCTCCTCGGCAGCTAGCAAGCCTTCGGTAGGCATACTATCGATTGGCGACATGGGCATGGGCGTTGCGAAGCTGTTACTCGCACATGACTACGAGGTTATGACGGTCTCAGCAGGCAGAAGGCAAGCCGGGATATTTGGACTGCGGTTTCCCCTGCTGACTCTTCTAGTCAGCATACTAAAGACCGGATACGAGCAGCAAAGATCACAGATCTCGGTTCGGACGAAGAACTGGTAGCACAAGCAGATATCATCCTCAGCATTGTTCCCCCACGAGACGCTCTTGCGACAGCTAGGAGGGTCGCCGAAGCCTGCAAGACGGCAGGCCAAGCAAGGAAAGACAGAAAAGGCACCGAATCGAATGACGTGATCTTTATCGACCTCAATGCCATCTCGCCCAGAACTGTCGCGAAGATTTTTGTGCTCTTCAACGCTGTCCCAGATGTAGTATCACCACCGCCAACCCCATCTCTCGCCCGCCGCCTGACCAGGACGCTCTCACTCGCAGGCCAGCAGCTGGGTCCAGACTCAGGCTTAGAGACTCCACCGCCACCGCCCATCACAATCAAATTCCTCGACGGCGGCATCATCGGCTCTCCACCATCCCAAGAGAAGAACAAAGACAAAGCCAACGACAACTCCGCCGCATCCAGCACCTCCACTACAACCGCAAGCGACCAGACCTCAACCTGGAAACGCCCGTCCATCCCCCTCTCCGGCCCCCACGAATCCCTCCTCCCACCCGACCTCCTCACAACCCTCAATATGCGCTTCGTCTCCTCCCGCATCGGCACCGCCTCGGCTCTAAAAGCCTGCTTCGCCTCCCTCACAAAAGGCTTCACCGCCCTCTCGATCCTCAGCTACACTACCGCCGCAACATGCGGCGTCCTCCCGGAGCTAAAATCGCACCTGGACGAGCACATGCCGGGCCTCGCGCAGCGCGCCGAGGCCGGGATGACGGGGATGCCGCCCAAGGCGTACCGGTGGGTCGATGAGATGCGCGAGATCGGGAAGACGTTCAAGAGTAGCGGAGGCATGAAGTTTGGAGGGGAGTTGTTTGAGCAGGTTGCGGAGGTGTACCGCTTTGTTAGCGAGGATACGGTGTTGGGGCAGGAACGGGTTGGGAAGAGGAAGAGGGGAACTACGGTTGAGGATGTGGCGGAGTGTGTTGAGGAGGGCGTGCAGAGGAAGATGCAGAAGGGGCATCGGAAGGATGAGAAGCTGGAGTTAGCTTGGAGGGGCAGTTGGGGGTTGTGAAACGGTGGATGATGTGCGTTCAAGAAGTAGTGGCTCGATTCTATACAGGCTAACTGAGTCGGACATATTGTGGCTAGGGCGCTTCATGTTCAGTGTGTTGTACAGGCCTTCCAACCTCGCCGGTGTCATCAGTGCTTGCAGCCTTGTAGTTCTCGAGGAATGCGGCGAGCTTCTCATATTTTTCGCTGTTCCGATCGGCCTGGCTTGCATCACTCAGTGCTTTCAGCTCCTTCATTACCTCTTCGGGTATGTCCGCGTGATCTGCTGCTTCAGCAGTACTCCGGTCCACTGGCCCAGACGGACCTTCGCCTGGCTCTGCCGTCTCTCTCGCATCCACAAAAGCCTGCTCCTGAGAATCTGTTCCTGTCTCATCTCTTCCTTTCCCTTTCTGCGCGGACCTGGAGTTCTTCGCCTTCATCTTCTTGAGAGACCTCTCCTGCCGCTTTGATTGCTCATCCTGACGTGGAAAGTTGTGGAGCCGCTCCCCAATCAGGTAGACCTCGTCACGGATCTTGACCCGCCAATCTGCGATTCGACTCTGCAGCCTTAGGACCATGTAGCCTGCAAATGCTGCTGAGAGCACAGCTGGATAGGAAAACCTGTAGAGATGCGCTTGCTCGGCCTCATCGAGTGTTCTAGGATGTACGGCGAGTGCGATACGTGCCAAGCCGAGCGGCAGTCCAATCAGCACGAAGCAGACAGACAAGACCGGGAGAACCAGGGCTCGTGATGCAAGCTTGACATCTGGTCGTAGGAGGCCACGCCGAGTAATGCCTCGGATCGCCGTGGCGGGTCTTGTGCTTGTATGGGGTGTTGCTGTTAAGATGCGGACGACGACCCGAAGGTACAGAAGACCCACAGCCCATGTCTGAAGAACGTGAATGATCGGAGTTGCTTGGATGCCTTGCGTCGTTGAAATGAGCGGATTCCAAGGATCCGATTCTGGGTTCTCATGCCTTAGGAGCCACGAGTAGATTGGAATGTTGATGTAGAGTTCTGCGAGCAGCGACAATGCCATTGGTACAATGAACCCGACAAAAATAGCCAGGTACGCAATGCCGATTACTCTTTTGCTGAATGCAACTATCCGAGGAAGTATCTGCTTGGTGTTGTTGACGAATTGTGTAAGCTTGTTAACACTCCCTGCCCACTGAGATCGAATGTTGTAGACGAGGTAGATGGCCGCTGCAAAGGTATGTGTGCCAATTGTCATTGCGTATAGGTCATTCACCGGACCATCCAAAGATGTCATCCATCTAATGATCGTTCGACCAGTGACAAGAGGACCAACCGTGCAAATCAATCCCAGGGCCGCAGCAAATATCCATATCATGCTGATGAATGTCGAAACCCTTGCTCTAAAATGATTCGGCACATAGAGTCGAGAGAAGCGCTCATCCTTCTTCCCATGAAGACCAGTATCGGAGTCGTCCTCACCGTCAAGACGTTGGTTCTTCTCATCGACTTTCACAAAGACACTCGTGCCTTTAGGTATGCGAACGCTATCCTTTGCCGGAGCTCTGACATAGGATCCTGCGGATAGATCAACAGCAGTATTGCGCAGACTTGGGAGCTCTATATTCTCGACTTTCATGTCCTTGACTCGTCGAATGCTGTATTTGCTATCGGGCTTTGCGGCTTCTGCATCCATGGAGGCTCGCACGACGTCCATAGACGTGTCCTCCTGAAATTCAATCAAAGCCTGTGATTTGTTGCCAAGAAGGTTGATGATCTTGAATTTGGCATCTGCCGACAAGACTTTATGAACCGTCTCCTCGTTAACCTCTCCTTCCTTTGCTTCGAACCATATTAGACGATCGCGGTGGTTAGCAAGCTCCTCGACATACTTGACCATCGGATGCTTTGTTTGGCTCTCGCCGTTGAGCAGAACCTTGAAGAAACGTTGCCACAAGAACGCACCAGGCTTCTTCTCTTCGTCATTGTCCTGCCCGAATAGAAAGTCTGACAGGCGCAGTCCTGCTGCACATGCTCGGAACCACCACCCGAATATTGAGGAGATCTTGCTTGGAAGGTCGATGTTTCGAAGAATGAATGGGAGCATGAAGTTGTAAAATATGATGTCGCCCGGTATGGTCATGGAAGGATCTAGGGTTCCCAAATGCACGGGCAATATGTCACCGATGCGGCTCAACCCACTCACAACGCCTCCCAGGCAGATCACTAGCAGACTGCCATACACGAATGCCGAGAATGCAATCTTGCCCAGCTGTGTTAAGACAGGCCGCTCAAGTACATCCCGTACTGGATGAAACGATGGATCGTCAGGATCCCTGATGAAGTAGAGGACCCCTTTCCGCATGACCTTCCGACACATCGAAACGAAAAGAGCAAAGTGGAACATGTAGCATGTGCCTATGAACCAGTGGATGAAAAGGGCTGTAAAAGGTGCCATAGCGAAGAATCTGATACGTGAAATGATAGAGGCGCCTTCGAAGAGCGGTAGTAGTGCAATGTCGAGCATCATGCCGCAGTACAATGGGAAGGCGATCATTTCAATGCCGATAATAACGATGACCTTCATCACACCGCCAGCTTGTCGCAGAGTATCAGCCAAGAAGCCTGGTACTTTCTCGCCATCTTTGAGAGCAAGATACCAGCGAGCAACTCTGAGGTACATTGAGCCTGCAACAGCGAACAACAAGTAGCCCATGACGACGCATGCGACCTTCTCTTTGGCGGTCCATTGGACCAATGAGTAGTCGATCTCCTCAGCTTTTGCGAACGACAGTGGCCTGAGCTCTTCTTGTAGCTTAGTGAACCATGCACTGATCCCGTAGTACGCTGATAGCGATAAGTTTGGAAGGTCTTTCACGAGTAGCCCGACCTTGACAGGAACAGTGAAAATGTCGTGCCACGTAACAAATTCAGTCGTGGCCGTTACCGATGAGAAGGCTGCGGAGGCAATGTTTGAGGTAGTCTCTGTAGCCGTCCTGCTGAGGACTCGCATGACATGATGAGATTGAACCGAGAACGTCGGCAGATCTGGTCGAAACCCAAGGATTGCCCGGGTGAATGTCTTCTGAAGGCGGGCTCCACTGCTCTCAGAAAGGCCGACAGACATGCTATCGAGCAATTCAGTGTTCAGGAAGTTGCTAAACCGTGGTGCGAAAGGTAGGAGCAAGACTTTTATGATTGTCGTGACCCAGTTGAGGAAGACTCCCAGAAGACCAAGGGCGAAGAGACCAATATCGACAATAAAATCTGCGGATTTGGACAAGATGAACAGTGGTGCCTTGACGAATACGCTGAATGGATGAGCCAGGAAAAGAAGCATGATCTTGCCCCAGATATATGGGCACCAAACGCTTGCAGAGAGCGTCAAAGTGATCAGGAACACGCTAAAAATGATGTTCTGAAGCATGCCAGCGATGGGTCCTTCCATGCCAACGAGCTCCATAATGCCTTCAAGGTCTTCAGCCTCATCCACGGCAAGAGGATCGTTTATGTTGACGCCATTCTGTATATTAGGCTCTTGACCCAGCGCCGCGGGAGCACCATTGGGCACGTCGGCTGCTCTGTCCTGGTCTTGTACAGGCACAAACGGTGCTTGCGCATCAATGTCTGCTATGACCTCTGTCTCGTCAAGTTCAGGCTCAGCTGGCTCTCCCGGAATGTAGTCATCAGTGTGCCAAAGCCATTTGCTTATCTGGCTGGGGAAATCATCGGGCTCGCCCGTTCCGGCAGGTAAAGTAGCCGCATCAGTAGCGACTGAGCCATGCTCTGCAGCGAGGCTACTTGCATCAGCTTCCGATCCCACTTCCTCCTCTCCGTGTGGTGGCTCGGAGGAAGGAGCTTCTTGAGTTGCAATTGTCGAGTCGGGGGGCGTATGAACTGGCTCGGTTCCCGAATCAGACTCCCACTCGTCGTCAGGCGTACCAGAACTTTGATGGTTCCTACCAGGGCTTACCACTTCTTGCTGCAAAGATGGCTGAATGGCAGCCCCGGACGCATATTCATTGTGTGCAGGCGGGCTTCCACCAGCAGATACGGCAGAAGGGCTAGGTTCGGTAAGGTTGCGCGGGATCGAGTTGTCATCCGCTGTTAGCCCCGAACCTTGGATTGTTGAAGGTGCCTGCTCATCAGTCGTGTGTGATTCAAGTTGGGGACTTTCCAGCGTTGGCTCTTCGATAGTGCGACGAATAAGACCAATTTCATCGAACACACCTCTTTGCAGTGGAGGAGACTCAAGCGGCCGGGTCGCTTCTGCAGATGACCCCGCGGTATGCAAGTCTTGTACATCCACTGGCCGAAGTGGCTGGACCTCCCCCGCAGGGGACGGTCTAACGTCCGAGTCTTGCAACTCTGATAGTTGTCGGGCATTTGCTTCCAATTCTTGCAAGGCCGGTACCAGGCTTGCCGCGCGCACAGGTGGCCGTGGTCGCTCTGCATTACCTTGCACGAGAATGTTGTTCTCTGTCGCATTGCGCCTAGGACGAGGCTGCGCTCGAGGTCGATTTGCAGGTAGCGGTGGTCTGTTCTCGAGCTGCACATCATCATCCACGGCGCGACGGACACCACGACGGCGGCGTCTGATCCCCTGTCTTGGCTCATTAACAGGCTGCGCAGCAGGCGCAAGATTGTCTGGCTGTTCCTCATCAGGCATGTTGAGCAGTGGTTGCTGGTTGATAACCCATTCTCGGATCAGAAATACCAAGATGAAGGCAGCAACAATGCTCAGGCAGATGAGTTGTCCTTCAAGTACGTCCAGGAAAGCATTGTTCAACATGGGCAGCCGTGTGGCTGATGCGATGGTCTCCCAGTCAGACAGGAGCGAGGGCGGTCGTGGAATGGGAGCAAATAGAAATGCTCTTTCCCATCTGACTGGCTCGCCGTTGACTGTAGGGTAGATAGCTACCTGCCATATGATTTTCACGACCGTCCGAAGTATTATCTGGGGGTCGAAAATGCTTAACACTGCAAGCAATATCGAGAAGAATCCGAAACTGGGGGTATCAGTGGCATTCACTGTTGAGTTGGAGATTAGGGCAGGGAACGCAGAGGAATTGTTGGATACGTGAGAGGCATAAGCCTCGACAGCAGCTTGCATCTCATGCTGGGAAAGCCAGCTACCATCTGCGAGCCAGAACAAAGCCCTCCATATCTGACGTATAGTCCAGGGGAGCCAACAGAGCCAGACAAGAGTGACGAATGAGTATCTCGCCCATCTGCCTACTGCTCTGGCTGTGTGTATAACAATTTGTCGCAAGAACAGCAGCCAGGGCACATTCTTGGGCATAGACTGGTCATAGAGTTTGGTGAATCGGAAGGGAGTCTTGCAAAGCTCGCAGTACTTTTTCTGAGAATGTGACAACCACTCCATGAGGCAGTCCTGGTGGACATATCTGATACTTCCGCTGCATTTGCAGGGATAGAAAAGCGGTTGTTCCGGCGTTGCTTCGCCTCTGCATATCCTACAGGTATCTCCTCCGTCGGTAGCGGCCACTGAGGATGGTCTGCGTGTCTGAGGTCGTGTTATAGGCGGAGGGTCAGCATTGGACGCCATCTTGGATGAGCATTCAATCAAGAGGTCATTCGAGATAGGTTATCAACGTAATCGACTATAGTCAGAACATGCTGTGTATGTCACCAACAATGTTAGTAATGTAGGATCCCGCACACCAAGCGTAGATGTGTTATTTGGTGGTTCGTGGTAATGGGCCTTGTGAGGCTTCGTAAGAGACGAGCGCAGTTAAAGATCACGCGTTTGCTCCGAAAAATGCAAGAAGCGGCCCGGGGGTGAATGACGCCAACAAGCATAAAAATAAGGCACAGACCCCTAGTAGCCCGGCTAGGTTTAGACTTGTCCCGGCTGCGAAAGTGGATTATGACCCAACGTTAGAGGCCCGGGAAACGTGGCTTTGTCTCCAGAGATTCAACACGATGCGAGATTTCAACTTTGGGGGAAATGGTGTCGAACAACAACCTGTGGATGGTGCTCTCTTACACCCTGCCAGCACAACGCAGCCAATGCAGCAGAAGCCTAACTAAGTTCTCACTTCTTTGTTCGTATGAAACACGCGACATCAGCTCTGGGCAAGATCATTGGCAGCTAGAGTCGCCAACTCTGTTCGTTTGCATGTGAAAGAGCTAGCGATAGTGCTCCGATCCCATGTTGCCAATCTTCAAGTTCACTGCAGCAAGTTAATACTCGATTTCTTGATTTCATGCACTCGATCCTTGCTCGTGTACTGTGGATCAATCAACAGACAGTTCCTGCACGAGCTCTCTATAGTAACACCAGACTAGACTGGCAACTTTCTGAGCCCCAACGTCCCCGGTTATCTGTTGCCAGCTTTCTTCGGTCTTTCTTTGTGATTGATACCTGCCATCGATGCTGACGGCAGCTGCTGGATAACATGGCGAAAGCAGATGATGGGAGGACCATTAAGGATGAAGAGCATAGAGATGGGCAGCTGGTGGCATCACAAACAGCAGTATTGGCCAGGAGAAGAATCAAGCCTCAGCGTGGTCGGCGTTCATGGCTCACCCGGAATATCTTACGGTACGCAGCATAGACGAGGGCAAGATCGGCAAGGCGTGTTCAGCATGCTAATCGTTGACAGGCTGGCAGTGTGGTACACCATCATCACCGTCGCCTTCCGGTGTCCTTCCAATCCACAGACACTGACCTCGACCGATCCGCGAATATGCAAGCCATATCTGACCACGAAATCCTACATCGACTTTTTCGTTGGCCCCTACTACCATACCTACGCCGGCCCCTACGTCGACAAGGCGAAGCCTTACGTGGATACTGCGAACACACGCATCATCAAGCCTGCAACTGTGCTAGCCACGGACAACTACAATAAATATGCTGCTCCCCAAGTCGCCAAGGCAAGAGGCTATACACTGTCACGGTGGGAGAAGAATGGCTTGCCTCAATTCATGAAGGCCCAGCACGCTGTTCAGCAGGTCTATGACCAGAACCTGGCACACCATGTCCAGAAAGCATCCGAAGCCACTACCCCTTACTACAATTCCGCAAGAGACAATGCTCTCAATGTCCACCAGATGCATATTATCCCAGCTATAGCATACTCTCAGCCACACCTCCACACTGCCTATGCTAGCGCTCAGAAGTTCGTCCTTCAGAAGGTTGTGCCCTCCGTGCAGTATGCATGGACTTATGCTGTTATCTTTGTCGATGGCACGCTTTGGCCTTTCGTGAAGAAGGTCTATGGCGACAATGTGCGCCCTCAGCTCGTTATGATCAGCGAGAGAATCGCAAAGTATCAGGAAGGCCGAAAGTTGCAGTCAGCTATGGATGAGTACGACAGGTCCGGGAGCACATCAATTGCTGTGAGCACCACGAGCGACAGCACCACGAGTACCTCCAATATGGCCACCGTGGCTGCTTCGACTGCAGAGATAACGTCGTCTACATCAGCCGCCCCAACTGCAATCGTTGCCACGGATGAGACAGTCTCTGAAGACCTGGTCAAATGGCAGCAGAAATTCGCTATTGCGGCAGACAAGGGCACCGACGATCTCAAGGAGCGTATCGAGGAGATTGTGAGTAGCATGGCTAGGAGCGCATTGAGCGAAGGCCGTGGTCTGGCCACCGCGCTTGGGAAGACTGCTGAGGTTGAGCTGGCTTCGGTCAAGGCAAAGATCAAGGCTATTGCTTCGACCCTTCCAGAAGATGCTCAATCCGCCGACGTCTCAGCTGCCGATGCTGAAATTGTGCAAACAGTGCGAGAAGCTGGGTCTCACGTCAAGGGGAAAGCCAAAGATATGCGTGCCTGGGCTGATAAATACAAGCAAGACCTAGACGCAAGGACCCAGCTCGCCACCGATTCTACCTTACAAGTACTCGACGATATCCGCGATCTCGGTCTCCAAGAAATTGGCATGCGCTGGGCATGGATGGAAGGCATCACCTATAAGCACTGGCAGAAATACCACGATCTCAAGAGAAAGTTCGCCGATTGGCGTTCAGAGGTCCGAGAGACGGCTCTCTCCGAACCACGCATTACAGACGCACAGGAACAGGCCAGCAAGCTTCTTGAGGAAAGCATGTCAGTCACCGAAGATGCTGCGAAGGAACTCATCCGACTGAGAGATGTTGCCAAATGGAAGATTGCAGCACGAGATGCCACCGACGACTTCGACACGCGGCAGGTACCAGTTGTAGCTGCAGCCGCATCGGCTGCCTCCTCTTTCGCTGAAGATATCAAGGGTGCTGTCGTTGGGACCAGCCAAGGTACTGTCGACTCGCTGTCATCCATAGCGAGTGAAAGTGTTGTCGATGGAAGCAAATCTCCTTCATCTGTCTCGCCTAGCGCAAGTGGTATAGTTGAATCGCTTGCACCAGATGCATCCTCCAGGGCGTCGCACCTGTCAGAAAGAGCTTCCTCTGTCATCCCGGGCACCAAGGGAACGATCGAATCCGCAGCTTCTGAGATCTTGTCGGACCCGTCGTCTGTCGCCTCTAGTGCATCTCTGAGCGGAGCTTGGGACGCTTGGGAAATGTTTCAACCATACGCAGTCGTCGAAGACGCTGCCTCAAGCGCTTCTTCAGCCGTGGTTGGCACAAGCACGGGCTTCCTTGAGTCCCTGTCATCCACGTTCTCCGAAACTGCTACTTCCCTTGCGTACTCGGCTACGACGGGACCATCAGAAGGCATTCTATCATCAGGCAGCTCTATTGCCGACTCGATATCCTCCTCTGCTTCATCCGCAGTTGCCAGTGCATCAGCCTCCCAAAAGTTGCAGGACGCTTTCGACGCTGCTGGGGACAAAGCCAACGACTTGACCTCATCTCTGTCGGCGATTTGACGGTGGTACAAATTGTACTTGTATGGTATATTAGTTTTGGTTGGCGGGACTATGAGATAACGCGATTCTGATGATATGTTCGATACCCTTTTGCAATCCTGCGATTATGTCTGGTTTTGCAAGCACGTAAATTGAATAGCAGAGACCATCGTTGGGTCTTTAATACTGAATAAGAGCGTCTGGTTAGAATGCCGTATCAATATTCCATAATTGACCCTCAAGTATATCCTGCCGCCCATGGGTCCAAGCGAGTGGGGAGGAGCGATTCCCAAGTCTGATTTACCATGAATTTATTTATGTATACCAGTTCGTAGAAAATCAGCCCTTTTATTCGCGTCAGTGGGCCAATTTCTTGTTGCGACATAGATGATCTAGGGGAAACCGAGCAACTTGACACATTTTGAACTTAAGAACCCTTCGAGAGGCGAACATGACCATACCATGATATAGATGTTGCGATCACATGCCGTCCAGCTGCTTTTTATCGACGGCAATGTGAAACTCGAAAATCAGGGTTTGCCGGGCTAATCGTAGGCGCCTTCGACGTTGGAAGCGACCACTGACGTCAGCCTAAACAACGAAAGTCGGTGGTCGTTTCCTCAACATCTCTGGCGCCTGGGGTACACTCGGCTCGCTTGTTGTATCACACAAAATTCTCCTTCGTTGCCCGTATCGCACGCGACCTCATTTCTTTCAGCACGTAGCTTCCAAATTCTATAGCGTAGCATATCGTCCGTATCGTCTTCCTCAACCGACAGTCAGTCTCAGTAAGGATGAAGCCAACCTCGATTCTGGCTCTCGCAGCCATAGCAGCCACAAATGTCGCTGCCGATGACTCTATCTACGACCAAGCCAGCGGTGCATACTCATCTGCCCTAAACGCAGCTGGATCAAATTTCGACAAAGCAAAGAGCATCATATCGGAACAGATATCGGGCACGCCTAAGCCAATCCATGAGGAGATGCTGTCCTCAGCCAACAGCGCTTACTCCGGTGCCGTAGCAGCGGCTTCATCGAGGCTCTCCGCAGCAGCAGTATCGCTTTCGTCACTCTCGAACTCGGTGGCCCCAACACAAGGACCACTAAAATCAATTTCATCCCAGGCATCAGCCAACTATCAGTCAGCACTAGCAGCAGCATCTAGCCAATATGCCAACGCCAAGAATGCTGCCGGTGCAACGCCCACAAACGGTGGACAGAGAGCGATGGACGATGCACGAAGAAGATACTACGAAGCCGTTGGGTACGCCTATGAGCAATACGATGAATATCTCGGTCAAGCCAGCTCAGCGGTCTACGGAACGCCGACGGGAAGCGTCGAAAGCGCAACATCTGCTGCAGCCGAGAACTGGGCTTCCCTCGTCGCAGCAGCTAGTGACAGGATTTAGTAGGCCCTCCCCATTCTGATTCCCAATCTGTGCTAACACTATTCAGTGGTACACCAACCCCAGTTTACCAAGGTTATGTTCCCCAGATCACGGAGGGCGCCAACGCCCAATACGCCGCTGTCCAAGCCTATCTCTCCGAACTCGTCTCTGGCTCTGAACCAGCCTTCACCGAATCTGTCTACGCCCGCTTCAGCAGCGTGTACTATACCAACGCCTACGCCTCTTCAGCTTCTAGTGTTGCAAGCGAAGCTGTCGCCTCTGCCAACTCCATGGCATCTTCCGTCAGCTCAGTAGTCAGTTCGTACTTCGCGCCGACCGAGGCTACAGCCGCCCTAGCTCAATTCACGAACCAACTGAACAGTGCTGTTGATGCCGCCTCAAAGAGCTTCTATGGTACCGAGCCAAGCTACTATGAGCAAGCCTCATCCGCGGCCGCCGACGCCGCTTCGTCAGTCTCGCAAGCTGCAAGCTCTGCGGTCTACGGCACGACAGGCGGCTACGCCGAAGCTGCATCGTCGTCCATGAGCGACGCATACAACTCCGCCCAAGACGCAATTTCGGCCGCGATCTACGGAACAACGACAACACCAAGCGTTGCCGAGGCCGCATCAAGCTATGTTGCAGATACTGCATCGAGCGCCAGCGATGCCGCAGTCAGCATGGCGGGTGAAGTGCAGGCCAGAGTAAGCGCGGCTATCTATGGACCTGAGGTCACACAGGGCGCTGTTGAGAGCATGAACAGTGTGATGAGCGAGGCTATTGCGAGTGCGAACAGTCGTATTGCTGAATTTGGCACGGCTATTTCAAATGGAGCGTCGGATGCTGCATCGAGCGTTTCGAAGGGGGCGTCAGATGCCATGTCGAGTGTCTCGAGTGCTGTGCAGGGTGCTAAGGATGAATTGTAAGCGCGAGAGTAGGAGGAGAAGTGGAGAGCATATCTTGATGCCTGATGGGGAAGAAGCCTTGACAAGGGCATGGGATCATGAAGGAGTCTGCTGGTGTTCGGATTAGACTGTGAGCGATAATGAGCGAACGAAGAAACGTGTGCTTATGCTATAGTAGGATCGTGTAAGTAGTGTCATCATGTTTTAGCGATGTGTTTCGTGCGACTTCAATGGCTTCGGCGTTTGATAACCTGACATTCTTATCTGGACGTTAAGAGGGAGGTGCACCTACGTATCTACCCAAGGTACTGATGGTACGTATGGCGATCGATCCAACATCGCAGCTCTTCACGTGTGCCGAAGGTCATTTCCGTTTATGCAGCGAAATGCGTACCCGCAAATGAAACAGGTCGCACCTGGATTCTGATATGAGCCATTGTTCCGTGGATAATATATAGCAGTGACCTTAAATTTAGTCCTGGTCGGGGAAGGAACCGGCCAACGACGAATGGGGAAGGTGGGGCGGGGAAGGGATGACGTGGTCTGTCGTTCCTACTTCTGTCATCCTGCGAGTAGTAAACATATATGGTTTTCTGGACTGCGTCTTCTTTGTTTTCTTCCTCTCCAAGGTGACGGCGAACCCGCTGTCCCTGCCACGGCGAACCCGCTGTGCGTAATGGCGAACCCGCTATGCTGACGGCGAACCCGCTGTCTTCCCAACGGCGAGCCCGCTGTGACCTTACGGCGAACCCGCTGTGACCTTACGGCGAACCCGCTGTGCTGACGGCGAACCCGCTGTCTCCCCCAACGGCGAACCCGCTGTGACTTAACGGCGAACTCGCTGTGCCCTATACGGCGAACCCGCTGTGACCTTAACGGCGAACCCGCTGTGCGTATTGGCGAGCCCGCTATGCCGACGGCGATCCCGCCGTCCATATTGGTTGGCCAGAGCAAGCCTAGTAGATAGTTGAAATATTCCAATACGGAAGTCTATGGTCAATTGCAAAAGAAGAGTTTCATTGTCAAATATATGTACCTTTGCTGATAAGAGCTCGCGTCTGCGATGGACCGTGTCGAGAAGGGCGCGATCAGTAGCGTAGTAATACCCGGAGTAGGAAGATACATTAAGCACCCAGGACTGATTGCGAAAGGGAACTCTATCTAGCAGCATATATGCTATCATTTTGCGATGTCCAGGGCATATTGACGACAGCTTGCATTGCTTTACTCTCACACCATTCTCACGTACTCACGGCCTCATAGAAGACGCGGAAAGACGCGTGAAGACTATGGCCTTCTGGATCAGTCCCTGCTGGATCGCGGAGCGGGTCGTCTCGCAGGATGTGGCAGTGTTCAAACAATTATGCGGTGTGCTCCTCGAGTGTGATCTTACCATTGCCCTTCGCGCCCAATCGATCATCTGTTGTATGCTGGGAAGGAGGGAAGTTGAGGGTGAGCGGAAGTTACGTTGATACAGTGTCCCTGTCTCGCTATCACATATCAGGGTTCAAGTGCTCTCTGGTCGATATCGACGATGCTACTGTGCTATTATGCCTATGTCTGTGGTACAAAATGATGCTCTTCCGCTTGCCTTGCCGGGCTACGGAAAAGCTCCGTATCGCTATCTTAACTCATCTAATGCTGCAAGGTGTCCAGGTGCTCGGGCAGAATTGTCCCACAGCAGCAAGCCTCGCTTTAAAACGCCGACATGCAGATTAGACGCAGTTTCATGTGTCGACCAGGTCTGGCGTGATAGTCGTAAGAGCCAAGGCTCGGAGACGTAAACACTTCTTTCATCCCTTAATAGGAGACTATAACGTGCGGTCTCGGTAGACTTGTTCTTGACGCGTACGTTTATCCGACGAGAGCGATTATCAAGAGGATGGCGCGGAACGATGAAGGCCATGGGACCGAAGACGCTTGCATTGCTTCGCAGAACAGCATGTATCTAAACCCAGGAATACGTCCATGAAGTCGAAACGTGGTCGTAGAATGGGCCTCACCTTGCTGTAAGAGTCAGCTTACACAGCATACTCTGTTGATCACTGCATTGATAGGGACGACAGGCTGGGTAGACAACGCATTGCACCTGACGTACTGAGGTGAAGAAAGATGGTAGTCGACAGAATCATAAAGGCGGACCGGAGACGCGCCAAGGCTGACTCGAAGCTCCGAGTGGAGGACGGTACTGCAAGCACTTCAGCGCATTTCTTATGGCCTGCACTCGGATGGGAGCCGAACATAGGCATTTGGTCAGATAGCTGTCACCACTTCAGAAAATGGATGGGCAGTCGCATTTCATGCAACTCCGCCCTTAGCGAAATGTTATTGACATGGTGAAAAATGGTTGGTTGCAGTGGACAACGTGAACTTCAGGCAACCGCACCTGCCCTGTGCAGTCCATCTACACTTACAGCTTGGTAGAGCCATTCTTGCGTGCTCGCTGGCGGTTTGACAGTAGTACGATCTCATCGAGCTCACAATGACAGCTCATGGTCCTAGCAATGCCCTCCAATCCACGGCCGGTAAAGCGTCAGCGCAGGTCAACAGTCGTGCTTTCAGATGATGACGGGGAACCAGGTCCGAGCAGAGTCCTACCTCTTAGACGCTCTGATGTCGCGAGTACACGAGCTGCGATAAAGTCCCCCTCAAGGAGCAATGGCACTGTATCGAAGCAACTCAGAAAAGAGCCTGGAACAGCCCCAAAGCGATCCTTATCTGCAAAATCGTCCCCTAAATCATCACCTGAGAAGTCGCGAAGTTCGAAGAAGCTCACCATCGATGACACGAAGAACAAGTCTTTGCATACCTTTTTCACCAAAGCTTCCGAAGAAGAACGATGGCGTAAGCGATCTGCTACACCAGATGTTGGGGACGCAGAGGAAACATTACAGGACGACATCATCGACGATGAGTCTATAGACGAGGCCTTTGCAGAGGCCATTCGCCGGTCGGAAAAGGACTTGGTCAAGCAAGAACCACCATCAAGCTCACTGAAAGTACTGCCGGCTCTGACGAAGACAACAGCACCACCGACATCGAGTCAGAAGTTCAAGAAGCCTGCACTTCCGAAGAAAGCAGTGGCGGACACTAGTCATGAATCGATCACATCTGAGGTCGCAGGTGAAGTTGCTCCTTGGGCAGAACGCTACGGACCTACAAATCTCGACGAGCTAGCTGTCCACAAGAAGAAGGTGCAAGACGTTCAGAAGTGGCTCGATGATGCTATAGCTGGTCGAAGTCGGCAGAGGTTGCTTGTGCTCAAAGGTCCAGCTGGCTCAGGAAAGAGCACAACTATCGACATCCTCACTAAATTTCGGAGGTACGAGCTAGTCAACTGGCAGAACCCCGATACTTCAGAGGCTGGGGTGTTGTCAAGCAGTCTGCAATTTGCTGAGTTCGTCACTCGTGGTGGCAATTACGGTGCGCTGTCTCTCGGCGATCTCAACAACTCGTCCGCACACCCGAATGTTGTTGGCCGCGTCTTGCTCGTGGAAGAATTTCCTGCTGCTATGACACGGAGCTCAGACGCATCAGAATCTTTCCGATCTGTCCTTTTGCACGCTGCAACCAATGCTGGCCCGACTATGCCTTTTGGTAGAAGTAACGAGCCTAGTGGGCCGCCTCCTATTGTGCTCATTATCTCAGAGACTCTAGTCAGCTCCTCGACCGCATTCACAGACAGCTTCACGGCCCAACGCCTGCTTGGAGCCGAGTTAATGAATCACCCAGCTGTCTGCGTTATCGAGTTCAACCCAGTAGCCCCAACTTTCATCGCCAAAGCACTTGACACTGCGATTAAGAAGGAAGCTAGGGACTCGAGACGGCGTCGGATACCTGGTCCAGCTGTCCTGCAGAGACTTGCTGAGATGGGAGATATACGAAACGCCATCAATTCTTTACAATTACTATGTACGCACGGTGATGACAATGGTGACTGGTCTGGCACCGTCGCGGCTAATGCGAAACGATCGTCGAGGTCAATTGCTCCCTTGTCGAAGTTTGAACAGAACAGTCTCAGGCTTATCAGCGCAAGAGAGACTACGCTTGACATGTTCCACGCGGCCGGCAAGGTCTGCTACAACAAGCGAGAGGATCCTCGAGTGTCTGACACAAGAGCTGAGCCACCACCCAAACCTCCGGACCATCTGATGGACTTGTACAGGCCGAAGGTGTCTCAAGTGGACACCGAGGAACTGCTCAACGAGACTGGCACAGACATCCAGACTTTCGTCTCAACGGTCCATCAAAACTACATACTCTCCTGCAACCATGACGACTTCGTGGACTATTTTGACGGCTGCGCCGCCATTCTATCAGATGCAGAACTTCTCGATCCTGATAGCAGAGGTCTGAGTCGCTCAAAAGCTAGGGCGCACGCTACACGCAGTATGTTCCAGCTTGGCACTTCAGACTCATTGCGTCAAGACGAGATTAGCTTCCAAGTAGCAACGAGAGGTGTGCTCTTCAATCTGCCGTTTCCAGTATCACGTGCCGCTCCACCTGGGGCTGGGCGCGGCGGTGCATTCAAGATGTATTATCCTGCCTCACTCCGGTTATGGAGACCAATCGAAGAGATGGAAGGCCTGCTCGAGCTGACTATCGCACAAATATCCGGGCAAAAGTTTCGTCGCATGCAGCAAGGCCAAGATGTAGCCGGTGTGTCCACGTGGAAGAGCAGGGCAAGTGCCTTCGAAACACAGCCAGCTGTCTCCGAAGACGTGGGAGACAGCATACCACGCACGGATCTGAACAAGGATCACCTAATCCTCGACATTCTGCCATACATGACCAAGATTAATGGCGCCAGAGGGAAAGATATCACCACCTTGAAGAAAATCACACATCTCCACGGGTTCAATGCTGTTACGGAGGGAGAGCCGGACGACGATCCAGCGGGAGAAGCCCAGCCCGCTTCTGCGAGACTGACACAGAAAGTTGAGGCGGCTCATCAGTCGTTGCAGTTGGAGAATCAACGTACGCAGCAGGTTGCGAGGAAGCAGAGCACTGATGAGCCGCCGGTGGAGAGGCTGTTCATTGAAGATGACGATATTCAGGATAGTGACTAGTGGGTGGAAGCACGAGACTCGGCAGACAAATGGTTCTCCGTGTGATGGAAGAAAGTGTCAGAATAGCCTTCGTACAGCTCATGCTCATAATAAGAATGCTGGTTGATAGATATGGCTTCTCGTCGTCGCAGTGTACTTGTTCTGCGTTGCTAAGCGGACTGCGAGCTCTTTGGAGCATGTTAAGAACCTTCATCGATACTGCAGCTGTATATACACTCGCAACCATAACGCCGTTCCTTCTTGTCTTCCGAGCTCTTCCTCCTCGCTACAGCTCCCCATCTGTCCTCAAATGCGCTTTGTGATCGTACACGTCGTGAAGCGACGTCCTACCCGGCCTCGGCTCGCAAGTCATGCGCTGCACTCCTTCGTAGACCTGCGGCCCAGGCCGTGGGATCTTCTCAAGATCCATGTTCGTGCTCTTCGCCGCCTCCCTCAAGGCCTTCAGCAATTGCTTCATTGTCTCCGGCGTCAGATCCTCGTAATAATCATCATTAATCTGCACCATCGGCGCATTCACACATGCACCCAGACACTCAACCTCCAACAGGGTGAAAATGCCATCCTCCGTGGTCGCGCCACTGTGAACGCCCAGTTCCTCCTCGCACGTCTTCATGATGACGTCGGATCCGCAGCCGCCCAGCATACAAGGGGAAGTGGTGCACACCTGCACGAAGAACTTGCCGACGGGGTCCCGGTTGTACATGCTGTAGAAGGTTGCGACTTCGTAGACGCGCATGGGAGGCATTTGCAGGAGGCGGGCGACTTCGTTCATGACGCTGATGGAGGTGAAGCCGTGTTGGCGCTGGCCAACGTCGAGGAGGGGCATGACGGCGGCCTTTTTGTATTGGGGTGGGTAGCGTTTGAGGATTTCGTCGATTATGGCTTTATTTTGGTCGGTGAAGGAGAAGGGGATGGAGGGGTTGTTGATGGGGGTGTTGCGGTGCTGAAGTGTGTTAGTTTTGCTGCATAGCTCGCTGGTGGCTTAGACGTACGACTGCCATGGCTTCACTTCGCCGCTGGGGGGTGGTGGAGAGTGGTCGGGTGAATTGCTGTGTCTGGGGTGACTTGGTTGCTCGGCTGAGCGAGCGTATCGCTTGCCTCGCGGCGGAGGGAATGAGTTTCGAAGCCATGGTCGGCGAGGCGGTGCTTGTCGTAGCTCGCGGGCGAGAAGTAGAGGTCGCAGGTCAACGATCTGAATGATGTACCTTGCTATACGAGAGCTTCGGCCAATCGCGCCTGCGCTGTTGTCAGTACCTCAGCGAGAAAGGCAAGTGTGACGAGCTGCCCAATCGAAGTCGTGAGCCACCGTAGCACACACTACGGTCGACCTGCGCTTCTGGCACAATCCGTGGACACGTCTCACATGCGATCGATCAAGTACCGCAGTGGTGGACGGAGCAGGCTGAACCTGTGCAGCTCACACGACGATGAGGTTACAAAGTATATGGGCGGCTGCTTCGCTGCTGGTAACCACCATAACAGCTCAATCAAACGCGACAGAAGCAACACAGTCACAGCAGATACTACAGGCTGACTTCAAGCCTCCGCAAGTATTCGAAAATGTCAACCTTGTGCGGACCACCAACCTCGAGAAGGGCTATGTGAGAGAGACAGTCAATATTGTGGTATCGAATGTCGACAAGAACGCCCAATCTGAGTACTATCTGCCATTCGAATATGACACCATCGGAAAGGTTGGAGGGTTCGAGGTGCGGGATAAGAAGGATGCTGCCAAACCGCCGTTCAAGGTCAAGCTGGCTGGCATGGCTTCTGTGACCGGGGATGATGGCACTACCACCAAGTATGGGCATGGGTATAGGAGTATGACCTGATGCTAACATGCTGCAGACCAAGCCAGTACTACATCATCACATTCTCCGAACCGCTTGCACCAAAAGCACAGCTGACGCTTTCAATATCCTACTACGTCCTGGCTGCTGTTACACCATTGCCGGCCCAGATCCAGCAGCAGGACAAGCAATATCTGACCTACACCTTCTCAGCTTACTTCCCGTCTGCCTATCCGACCCTCAAGCAGAAGACCAACGTGAAGCTTGCCTCGGCTGATATTCCAGACTACACAACAACCACAGGTCTGACCAAGAGCAAGGATCCCGAAGTACAAGGTACCAAGCTCACGTACGGGCCATATGACAACAAGATCGAGGCAGGAGCAGTCTACCCGGTCACTGTGCGCTATGAGTTCACTAAGCCTGTCCTGGTTGCGTCGCTCCTCGAAAGAGACGTCGAAGTGTCGCATTGGGGTGGTAACCTGGCTGTCGAGGAGCGATACTGGCTGCGCAATGATGGCGCAACCCTCAAGGACAACTTCAACCGAGTGACTTGGGCAACACAGAACTTCTACCAACAGGCACCAACTTCAGCGTTGAAAGAGCTCAAAGTGCCACTGAAAGCGGGAAGCGCAGATGCCTACTTTACCGACGACATCGGCAACGTGTCCACATCTCGATTCAGGCCGAGTGAAGTTCGGGATGCAAGCCTCGAGTTGAAGCCGCGCTATCCAGTATTTGGTGGATGGAAGTACAACTTCAAGCTCGGCTGGAACAACGCCCTCGGCTCATTCGTGAGGAAGCTCAAGACACCCAGTGATACCTATGTCCTCGCTCTGCCTTTCATCGAGGGGCCAAAGATGTCAGAAGGTATTCAATACGAGCGTATGCAGTTCAGAGTCGTCCTACCAGAAGGCTCCAAGATCGTACAATGGGAGACAACAGGGGCACATCTACCACTGCTCACAGAGAGCCAGGGTCTTCACAAAACCTTCATGGACACTCTAGGAAGGACGACATTGACTTTGTCGACTACAAATGTGGTCGACGATCTCAGAGACATGGAAGTGCTCATCAGCTATGAGTACACTTTTGGATCTGCGCTGAGGAAGCCGATAAGCATTATTGCTGCTTTCGCGACTGTGTTTGTCGTTGCATGGCTGTTGAGCCTTGTTGATACAAGTATTGGGAGGAAACAAAAGTAGATAGATTGTACAATACCATTGCTCCGTACGAATCGAGCTAGTAAATCGGCGGAAAAGCACGTTTCTGGTACTTGCCCACCATTGGCCAAGTTAAGAGGCAAGCGAAGATCTCCAAATCCGTGGAAACCCACTTCAAGGTCGGCACTGGCGTAACTGAGTGGTGCTTGCTGGTGTCCCAAGCAAAAGCTTTGCGAGGAAGTCGATAGTCTGCAACGACGCTGCTGCTGCGGTCTTTGGAATATTGATAATCGGACCAGCATGCTTGTACAACAAGACTCTGTTAGCACGTAGTACTACTCTATGTTGTTTGCTTCGTTGTAGCAGAAGAGCAGAATGAAGTACGGACTCGCGACTCCACACCTATGCCCTATGCGAGGTCTGTTCACTAACGTTTGATACACAGGTTCGGCCAGCAGCTTCGCCAATCCTTGATCAAGGACTATTACTGGCACTACATAGACTACGATGGTCTCAAAGATTCCCTGAAGAAGCCGCTCAAGAATGGGGTTGACGGCGGCAAGGAAGACTGGACCGATGATGATGAAGCAGCCTTTATCCGACAGCTCGAAGGGGAGCTCGACAAAGTCTTCACTTTCCAGAAACTCAAGAGTAAAGAGATTATCGGTCGCATACAATCTAGTGAAGGAGAGGTCAAGCAGGTTGTCAAGCGTCAAGAAGAGCTGAATCGAGCTTCCGATGCTGAGACCGACGAGAGTCTCGAAGAGGACTTTGAGCTACTTGAGGCTGACTTGAGCGACATCATCGCCGATGTGCATGATCTAGCCAAGTACACCCAGCTCAACTACACCGGCTTCCAGAAGATCATCAAGAAGCACGACAAGCAGACTTCCATTGCGCTTAGGCCGACCTTTGCTACGAGACTGAAAGCGAAGCCATTCTTCCAGGATAACTACGATGCTTTCATCGTCACCCTCTCAAGGTTGTACGACATGGTACGGACGCGAGGACAGCCAACCAAGGGAGACAGCTCTGCTGGAGAGAAGCAGCAGAACTTCGTCAGACAGACCACAAAATACTGGGTCCATGCAGATAACATCACCGAAGTCAAGCTGATCATTCTCAAGCACTTGCCTGTGCTGGTTTTCAACCCTAACAAGGAGTTCGAAGAGAAGGATTCCGCCATCACCTCGATCTATTACGACAATACTGACACATGGGAGCTGTACGAGGGTCGTCTGAAGAAGACTGAGGGTGCCGAAGCTATTCGTCTCCGATGGTACGGTGGCCTGGAGAACGAGACTATCTTTATGGAAAGGAAGACCCATCGTGAAGATTGGACCGGCGAAAAATCAGTCAAAGCCCGCTTCACCCTGAAGGAGAAGAACGTGAACGCATTCATGGCCGGCAAGATGACCGTCGACGAAGTATTCGCTAAGATGAGGAAGGAGAAGAAGAAGAGCGAGAAGGAAATCGCAGACCTTGAACAGCTCGCTCGCGAATTCCAATATCGCGTCATAACCAGGAAGCTTGTCCCAGTCACACGATCATTCTACCACAGAACAGCATTCCAGCTTCCAGGAGATGCCCGAGTGCGTATCTCGCTAGACACTGAATTGACCATGACTCGCGAGGACAATTTGGATGGCAAGCAAAGAGCCGGCAAGAATTGGCGAAGGACGGACATTGGCATTGACTGGCCCTTCAAACAACTTCCTGGTGAAGACATCGAACGATTCCCCTATGCAGTCCTTGAGGTCAAGCTACAGACGCAAGCTGGCCAAGAACCACCACAATGGGTCAAAGACCTTACCTCGTCGCATCTCGTCGAAGCAGTCCCCAAGTTCTCCAAATTCATCCACGGCACCGCAACACTCTTTCCAACCAGGATCAACTTATTGCCTTTCTGGTTCCCCCAGATGGACGTCGATATCCGCAAGCCAATTACCCAACGCTTCGGCATTGAGCGACCTCACGCAACAGCATCCTATTCGACTAGCGACGTAGACGACGATGACAGTGACGATGAATATGCACACCACATCGGTCAAGGCCCGCCAACAGGCACTGAACAAGACGGTGACGACGAGGGCCATAAGAGGCTCCATGCCGCTCGTGCCGCAATGAACGATTATCAGGCCGAAACAGAACGTGCCGACGACGCGGACGCACACCGTGAAGCGCATCCTGACGGCGAACCTCGAGCGCCTGGAAACGCTCTCGACCTAGAAGAGCGCATCGCGCAGATCCCGCTAGTGGATGAGGAATATCTCTACGACACAGACGAGGAGGAATCTCCAGACAACCAACTGGAAGAAGCGAAACGATCTGGAAGCTGGAACTACTATCCCCTACTCCTACAGCATCACGTTGTCCTAGCCGGCCACGCAATCAGCTCCCTCTTCCACAGGGTCCCGGCCTCGACACCGATACCTAATCGCGGCGGTATGGGTAGCGTAAACCCTCAGGGCCAAACAGTTCAAGCGACCAAACGCTTCAAGGCGCCGCCAGGCAAGAAGATCCATGTCCCTGTACGTGTTGAGCCGAAGGTGTACTTCGCGACGGAGCGGACATTCCTCTCTTGGCTCGAGTTCTCTATCATTCTGGGATCGATCGCAGCCACCCTCGTAAACTTTGGAGACAACATCAGTCTGGCATCTGCTTGGGGCTTCACCATTGTTGCTGTCGCCGCCTTACTCTACAGCGTGATTATGTACGCATTGAGAGTAAAAATGATTAGGAAGAGGAGAGCTCAGGTTGGTGGACGATACTACGATAAATGGGGGACTAGTCTGCTTTGCGTGGGACTTTTGGCTGCGACTGCTGTTTCATTCGCTGTGCGCCTGAAGTATGGCAGCGATGAGCCGCTGAAGGGCAGTAGGCTAGTGAGTCAGAGTCTGGTATAGTGATTCACGGTTATGTTCTAAGCTATCAATACGTAAGGTTCTCGAAAGCCTTGTAAAGCGAAACGTGGCCTACTACGCATCAGTGGAAGGTGAATATGTATACAAGTCCAGGTCGCTCAACAATACATGGAAAATACGAGCAGTGAATTATCTATGCCCACTCACCTATAGAACTTCGATGTTTCGAACTCCACTTCATCTCACCGTGGTCTCTTCATAAACCACTGCAGCGGAAAAGAACAATCGACAAGTTAATCCACAAGGGCGCCCAATCGCAGACATGACGAACGTCAACGACCTCCCACCCGACCTTCTCGTCAAGACCTTCCAACACCTCTACGCCATGAACGGACGAGATCGATTCGCATATCCGCTCGTACCATACGCCGCTGTATGTCGTGGCTGGTTCAGCACTTCGTTCCTAGTACACCTGGACCGACCAGCTCTTATACGACTATGGTCGAGGTAGGTACAAGGGAATTGTGCTTCATGGAATGGAGGCAGGGAGTTGGTTGGACTTCTCATTGGTCTTGCTCTCGTCGTCCACCAGTCGGACTGAGTGGAGATGTGGATGTACGGTACCTGAGGTTGCTGCATCGGCTTACAAGGAGCACGTCTGGTGGGTTGATAGGGAGGGAAGATTTACTGAAAGGCAAGCGGGCGATGCCCGGTGCTAGAGTTTGCACGAGACGGTGGGGACGACGGGTCGAGGTGACGGCTGAGGTGGCGCCGGATGCTGGGCGCTAGGGTGGCGCGTGGTGTCGAGTTGAGGGAAACCAGAGCTAGCAGGTGAGAACACGATCGAGAAGCCAGAAGTCGAGGGTGGCCACCAGTAAGGGGGGCTATAGAGGACAGCATACAGAGACGCAAACCTGGCAAAGAACTTTGAACCTTCCTTGATTGATTTCTTCAATATCTAGGTTTGTTACCGGAACGCATTGGGGGCCAAGCACAACCGTCGTTCGCCATTCCATCATATCATCGTATCATGAATTCATAGCGCGCCAAGACTGCCTCTTCTGTTCCTTCCATTGGCGTCTTTCTTCACATGCTCAGCTGCTTCTTGGCTGAAGCCCTGCCATTCCTCAAATTCGACTGCAAACTTGACTGCTGCCTTTTCGAAGAAGCGGTCATCGTCACCCCATAGGTAGGCCGCCGCTTTCATTGCTCGGATGCCCTTGACATAATGCTCGTCAAACTTGTGTTCGCTTTCCAGTGCTAGCTTGCCTGCGTCCTCCCACGTCTTGCCGTTGAGGTCGTAGTCCTTGACTTGCTGGACTGAGGTGGTGGGTCTGAGTTGTGCGATGTATAGTGCTAGTGTGATGAGGAACCACTCTCGGAGCAATGGAATATGGTGCTCAGCGGGCAGGAATGGAATAATGATTCGGACAGCATGTGACGTTGTCAGGACGTGAAGGAGGAAGAAATCGTAGCCATGTCCGCAGATAGGCTTTTCTGGGCTTGTGCTGATAAGTAGCGCTGTAGCGAGTCGTTGGCTCTGTTCGAATGCAGCTTTGGGCTCTGCAATTTCCCATGCGTTGAAGTGCTCAGCGAGGATGCTTGTCAGCGATTTGTCAGAAAGGAGCCGTGACAGGTTGTCGTCACCGAGCTTGGTAAAGTGGGAATCGAGGCGCTTGTCAGCTTGGACCCGTGCAAAAATTTCGAAGGGATCGGAAGTGTTGTAGCCCCGAGAATTTGCTGTACTGACAACTGAGGTTGAGGATGAATTGGCCTCAAGTAAAGTCGCGAGCTTAGGGTCGTAGCAAGTGGCTACGAGACCCAGAGCCTCCATGCCCACTTCCCTTGAGGAGAGTTCGTAGGCGTAGCCCAAGTGGATCAATGGATGGCCCAACCCAGCGGTGAGGCATGAGAACATGGGATAAGAATTCGGCTCATTCTTCTTGCCTCGCTCAAAAAGGAAGTGGGCAGCAACTAGCTTCCAGTCGTAGCTGTGATCAACAAGCTGGTCCTCAAAGAAATCGACCCAAGCTCGCTGATACTCACGCTTACCGAGGAAGTCTCGGTAGTCATGTAGAGCAATCTCGCCAGGTGAGTCCTTCCACTCTTCGTGACCTTCGTGAGCGGCATGTTCGTAGATGTTGGTCAGGTGATCTGCTGAGCCACCTAGCAGATAGGCTGATCCGAGGAGGTGCGGTGTATGGTTGTGAAAGCGACGGTTGTTCCAGAGGATAGAGAAATTGGCATGATTGAGCTTCAGAAGGTGCTTGAGGCGTCGGTCACGCTTGTCCGTCGAAGTTTCGACATCATGAACGTCCACTGATGGAATGTTGATGACACCGGCTGTGCTCGTTCGTCCGAGACCGAACTTGGGCACACCACCCGAAAAGAACGATGAGAATGAGAACATCTTGAATCAGTCTCGATGAGGTTGGACCCCTTCTCGGTATTATCAGCCCATTGCTGATGAGCACGAAAGAGGATGAAAGTTATGATGTCGAAGGAAAGCATGCCTGGGGTGGACCCTTCACCGTGCAGCACGACTCCGCACTTGTTAGGTTCCGTACTCCGTATTGACGATCAACCAAAAGGGACGACATTACTGGAGTCTTCAATAGGCTCAGGTATATGATGGCTGAGCATTTCTATGGGTGCTGTCTGAATGTTCTCATTGTTGGACGTATGATTAGTCAAGCGAGCATAGAGAGTACTGCAACAGTTTGAAGATGTGGCATATCCAGTATGAAAGGTATAGTCGAGCTGAAGTAGTATGTCTAGTAAATAGGTCTGCGCCGTGCAGGCGTAGGTAACCCATCTGACAGCCCCCGCCACCGTCAGCGCAAATATCCTAGTCTGACAGAGCAATGTGATGTGCGCCTTCTCGCCCTTGAACCATTCATGAAGTAGCGGAGGTAAAGCAAAAACCCAGCTCTCCAAGCTCAAACATCGTCCATAGCGCCTGCTGGCTCATCCTCGCCATCGGTATGATAGTCTTCGACCTCGCTGAGCTCGCTGTCTTCGTTCTTATCTTCCTCGTCGGACTGTTCATGGATGTTGGTGGCGTATTGCTTGACATATTCTGTATCTGTCAGTATGATGTTCATATAGTCATGATTGGCGCCTACCTTTCACACGCGCATCATAGCTCCTCGGCTCCCTCATGAGCAAGGCAGCAGCTTCACCGTTGAGGGGATCTGTAGGATTGGGGTATCGAAGGAGCTGCGGCAGGAAGACTTCGAATATGTTGATCATGTCGAACATAGGAGACCAGGTCTGGTTGATGACATCGAGGCAGACTGAGCCAGACCTATACAAGCATTAGCATCCGCCATGACTTCAAGGGCAGTGCGCACTGCTCATCAATGTTGGGGTGAAATATGCGGTTCACGAAGCCGATCGAAGGAGACTTGTAGGGGTACTGGTCGGGTAGCTCGACATGTACTTTCCACCGTCCGTCGGCAAAGGGTGCTGTGCCAACCTTGTCAGCCTATGTGACCAGTCTGGATACGTTGGACCTGCTCACTCTCTCCTGGGCCCTTGAATATGACATAGAACTCTTGCATATTGTCATTGACCAGCGTCACCTCATAGTCGCTCATCATGAGCTTCATGACATCGGTCTCTATTCTTCTCTTCGGACTGCTCATCTTGCCACACCTCGCCAGGCAACACCTCTCGAGTCTCGGGCGCACAGAATCCTAGGCTTGATGCTGCGAGTTTCCCAATAGAGATTGATCCGCCTACAGTTGCAAGTTCTCAGCGTCGGCGGGTGCTCGGTCTTTGCACTAGGCTTTCCAGGTCACAGAAGCTAATTCTTCGTCACGAGGCGGAAGTGGCTGGCACCGGATGGCGGGAGCTAGAATGGACGAAGACCAGGCGCTGTCGAGTCAAGAAAGGGCGTAGGATGTGTAGGTGTTATCAATATACGCAAGGTAAGAAGGAAAGAAGAGTTGAGGACAAGGTGGAGGTGGCTGCCATGTACATAAGTCCAAGTACGTAGGAGCAGGTCAGGCGCGATAGGATGGGCTCGGAGCATGTCTTGACTTGCAGCGTGGGGCAGACAGAACATGCTCACATGGCCCTGTCGCGTTTGGTAAACAACATCATCATCATCACCGGGGCTGCCGGCGCGTCAAACGATTCTCGTACACTTACTCGGCTTGGCCTTGCACTGACAGCAGATTCGACCGCACCGAAGAAGATTCATTAGCAGATTTGCGAATGTTTTGACGATTGATTTTTGAAAGACCGCTCAAAGACAAAGGATGCAAATCAAGGGCCTTCACGAACAAGCTCACTGCAGCTCGGGGTCGATCTTGCCCTTATCATCTAGTGGATAACTGGTCTTAGCGCCTACTGTTTTGGATTAGGCCTGGTAAGCGGGGGACAGTAGACCTGGAGCTGCACCGAGCTCTCAGCTTGAGCCTCAAGGCAGCCGATGCTCAATTTCACACCGAGGTTGCGGTCCCAGCGGATGACTGGTGTTTGTTTCCTCAAATTTACGCTGCCACATCTGAGCACGACAACAACAATAAAACATCCGAGTCGCACCACACCTGTTGAAATGACTCGGTCAGTACCTCACAGTCAGCTCAGACATACGAACATATTCTCATCTACCATTGGAGCTCTACCACCCGGGTAGAAGCTACGAATCATGTTCGCAGCAGGACGGAGTCTAGCAAGATATTACCCCTTCCTCAGACCCTCCATACAACTACACAATGCTCTATCCCACCAGGCGCGGCATTTCTCGCGTACACCAGGGCCCGGCAGAACCTTGAGCACTTCCACCGTACCTTCACTATGCCGCCACGCCCGGCACAGCTCCCATGCGCCCACACCCCCAAGCCTCCTTAGCAAGGGTGCCAAACCTGTCACCATTCACTCTCTCCAGAAACTATATTCCGACAAGGTACCCATAACCATGCTCACAGCCCACAACTACCCATCAGCGCTGATAGCACAAGAGGCAGGAATGGATATGATACTGGTTGGGGACTCACTGGCCATGGTTTCGCTGGGCATGGCAGACACCTCCGAAGTAACACTCGACGAAATGATTGTGCACGCCAAAGCTGTTGCTCGAGCAGCCAACCGGTCCTTCACGGTAGGTGACCTGCCAATGGGCTCATACGAGATCAGCCCCAAGCAAGCACTGGCAAGTGCTATTAGAATGATCAAGGAAGGTCGAATGCAAAGCGTCAAGCTCGAAGGCGGTGAAGAGATGGCTGCAACAATCCACAAAATCACTTCCTCTGGCATTCCAGTCGTTGGCCACGTCGGTCTGACTCCGCAGAGGCAGCACGCGCTCGGCGGCTTTAGGGTTCAGGGGAACACTGTGGCCAAAGCCATGAGCTTGCTGAAAGACGCGCAAGCCGTGCAGGACGCTGGCGCCTTCTGCGTGGTACTGGAATGTGTGCCGCAGGATATTGCTGAGGAGGTGACCAATGCATTGAAAATCCCCACCATTGGTATTGGCGCGGGAAACAAGACTAGTGGTCAAGTCTTGGTACAGATTGATATGCTGGGAACGAGGCCGCCGGAGAGTTTTATGCCCAAGTTTGTCAAAAGATTTAGTGACGAGTACACCTCGAGCCTGAACGGTATCAGACGGTACAAGGAGGAAGTGACGAGCCGGGCCTATCCTGCGCCTGAGCACAACTACAAGAGCGACCAGAGGGTGACAGATGCATTGAGAGCTGCAATTTCTGGCATGCCCAAGGACGTCTGAGGACTCAGTAGCGCACAGAATTTGTGTTGGCGTCGTAGCGGCATAGGAGGCGTTCCTGCTCTATCTGAGCCCTTGTGAGCCAGGCAGCGTAGCAATCCATCTCAGTATCAGCGCCACAGCAAGTACCTTGGACCACGAAGATCATCCATGGCCGCTCACCCGAATGCAGGCGCCATAGAATAAGACACCTTCAACTCATCATCGATCTTGAAGCATCTCCACAGCCCACCCACCCCCTCATCCAACCCCGGCGCAAAGACCTTATTGACATACACGAACAGCCCATTATCACCCTTCACGCCAAGTTTCTTTCGTAAGAAACTGACAACGGATTCAAACTTCTGCGAAGCAGACACCTTGACTGCCGCCCATTTCGGGTTGGGCGCTGGTGCTCCCGGCAGTGGTTGGAAGCGGATCGTGACCTTCTGGCCGGGCGAGTCAAATGTCTCGTGGATGTGTTGTAGGGCCTGTGCTGTTGCGCTTGGGAGGTTGCTGGGGTGGAGGAGGGTCGATGTTGACATGGATAGTGGGAGATCGGGCTCATCGTGGGCGGGGTCGGGGGGTTCGAGGTCGTCGGTGTCTTGTCTGGCTGTTGATGGTCTAGGTGTAGCCATTGCGATTTGTTGATGAACTAAATGCCAAGCTATTCTTCCACGTTCTCATTGCGTTCTAGGTCTCTTTCAGAAGCTTCTATGAATTTCCTACACATGCCCTTGTTGAATCTGTTCATTTCTTGCGATACCTCAAAGACTCGCAACAATTGCTCGGCGGAGAACGTCAGCGGTTCCGAAAGTCCCCACAGAACTAAGCTAAGTTAGTGTTCGTGCGAAAGCCAAGAAACGGTTGTCATACTTAGTGCCATCCCAATCGGATCGCGCAGCGATTGCCTTGACCGCAGGCCGCAACACAACCTTGCAAGCATTATTGCTGACCTTTGCTTTCTTGTTTGGTGATGCTTGAATGCGAGGTGCCTGCAACATCCAGATCTGCTGCTCTTCCCATTTGTCCGAAGTCTTCTCGATCTCATCCTGAATCGCGCCTAAAATCCCTGCTCTAGCCTGCTGGTCCACAGTGGGGTCTTCAAGTCCAACTTTCTCCTTCCCGGCCAAGCATTGAATGCAGCCTTCGCAACAGCTTTGTCTTTTCCCACTCCCTTGCGAGAATATTCGAGCTTGATCATCATCTTTCTGACCACAATCCTAGCATCCGAACTCAGTATTGCAGTATTCGGGTTGAAGCGGGACCATGTCACAATTGTATCCCCTCGCTTGTGGTTCGGGTCGAGGTTGATTCGAATGCATTTACCGCCATGGAGGATGTCAACGCTGCCCATGTTCATGGTAGACGACATGTTGAGATATGCTATCTTCGAGCTCGCGCACAGCCGTGTCAGAGGCCACCTCCTTCTTGTGTCTGTCAGTGTTCGCCCGATAAGGTCCCACATAGGCTTCCCATGATTGCTACGCACAAACCGTAGAGCGCAGCGGTCTGCCGCGTGCTCGACGTGTGGATGTGTGGATGTGTGGATGTGTGGATACATGGAAGGCGAAGGCACGAGCGCGGCCTCGACACGACCGTTCTTCGTCTTCTTCTTGTGTCTGTCAGTGTTCGCCCGACTGTGGCTTCCCATGGGATTGCTACGCACATACCGTGAGCGTGGCGGTCTGTAGGATGCTTGGTGTCTGGATGCTTGGTGTCTGGACGATATCGATGAGGATGCTACCGAGACAGATGAGAGACACACTGACCAGACCTGCGATAGACACAAATAAAGGCAGAGAAGCGGGAAAGTTTCTGAGGAAGTAAAGTATACAATGACAATGTGAAAGTGCAGAATACTACTATTGAAGTCACTCACATATGATTAAAGCAAGTCATCAGATCCTAAGATGGTATTGACTCTCTACCTGCGCATCCTCGTGGATATTTCACCTCACTCAATACCCTTGTGTCTTCCTCTTCTGCCTGCTTTCCTGCTAACGATGGCTACTAAAGCATCACTGCCTCGACAAGAGCGCGAGCTCCTATCGCAGCTTCGCGACGACGGCCTTCTGCCTCTACCAGCTTGGGGCCACGAAGCGCAAGCGCTGGTCACCCAGTACAACACCTCTATAGAGAAATACAATCGTATTCGTCGAGCTGTAATCCTCACCATTCCTGTCTTTACCACCGTAAAGCTAATAGCGACAGCAGCTTCTCGCCGACGCCGCCACAGCCTCAAAAGCGCAGCATAAAGCAGACCGCTTGAGGTTCGACACTGAAGACCTCAGCTCGAAAGTATAAGATTCACCTCCGGTCCATCACCTCCCAAACGCGATATACCGGCCATCATATGCTGGCCAGGATATGCGCATGTCAGGATGTGCATGCCAGGATCTGCCGGCCAGGATATGCTCGCCATGATGTGCCGGTCAGGATGCGCTCGCCATGATGTGCCGGTCAGGATGTGCGCATGCCATGATGTGCTAGCACATCCTGTTCAACATATCTGAGCCATAGCTGACGATATTTTTAGACACAAACTGAGCACTTTCGTGTCCGCCGGCACCAAAGTCCAGACCCCCGCCGACACCAAAGTTCAGACCTCCGCCGACGCCGAAGTCCAGACATCCGCATCCTACGCCCTTCTCTGTCACTTCTGCAAGCTCGGGAAAGTCACTGATGAGGGATCCTGCAAATTCTGTTTTCAAGATGTTCTGAATCGATCTCGTCAGCACCACCAATGCCAGGCGTGTCCGCAAGGAAATGGCGAAAATGGCAAGAACGCCACTACGCTGTACTGTGACTTGCACGATCCCACTCGAGGACCTTGCGATTCCTGCGGTCGAGAAGTCACACAGGTACAGTGGTCTTGATCGGGTCAAGTCAAAACATGATCTAATATTCATACAGGAAAAGGTTGAGCGGGGAACACAAGTCGAGCTGGGAACACGAGTCGAGCTAGCTCGCGACGGGCCTTCGCCAGAAGCAGAAGCGGGCGTTATCACCATCCCTCAAGATGTAGCATGACGGCTGTTACAGTACGCGCGGATGAGCTGGATCCATCATGGCAAGGTCGACAAGGCGGTTCCGGACAATCAACTCGATGCTTTCCGACCTCACATGCAGACGTCGCAGGTATTTGAGAGGATGGCTAAAGAGCTTCTCGACGAGGTTAATGCAGCTGATAGAGCCTACTCTAACTCAGGTTCTAGAAGGATTGGGAGTCGTCACCACGAGCGGTCGCTACAAAGTTTCTGTGTTTTCTGCAGAAGCAGGTGCGAACGCCTTCGCGCCTTCGCCCCTTCCTACCTATACGCAGGATGTCGATAAAATCACCGAAATGTCTTGTCTGCCCAGGATTCGAGTCTCTCGACTTGTGCAATTCATCCAAATCTCGAATCAGACATGTCAAACACATTCGCACGGCCATCTTTGGTCACCGTGAAGGCTCCAACACTCTCTGAGTCGAATGAACACGGACCTCAGCGATCTCAGATCCTCATCTTGCACATTCGCTTCCTTCCTGGTATTCATCCTCTAATTAGAGTCGAAGAGCCATCGTCGTCATCCGAGGAAGAAGACAACACCGGCAAACCAAAGGGAGTCCGTCTCGAAAACCAACGCAAATTCTACCGAACGAAGTGTCAGAAAATCACCCTTTCAGAACAAGCCGTGGACCTTTAAAGCCCCTGACAGCGCCGCACACCTCAGTGTCCCAGAGTTCATCCCGCAGCTACGGACGATCGCTGACGTTTGCCAGTATAAGCTACCATATAAGCAAGGCGATTCGGAATCAAAAAAGCAATATAACTAGCGATTTATGCCCTTGGTGGACATTCCTCGGAACAGTAGGCGTCTTCTTAAGAGCCCGGACCGGTGGCTAGCCTATACGTCGTGGTGGAAGCATGTAGAGAATTTTCCAAGCCCATTAGGCTATGATCAATGCCCTCCTCTAGGATTCGGTACAGAGCTATTTATTCCAGGAAAGACATATTGCATTGGCTAATGTAGAGATACTGGCGTGCTCCCGAGAGATGAGATGAGACACCTAACTGAGTCATTGTAGGCTATCAAATCGAGCTCGTTTCTGACATACTGCATTGGCTAACGCAAAGATACTGGCGTACTCCCGGTAGCTGAGACGAGATATCGAACGGAAACATCATAGGCTACAAATAGAGCTAGTCTCTTATACCGTTATGCGTCTTGTTAGAGTTCTTATCGTCGTGATCTTCAAGGTCTTCGTATTTAATCGATTCGATGTCCGTTGTTAATAGAGGGACGGGTGCCTTAATTTCTGCTGGCGATCTTCGGAGACTCCTGAAGGACCCGGCTAAGGGCACTCTTGAGTGTCGTCCAAGCCTGAAGATCTGGCAAATGCGTGGTGTGATCGATTCCCAACGAGACTGGTCAACAGCGTCAAGACCAGTGTAGATAAAGGGGCATTCAATGAGTTGAGCATCCTGTTTCCTTGACCTGTTTGCATGTCCATCACAGATCAGGAGGAACGGCAACCTTCGAATAGGAGACTCAACATCCTGCCAGTCCTCATCGAACCATGAGACGGTGCGGGGCAGCTCTTTCAATGTACCAGCGTTTCTCTTGGCCTCGTTGCTGACTACCAAAGCAAGCGGTACAATGGCTTGTTTCCCGTCCTTTGTCTCAACAAAGAGGGCGAACTGCTTGTGAAGTTGAGCGGCTGTGAACTCTGCGAGAGCTCCAACACTTCTCCAGGGGTTCCAACTGCCATGTGCCAGAAATATCGGGATGACCTTGACAGCCTGCGGTGACGAGATGACAAAGGTCTGGGCAATAAAGCTTTGCACATGCTTCCACCATGTCAAATGTGCCAGCCACCGTTCCGGGCCTGGAACAAGGCTTTTGCCCTGGCGTGGAGTGGCGTCGAAGGGTTTGAACCGCCAATAAAATTGCTTCTTTGATTCTGAATCGCCTTCGTTGTATTGTAACTTGTAGATGCAGACGTCCGCGACTGTCCGAAGCTGGGTACCGAATTCATTGAAGCTGAGATAGCATGCGGTGTCAGCTTCTTGTGTCCAATGATGGTTTCGAAAAGGTGATTTTTCTACGCCTCGCTCGTAGAAATTGCGTTGGTTTGCATACTGAGCTTTTTGTGGCCGACCTGCTATGTCCTCTTCCTCCGATGATGACTCCTGTTCCTGCCTTGGCACACCAACAAGAGGATCGATGGGAGATACCAGACGGATGTGGAAAGTGATGATTTGGGAACGTTGAGGTCCGTGAATCGACTCGCAGAGTGTTGGTGCCCGCACGGTTACCAGTCGTTGTTGCTGGCCAGTCTGCTGAGCTACAGGGTGAGCTGCAGCGTGAGATGAAGTGTGAGCTGAAGGGTGAGCCAAAAGGTGAGCCGAATGACTTGCAGAGTGAGTTGCAGAGTGAGTTGCAGAGTGAGCTGCAGAGTGAGCTGCAGAGTGAGAGCGTGAGGATGAGTCTGACATAGTAATTACCGGTTCGAAATGGTCTCGAAAACTATGAATCGACTGGGATTCTCGAGAGAACTTCGAGGAGGCGAAAGGTTGATGGCACAAACCAGGCCATTTTGTTGAGATTGGTCTTCGTGCCTCCCTTTTTAGAAATACCAAAGCAGCAGAAGCAGGAAGGCGCGACCTCCGGAGTTGAGCTAAGGTAAGCTCTGGCAGCTCTGGCAGCTCCAGCAATGTCATCGAGCAGCTCAATAGCTATTCTTCCGAATTCAGACTCCTGCTGCTGCTGCATCGTGCGAGATCGAAAGACATCGAGCTGCGCATGAAGAACTTCCTCGTCGCCACCCAGCCCATGCGCACCCATTATAACAGCCGACATGCTGTATCTCGAGCAACTGTGATGACAGGCACATCGTGATTATGGTGATCATCGATCGTCGAAGAGCCCTCGTGCTCGTGAGCTGGCTCGATTTGCGCTGCCTGCTCGGTTTCCTGCTCGATTTTCCGCTCGATTTCCTGCTCGATTTTCCCCTCGGTTTCCTGCTCGATTCCACGCTCGGTTTCCTGCTCAATTTCCTGCTCGACGCTCTTCAAGATCGTGTATCGATCGCACCA
>Ga0210040_10000561_pt1 | contig 62043 bp, 39 predicted proteins | sample CryGeyCG12114_NA_FD_185462 | JGI IMG/M metagenome (GOLD analysis project Ga0210040, IMG submission 185462) | Groundwater microbial communities from aquifer - Crystal Geyser CG19_WC_8/21/14_NA (SPAdes) (version 2) | ecosystem: Environmental > Aquatic > Deep subsurface > Groundwater | place: USA...
GCCTTGAACTAATGTTTTGGTGTATTTACATGTAAACTTATTCTTGCATTCAGAACACTAAGAAAAGTAAAATATTTTTTTTGTCATCCGGCACACATATGCTTGTGTGTGAAACATACATATATTACTACTACCGTGGCTAACCACAGTAATGTCCTGTCAACGTGTTGAAACCCAAATTTCCTTCTCAGGTTTCCTCCATGTAGTTAAATAAAAGTAAAACTAATTTTCATTACAATCAAGACAGATTCTATTGTGGCTCTTTTTCATCAACAGATTACATTTCACCCACAACAAGTGAGAAAATGCTGAGCGTGTCCAATTAGTTTAGGCATGATGACGTCTTCATTGCACTCTATTGAAAGCAAAAGTGTGATTTCATTTCCAACGCCGTCCATCACAGTAAAACCACTTGACAGTATCGTAAACCATAGTAAGTAACCTCCTGTATATCACATTCTTTTTGTGTAATCTTGTAATGAGCTGAAATCTCTAATTAACACGCCCCAACTCGCAGTCAATATTTCGTCCGGCTTTAATTTTCCAAGGTTTTTGGATACCAAAACCGTCTGTTTTCTGTGCATTTTCTCATCCCTTGTACACTAGTATCACTTTACTCAGATATTGGCTTGACACCCATATTACTCTGATTCAGTCAGCCAATCCAAATCGGTAAACTATCAATAATTTATCCATACCATCCGAGATGGGCCATTGTACGAAAACCCACTTTATGTGTATGATAATAGAAAACTGGATTTCCTATGAAACACAAGGCACGCATGCCAACATTGTCTCATCGATCAGTTCTCATGGTGAGTTTTCAATGAATACAAATAATATAGAGTTCAAATGTCTGGTCAATTTTTTATTCACAAAGCTCGTTATCCTATATACCTCTCCTCTGTTGTTGACCAAGATCAAATTTTTTACTCGCAGCACCAATACCGACTCATTGATGTGGAATGTATGAACGAAACTCGAAAAAAAGTTTAGGACTGAAAAACACAAACCTTTGGTATCCTTGCCGTTTGTCAGACCAAACCATGGGGTGCCCCTATAAAAGTAAATCAGACATTTTCCCTTCCGCTGTATTTGTTCTTTATCTTCATAGTATAGGCCATTTATTTTTACACTCTGTGTGAGTGAACCTCCATTATTATTATTCCTGCACATTGTCTGCTTGCTATTGCTAAATTAAAAAAACTTTTCATCCTTATGTCTCCTTCCTTATCGATGCTAATGTTAGCAAACCATTTATTTTGCCTTTGCTCAACTAACTGTTGGCCTTTTGGCCTATATGAAAAGGTGCTCCAATCCATGTTTAACTTTATGCTCACATCAATCATTTCCATTATTTGCACTATTTGCATTATTTGGACTCATTGTACAACCTATCGTCATCTCCATGGTCACTCGACCATTTTTACCGGTCAAGTCCCAATCCACTTGTTCAAGTTTTTATGCCCACAATTAACCCTATTCACAGTGTTTAGCGAAAAGTCTATTTGTGTGGGCTGAGGAAACCTCTGAGATCAATCATATGACAACGCTTTTGTGCACATATTCATTCCTATCCAACTAACTAATGGTAACCAAATAACAAAAGGAATTTCATTGTGAGACTTCTTTTTTTCTTACCTTGTTAGCAATTCTTATCAATTACTTGACTCAATTTGCCAACTTGTTGAAAAACGATTGACGACAAGTCGCCCAATCGATGCAAATACAAGGCAGCCTGTTCGGCTTAATGACCAAAATACTATTACCTTAATCACAATTATTGTGATTATTGGACTCTTGCTAACCAACTATATTTCAACCAATATATACCCTTTATCAATCATAATTATACATATGTACAAACGTTCTCAAAACGATCCTGTTGTAACAATAACAAAACAACGGCCATCCTATTTATTAACTCGTTCATTTACAGAACGGTACTTTGTACACTTTTCATCATCATCCTATGGTCAACAATCTTAATCAACAATCATGTACGTACATATACCACCATGCACTCTGTACGTTTCTTGTAGACCCATCCGTACGCTCATTTCGTTCTTATTGGCAATCCATACAGCTTTACACAGTTGATTGGAATGAGTGGCCAGTGGCGGCTCATAATTTACACATTAGGAGTGCACCCATGATCTGTTTGGATGGTCAACCAGCTTCTCATTCCCTCCCTTTTGACATGAGAGCCACACTGTATAGTCAAATAGTGACTGTGGATTCATCTAAAGGGATGTCCCAGCATTTCATTTCATGTGAGAACCATATCATCCTTGTCTGCTATATTGACCTGGTCTGGCTGGTAAGGACACTCCATAATAAATAACAAACCATAACTCATTTCATGTATAGATTTACGCGTCAAAAAAATGACAGGGGAAACATTGGTTGTTTTGAAATCCTTAGTGTCAGTGTCCATAAAGTCGCGGGCAAGAAAAAATGGTGTTTTAAAGTCCAAAGGGGTAAAATTGGGGACTGAACGATGAAGGACTACCACACTAACTAACTAAGTAACTAACTAGGGTGAAAAAAGTGTTTGCCTTTAATCAAAGTAATGATGCTAGATTGGTGATCTTCTTATCGTTATCAGCAATATTCCCCTAGGTGAAAAAACGAAGGAAAGGTAGAAAGTTATTTAGTAATCAATCAAATTATTGCATACACTACGGATAGTTTTATATGTGCCGTAGTGCATGGCTGCGGTTGTTATGTTTTTTACAACTGTTTTTTTTTTCAACTTACCCGATGGTACTTTTTTCACTACACACGTTTTCTCAATCACTCATTACTTCAAATTGGAGTCGACCGCACACTCTCCTTGTCTTGTCACTGTATATGATTACGACAGGAGTTGGGCTTGTACATACAAAAAACTTGCTGGGTTTTGGAACGAACGAATTTAATTTTTCACCATATTGTTAGTTTAGTTCATCAGACTGACCAGACAGCAAAGTTTTCTTCAATTCCTGCGTTCGCATGTTAAAAATTATGCATATTTACTTGCACTAGTATAGTTAGTTAGGTAGAATCTATTACCTGGACACTGGACTATCGCACTACATATTAGTAACAACGAACAATGGGGTGGTAGTCCTATATACATTACACAGTCTGCATAATTATGTACAAATCTGACAGGCTGACATGATGACTTCATCTTCAGGTTGAAAAAATCTCATCTTTTGATTGCTTTCGCTAATATTTTCCATAACAAAGAAACCGTGTGCGTATCAAATGAGGTAGATTAAAAATTGATTGGGTAAAGGATTTCATCTGGCCTAGGTAGTAACTTTGTGTTTTCAGAAATCATTAGAATCCCTTTAATTACGAGAGCAACCCGAGACACTGATTGACTTTACAAACCGTACCAAGTTGATCTCATAATATGCACCGGTGAAGCAATTTTAAATTCTAGTGCGACTATGTAACCCAAAGGAATTCCACTGAACTCATTATGAATTCATCGATGATCGCCGTTCAAGTCTCACATGTAATGTTTAATGCATATATCTACGAGTAAGTATATAGTCGCAAATTTTAGCTTCTTGCGGCTTCATCGTATTGAACTAACTATAACGAACTAACTAACGATATCGTAAGCCGTCAGTTCATTTCACCTTTACCCTCTAATTCTTCAATTACACATTTTTACTTGCACTCCTTTTTCACTGATAAGGATCAGTCATGCTAACTAGCCTGTAGGGAACAAAGAAAACATTCTAGTTGGCTACCGCAGTTTATTTCCTCTCATCCTCATTTGAATACAATGAGATATTAAAGTGGAAGAACTGAAATAAAATGAGCGTCCAAAGTGCATCATTGAGTTCGTCTTACGACAAAATTTTGCCACTATAAATCCATTAACAGTGCATTATATAGCAAAGGAAAAATATCCTCAACTTGTTCATTCTATCCCATTGCCAAAAGAAATGTTTGGTTAGTGAATAGTTCAACAGTTTCAAATTACAGAGTTTGTATTTAATGTGGGATATTTAAAACAGAACTTGGACAAACTAACTAACTAAAAGACGTATACTAGCTAGCTAAGCAATATAGAGGAACTTTTCAACTACGAATGCGATTTAACGATTGTGCATACGGAAAATGAATAAATTATATTGACAGGCCATTGCATCCCCATATCTATGTAAGGTGAGTTAAGTGCTTGAGCAAAAAATGTCCCGATAGAAATCTTGATTCAAGATCAACATTTCCTTACCTTTTTTAACAATAGGCATTTAAAATCCATCACACACCATTTCGATTCAGTACAGTGAATACCAGGACCAAGAAAAAGAGATAACCATAGAGCCGTGCATTTAGAAGTTAGTACCTTAATGCAAAAGAACTGTGGATTCGTAAAGATCTAATTCTTTAATATAGGCCATTACAAGCACAATAAGTCAATTTGAACGTTTACCGATATACCTATGCTGAGAGCTTGTCGCCATAATTACTGGACGGCAATGTGATTTGAAACTCACAATCTCTGCTTACAGTGCTCAGAGCACCTATTATTACTAAACAATGAAAGAATATATGATTTTTATTCTTTGTGGGTAAGACAAAGAAAGTAGTCTTAATGGTTGTGTAAAAGCAATTTCATATAGCCACAAAAAAAACACACACACACTAACTACTTGTTTTATAGCCATTCTGAGCACCCCGTTGTTGAAACTTTCTTAAATGAGATTCATTGACCGTTTGACGTTCTCTTTCACTACTGTATTGTTGTCCAAACAATCACAGCTTTGAAATCAATTGTGATTCTAAATTGCACAAAAATATCCTGTCACTCCATTTTTCCTCTCAAGTATAATGACTTATGTATATGTAGGTTAATAGTATGGGTTGCTACTCGTTGCGGTTCAAAAACAAAACTCCGACTGCAGGGTAACATAATAAATTTATAGTGTGTATTTTTCTCAGATGTTTTAAATAAACGGACAGCTTAACAAAGGAAATTTTGTATAACAGTATAAGCAAGCGTGAATAGCTAAAAGTTTTCACCATAAGTGTGCCCTTTCACTCTCATCACGTTTGACGACACGGATAATTCAAATACATGTAAACAATGCGATATTATAATGTAAGTACACAAATAGCAATGCTTGTTTTCTGTTCAAAATTACGTTATGTTTAGTTTTGTTTTCACAATACACTATCTGTCTATTATATACATATAGTACTTTCTACATCCATGCTAATCCACAATTATGAAAAACTATTAACCCTTGCACTAATATTGTGTAATTATCCTGTTGTGAAATGGAAATGTATTCTGTACAGTGGACTCACTTGGTAAATAAAACATGGGATTCCAAATAACATGCAAGTACAAAAACAACATGGGAGGATTGTAAAAGGAAAAGTTATGTAAACACAAGAGTCATAAGTTGATTCCCGTTGAAAGCTGAAGGTTGAAGAAAGCAGATGGGATTGTAATAAATGGAATAGGTTCATGAAAATCGGTGCACGAACGAGCTGTAAAAACGAACTCGCCGGTTTCCTTGTTTATCTAAATTTCGGATAAAGCTAGCATCCTACACATTGCATTATATAGTATGTATACTCTTATAGGTTAGTCATACAAGTTAGCTCTACTGCAGACAATACAGTCTGGAGTCTATACTACGTAGTACATTTGTTGATTAAAGCGGAGGCACACGGATAGCATGCTATTTGCCCATCTGAACCCTTTGTATGTATCATGCACGTGCAACTAATTGCCTTTATTCCTCAATTATTCATTATTAAAAGACGTCCTACTTATCGACTCCCCGTCCCATTATCATTATTAATATCCATCTAACAGTGATCTCTAATTCCGGAGTCATTTCATCAGTTCTTGGGAACTCTGCCGGTAAATCATTATTTTTGTTGACTTGTGCCACAGAAATTGTGTAATACTATCTATCAAACGGCCCACAGCATACGAAAAGCTGAATAAATATTGTCTGTACACATTTTTAGACAAAATAAGGTACAATCTATCTGATCATTCCAAGTTTTTTACTAACTAACTAAATTTTATTTGCAAAAACTAAGAAGAAAAAACTCACAAGAGTAATTTTATGAATGAGGAACCAAATTGCAATAATCTTGTGTATACAATGTCCAGTTTCCATTATCTGCCCAAGAAATCTACACCATCAGTTGACCATTAAAATTACACAAGTTTGGAATTTCCTCGTCCTCAAATTGTTATTTAAACGAATTAGCCATTTAACTTTTGGTTCATGCATAGGCACTTTCCTGCAGAGGAAAAAAAATTAATGAGAAGTTATCATCATCCGTATCATAACGTGAAATCATAAAACATTGGATGCGCTCACGTATGTACATTACGTATGTACGCATATGTGACTACACCACCTTTATGCTCACTAACTACTACATAGTGTAAACTCTCCAAGTCAGTAAGTACGCACATAAACTAAAAAGGAAAACAACAACAAAGGGTGCATTCAAGGCAGACAACAGGAACAATTACATGGAATAATGGCATCAAGCTTGCTCCAGTACCGCCTACAATAATAGATTTATTGCAATGAGCAGACGCTCTTTACCACATCCCTGTGCTCCAATATGCAAACTTGTAACTAACTATTTATCTATAACCAACTAACTATATAGGGAACCATGTGTAGGGTCAACTAATGATCCTGGTCAACCTGTGGACACAGAAACACTCACATTAAGTTGAAGCAAGGCACCTTTGGTTCATTTAGTTGATTAACTTATGGTTTTTATGCTCACATTGTCCTTCACAGAATGCCCAAAAGTCATATAAATCCCCCATATGCATACATAAGAGCAACCTCTAGAGAGTACACACACATTGCGATAATAGTGGTTAAGCTACTTCCTCCAACTTTTTGTTCACAATTACAGTGCAGAGCTCAGGATTATGAATGATTCGACAAGTTAAAGGCCGATGAGCATTCCATTAATACTTCATCTCCCTTCATATTTATGTGATTTGGGAAAGTGAAATTTATGAATGTATTCAGAATTCCATTTTCTCGTCATTTCTATGCAATTCCATATACAGGGTGCATTAAGTTGGTTAGTTAGACAAACCCATATGGGCCTTCACTATAGGAATAAATCAGAAATGATGATAGCCAATATCGATTTTAATAGGACTACAAGCCAAATGCCATCATTATATAGCAGTAGTTAGTTTGTTAGTAAATAGTTAGTGTAGTTATGACTAGGATGATTGCTTTGAAGAGCCTTTTTGGTCCGTATCATCATTCTTATTGCCTAGCTAACTAACTAACTATCAAGGTAAAAATAAATTAGACCATGTTTGTGAAAAAATCACATGATTAAGGGAGTTGTAGTTGCCAAACTAATGATATTAGATCATTCCGAGGAAATAATTACAAGGAAAAAAGAGAGACCACACACGGGCTCAGCTTCTTGAATATGTATCCTCCATGGACATTCATATATGTAGTATGTTGTTGTTTTTTTCTCACATATTTATCTGTTTACGACTGCCAAACCAGTCACATATGACGTTGTAGTAATCTACTGTGGGTGAAGGATGGGTTCCCAGACAAAATAATTTATTGACCTACTGGAATTTGACGGGTGACAAAACAACACAACGTATTTTTTTCCCTTGTGGCCATTTTTTAGGCAAGTACATATGATGATTACTGTACAGTAGGATAGTAATACCAACCGTAAACTTTTGACATGCTTTAGTTCAAACTGTGAACCAGATTATGTATAGTGATGTGTAAAAACGTGGGTTCGTGCCCAATGGATTTATAAAAACCAAACTTTTACTTTTTTTTAGTCTCTATGGACTCCATGCACGTGAGTTGAACTCCGTCGTTTGAGCAAAACTCAAAGATAATGTAATGAAAACATCTTCCCACTTAGGATTTATGGCAAATTGCATTCTCTCCCATCTGATAAAAGAAGGTAAAAAGACTTGTACACAAGTTTACTCATAGCTCCACAGGCAAGCACAGATAATCATGAAATGAGCTATGGAGTTGAATGCACTAAAAGGAGGCTCAAGTGAATTAAAAAGCTTTTTCAGGCTTGCTCGCTCACTAGACACTTACCATGCTGATCAACTATATGCGATCCCTTTTTCAGCCGTCTGGGCTCTTCTTGTGTACAGTTCAATAATGCGTATAATCCAAAACTGTCATAACTTCCAATCATGAGTATTGTATTTGTTGCATTGGTTTGTTAGTTACTTATTACGTGTCTTTGTACTCTTTTAGTTGACTATGCGAAATGCTTTGATATTCAAATGATAAATGCTGTCGCGATCCGTTTTAATAGATTTGGATACACCATTTAATAATTCTTGGTTTGCAAAAAACAGGGCAAGAAAACACAAATCGGTGGGTTTTCCTTTTCAAATTTGAATGACTTTGTTTGTTTAGTTTGTAATGGTTTGGTAACTAACTATATAGGCTCGTTGAACAGAAAATTATTCTTTTTAGAGGTTTGCACAGCCGATTGAATAAAAAAGCAAGAAACAACTTGGAACGCACCTTGCATTGTTAGTTATAGAAAGCGCTCGTTGGTCATCCCCAGATCTAACTAAAGAGAAGTCACTTCACAAAGGTGTAACGAGAATGATTAATGGGAGCATTTTTCCAGTGACTCGGCCTGAGCACAGCTGGAGATGGGATGCCAATGCGAGCTAATAATGTAAAGCTTATAATGCACACATCATGTGGATAAAGCAAAGAGACTTGCTCCTGGTGGCCATCCTAACTATTGCGATCAGAATGAGCTGAGTATTTCATTTCACAACATTCTTTGGACTGTCCGTTTCGTCAGTTGCTTGCTTGCTTTCGTTAAAGTACTCCGCTCTGGGGTGAGTACTTTACTTGTGTTCAGTGAGCTAGTGTGTAAGAGCAGGACAGTCGATTTAATTTATGCCAATGCGCATATCTCCAGAGTTGTATAAGCCAACTGCTCCGGGGAATCACAATGATGAACTTTCAATGATCAAATAAATAGATTGTGTGAGTTCAATACGGGTGATCATTGTCTGTTTCAAAAGTTGGGATTCCATGTGCGAATCATTGGAAAGAATGAATGGTGTATGAAAAAATGGTGGGTTTTACGATTTTCTGCCACTGCATGATAAACTTATACGTGAAAAAATCTCAAATGTAATATGAATCACGTGAGGTTTTAGTCTCAATTGATTTTTTCCCCGACAGATCCACATTTTGTGATATAACACAGTAGTTGATTTATTTGTATGCATTTTATTGAATATATTTTTTTGAATAATTACAATCTTTTACTGCCAAGGCGGCAGTAATAGTATCATTTTTTTGCAATACATGTTTAGTTAGTAAGATTCAATTTCATGTTTGAAAGCCTACAGCTATAAAGAACACAGGGACCGCAACAAACGCATTTGGCAAACTTATAATGCTGTGCATAGAATTAGACATGTATATATAATATATGCTGTGAAAATGTTGGGCGATCGTTTAGTTAGTATGAATATTTTTTCCCGTCAAACAACCCGTTTGATCAAACAGAGAAAAAAGGTTAATCGATTATCTATAAAACTATATTGCCAATTAATGATTTATGCTGATTCGTATGGTCATGGTTGGTCTTCCATGCAAATCAAAGGGGGAACAAAATTATTTGTGCATGATATAAACTATGGAAAAGAATAGATTGTAATACCTTTTCAGTCAAGTTTAATTTTTTCCCCTTTCTTTGGGTTACAACTTGAAACAAATTTATAGTCATGTAATCTGCAGTTGGTTTGTAAAAGTTTTAAACACGATCTAGTTAGTGTCTGTGTACACAATGCATTGTGTTTGTACTACTGCTTGTGCACTAATAGTGTAGTAGTAGTGATTAAGTACAAAAAAAATTAAACTAACCAAGAGTTTGAAAAGTCAATTCGTGTGATAGAAACTATATAGAGATTTTGTGAGATGACAAGAGGAAAAATTGCCCTTTCTTTATCACTTGAAGAAGAAAAAGTCTTTTTGTCCGCCTGTAGTTTTTTTCATGGAGGAAAAGATACATGAGTATACGTCATTTTCATAATAGTATTGTCTAGTTGAGTTTATGATGCATCTATTTTTTTTGCAAACATTTCCAACAACTATCATGAAACCATTTCATGTCACTGTTTTTTTAACAATGCTTGTACTTTTGACAGCTAAGTAGAACTCACAGAGCTATACTATATCTATTGAGCTCAACAAAATGATTGAAAAGAAATATACTGGTGATGAAGAAATCTTTTACCTTACTTGTTGGCTAGGGCTAGCTTATATACATGTCTTTCAATGAACGGAAGTTAAATATTCCATCATTTTTTAAAACAAGAAAATCGTTCCTATTGTCTGCTCGTTTGTTATACACAAGAGTTGCTCTCATTCCTCTAATCATTTGCTCATAGTGAGTTCCTAATCGTTCCAATAAATCTTCAGATAATAGCAGCAAAGGAATTTGATTCTTTTGTTATGTAAATGGAGTAGGATGGATTGGAAACGCGCTGAGGAACTAACTATGTACAACTTGATTACACAAATGAAATGCAAATTCCTTTATTTGGAATAATAATTTCATTTTTTTTCGTCTATGGATTCAAACCTTGAATGATTTTTTCAAACCAAATAGTAATGGAATGGATTTTAAAAAATTAGAGAGCACTTCGAGTTACTGTCTCAAGTTTAACACAAGGTGTGAAATGCATTGAAAACAATCAATGACTTTTTCTATACAGTAATGACCTAGTCAGTTATACTGAGTTGGTTAGATCATGTTCTGAAGCAATTACATTCCAGATTGAGATTTGATAACATTTTTTTCTTAGCTTTTTTGTGTCGTTTGATGGAAATGGATGGATTTGCATCAGACATATCTCTTTTAAATGCACAATGAAGGATGCCCACATACTTCATTTGTAGTGGGCATGAATAAACTATTTTTTAATGTTTGGCTCATAGATAAGAGCCAAGATGAAATGGAGTTAAAAAATTTGAATGCCTTTTTTGTTTTACCTCCACACATATGTACACTAATAAAAGTCCTGACTCATGACATTTGGAAGATCCCAATCAAATCCACTGTTTGATTGCTCTGGTTTTTATTTGTATTTGAGCCCATTAAGAATCATCGCTGCTTTCAGGGAATGAGCCAATGAATGCTATTCATTTAGTTTTTAACAAACAACTCCTTATTTATTCTAAATTTATGTTTAATATTTCTCGTTCAACAGTGGGGAGCGCTATGCACACACATGATTAGAAGTAGAGGCTCATTTTTAGCAAAACATCTCTTTTATTATTTAATAGATCTAAATATTGGGATTTCAAATGACGTTATGAATTTAATGAAATGTTTGCATAACATTCATGAACATCCTATTCCAACTTTAAACATACGGAAGGCACAATAAAGATATCAGTTGGCACAAGCAAACAGGATTTGCATTCAACTAGTATAGTTAGTTAATTAGTTAGTTAGTTAGTTAGTGAGTATCCTTCAACAAGACGATAATTCTAAAAGGCATACCGTGTTTTCTCTAAATGAAATTCCTCACTGTGAACCAGATAATAGAAGCAAATTATGATCATATCAAATGGGAATAATCTTTGGGAGCACACCTTACCTAAAGAGAAATATGCACTTAATGAGAGTAGCTGCCTGGCTCGTAAAGGCGTGTAGAAGCATGTTGGGCTCATAAATTTGTCAAAAACACATAAAGAATCCAATTTTTATTGTCTTGTCCATTGATACACAACATGCTTCCAATTAGTGCAAAAGATGAACATGTCCAGACGTCTCAAGGCAAGCATAAAAAAGAGTTATTATGGACATACCTGACTCCCAAACCCAATGGAGCACACCTGTACTAAATGCCGCAAAGAGTGGAGCTCACATTATAGCCATCATTTTTGTACACCAAAAAAAAGGAAAGCAGTTCATCCATTCCATATATACATACACTAATAGCGCTTGTGCCCGTAGCGCAATTTTTAATGCAATGTCCAATAACTCGTGTTGTTTACTTTTGTAAATAGATGAAAAACAGCTCCTATAGTACAACAAATGTCATAAAAACTTACCAAAACTCTTCATAAATCCACAAACATCAATACCTTTTTTTCTAACCTGATTGATAAAATTTCCATAATCACGAATTCCAGAATCTTTTGTTTTTGCTCCCCAGTTTTAAATAAATTAAGCAAAACAATGGAAACTAACTAACTAGCTAACTTACCAACTCATGATCACAATTTTGCCTCTCCCATTCATCTGGTCAATGGCAAAATGAGGCAAAAAAGTCAATCAACTCACTTTACAGTGAAAAGGGAAATAATAAATGAAGACATGGTAGTTAATATGTGTACACAAGGAATGACTGCCTTCCTTTCAGTAATCTGAGAGTGAGCATTCCCTGCGATAATAATAAAAGTAACCAACCCTGTATGTTGTTGTATGTATGTGGCATGCTTAACTGTATGCACACAGACAGGGTGCAGCATGATTACTCATTAAAGCCAAAAATTACAAGTCAGCATCATGATGAACTTCACGCTTCTCTATACTAAAAAAGAGACAAATGAAAAAAAAAACAATTTTCTGCTCAATTTTAAACTCTCCATGAAGGTTGCCGGCTACATATTGTGCAACCATTTTTACGAATTAGTTTTGCCCACATGCGTGCACTTATAGTTGGCAGACGCAGTATAGTAAATATAGTGCACAACTAAAGAAAGGGGCAAGGTTGACTTGAATATGGATGCATTGCACGCAACCAAAGAATTGGATCACTTTTCATGCTTTTCCATCATAACCACGGTGGAAAATAAAGTGGCAATTATCTCCATCTCCTTAAAAGTTCGTCTTCCTCATATAGTTTGTAGTTAGTAATGCTATGTGCCATCATTGCTTACATCCATGACCACCATCTTACTATAGTTTATATCTTGCCTGCCTACAAGCAAATTCCATTGGGAACAACTTTTGTCACTGTAGTATAGTTATTTACTATGTATTTTATTTGCGCAGCGTGTGAAGATGAAAAAAAAAAGTGTACAATCTACATTACATTTTGGCGACATTTTTCTTTTGTACGCATTGTTTTAATCAATTTTTTCTCCCTTTTTAATTGTCCTAGTTTTGTCAGACTCACAGTCTCTCCATACAAAAAGATGGATACATTGTCTAACAAACTAGAGTTGGAATTCTTTTAAGCACACGATCTCTATAGCTTATACACATTTCACAAAGAATCTGGTCCATCATCATCACCTTACTTGGTGATACTTGCTTCTCGTATAACGGCAGCAGCAAGTGCCAGCATGGGGGCGAAGCTACTGTTTTCAAACTCACTAACTACCATACTACTACATGGAATCATCATTTGAATCTCACCAGCAGTATATCTTATGTACAATGGACATGGAGAACCACTTTTCCGCACCTACATGGCATGTGGACAAACCAGAGGGAAAAAAGTGTCGTGACGAGGCAATAGAAACTGTAGTGGCACTGCATGCGTATAAAATGTACCATATTGGGAGAGCGAAAAACAATGCTTCTGAACTTACTCATCCCTTGGAATGTATAATTTTGTCCTGAATTTTTCATTACGTCTGCATTGTATAGTGTGTTTGTGATGTTGGATGTAAAATTTGGACAATGATACGAATCCTATGGTGTGTATTGTCTCTTATGGTGGTATCTATGTAAGAATAACAATGGAGCTGAGTAACACACAAGTTGACACGGGCACATGCAAGGTCATTGCCAACTATTGTCTTTAGCTTCTTTTAAGGGATGATTTTGAAACTGGCGTGCAAGCACAGTGGGTGAGAAAAGGGGAGTTCATTCAGAGCTTATAGGGCCACACAAAGAGTTTAAAATGTGGTCACATCATTCATTCTGGCCAGTGTCCACTCAGTCACCCAAAGAAAGTAAGCAAGCAAAATGACCAATTCATTATTGGTTAGTAGTTAGTTAGATAGTTAGTTAGTTAGTTGCAGCTTAGACATGGTAGTAAAATTAATTATCGTTCTAGACTGCCTAGAGCATCTTCCCTGTTATACAGTATTATATTTTTTCCTTGTGCAAATGATTTGCCACCTTGGTTGCGTCTCCACAAGAGCCAAAAAAGTAAAATCCATTAGCACCAGTTTATTATGATTTGAAGCAATTAATCACTCCAATACTGGTCATTTCAAATTGCACATTCTAATTTATTAGGACAAATGGTTGGGTGAAAAAACAAGAGCTATAAATTCAATAGGCTATACACTTTCACGTTAGTCAGTCAGTCAGTCAGTGGTATGTGGAATCTATAGGTTCCAGAAAATTTTTGTGATTTATTTCGAAAATCAAGAAAAAAACTGCTACTGCAAACTTTAGTAGCAAAAATTGCGTAAAGAGAATATGTTTTTGAATTGTGCATAAAATAATGCGTCAAATAATTAGTACACACCGTGTGTACATATTTTTCAAGCTTCTGCCTAGCAAATTCACCATACTAACTAACTAACTAAACGATGTTAATTATAGGGTACAATTGAGAGGTATGTGCATGCGTAGTTTATTCTCTGCAGTGTCAACTCACCTTTATGTTACTGACAAGTAAGAAGAAATGACAATCAGAGTCACATTTCATTTTTCACTTGATCTGTCTGTCATATTTCAATTCACTTTTTTCCGTCCGAGTTGCAAGCTTGAGTGCTTTTTTATAACCCTTTTGTACAAACAATACAAATCCTTTACAACAATAATGTGCATTCATTTGTTAACCAACTACACTGCATGAAAAAATCATCTACATTTCCTATGCATAATAATAATGGTGTTTATAATTATCCATACCTTGTACATAGATTTACTATGGAGAGTTGGAGAGACAAGTTTTTAGCAAAATGTCAAGATCCATATCTCAAATTTTTTTAATGAATCCAATGCTGGCTCCTTCTATTATACCACATTCCAAAGCATTGCACCAATACATTGGGGAAATAATAGGAATTCAAACACAGCCATATTGCCTTTCATCCTTGCAGATAATCAAATAATAAGCAGTCATAATATTTGATTACTAGGCTTGTTAACCCTTTAGGTGATAAACTTAATTCCTACAAAAGACTCCATACACTCCATGTACTCACACCCCCATGTTATAATAACTCACTTTACCAATACTTTTTATATATGCAAATACCATGACGATCCCAAAAAATTTTTCCCCAAAAAAATTTTCATCTAGTATCACTTGACAGAAAAAAAGTTAATAACAGTGTAATGATGAACATATCTAAATTCCTTGACAGTAATTCTTCACCTCGCACAATATGCTACTACATAACAATCTAATAAACTAACTACTACTCCCTTTCAAACAAGGCTAATCACAATCTTTTTAGTTGGTTAGAAGGTAAAAAGAAAAAATCTTCCCCATTAGATTCCCTGTAAACTTCAAAACTCCAAAAATGACTATTTAGAACTACCAAAACTATAACTCTTCATTAACCTCATATACACAAATTCCAATCCACATATAAACTTGCATACTAACTTACTACAATGGCTGAAACAATCCCTCCTTGTTATCATGTCTACCAAATATTTTCATTATTTTCCCAATCATGATTAAATTATCGTTGTATAGCAATAAACGAAACCTCCTCTTTAAAGTCTGCGCAAACCCTGTGCCCTATCATTATGGTAAATAAGGAGTCCATAAGTGAACTACACACTTGACCCATCCACACAATAAGTTTTTAACCAATTCGTCAACAAGGTCCCCCTATCAACTTATACATAATAATAATCAGTGTGTGAATTGCGTTCAAGAATGCAAGCATGATTATTCGTTTCCAACAAATTGGCAGCCTTCCTTCCTTCCTAACTAACTATATAGCTAACTTATCACACATTACATGCACAACTATAACCAAAGGCTATATTTATTTACACAGACCGCAAGTTATTCACAAATTTCTCATCTTCTCTGACTGACTAACTTAGTTAGTTAGTTAGTGATACCTTGGTTTTGGCTTGTAGGCAAATTTGGAGCTGAGCAGCGGAAAATAGGAACCTGTTCTGTCTGTACCATACATATTACATAGTATATAATGGAGACGGTGGTTATAAGGAACAAGAATGCACAGTCCTAATTTGAAGGGTTTGCCTAATCGTAGACACACACGTAAACAACAAACGAATGTTAGCAATATTATGATGATGATGATGATGATTACAGTGGAAAAGGACTCCTGCGTTCTGTACACTTTGATGAGATCCGTCAATCATTTTGATGTGCATCATTAATTGGGAAGGATGTTATAGAGTTTTGCGGTCCAGCTTTAATTATGATAATGCACAAGATAGATAGAGGGTAGACGAACGGGAAATAGCAACGAAATATTGTGTATAGATTGAGATTCTCCAGCAGGTAAGAATTAAACTGTGTGTATTTGTTCTATTACTTATGTATACTATACAATATGTCTAATGGAATGAATGGATTGCGGATGATTGAGCGTGCCTGCCTATAGCGGGTTGTATAACATGAGGTTATCTAATTATATACTGACTGACATTAAAGAGTAAATAGTTGTAGCAAGTTTATGACAGACGGAGATTGATTTAATTACACGAATGTGGTGAGCAAATTGGGGTTGTTTGAGGATGCACAGGAGTAATAATTTTATGATAATGTAAGATTATGCACAACTAGTTGCATAATCTGATGATGGTTTGTAATTACTATGTGTAAGGCAAGTTTGTCAGTAGGATTTTTTTGCAGGTGTGTGTGTGTGTGTGTGTGTTTGCACGCTATTTAGTTGGTGGATTCCAGAAAACTTGTGCAGATGATGCATACAGTCATTTTCTAGAGCTATAATTATTGGGAAAAAAAGGAAGGTCAGAAGTCATAATGCTAGAAATAAAATTACTGGGGCTCATACAATTGAGCTATTAAAAAACGATATATTTATAGAGGTGGAGATAAAAACTGTTAGAGTAGTTTTATTTCCTTGCGATTAATGAGTTTTTGGAATATTAAATAGCATGTTTTTGGCTCCAAATGGCTTCATTTGAAAGCAATTTAGATTTTTATGTGCGTCGTTTCCTATGTTTTACATAACTAACCCTTTAGGTTTTGCAAAGTATACCAGATTTTTTAAACCTTTTGGTGTGGAATGTAATCCAATGATGAAAATGATGGGCATGTGGTTATGACTATGACATATGCTGGAGGCATAGGATTTTTTAACGTAGTCCAGCTAACTATTATATTTGCTTATGGAAACTAAATTTGAAACTAGAAAACTAATATGCAATGCCAAGTAACCTGGTAAATCGTATTAAACAATGCATTTGTACATCTATATTTTTTCTGTTCCTATTTTGCACTGTTATTGCAATAGAGTCAAAAAGATCCCTAAATATTTCAAAAAGCTCGTAAAAACTTGTAAATATGGTCATGACCCAACTAACTAAAGCTAATTAAATTTACTTTAACGTATCCAATTTAGTAAATGTGGCCACGAGTATGGAAAACTGCTCACTTTTGTCTACCCATTTAAATTCAGTAGGCGAAAACAAATGGCCCGTTTTGGTCTCCACTGGTCAACTTGGTGTTACTAATGTGTTGTTGCATTACACCTGAAGACGACATGTATGATAAATGACAAAGGGATAGGGAGTGAAACAATAAATTCTATTGCGTTACTGTCAATAATTGAAATGATGTAGTGTTATTTCTCAACAACGTTTATAGATAGTTAGTTAGTTAGTTTGTTATATAAGATCCAAAGGGACCAGTTGGCCGTATGGTCAACTGGTTTGGTAAAGAAAGCTTTTGGCCGCAGCACACTATCCTGCTGTTCATTTCATTTCGCATTCCCTACAACCCAACAACTAACTAACTAACTGTCCCATAATGAATCAATAAGATAATGCTAAAAAAATGTGCACAAGCACCTATATATTTCTCTCGTGTCAAGCAAACTCTGTAACTATATCATAATGTTGGCAATAACATGGCTAATAATTCTAGCTGTTAAGTCCCATAAATAATATCTCATTGCGCACACATGTACTCGATAAATTAACATACAAATAAGGAAGCAATGGCTCCTTATTGCTTACTCAATATCGGCTACATCTAAATGCGTCAATATGCAATTGATCTATATTTTCTGTACAGTTATAGTTAGTTAGTCGCAAACTTATTACTACCTAGTTTTATGAGAGTTCAATACCGTTAGGAATCAGTAGGATCATTTCTAGAAGAGGACTTTTATGACCAAAGCCATACGTAAAAACCAGCGCAAAGGCCTCAAATGCTATATTTCTTCCTGTGCTCGATTTGTACACACTATTCTGACTAACTGAAACTCAAAAATTGTATTACTCAGCCAAGTCTGGCTTCCCTGAAGATTTCCCCTTTAAAATATTGTTGCAAAGACTCATATTGACACATTAATACTCACTATCAGTTTGTTGGTTATTTAGTGAACGACTACAGTTTCTATAAAAGTATGAAATTTATGCAAGCACGAGGAAAACACGTTACCGTGTAACATTATGATTGTATGCGTTTGTAAATTTTCGTCATTTCCATCCTCATAATTATTGACTACTGGCTTGACTGACTGACTGACTAACTAACTAACTATACTTTCCCTCTGTTCAAACAAGGACGGTTCTCATTTGTTTGTCTAATTTATTGATGTTGAGCGAGAACACGCAGACATTTGTAGCTGTTAATAGGTAACTGATGAAGCGTGAAAGCGTACTCTCCATTACGGGATCAAAGTCGCGTTGCACCAAAAATTATTATATTGGGAACAAAGCAGTAAAAAGTTATAGCACTATGATGCCAGCATGCACACGTAATCATATAATGTGTAGTTAGTTATATGGGATCACCAATTAGATACTTTACAACAAAGATGATCATAATGGCTCTTTTGGAGCTCATTTATTTACCCTTTTAGTGAGTTAGTCACGAAATCCTTCATTTTGTACACCATTTTTACTCCTAGCCCGCATATAAAAAAGAGGATTGTGTCATTCATGATGCATTTATTAGACTCTATATATCGGTTTCATAACTCACTCACTTAGGATGTGTAAAGGCTATCGCTGAATTCCTGGGTTAGTTTAGTTGGTTACATCATCGAAATCCCAGTATATCAGTCCCATCTTATCTTGTGTTTTAGTCCGCATGCTTTTCACGGAGTAATAGTCAGGTTAAGTTACAAAGAATGACTTTTAGTTAGTTATAGTTCCGATATAGCCAGTTGGCTGCTATAGATCTAGTTTGATGATGAAGAAGATGGCAGCTAGGATTTACATAATACGTGTTAAGTTGAAGCATTTGCTGAAATCTCACAAGTTGGTTAGGATCGGAAAAAATTAAGTGGTGGCTTTTAAAGCTCGTGTAGTCTAATTTATTGTGAGCTATAATTTTGCAATGTTCTGATGTACTGCATAATGGAAATGATAGCACTTCCTTTTTAAATCGTGTCTTTGATTGCAGTTGATGTGCAAAAGTACGCTGCAGGAATTTGAACGCTGTTCATATTTGTATGTTTTGGAAAATTCCGAGTTTTTACATCCGCCTTGAATCCATTCATGATTTCATACACTTTGTGACTCGTTGTGGTATTGCATAGCTTAACCGCTTTGTAACTTTTTTCTGTATAAATTATTTATCATGAACGCGGTAAGTAGATATCAATAAGGGATAACAATGGATTTTGTATGACAATAGCATTCAGTATTTCTGTTCATCAGACAAATTGAAATATGAATTAAAATAAATTAAAATTAAAACTAACTTTATAATGCCTAATGCTGTTAAATATCAAAATATCTATAAAACAAATCATGTTAAAAATCCATTGAATCAATTGCTCCATCCATCCCCTAGTGACAAAATTAAACACCCAGAAGCAATACTTTTAAAAAAAACCTCATCACCCGCCACAAGAAACTATTTGTATTCTAATTAGAACTAATTAGCCACTTTTATGAAGCAATGGCATCCAATGCCTAACTTATCGTTGTAAACTTCGACTCACGTTGGCCAACAATGGTTTACACGATGAGCCAAAGCCATCAATATCTATCATTACTCTGGTTGACCTAATTAATAAAAAAAATGTTTTTTTCCTCCTCATTTCATATTGATTGACAGAATGGAAGATAAAAACTGTCAAGCAGTATATTGCAGCAACTTTGCAATCCAACATTGGCTAAGGGAAATGAAGCCGACGTGGGAATTAATATAGCGTAACAAAAAATATCATTCAGGCGACAGAAAAATTAGGATGATGATGATGCAAGTAAGCTCCAAAATATTATCTCCATTATTGTTACAGCATTCCATTGCAGTATTAAGCAATTAAACAATTGCTGGTAGCTATAACTAAATGACTGCTATACTAAATGACTAAACATTACTACTACTGCTTTTCATTCAGAGCCCTTGGGTTAGTTAGTTGGAATCTATAATACTCAGGATCCAAAAGCCAATAATGATGGGCTTAAATATGATCTGATGAAGGAACCGTACATACCATATATACAAATATACTTCTCACTCACCATTTTCTGTCCAAATATTTGTGCTCACCCCTATGCGTATGAATTGGCTTCTCACAAAATCAATGCCTAACTTATTGCCAATGACTGCCAATAGCTCTCAGCGACGTGTCCGCATTTGTTTCTCTTAAAAGATGTCCATCAACTGTCTATTTCATTTTGGCAACTCTTAACATACGCATCAGTGCCTCTCTCACACACTACTATATGAGCATATTGTAAAGAAACAAAATTTGGTGACAAGACAATTTACACAATGTTAGAATTACTTTTGGATAAAAAGTGTTTACTTAAGACGCAATAGCAGTACCCAAACGATCAAAATCAATACCATAAAAAGCGCAGTCATGACTTTAAAGTGCTGACATGCAAAGCAACAAAAATGCGTTGATTTTTTGCGGGCATTCCTCCATTGTCACCTTTTGTAACTCCCATTTTGAATGCACATTACCAAGGTCATGTCACTCACTCACTCCTACTGTAAAAATACGTATTGAACCTACCGAAATTAAACGAGTATATTATGCGAAAAATATTTCTTTGTAGTTGGCGAAAAAAATTTCCAAAGAATTCACAGGTAGTAGCAGTTATAGTAAGTATACAATAACCAAGTATAAGAATGAAAAATTTTTAGCCTGTCAACTATGACAATAGATACTACTACTGCTTATTGCTACTATAATAACTTGCCCACATGCATGGTCTCTCCATTTTTTTTTGCAGCTTATGCTTGCCAATGTATCTCAAGTAGCCAACGAACTTTTTTCCCTTTTTTTTGTTATGACATGATTGGTAAGGAAAACTGAAGCAGATCTAAACGGATGAATAGGTGACTAATGAAGGAAGCAGCGGAGACAGCTGAGGAGAGGAGATCAAGATTAATTGCTCCTCAATTTAGCAAGTCTGCGTCTTTTCCATGTTGCATGCTCTGTACATCCTAGAGGCAATGACTGACTGTGAGTCATTTGGAGGTCTAAACTAACTGGCTATATAACTAACCATGGAAGTTATAACTAACTTAACTAACTAACTAACGTTTTTTGTTTTTGTCTTGTCCTCTGTGTTTTTACAATGTGTTCGTTGACTGATTATATGTAGCCCTGGTTAATTTGCCGATGGAAGCGGCTTCGGCTTGTATAAATACCGTAGTTGGCCCCTCATTTCCCTATATGTGTTCCATCTGTCCCTGGACTACATAAATTATTCACAGGGGGATATTTTCTTGTACGTTTTTTTGTATTTATGTGTGGTGGTGTGACATTGGTAAGAAAAATTTACAAGCTACTATTTACAAGCTAACTAACTAGTCAACCTAAGGACGTATTGTTTAGATAGTCATTTTGACACCGAGAGCTGATTTTACAATATTGTTCGTTAGTTAGTTAGTTAGAAGGGAATAAGATTGCTGTGACTGATTTGGACAATTTTCAATGTGATCAGTGCTTTGCAAGGAGGACATTCACTGATTGAAAATAGATGCCAGTGAATTCTGTTGGGAATCATTTTAAGTTTTTTTTTCGTTTGCTTTTTAATTTCATGAGGTAGAATTGTAAGATGAGACCTAGATTTTCAGATATTTCTTCATCGGCAGCTCTGCACGGTCTTCAACGGGATTCCACCCTCATCGTTGTTTTGCTGTAATTATTACAATTTATGGCAAAAAAACTTAGTGGCACCCAAATGCTACTAAAGTATAATAATAATACTAACTGATGGCAAGCTTTCTACTGGACGCTTTAACTGCAATATTGCTGAGCAGAGACCGTACAAACATTTCTCCATCACTTGCGTTATAGCTGGTGCATTAAAACCCTTAGGACGCCAAACTGATGAATCCAAATATGAAAAGCAATCAAAGACCGCTCCCACATTTTTGCTCCGTAGCAACAAAACGGCGAAACAAATTAATTGTCACATTACTAACCGGGCACAGGTAGAGAACTTGTTGTTGTTCCTAGCAAACAAAGTTAATCCGATATGATATGTAAAGTGAATCCTGTTGAGACAATTTAATGACTCATTTATGCAAAGTGAAAAACATCTTGATTCCTGTTTATTAGGTACAAAAAAAAAACTATCAATGACTTATTATTTGATCTTTGTATGATTAGTTGAACTACAACCAGTACCAGAACCCCAGTCAAAATAATATAAAGGGAATCAATCAATGAGTTGAGTGATGCAACAAACATGTTTATATGCAGATCTGTAGTTGATCTCATTATTTCTTACACAACAAACTAACTAACTAACTAACTACCTGGCAACCTTTCCAGAATGTCATATAGACGGTGTGGACAAAACATTATACTGTGAGTGAATCATGCGACCATTCACATTTTTTTTGCATCACTCTATACATTTTCCAAGAGATTAGATTAGACGGATGTTGTTAATTTTTTGTGCTTTTAGTATTACAAGAACATATTTTTTTTCCATTATGTGATTTGCATATTCTGTGAATGAGATGAAGAAACTAATCCATGCCAGGGATTTGACCACCTGAATATACGTGGCATTCATGCTCTCTCAGTATACATACAGCTTCAGTTGATTGATGAGAAGAGTGAATGAATTGAATCCCATTCATTGTTTCAGTGTAATTGATTTGGTTCACATCACTGATTGGGAATCACACAATGACAATACTCTATGATCCACACAACCTTCACGCATGTTACTATAAACACTGGCCATTGTTTCGATTATTGTGAGTGTGAAACATGACGATTTGGGGGCAGTTCCGAGCCCTTCGTGTATCCAAATGTGTGGTAGATTAGGATCTCTGTATTCAAGTGTAAGAAATGGAATGAATTAATCACAATCGCATGTTGAAATGAATTATTTAGTTGTTGTAGTTAGTTTGTTAGCAACGGTAAGCTAGTGTTCCAATTCATCAAGGTGTACATATGCATCTTGCATAATGATAATAATACTACGTGGGATTGTCGAGTGAGACAACAATGTGCATAGAAATTTTCACCATCAACGAGCAATGCATGCAATGAGAAATGAAAGGACTGATATGTAACATGATACAGAGTGAATAAATAAACTTGTTAAAGTCACCTTTAGCAATTAAAATGGTATCTAATGCTCATCGTATACTATGCAATACTGGGTCAATGCTCATATATGTACGAAATACGTGACATGTTGGCACGCCAAATCTTCTGGGTAGCTACACACATAACACACACAGAGCCTTATTGTAAAATAAAGCCACTGACTGATGTAAATATCTGCAGCAGTCATATAACCATTGAATGTATTTAATTCTATGATGTCCGGCTGAGTAAATCATCATGTTCTTTATACGTGAGTTCACTCATCTTCAATCTATTGCGTACCAATCTAACTAAAACTGTCCTACATATAACTTAACCAATCAGCGATTTGGTATGAATATACGGATTCATATGGTTGGCAAATATGCGGGTTGAAATTTGATTCATTAATTGACAGCCTAAAAAACGGGAAATTTAATTTATTTACGTGGGATCGGATTTGTGATTTTAAACCACCATGGTTATTAGGCCTGTTTATTAAATGTATTCATGTGTTGTTTTTTTTTTCCATATGCAGCTAAATAGTGAGAAGTGACACGAACCGGAGTAAAAAATTATGTATGAGATGATGGAATGAATATGAAAGTGATGAGATATATGAGATAATAGATTCAGCCACTTTGAATCCGTTCAAAACAGTAATTACGATTGAATAGATGCCATGTCATTAGTATTCTCATCTGACTTTGATTCACTGTTCATTTCACTCTCGATCTCGTTGAGACGATCACATCTAAAAAAGGAACTTGCTCATACTGGCTTTATGGCGAGATGGTTTACAGTGCCCACGCAATTACTATTGTACATCGGTTGGCTTTGAATCTTGCAAGTAGGTAGAACCCTTGAGGCTTCTTTCAAATCGATCGTAATAATAAGTTAATGACAAGTTAACGAGGAAATGGTTGATAAGGTCAGCGCATATGGAGTGATAATGAAAGCATTTTATCTCGATACTGATGAGGTGTCAGAGTTAAATGGAGGCTTTAATTTTTCAACTGTTAACAACACTTTTTTTTTAGTGCAGTCTCCTATTAGTTAGCCAAAGGAAATGATTCTACATATACGGCTTGTTAGCGAAAGAATATAATTCTTATATGACTAACTAACTACCTTACTGACCCTGTAAATTTTTACATCACAATTCCCCTAACCCTAACTCCAAATAGAGCACAGCACTTTTTACGAGCACACAACACATTGAAAAGAAAAGTGATTTCAGCTGAGCCCTAAATAGAATTCATTGAGGGTATCCATGAGCGGTAACGGAGTATTTCGATATTCCAATTAGTTTTACAGCAATTGAGGTAAGTTCCGGCGGCAGACAAACTCTCCTATGTTAGGATTAGAAGTCAACGCGTATTCGGGTATCATTCATCTGAATACCTGAATATAATAATGCAACCCATATTCAGATCTACTACATCACCCTGGTTAAATTTTGCGTTGCCGATCTGTAACTCTTTACCGATTGAAAACGAAATGACCTGTAAAAACTTACCGCTCACAGTAAAGCTAAATGGATACCAAAATGTCCATGTTTTTTATAAGATGGATTTACACAATATATTTCTTTTTTTTTCTTCTAACACCGGTATAGCTCGGTAAAAAGTTACAAGAATACCGGAATACCCCATTACCCCGGTATCCCTGAGTACCCTTATTATTTCCTTCCTCCATAACAAATGATGAATGAAAGTATAGTGTTTTTATGGTGAAAGCATAAAATAGTCAGGCTTATGCTATTTACGCCTTTGTTTCATGCAGTTCATGCCCCAAGCTAAAATGAATATTTCTTTCATCCGCTTCCTATAGTTAGTTAGTTAGTTTGTATGCAATCTTCACAATACATTTTTATCGATGATTTCATAACGTTGTCACTCACCTACCCCATTGAAAGTGTAATTTCGACACATTCTCCTCTGCTTGAAAGCTTTTAATTTCCTGGCTTATAATTGGTGTTAAATTATCCAATGAGTTTTATTACACGGATCATCAATGTTAGCCCAAGGCGCAAGTAACAAAAGCAACTAATAAAATATTTGATTTACTGGTGCACTCCCCAAGTATTGGATGCATTGTATTAATCAAAATGGAATGAATGCGCGTCAAAACATCCATTGCATCATCACATACTAGATAAAAGGATTCAAAAACTGTATCACGAACTCTGTTGATTGAAGCACATTTTCAAGATCATGTTACATACGTCTACACTTTTATTGTTACGTGTATGCTTTTAGCTACTACAATAATAAAGTGAGTGAACCTGGCAACTTCTCCGCATAGTCGTGTTCAATAAACACGTGAATAATAAAAGTGGTCAGATTCAGCGCTTAATTTATTTATAATGAGATCAGAGATCGAATTTCTATATACTGTAGGTTAAGTAACAAATGATGATGCATACTTTTAGTAGAACATGGGACCAAATGATAATAACATCATTAAAGTGTTACAGTAGTGATTGCAGTAACGTTAAAGTTTTAAGATACAATCACGAAACTTACCTTGCTTTGTTATTTTACATGTTATGTTCTTGTTCAGTGTTCGCATCAATTTCTCTGTCAATTTGGTTCCTTTTATCTTCAAATATATTTAGATTGATCATTTTCTGCAATGTAAGTGGTCAAATTTAAGTTCACCCCACTTTATATTTTAGTTTGCGAACAGACTATTAAACAAAATTTCCATCAAAATTTGTATTGCTACATAGTTTTAGTTCGTGGTAATAATTGTAGTCCTATTTTATTACCAAACTATGCTTTCATTAGCTTTAGAAACGACACAATTTTAAAAGGCTCGTTTGTTCAGTGCATTTATCAGTAAATCATCGAAACTAGACTCTGAGTACAGTAATATGATAATACTACTCTTTTCCGGAAGTAATACAGCTTTTTGAACTATTGAATTGAGTGCATTAAAACGATTGGGCACAAATAGAACATCCTATAGATCTTCTTGATGCACAAAAATGAGATCACTGTCATTTGTGGCAAACATAATAGCTTTGGTTCATTCATAAACTATCATAGTGAGTAACGATAACGGAAGAGTGTTCATGTACACGTCTCACATATTTATCCAATCATAATCCAATAAGATTTAATGCAATGAAATCCATATAGATTGATCTGCTCTACGTGAAGGTCAAATTCCTCTAGGGTATTTGCTCACTCACTGTATTTCTATTCCATTCAACTTTATTTACAACGGTCCTGATGCATAAAAATAATCGATCATGTGTCATGAACCAATTTCCGTGCTCAAGTTCTGTCTTTTCATTTCCAACCTTTTCATTAGTTGACATTCAAAGTTCTTAAGAAAAATCTATAGATCGTAATGATTTGAATGTCATCAAATTCATAAGACTCATAGTTAGACTCTTAAGACTTTAGCCGTGTCTGTATATTGCAATAGAAATAGATATAAAAATAAACTCAGCGAATAATCATCAAATTGGGCGAAGTGAACAACTTACGGGAAGAATTTAAATGTAAGTCTAAAAGTGTAAAGAAGTGTGTTTCACAGTAGGTAATGTTTTTTTCTTGTGAAGATTAAAAATAAATAAGAAATGCGCACACTTGTTTTGTAAATTATATATTCTCCAAAAGTACATTAGCAATATAATTCTTCATTCATATAATGCATCCACAAAAAACAATTGAGAACGTGAACTCTGAACATTCTTTATTTATTACATTAAAAAATTAATTTTCTGTAAGATACAAAATGAGGGCAAGAAATTCAAAACAATGTACAAGAGAGCAGTTTCAGGATATTTAAATTAGATTAGTTAGTGGATTCCATGTTTTCCATCAGATTGACTTGCAATAAACTGCATTATACTGCGACAATATAAAAAAGTGTAAATGCAAAATAATTCACTATATTATAGACTGGAAAGTGCCTTGTCTACCCAGCAACTTATTCAGAATCATATTCTTCAATACTGAATTCCTCATCTGATTTGCTATCATTATTTCGTAAAATTTCTTCTGAAACAACAGCTTTACTCCCTGGTAATATGCAGGACTGGTCAGGTTGTGAGTACAGTTTAACGTTTATCCCTTCTTCTTCAATGTCAAGTTCACTTAGCGTAGTATGAGCACTAACGACCAAACACAAATTCAAAATTCACTGTGATTTTCAAGCCTAGATGAAATCTATTTAAGATGATTGAAATAAGATATACCAACTCACCGATTCATATGACTAGGAAAACGTCCAAATTCTTTCGCCACGTTTCGTTGATCTGAATACAAAAATGTTCGTGTCATTGATAGACTGATCTTCTATATTTTTTAGTTCGCATTACATTACTCACTGCAAATAATTCATTAATAAGAAAATAAATACGTACCTACGGAAAAGTAATGCGGTCTAAACACAGCTAATTTATCGCAATACGGAAGTTTATCAAAGAAGATTTCTTGCAATAGTGATCCATCGCCAGAAAAAGCACGGTTGGCATGATCAATGCTACATTAAACAAAACATTGTATTATGCAATCAATTAACAAAAGACCGTGTAATGCTTAGGACTGGCAGAGCATACAGAGCTTTGGTTCTTAGAAAAATATCACCACATATTGGCTTTCTTAAGGGCCGCCAAGACTGAGAAGCTGGATGGTCATTTGAATGCATTACTCCTCGTATACCCACACTAAGGGAGATTTCGGTTTTAATTTCTTTTACCTATGTGTAGATTAAAGCTTACTTGTTACTCACTACAATGTATTATTCATATTTTTTCCATAAAATTTTATCTAATTCATTGAATACCTTCATGCAACTAGATCCACCAGAATCTGCAATGAAAGCCCAGTGAGACAACATATATTCGGCATCACTAAGAAAACTAGTAGCATCTGCGACATCATCCATAGACGAGAAAAATGGTGGATAGTTCTGTTGAAGGAAACTTAAAAATGATTCTGGATTAACTTCTATTTTTGATACGAGATTTTCTGGATTCTCTTGGAGGGGATTTGGCCTCTTATGACTCTTGTGTTTCACATTTAGAGCTTCTTCTAAGACTGCATGCTTCCTAGATATTTCTCCTAATGTCAACAGTCATTGTATACTAATTATACACATAGAAACATGTTTGGATTCAGTAAATTGTTTAATTTTTTACAACTTACTTTTAGAATTTAGAACCTTCCCCAGGGCATGAAAAAGAAACAGTGATTCATCTTTTACAAACACATCTTCCTTGTCTACAGTATTAGCCTTGACATTTCTTGGTCGTTTACAAGGAGGTCTTTTAAACCCAGAAAGACCTAAAAAATGATCATTGCACACACTAATAGTTTTTAAGGCAAACGCAAGACGTTTTAATATTTCAATCAAACCTTTTCGTTTCGAGTAACCCAATTTATATTGTAGAAGATTAACAGCCGAGCGGGCATCTCCATTAGACGTTGCAGCAATGCTGTCCAACATTGCAAAGTCTGCATTTACTGACTCAGCTTCACATACTGAAGTTAGTAATTTTACCATAAACGAGTGAGCCACCGGATTCAAACTAAAAGCAAAAAAAAATAACAAAAACCTATTAGTAATCATTGTTCGTAGCTATACAATAACATTATTAGCAACAGAGCTAAATCTTATTTAACTCACGTTATATTATGGATTCCAAGTTCAGTAATAATAGATTTTGGAAACATCTTGTTTATATTAGTATCACTTGAAGCGGAATCTGACACGATAAATACAATCGGTGTGGTCGAAATTTTCGAAAAGTTTCTAAATCACATATTTTTGTTAGAAATTTACAGAATATTAACAACTAAAAAAGAAGTGAACGAAAAGGAAGCTATCGTCCTTCCTACCGTAATATTTCGTGAAATGTCAACGGATCTCTGTACACCGCATTGGGGAAATCTTCTACGACGATTAAATTCTGCCCTGAATTTTGACGTCCCTTGATGGGTAAAGTGTGGTACTGGGATGCACGGAATAAAAATTCTGTGAAAGTTTCAATCTGACTTTTGCTCCTGACTTCCTCTTCATCTCTTCGCAGTCCTAGATAGTTTAGAACAGAAATTATTTCTATTGGATTCCAGAACGCATATAACGACTAACGAGACGGTTATCACGAGAGATATTTAACTTTACCATCGGCCAATTTCCAGGAAGATTCCATCAAGTCAACTGAATTAATAAACTCTTTAATAGTAAAATTTTGCTCCTTCGCCACAAGAAATACGGTCGCTGTTTTCCCACTCCCAGAAGGTCCAGACAACAAGCATATCTTTGACTAAAAAAATAATATTAACATGAAAACGAAAACTATTAGTTCTGACAAATAAAATCTATAATTTTTACCCTGGAACTCTTCTTCGTACAAGACTGCAACCAATCAGAAAATTCTTCAATCTTCTTCTTATGCACGAAATGTTCAGCAAGCTTTGTTGGACAATACCGATCAGTCCAGGACACTACATTTTTGTCATTTTCCTCACCATCATCCAAAACGACCAATTCAATTTTATCTCTTGCTTCAGCTTTTGCCAACTCTTGCAATCTCTTAAAGCCTGACATCTTCGGAACACTAAGTGTACTAGTACTCCTAATACTAACTGCTGTAGCTACCGGTTTGCTCATTTTCATTACTTTCGGAATCACATCGACTGACACGGCAGATCTCAGGCTACGTTTCGAATTCAAATTAGATAATTTCACGGGAGTTTCCATATCATTTAATGCAGGACTTGAAGTGGCACTTGACATTCGTCGAGTGGATACACCGGAAGAGGAATTCGAAACCCCAGCTCTTGAAATCCCTTGGGCAGCAACGCTCCCCTTTTTGGAGTCTGATGATGATACTGCGAGATTCGACGTGGAAGTAGTCTTGACCAGTCTGGGTATTCTAGATGGAGAAGGACTTCTTTGAGATGACATTTTTATTTATATCCTTAAATTTGCACTTCTATCAGCCCTGTCAGTTGAATCTAACATTAAACGTATAATCGAATATCTGAATAGCTAAGCTACAGACAGGAACTGTCTCTAGAAACAATTGCACATTAATTACAATTTCATATAAACAACCCCTACCCTAAGATAAATATTTATTGTATACAATTAATCCAGTCGCACAGAAAAATTTGTACATGGTAGGAAAGTAAAACAAAAACAAAAGGACAAAACAGTTACTACAGGACTGACCGCTTTTATTTAACAAAGTTCTCCTTTATGGTAAAGCTAAACGACGGGGTAAGAGAAGTTAAAGAATTCAGGCATCAGAGGCCCCATGTATCGTTTCAGCTGGTTTCAGCGTGCCCCAGTTAATTATAATTTAAAGTTGTGTTAAAAATAATTTCATAATTCTTACAACATACAGTCAGAATAGGCTATTAGTTAAGCTTGTTTTAAGACTGTGAATTAGTTGCTAAGGTGCCGGAGCGAAAAAAGTACAGCCATCTTCAGAATTAATTTAAAACTGATTAAGATTTAATGCTGGAAGTGGAAATTAAATAGAAGTGGAAATTAAATGGAAGTGGAAATTTGAATTTAATTGCATGATCAATAGGATTTAAAGGTTGAACTGAATCATTTGTCAATAAGGTTTTGATAGATTGAGCAATATTAACTTTTCGGAATCATATGCACTAATAGTTAACTTTCACGATTTGTTAATTGTAAAAAATAGCACATTGCATAGCGTTGTTGATGCTTCAATTTGTCATGTATAATATCTTCTCGATCTATCTAAATCTAATATAAGCAATAAAATGTCAGCTTGATAAAACATGATTGCAATGCAATGCAATATTGCTGAGAAGGGGAAAATGTTTATTACAGTATGATGGCTTGAATTTTTCGCCATATAATGCAGACGGTATGGAAAACTCGAAAACTATTTTATACAAGATTTAAGTAGTCAGCAAAATTGAAAATTATAGGATGGTTAATGAGTATTTCCGGTGGTGAAGAAGTAGGCGTCACATCAGTTCCAACGATGCCATTTTGAGGAATTCTTCTTTTTGTTTTATATCGTGCTAATAGAGTTTAGTTTATTTAATAAGAGTTTGAAAATAATAAGTTTTGTGATATAGTTAGCATTTAACAATAGTGTTCCCAAATGAAGCTACCAATGAAATGGACATTTTCATGTGTTGTTTTCACCACCATTATTCAATTTGCCTGTGGTCGCTATGGGGTACTTGGTTTATTACAAAAGTTTCTTGGAAACTTAGAAACTTAATTCCAAAAAATCAATAAATATTTCACATGCATTCTTTTCACAGTTCTTTTATTGCACAAATAATATCCAAATCCGTTTTTTGCTGGGATGTTAATGATAATGTAAAAAATTCTTTTTACAGGAAGTTTCCTATCCCGAAGAATGGAGATGTGATAATTACGTGCAGACCACAAATGGAGCAGATGAATACGTATTTAATTTTTTTAATAAAAAAACAGTGAAAAAAGTGCTCAAGCTGTTCGTAAATTTTTTTTAAACCAAACTATCTGTAAACACAGGGTTGCAGTTGTGTTGAAAGGTTAGACCATGAGCTCATTTGCGATACAGGTAAATAAATGTACTTTCAATCATAATTAGAATTTAAATTCAATGTATAAATGCAATTTTAATTTTTTAGTGAAAGATTGTCCCAACGGAGAAGATGAAGAGAATTGCCATGGTTCGTGCTTCACTTTTACGTGTTTTAAGGCGAATGGCAGTTAGCAAATCTTTCATTGATTAGACTAACTACGGCAATCTTTTGTAACCATTTTTTTCAGGATACGGTGAAGAATACTTTAATTGTATGAATGATGAGTCTTATAATCACCTTCCAAATTCAACAAATTACATCAAAATGTCCGCAGTATGTGACGGTATGTTCACATTGTTTTTGGAAAACTCGTTTTCTTCATGTTATGCAAAGATTGGATCTTTAATATGATTTCAAATAGGGACTGTGGACTGCCATTACAATGGAAATGATGAAAAAGACTGTCTCCGACTGCACACTTTTATGAATAATGTAACTTTAAAACATTTTCAGCTAATGCTACTGATTTATTTTTTATCCAATGATTAACTAAATCACTAAATTATTTTGAATTTTATAGATTCAAGGAGTCCAATCCGAAGGTTATTTGCAAAAAATGATAGATGGCAAATGGCATACAGTTTGTCATTCCTCCCAACACCCACTGGACTATTTCCTAGAAAGATATGTTGCAAAGGCATGCGAAAAACTAGTTGGCTATGTGGATGTGTATGTAAAAATACATTGTAGTAACTTAACTATAGTATACTATCTTCATCTCTACGTACATTTTTGAGATTTTTTACTCTCGCGGATATCCTGACGATCATATGTGTGATTATGCAGAGCTCCAACTGTGAGCAAAGAAAGAATCAAATATCATCTGCAAAAAATGAGCCCATTTGCTAAAATGACGCGGATTGAGTCTTCTTTTGCCCCGGAAAGGGCTTGCTCATCCGAACTGGCATATTATGTATGCTTTTTTTAATTTGACTTTTAGTATCACTACAAGAACTATTTCGAGTAACAATTATTATGAATAATTTTTATCTTTTACCCCATGTTAAGTATTTATTTTGAAAGGTCACTTGCCCTGATCCTGAATGTGGCTGGCCGGTCAGTACATTTGAACATGACAGCTCCAAACGTTACCGACGTTGTAAGAACTTTTTTTCAGTTAAGTTTTCGGTATTTTGGGGTTTTTTTGACTAATTTCAGATTTAATTTTAAAGCATTTGAGAAAGAAGCTCAAGGCTTACAAGGAAAGATTGTTGGTGGCCGAGATACATTCCATGGAGACTATCCATTCCTGGTAGCAATTTATAGAAATGGTACAAACACTATAACAACATAATGCTAATAGTATTTTGGTCAACGTAATATATACATGCCTATTCAATATTATTACAGGTTCCTTTCATTGCGGAGGTTCAATTATTGACAAATTACATATTTTGTCTGCTGCTCATTGTTTCCATAAGTACATAACTTTCTTTGCTTCAGTCATTGATTAATTAACTATGTTTTAAAAAATTTAAGTTAAAAGTGAACTTTTTTTACAGACATGAAAAATATGTGTACGAAGTTCAAGCAGGACAAACCAGGCGTTACTCGTGGTCCCCATATGAACAAAGTAGATTGGTCACGAAAATCATAAACCATCCGCGATATGATTCCAAGATCTTTCTTAACGACATTTCCAGTAATTTTGTGAAACAATAATAACTAAGCAAAATTATGGGACGTATCATTCGAATTCAATATTATTTCCTCTCGTAGTCATCAAATTGGATTCTCCTTTATATTTGAGTAAATGGGTAACTACGGCGTGTCTTCCACCAGCTGATTTATCCATGGAGCCAGAAAATGATCAATTCTGTACAGTGGTAGGATGGGGAGATCTCTCTGAAGGCGGAGGCTATGGTCGTAAGAAATTTTAGTTTTTAAATACAGCGACAGCGCTATACGAAACAAGCAATTAAAAACGATCTGCGGCAAAGGGATTTTGTTACTGCGAAAAATTTAAAGAATTTAAATACATTCGATTTTCATTTCGTTCATAGCGAATCACATGCAAGAAGTGGAATTGCCCGTGCTGCCCAGGTGTAGAGAAATTTTCACAAAAGATACTCATCAAATATGCGCTGGATACAAAGAAGGTCAAAAAGATGCATGCCAGGGTAAGTTAGTGATACTGAATGAAATTAAATACTGACCTTTTAAAAACCTACATTTAAAGGCTGAATTTGCTTAACTGAATACAAGGGGACAGTGGAGGTCCATTCATTTGCTGGTAATTAATCTACTTAATATAATTGTAACACTGAATACATTTTTTAGTGAATTTTTCAATCAAATCCGTTCTGTCAGGTACGACTCAAAAAGATCAATTCTGAACGGCTTAGTAAGTTTTGGACGTGGTTGTGCTCGTAAAAATCAAGCAGGAGTTTACACAAGAGTTTCTTCCTACTTACCTTGGATTGAAACCACGTTGGCCAGAGAAACTGAGGATAACTATCATTATCCAGAACAGCCATACAAGACTTGTCCAGGTTCATCATGTCATTTGCAAGGAGGCCAATGCATCTTCTCAAAACAGAGATGCAATCGGGAGGTAAAGTTTTTCATAAATTTTTCTTATTCTGAACAATTGAAATACACACAACAACAATAACTCGTCATTTTAATAATGACCATTCAGGTTGAATGTCTGGGAATGGAAGACGAACTAGAATGCGATTATGACAGTCTGTACAAAAAAGACGTTGAGCCAGATTTGCATGCATACACTTTAGTACAGGAGGCTGCCCACGAAACACATGAGCACACTCATGATTACGGAGAATCTAAATTGTGTGGCGCTGATGAGTTCCAATGTCAAATGTACAAGCCCACAATTTACGATCGTTATGTTCCAAAAAGTTAAAGTTGACTAAATTATGATAAATTGCGTATTTTTTTAGCTCGAAAACCTGTGTTTATGGAAACTTGAGATGCAATGGGAAGTTTGATTGCCAGTAAGATAGTATGCGAATTACAATTTAGTGTTAAAGCAGCAGCATATTACATTTACGTTTTTTTCAACAATAGAGACGAAACTGACGAAAAAGGATGTGAATGTGGCGATATCATTAAAAATATTTACCCAGCTTACCACTGGTATACTTGAATATATTTTCTAATGCAATATAAAAATGATCTTGAATTTAATGTTTGTCTCTCCAAAATTCTTACTACACAGCGATTTCATTGAGCAGTGTCCAGATGGATCTGATGAACGTGATTGTGCTCCTTGTCAAGGAGTACCTGGCATGGTTAAATGTCCTTACTCCAATAAATGCATTAGGTAAGGATTTTGTACTTTTTCTGTTTCGACACTACCAACCAGCATGCGTTTACTATGTATTATAAACTTTGAAATTAGGAAATACCAATTTTGCGACGGGGTTCCACACTGTGATCATGGATTAGACGAAGCTAATTGCAGTAAATAAATATATGCTTTAAATAGTACATTTTAATTTTAGTTAGTTACTAATGATTCCGATACATTGTTTTGTAGTCTCCTTCACCCGTTCCAAGAAGAAAATGCCTTCTCAACTATTTTTGAGTGACCAAATTTCCCGTGGACTTCCTTATGGATATGTTGCAGCACGTATTGCATCTACAGAGTGGACTCCATTGTGCAAACACGAAGTAGATGCTAGTATTGAGGCAGCTGTTTGCTCTTACCTGGGATACGAGTAAACAAAATATGGATAAAACATAAATAGATTTGCCTGCATATCGTAATTACGCTTTGTTTTTAATTAGAACTGGGACTGAATATCATAAAGGAAGAAGTGCGAAACGGGACAGACGGTTTACCACTGAGGAGCGTTTGAGTGTTGTGAAAACTATTGCAGAAGCTCGAAGCCAATCTGTAACTGCTAGAGACGGAGAGTAATATTTTTGTTTTGACTTCATCATATTTCAACAATGAAATTTTGCTATTTGCCATCTGCATGTTCTTCATGTACAATTCATTTTTGGATTACATCTGCATAGGGAATGTACACCCATGAAAACTCGCTGTGGCGAGCCATATTGTGGCCAAAGACTTCTTTACTCTTATTCTAACTACAATCCTGGACCGGAGGACCCATCTTCTTTCCCATGGCTGTTGAGTGTACATATTAATGGACAGCCTGCTTGTTTTGCCACCATGCTAAATACAGATTGGGGGATCACTTCTACAGAATGTTTGGCCGCTCACATGGGGTTTGTTTTATGCTCGCTGTATTCTTTGTTGTTAGCTAGTTCCTAATTCACAGTTCCCGTATTAAAATTCTGCCTATTTTTTTAGACAAGACGATAAGGATTATGTATCCGTGGTTTCCGGATTCTCCAACATTACATATATTGTAGGCGGTCCGACAGAGCAAGTTAAAAGGGTGAACTCTTTTTTGAAAAATGGGGAAGTCACTTTCCTCCATTTTGAGAGTCAGTTCAAAGTGGATCCTTTCACAACTCCCATTTGTCTTGTAGACACGTATGGTTAATTTAATTTAAAATGCATGATAAATGTGTAATTTATTATTTAACATTTGCTTTGTTGAACATTGTCTCTTATGTAGTGAATTCATCAATCCTTCTTCATGGGCTTCCGCAAAATGCAGTAGAGTCTCCGTAGATTTCCACTCATACTATTTGAAATTCAGAGAATCGCCAGTCCAAGTGGATGCGAGTTGTAGCAAGAAAAAACATCAATATTGCATTTATGGAGATGAAAAACAATGCAATGTTAGGCCAAAATAGTGTATCTTAATTGTAAATGTGTCTTTTATGTTGTAATCTCTGATAATTATTATTCCTTAAAAATACAGGAAGATTTTTCATCCTCCTTCGTATATTGCACACACGACAACATTAAATGGCATTTTCTGGGCTACTTTGGTCATGTTAAGCGAAAAGCGTGTCTCGCCGAAGGTATTGCCCTAATTAATCCATTTTACGGGACAGCGAGGGAAGAAAATATTCAGGTGTTGCACAATCCCCCAATCTCTGTTCAATCTAATCCAGCGTGTGATGGTGCGCGCAGTTTGTACGGCAACTGCATACCAAAGAAGAAAGTTTGCGATGGTATTGAAACTATGCGTAAAATGAGTACATTTTACATTTTGTTTTAATTGTAAAATCTTTTTGACTCATTTTTATTCACAGGTATCAGACATTCTGTTGATTACATTGATGAAAGAAGATGTGATAGATTGGGACTCAGAGGTTTGTTTTTGCACTTTTGGTACTTGGAATAAAGAAATTTGTTTCAACCTTTTTGTGAATCTCCATTTTCAGCTATGGATGAAGATGATGAAGCTGAAACCGCGTTAGGGAGAGCAAGAATTGGTAAGTTCAAGCAATGTCCCATGGGACATTTTGCATGTAGGACCAGTGGAAGATGTATTCCTGTAAGTGGAAATTTTTTTTAAAACTATTATTTTTGTTATGTGACTACAAAATAAAATAATTATTGCTTTTTTCGTTTTATAGATTAGTGGGTTTTGTGATGGACAGCATTATGATTGTGGTAGGATTTCATAACTTTTTTTTCGTTTTATTCCAGATGCTTTAGTTATCTAAGCTATAAACCTATATTTTAATTAACACAGAGGATTACTCGGATGAGCCTACTGATGAAAATCAATGTTCTTGCCATCACTACTTGGAAATGGCTTCTCCGGAAAGCATTTGCGGTAAACCTGCACATTTATTTACCTACTTTGAGAATAAAACCGGTTATCCAAATTTTAAAGGAATGTTTCAACATTGCATTTAATGTAGATGGTCACATTAACTGTCCTGTTAATGATGGAACCCATGATGAATACCCGTGTCCATGCTATCCAGGATTCTTCAAATGTGGCTCGTAAGCTGTTTATTTCATATAATACAGGAAGGAGGTCAGCATAAGCACAACCAATTAAGGTTTTTTTGTATTTGGAATTTTTGACAGCTACAGTAACTCGTCTTGCATCCATAAAAATTTGCTTTGTGATGGTATGTCCCTCTTTGATACAAAATACGGAGAATTGTGCAAGCACAGGAACATTTTGATTTTACCCAAATTTGAATACAGGTAGAAAGGATTGTCCATATGGGGAGGACGAGTTTAACTGCATAGAGGCCTCGAAGTCACTCGTACGTTTGCAGATTGATAGGTAAAAATTTAGATATTTCTAGAATTTCAAACTATCAGTAATTGCGTACTGGTCAGGATTAGGGTCATGTATTGAGAAATATTTTTTTAACCCAGTGATCGACACCGAAAAGATGGATATATTATGAGGAATATCAAAGGAATATGGCATCCTTACTGCTCATCGTCTTGGTCTCATGAATTGGGATACACAATCTGTAAATACTTTGGTTTTAAGAAACTCGTTAGACTAGAAACTGTAGATTTACATGAGTTCCGATACATGCGAGAATCTCAACTGCCGGATCATGAAGATGAGGAAGAATATCCTGTTCAATTTTATGAAAATCAGTATGGAGAATTCGCTCCATACGCTTATAATGAGAACTCTCAAAGCTGTACGGTTGCATTCATCGAATGTGATAATACTTATTGATTATATTTGTTTACACATATTGAATTGAAGTAAAAAATATGCTTTATTCACTTTGCCGTCCATGTCCTTGTACAATACATATGCATGCATAAATATACACGATACAGAGATAGACAAACTCATACCTTAGATTATTTATAAGGCTTTCAGGATTGGAATTGAAAGTTTAGTTCTGCGAAAGGCCATCCATTGTTCATAAAAGGAACGATAAAATTGATAACAATTGAATGGAAAACAATAGAACGCGAAATGAATAGGATGTTGATGTACAACCAGCAGAGCCAATGATTTACTTTGCGCACCAAATTAAACAGTTGCAGATTCTGTCAAAGATTCCATCCCATCCTTCCTGAAAAAATAAAATGAAGAAAATTAACTATTTTTATTCGGAATCGTTCAGTTTAGTACTCGAAACATTTTAATTCTGCATTGCATTCTGCACCTATTGGAATTAAACTTCCTGAAAACCATATAAGTTACCTTACCAACTAAAACAATAGTTTATAGAATCAGTGTGGAACTTTGTGCATTACTTTTTCAACGCACACTTCTGCTGCATTGACTTTGCTTCTTAATTCTGTGCCTAGCCGTAATTTTTGTGTTAAATTATAAACGTAAATTAGTAGTGATACGTTTATTATTCTCGGATTATTTTTACCGGCTTATTACAACTCATAGACGCTTGGTAAGTCTCAAGTAAAACAAAAGAAATCGTTGCGTTTGTCGTTTGTTTGAATTTATGCATGAATATTATTTGATGGGTACGAGTACTCATCGATAGCAACGTATGTTTAAGAAAATTTATAATTGTAAATAAATGACATGCTTGAAAACTTTCTGATATTCCAGATTTTGGAAATGTATATCAATACTGTTCCGCGCATGATATTCGTGTTGGTCGCGGCCAATACCATTAGTCAACTAAATGCCGTTGAACTTACACTAGAAGTGGCGCCTGGAAAGGAAGAATGTTTTTTTGAGAAAATCGAGGTAATCGTCAAGTCATTGTGACAAGATGTGCACACAATTGTTATCAACGTTATCTTTTGGCAACGGCAATAAGTTGTGATGTTGTATTTTCGTTTCACAGGCTGGGAAAACCCTCTCAATCGATTTTACTGTCATCGGTTCAAGCCAAGGAGAACTTGATATCAACTTCCAGCTTTCTGATATAAAAGGATTTCCGATGGTCACCGAAGTTCACCGTTCTGAGGCTCGCCATGAGTATGCTATTCTTTTTTAAATGAAATATCGAAGTTGTTTTGGAGGGTTACTAATAATGAATTTTGTATTTTTAATTTCAGCATTCCAGTTGAAAATTCAGGCTTCTACAAAGCGTGCTTTGATAATACTTTTAGTAGTTTTAGCTCAAAAACTGTCGCCTTCTCTTTTTCTGAAGAATCTGATGGTAGTTGGGAGAAAGTTAGCAATGAAAACTTAGCTCCTGAAGAAGTTTATGAGATGCAGATAAAAGATATTGAGGTATGAAAAAGAAGTATTAAATAGAGAGTATAGTGACTGACAGATTTGTCTCATTTTTTCTATTGTCTTTCTACCTTGCTAGGATATTATGACCCGAGTGAGGTTATCTATAAATAAAATCCATGAAGCTCAAACGGTTTTTCGAGTAGTTGAATCTAGAGATCGTGGTATTGCGGAAAGTAACTTTGAACGCGTCAATTTTTGGTCTTTTGTTTATATCACTGTGATATCAATTGTAGGATTGTTCCAGGTGAGTACATTAATGAAATCTGAACCTTGAGTTAGGATCATGCATGTGTGCATTTTCGCGTTTTAAAATGTAAAAGTTAATCCTATTGTTTATATTACATTTTACATTACATGTATTTTCAGGTGGTTTTGGTCAAAAGTATGTTTGACGACAAATACAAGCTACGAAATATTATGAAGATGATGCAAAAATAATCTCATAAATTCATCTCATGGTCCCTCATTGTTTCAAATCTGGTCTATCAGTATCAGTCAAACCTAATATGATTTCCACAAAATTACCAACCGGTGAAATAGGATACGGCTTACAACAGTCCCGATTCCCGATATTTTTTTCTAAATCTCTTTTAATTACATTATAATCCTCTCATCTTCTAAACGCTATAGTTTTATTTTCAGTTACTTCAATATTATTAACATGTAGTTGAAATATATAAAGCCATGACCAGGTCAGTCACTCTACTCTAAAAATTTTAAACATTCGAATGTAAAAGAGCTTATTTGCTATGAGCACTTTTCTGGTCATTTAAGACGCCAGGGTGAGTTCACACTCAAGTCAATAAAATAAATGTTACTGCCCTTATATAAAAAAGTGAAACAATCCAAGGTCCACTACGCAAAAAATCAGGATATATATTTATCATCTCTGTCTTAATAGTTTTGACTTGTTATTCCTACAATATTGTTGTATTTTCGACTTGCTCATTTAATTTTTATAAGTTGTTATTGCTGATAGTCTTGAGTGCCAATGCATGGCTGTTCAATTTCACGAAATGTCGCGTGAAAACTTTTTGACTCAACTCAAGCTTGCCATGCTGAAGGCTGGAGCTGCAGTGCCTTTTCAAATCATACCAGTGAATAATGCTTTTTCATGTTGACATATTTTTTGAGCATTACACCAGTATCTATTTTTATAATAATTTTGACTTGTAGCATTTTGATTGTTTTTCGTTGCTGCTAACTTTGATTGTCTTGCTATCATTTTGTGGCATTCCAACTGTTTCTTTTATATAGCTCTAAATTTTTATGTATTTAAGATTTTCGTTTATACGTATCTACAGTACAGTAGTCTTAAGTCACAAATAAGACCTAAATCACTGCAGTATGTATGAACAAGGCACAATAATGTTCTCAATTCAGTGATAAAAAACATTTGGTAAATGAATGTAATATTTATTTGCACTTGCAACAGAGCAAATATTAGGTCAAGTGAACATAAAAAAGACTAATTAGTTAAGACATATTATCAATGTATATGATATTATTAAAAAGGTACATTCATAAAAAAAATCACTTTGTCCATAATTTAAGGAATGTTGTTAAACAAGCGTACCATTGTGTTCTTGTATCGATGCACTAAAATGTAAAATTCTGAACTTGTCAGTGTCACTGCTTTACGCAGAATAATGAAAGTCCGCAATCATCCACTTCAAGTTAATAAAAAGTCAATTTATAACTAAAAACTACTTATTTTAACTTTGACTATTCAGAGCTGCACAATTCTACATTTAAATCTAGGATATAATTATCGCGTCACTAAAATTCATATAATATTTCCATGCTGATAAAAGCAAACTATAAATACAATTGTATTTTGGACTGACATAGAGCAAATTTATCCATTATAAGCTTTAAAATATTCAATACCTTGCATAACAATTAATCTAAAGTGTCTTTCTTTTCATTCAATATATTGAACTCTCCACCTATGCTTTTTAATTCTATATTTCCAGTCCATCATTAAGGCACAAAATTTGAACATGGTATCAGAACTTACGACGCTTCCTTAATTCAATCCCTGAGATATCAAAATTTTTACAAATGAAAACGTTTCCATGCAAATTCGTTTCGCACACTTCTGGAATGTATTATTACTTTTAACTGAGGGTGAGCTAATTACATTGAAGTCGACAATTTATTAGTCTTACAATTGTACGAAAACAGAAAAAATGGAATATTCAACACACTAACAGTCTATTTGTTGTGTAACGTAAACAGCGTTGACTCTTCTTATTATTGTATGTATTATGTGCTTTACGGAAGCACGATCATTACAGTTACGGTTAATTAGCACGAAATTCATTAAATATACTTTTCACATGCACTACTCTCTTTCAGATTAAGTTAATTATTAGAAGAGCTTTGTTTTTTAGTGGTTGTAGGAGAAGTTCGCTGAGAACTTCGGGGTGAGCTTGAATGAGAGTTTGGAGTTGAACTTCTTGATTTTGATGCCAGTATTAGGGAACTTGGGGATTGGTCTTCATTTTGATTGAAATGAACGTGAGCATAGATCATAATTGCTAAATGTTTAAACCCGGCATTCATTGCCACTGCGAATGCGTTAAATCCGTCCTACAAAAAAAAACCATGATCACATCCTCAATAACTCACACTCAACCCAAAACTTATATTCACAGCGAATGGTATTTATAATATTTATATAAGTATGGATTTTTGAATATTCCCTTACATTATCTGTCACATAAGGATCACAATCCGGTTGCAAGGCCAAATATTTTACAATATTGCCATGTTGATGTTCGACAGCGCACATCAAAGCCGTGCTACCATCTTCGTCTTGAATATTTATATCAGCTCCTGCTTCCAATAGAAGTTGAACTGTACCCAGTCTGCCATGTGATGCTGCCAGCATCAATGCAGTTTGACCATGCTGAAAGTGAATTAATAAAATACATTATAGAGCTATTGATAATATAATATGGACTACGGTCAGACAATATCTTATACCTGAATAGCTTTCATATTCACATCGCCCATACTGAACAGCCGTCTCACAACCTGACGATGTGTGTCCGTATCAATTTGAGCCAAAGAGACTAACATTATGCTAGTATATCCAGCTTTGTTCGCTTTGTTGGGATCACAAACCTTTGAATCTAGCAAAATTGAAACGACATCAAAGTTTCCATGCGACACGGCATAATGCATGGCTGTGTTGCCCTAGAAAATACAAAACATACAATTATGTTATTTACATATTATTAGTTATTAAACTAAACAGTATTTCGGGAGAAGTAAAAAATGACTTACATTTCCATCTGGTATATTCACAATGTATCTTAAAAGTTGCAAAGAAAAGCTTTCAAATACATCCAAGTATGCTTCTACATCCCCAGCATTGGCAGTTTTAATTCCAGCGATCTATTCATGAATAAAAACGGCACATGAAACATAGATATAAATAATTTTTTAAAAAAGATACAAATATTTCACTTACTCTAAACCACTCTTTAAGAATAATACTGATCGCATTATTCACTTGTTGAGTAGTACGACCTCTGAGCAACGCGTCATTTAGAACTTTCAGAGCTCCCAGCATTTCTTTGGTAGGTTTGGCCCTAAACGAATACTTACAATCATTAGTATAGTTTACAAAACTTTTGAACAATACATTATTTCAAACTTATAATTGTTATTCTAGTCCATACTTTTCTCGTTCAGTCTGTGCAGGACAAACAGCAGCACACGATTTAGACTTCTTGAGCTCTTCTGGTAAAGTTTCAAGTGACCCATGAAACCTTGAAGATGGCGAAGGCATATCCTTAGTGTAAGTATCTGAACGTTGAAACAAAGGTCTGGAAGTACTAGGAGTAGGACTCGTTCTCGGAATAGGTGAACTAGATGGAGAAGCTTTACTTATTTCGTCTGACTTTGTCCTCAGCTGCGGAGAACCCGGCGGTGTCACTAATCGGGGAATGCGAGAAACTGGTTTCACATCGCTGCTACCAGAAACAGAAGAAGGAGTAGGAGAAGCTCTAGGTTCACTTGGAAGGGGACTACTGCGATCTCCAGGCACGTAGTCGGACATAAGACTGGAGGATTCAGGAGCTGACAATGTCCTCTCCTTCAATATAAGTTTCTCATCAGCAGCAACATTGGTAATGACTTCTGTGCTCACTGATTTCACGACTGCTGGGACAGTATTCACACCAGCTTCTTTGCTGCTTGGCTAAAATAAGAAAAAAATCTTCCTCAGTCAGTCGGTTAAATCATTGATTAATTTGACGGTGCAATTGTACACACCTTAGAAAGTGACCCAATTTCAGACGTCTTGGGTTTGGCCGTAACACTTACATTCTTATTAGACAGTACTCTCCTGACTGGACTAGGACTTTTTTCTTTCTCCTTTTCAGTCTGTACACTGGAATCGGAACTTTCTACTATTTTCAACACTGGTGTTGTACCATCCGCACTAAAGTCATGATCTTTCACTTGTACACCAATGTCAAACGTTAAAGTTCGTTTACGGAGACTGCCACTTAAGACGCTACTGGTTGGAGAAGTCACTTCATTTCTGAAGCTACTACGATCAAGACTGTTATAGCTATCTCCACTAGCACTAATTCCCACGTTCCTGTAAAGAATCAAATGACCAAGGTGATCATGGTAGTTACAATCAGTGCGCAACATGGTTTTGGTTGTGAACTCGATGAACGGGCGGAATACCTGGTTCTTGGCATTGTATGTGTAACTACCATGATCACCTTGGTCATTTGATTCTTTACAGGAACGTGGGAATTAGTGACCAAGGTGATCATGGTAGTTACAATCAGTGCGCAACATGGTTTTGGTTGTGAACTCGATGAACGGGCGGAATACCTGGTTCTTGGCATTGTATGTGTTACACCAACATCCCTGGTCAGAACATGTTTTCCTACGCCAATGTCTCTAGTTTTCCTTCTCTGTGGTGGAGACATATTAGACAAAGAAATGTTTTCGCTAATCCCTGGTTCACCATGACCATTGTTATTAATGTTGGAGATTTGCTTCTCCATTTTGGAACATTTGTGTCTCTCGACTTCAAGTAATTTCGTCAACTGTCGCTTTTCTTCTGCAGCTAAAGTTAGTTTTACCTGGAGGAAAAAGTGAATAATTCATTGTATAATAAGTGAATTTGTAAGTTCGTCAGCATGCGGCATGAGCTCAGTGAAAAATTCGTACCTCAAGTTCTGGAATGCGCCTCACTTGCTCTTCTAGATAGGCCAGTCTGGTATTTAGATCCTCCGAGTCATGATCTCGGATTTTATACGATGAGTAGATATTATTCATTTCACCTGATAGAGACTCCACGTTTTTCTGAAAGATTAACAACAATTGTTCAGCTCCAAATATGATCAGTATGATTTAAGTCCAAATTCGTAATGGTTTCACTTGTGCTCCACACGGTTGTATTGTTTCCTTTTTAAATAATGATTTGTCTGATTTTTTACAAGAAAATTTTAAATTAAATATTTACAAAATTTACAAAAATTTTGCTCGCTAGGTTTAATGTATTGTTTTATAACTCGATCAGTTTGTTGACAAATATCAAGGATTAGCTCCAACTCCCCATGGAAACTATGCTACATAATATGCATAGATGGCCCAGAAATTCTTACAATGCAAGCTACCTTGCGATGACAAAGATTACACATCGAAACTAATATTTTAGGATCTCATCTAATATCGAATATCTTTCATCTTCTGGTAGTTTGCTAATCCGCAAACTGTTTTTTCCCAATGGGCCGTTTAAACAATTTAATTAATTATTGTTGCAAGCTTAGAGTGAACTGTACTATATAGAAAACAAAGATACGCCATGATTGGTTGTGCGTGCAGTGCACAGCAGCAACTGAAACGGGTCACTTCTGGCTGCAATCCATCCCTACATGCCCCAATCGTTGCGCGCGCCATTTCAATCATTGTTTAACATCCACAGATCCCGGGATATTTTTGTTTGTTTTTTATTTCTCAGATCCTACTATCCTACTGATTCCAATTATGTAAGTTAAAACTCTTGATTTTTGTCATCGTAAGGTAGTTTGCGGTCTTGGTTCTTAGGTAGCTAGTCTTATAGTTAAATTCTCGAATTCTGTAACTGCATACAATTTAAAAGGATTTCTTACCTTCATCAAATCTCGAGTGGACGAATTTTCAGTAATTTCCTTCATGATGACAGTGGAGGTAGTAGTGGTAGATGAAGTTCCGCTGGATCCTCTATTGCTCAGATAATTACTGTCATTAAGGTTATCACTGATATTAATGGAGTCCCGGAGAGATGTGGACTTTAAGCGAGGAAATGTATGGAACTTGTGTGAACTAGGGATTTCATATGAGAGCAGTCGTGAAGACGGCCTTGTCCGTAACAGTGCTTCCTCAAAGTCTGTCACCGCTTCATTTAGTCCATTTTCGTCAATCCAGGTTTTAGCTGTAAGTGGAGACATGACTTGTTCCTTTGGCTGACTGTATTCAGTCAAGTTTTCAAACTTCTTAAAGTTCTCCCATACGTCAGTCACTGGAGATATGTTAATAGCATCCACCTAAATATGAACACAAAATATTAAGGTTTCCGTGCATACATATAATACATACATATGAGACGACTGACAATGAGTGAGTGAGAGTGAGCATAAATAGTGGCTAGCATGGTAAGAGTGAAAATAACCAAATGCACGAAATAAAAAACCGCGTTTTTTGTCTACTTTGTTTTGTACTATTCTACTGTAAATTAGTAGCTTATTTTTTTAAGTTAAAGATTGTGAGCAGAAAAGACGTAGGTTAGTAATCTTCTGTGTCTCTGTGCAGTGTGAGACGTGAAAGGAAGTTTTTTAATGAAATGCAAAGACAAGTATTTGCTTAGCCAATGGTTTTATTGCTAACTCGAAATGTAAATTGGCAACAATGTGTTAATTGTGACGGATTTTGGATTTCACAATCTTCCATTAAGTTTGTACGTAAATTTTCTTGCATTGCTGTACAAGTTGGCACTATCTCGAAAATGAGGCTGATTACAGGAATTGTATAATGTATAAGCAAGCAATATTATTCATAGTGGCCAATTAGCTATGCAGGATGAAATCAACAACTTGCGTTCTAATAATGAGTATTCATCTTAATTTATGTATCCGTTTGGATATCATGAGCTTCCTAGCTTAATCAGTAGTAATGCCTGCACAATGACATAGGGCCTCATCATTTTTTGTATACTGGTTCGTGCATGGCTCATTGCAATGGTAAAAGACTTCGAATTTGGATGTGATAATGTTTCTAAAACTGTGGTTTCAAGTCGTTTAGATTGTTTGCAGAATAATTTGAGTCCAAGAAAATGAAACTGCATGTATGCACACACACACAAGTGATGGGCAAGTAGAATGAAAAAGTATTTTAGGAAGCTGCCCTAATACGGTGAAAGAAAAAGGAAGTTTCCATCTTCGCTTGTCAACTCTTCGTTTTTTTCCTATGAACTATAGCGAGTGCAGATAAAGCCAAATGAAACAATTTAATGTAAACTTTCCAAGCAGTTGATTGATAGCCTCATGTTAAATTTGTGGGCTCTTTGTAAATCGTGATGAATTGGAAAAAATTAAATACGCTTTCAGTTAGTTATTTTTTGACTTCCATTGTTTCCTTGTTGGATTGCAATTACAATAACTCTTAAACATTTCTTGAGAAAAGGCAGAAAAAAAATTAAAATGAGGCTTTTAAAGAGAATCAGTTTTGGGAAACGGAAAAATATTATTTGCATAACATACCGTTAAGGAGCCTTAATTAAATGCAAGCGAAAGTTTTCTTCACTTCATATATATTCATTCTAACAACATAATATAATGAGCATACCTGCGCTCTATTTCGAGCAGCATGAATCCCAAGTAGTTGGTGCATTGAATGCCGTTCCGATCGCCATTTGTCTTTAAGTTCCTCCAAACGGGCAACTTCCCCTTCTCGCGATAGCATTTTCTTTGTAAACGGAACGAAATCCCGGTCAATATGGAATCCATAAGGACAGCAATCACACAGACTATCATTGGCCATTTTGTTTGTAAAATGGATTCCGTGTAACACAAGTGCTGCAGTCGTCATTTTGATATTCACCTTAGTTAGATCGTGCTGAGGAACAACTGTTTACTAGAAAGGAAGAGAAACAATTTTCTTGTTTAAGATAAAACGTCAGAAAAAACTAGAGACTACGTTTAGGATCATCATAATCCCAAATTCACGAGTAGAAAACAACAAACAGCACCCAACTTTAAACTGCATATTTATGGTGCATTAGCAGCGTCTGAATACAGTGCAATAAATAATGAACTTTTGGTGAAGCTGAAACGTGTGTGTTCATGGATGAGCGTACAATGTTTAACAATAATTTAATCAAGTGATGCACTATGTGAGTGCGAGAAAAGGGTTGCTGAATACGCACAATAAATTAAAGATATGCAAATCAAGGGAAGGAAAAACTAGGATGCTTCATGTGGGAGTCATTATTGGGACACACCAAATTTACATGTAGATGTGCACTGCAACACTGCATGAGTTTTTGGGAGTGAACTGCCACCTACTACACTTTCCGTTTCATACACATCAAATGTGTATCGCCTTCATTCCAAAGCAGTGACATAGACAAATAATGAGCTTTCTACACATTTTTAATATGACTGTGTAGAGCAAGTCATATAAAGATTAAAAATTAAATTATAGTCCAGGATTGACCGCAGGGGTTTAATTTATTAATGGGTAAAAAATGATAGTCGTCATTACCACATGGTCGTATCTACATAAACAAGGAAGCAAGTAATATTCAAGTTGTTTTACACTTTTTAACACTGACTGTGACGTGAATAACGTTCAAATCAAAAGTTGAATAGAGCCAACACTGAGGAATCAAAAGAGTGGTTTAATTAATTAAAAAGCCATTAATTACAACCATAAAGACCATCTCTATATTTGACATACATGACCTTTTTGTTGACTTGACTTCCACTCTTGATATGTTTTATCGAGCACTCTACATGTAACAGTAACTATTTTAGACTTCCAGACTGAAACTGCACAAATACTGTTGCACAACCAGCAATAATTAGCTGGACATACGCATTTTTAGCTAATATTTATAAATTTAGATAGCAGTCACGAAATATAATCATCTGATGAAAAAATCGTGCGTTATTTTTCAAAAGTGGAAAAATATCCACATTTCGATGCGTTTACAATTCATTTCTGCTCGCATGTGCTTTGCAATTGTTGAAGGTCCATATCAAGATACGGTTATCAAATCCTAAAAGATAACATTTGACACATTTGAAAAAATTAGCTCACTGGCCATCAATTGACCTAAAATTGTGGTGAATTTCTGATAAACTGTAAGTAGCAATTACACAGATACGTAAACTCCAATAAATTGGCATAATTTAATAAACTGTACATACTCACAGATATAACTGATCTCTTGAATCAACTATCCACACAGTAAGGCAACCAAGTAAAGTATTCCATCATGCTATACAAATCCAATGCAATTTTACCCATTTTCTGTGACCCCTACCAAATACGAAACAGGACTATTCATTCAACGGTTTAAGCAAATAAACAGATACGTATTTTCTATACCTGATGATAAGGTCGAGTAAACTTTACTTATCACGATTTACTAATCAAAATTGTACTTATCCACTAACTAAAAGAACATGCGTATTTTCTATTTACTACTATTGTCTACCTCGAGAATTATACAACGAATCAAACGGTCATGCCTTTTTTCACCCCCAGTAATAAAGTGAAGACAAAGCCTACAGTGACATAAAATGCAAATTTTACGCTACATCCTAATTGCACAGTGAGTGAGCTTAATGAATGAAATAAAAATTGACCTTCAAAGAACATGTTGACAAGGATTGCCCTTCACAACTTTATCCAAGTTTATTGAATACCAGTTTTTAAATCTACCCCACACAAACATGAGGGAAAAAATGAACAATTTTTGCCATTAAAGAATATCTTCTCACCAGTTAGTAAACTACAGTACTCCAAAAGAATTCTTATCGTTTAACCTAGCCGCTCAGGTAGTTTTTCAGCCTATTTATTACAATCTCACATTTTTCATCCGATGCTTTCCAAACCATTCGTTCTTGGCCAACAATAACGTTCCCGAAAATCCACAGTCTACCGTTTTCCGAAAACCGGCCACTCGTTTGTTGACACCAAAAAACTTACAACCGAATCCCTCACAAACAAACTACACATTTCCACTCCCTCCGACAGTTCAACAATCACTGCAATCATCCCTGATCATGAAGCCGCGATATGTATTACATGTATAAATTCACTATACCAGGAATGAGAATGCCAAAAAACTGGCTCACGAACTACGTGACACGGCATGTATAAAACGTTCCTTCAGTTAGTTAGCTGAACAAATGAAAAAAGGATCACTTGAAGAAAACGCAGCCCAAGCAAGCGATGAAGTCATAATATGGTAAATAGCAATACACACTAAACTTCAAATCCAAACACAGTTTTTTAAAACTCTCAGCAACGAGCACACTCCTTGAATCCACACTGAGCATAATGAAATGTGTACACTTTTGATGAATAATGAATACTAACGAGAATATCGGAGTAAAAAAAAAACTTTACGATCTAACTAAAACTGCCAATGGTTTCTGCAAGATATGAAACCAAAACAAACCCCAAAGACAAATGAACCAACTAGAAATAACTAATGAACAACAAGTATTTGGGAGTTTACCTTCTCAATCAAAAGTTTCCAAAAGATGGATAAGCCACCTACGTCTGAAAATAGTTTACTATAGTACCTTTTTGTGCAAGTTCCATTCCATACAAATTGTATGCAAACACTCTTGAACTCGTTGCCTATCATTTAGCTGCACTCTCACAGTGGTACGCTTCGTTCCATAGACTAAAACGTGTGCACAACAATCATGATCGCGTATCACAACAATAATGCTCATATGCACCCACTGCACAACAACAGACTACGGCTGTAGACTGTGTGAAATTCCCGATCTACTACATTGTCTGTTGTATCTCTCACATGCATTATATTATGCGAGCATACTTATCTTATGGGATGAAATCTTCCTTGTTGCTTATATAGTTAATTTGTTACTTCATTTCAGCAGAGATTCGTTTCACACACGCCATTTGCGTTTTGACAGCTTTGCTTTTAGTTGCTATTGGTTTCGTACAAATGCGAGAGCATGCGTCCTGTTATTCTTATGCTGTGCGCACACACACATGGACGTGTCTGCTTTTCATGCATTGCAAATGAGCCAGGAACAATGGAAAATGAATGATAACTTATTTGTGATCATGAAATAGACTATAGCTGTGTAAGCAAAAGCTGAAACATTGTGGGAAGAAGAATTCGACACGGGGAAGATACAGTAGTTCTTGCAATGGAAATTATTTTAACATTTTTTATGGAGCTAATTTGTTTGCTCTTGAAGGGTAAGAGTGCGTAAAGAAAAGGGTTTGGTTTGGTGCACATATTTGACGCATGGAGAAGTTTGTCACTGACAAGATATAAGGATAAGGAATGTAGCCACTCAGACTCGTCAGGTTTACTACATGGCATGAAGAATTGATTGGAAAATGTTGACAGGGTAAGAATATGGTGAGAAGAATTTTTGTTATTGTTGGCAAGTTATATGGTTTCTTGAATAATGAGCAAAAGGAGTTACATCTTAATAATATAAATGAAGACGGCAGTTAAAAACGGGAAAGTGTGTGTACGACCAAATTTTGCTACCAGACCGGAGCACTTAAAAAGAATTCAGGTCATATAACAGACTAGTAAAGAGGTATGTGTGCGTCAAAGTTATCTCTGTTCACTCAATGATGCGATTCATATTACTTCATGGTCTTTGGCATGTAAAGAATCAAGTGAATCAATACTCGTGTAAAAATATGGCGAGAGAAAATCTCAGCCATTTATTTTACGACCTGTCATAGAGCGTAGCTTCTTGACTATTTAATTTGCAACTAACAGCATTATAACTATAAGGTATTTATGACTTTTGATTTACAGGCAGCATACTAATCTAAACTTCCGAAAAAATATTAAAGGCAAATAATAGAGCACAAAATTTTTCTCATCAGTTGAGCCAACAGATGATAATACATATTTAATTGCTTCTCAAGTATGGTCACGCTCATTCAAATAATAGGCAGTTACTTACTTCTAGTTAGTAGCACAAATTACGGCGAGGAGAGCATATTATACCGCATTATTATTGAAAATAAGCATTTAAGAAAGGAGTAATATATACAATGGGCACGGCAAGCGTCTTTAATATGCTCACGATTCACCTTCTGTACATTATGCATGCTCTTTAATAGACTTGACCGTATTCTTATTCTTTGTAACCAACCAGCCATGTGTACTAGCTAACTAACTATCATAGAACATTGTTATCTCACATTCACGATTTTGGCTTCAATAGGAAACACTAAACTCCTTTTTAATATTGTTCAAACATTTATCCTTCTATTCTACACTTGTCGTGTAGCCATACAGTGAAGCAAAAGGCATACATGGTAAGACAACCTGTTGAGTTCTCTCGAACAATTTCTGTGCAGTCACAAGAAAGAGTTCATATTTCACAGTGTTCGCGTGGGAAGAAAATTGATTCTTTAACCTCACTTTATCTTCTCGCTCGGCTACCTTCATCACATCCACATCACATCAAATATGGCTTTTAGTCTCTTCCCAAATATACCGATCGCTTGCCTCAATAGTTAGTTTCTGCATCCTGTTTACTTGCGTTTAAAAGGAAGTTCGTCCCATATAATCATCATAGGCTATATCTATTGTGTTATGCTTTGGTTTCATTTCACAGCTATTTTACAATGCTAAAGCAATCCTTCAATGCGCATTAGACATTTGAGAGGATTTTATCAAATGTTGGGAAGTTGGACGATAGATAAACTGACACTGATACGCAATCGTAATTTTATACTTTTGTGTAGTCTGTTTTTCATTCGCATGAGACAGGGTTGAAAAAATCAAAATGTTCTTTATGCTCCTTATTTGTTAAGGGATGAATGCCGAAGCATCGATCAGTTAATATATCGGTGTAAATTGTTACACATATATAGTATATTCAGTATCTTATTTGAGTTCTCCTCAGATAGTAATAATCGACGAAAAAAATGATTTAGCATTACCAAATCACGTGCATTACTTGTGGATAAAGACGATAACAATTTGTTAATATTTTATTGGATAAAAAATTGCATATTAGCTAAGCTAATAATATAAGCCACAAATTTATCAGCAAAACATGCGATCATAGTCTTGCAACACATCATTTTAAACTGTATTAAATCCCCTTTATTTCTACGAATCTCCGTCAGCACAATCAAGAAAAACAACTCCCCCATTTTTTCACTCAAGTTTATGCAATGCGTTGCGTGCGTACAGCAAGCCCAGAAAATTATTTTAGCATTTAAGTTTAGACTAAATTTGCTCTCAAGGAAAAGTTTTTACCATGAGTACATTTTGATAATAAAAGCAACTCCTAAATATAGTTGTTATCTTTATTAATTGAAACTAATGTCATTCATAGAGGTTGACACAAAAGATATTTATTCTACACTCAATAGAATTTTATTTAAACTACTAAACTAACCGCCAGTTGTGCTACTCTACATTCTACAATACAATAATAGATTCAATAAATTCTCACCAACAAAAATTTAGCTGCAGGGTTGTTGAAATTTTAATGAGCTGCTAATTCCAGAATGCCACCATCAGTTAAATTCCCACAAACAACATCTTAAAATTAATATAGTAATTATTTTCACGGCAAAAGTTTGGGAAATCAGTAGGTTATAAATATTATATCACAGTTTAATTAAGCAAAAAAAATCAGTCCAGAATTAGCTAGAGTATATCATATGCTGGTGTTTTTTCCCTACATAACTTCTTGCATATCAGAATTTATTTGGAAGATTGGAAGATATCGAGCTATATTTGGGTATATAAAGGCATAACTGAATAAATACTGATATCACAGATTAAATTCTGATATCGCTGAATATATTCCATCATAAATTGACCCGAGTATATTGGGTTCTAGCTGAATATACTAGGGTTCTCCTTAACCTTAATAAACTCTGTCATATAGCCGTATGCACTGGTCATCGGTGTAACCGAAGTTCCAACTCTATAACCTCTAAACTTCAGAAAAACACAAGAAGTGACAAATGCACAGTCAGTCATTGCAAATCAGATGGTGTAACTTGGTTTCAAATTTTAATCACCCCAGGCATTGCGGGCTAGAAATGTAGCAAATAGAGTGTTCCGAAAAATAGATTATTTAAACAGTCTACTATACAATGAAGTTACAAATACAATAGTACTAATCATAAAGACTAATCTGTTTGACATGAATCCCTTTCATTATTAAAATCTGACTGCGTTATCTGACTCACTATATCCTAGTGCATAGCAGGATTTATTCTGGAGCGCACGTATGTATGTTACGCTATCACCCACTGTACTTACATTACATTGTTAGCAGAATAAAAACAGTTCACTCATGTTATTCGGCTACCCCCAATAAAAGGTCGATTTGTACGAGTTAAATCACTAAATCAGTGAATTGTTGTGGCAACAATAATTCTATGATCAGTGCCTCAATTAAAAAGAATAATTGAAGAAAGTTTGTTCACGTTTTGTTGTCAACGAAACAACTAACGCCAGATAACCAAGCGGTATAAATAGCAGCTAATTCTGGACTGATGATAATAGATGAATTATGAATCCAAGTCATTTTTAGTAGCTCTGTAATCCCATGCACTAAAAATAAATATTCTTCACGCGCTGAATCGCTCGTTGCTGAACAAAATAACAAACACAAGACACACGTCAGACATTTGCAATGTCCTAATTTCTGGGAAGTTCAATGTCACAACCGGAAGAGCAAATTATTCTTCGATATATTATTCTATTATTGTCACCCAACTACTACTAATGAGTAAATACGACCATAAAAAAATAGTAAACTTTAATCAAACTTCATTAACTAACTATACAGAGAACACAAAAGTTAGGAGCCGTTTAAATAGAAACGTCAAACTCTGTTCTGTTTGTGTTGACAAAAACAGTATTTAAATTTACACATATTTCCTGTCCTCCACGTTCTCTATGACTTTGAAAATATAACGGTTACTAGTTAAGCAATTGAGCAAAGGTTGGTGCCAACCTCGAACTTCGTATTTGGATTAACAGACGTTGTTTGCGCACGTGGTGCGACGTTTATGCAGTTTTTTAAACAATTAAATATTTGTGAGGTGTAAACTGTTTTTATAATTGATAGCTCGTATTTCAAATCGACGGGAGTGAAATAAAGGACGAGACCAAGATGTCTTCAGACTCAGATTCGGATAATGAGGTCAAGATTAAAGAAGAGGAGATGGAGGAAGAGGAAACAGAACCTTCAGTGGTTTTGAAAAAGCCGAGGAGAACTGCAGGCAAGACTAAAGATGAAAATCTGACAATGAACGATTATTACAACATGCTTGCCAAGATCAATAAATGTAATAACAAGCACAAACGGAAGGAGGATTTTTTGAAAGCCAAGAGATTAAAGCGTAAAGTAAGTGTGTGTTTTTTTATTGACTGGACAGAGTTATCCAGTAGGCTTATTTAGTTCCTTTTAATGGTAAAAAATTGCTTCCTATTCCGTAGATCAAAAAGAAAATAAGGCAGGACAAGAAAGAGGAAGCTGAATGTTTGGGCAAAGATGCTCCCCCGAAGCAGGTTCCGAAAACGTTGGAATCTTTGCGAGAACATGATGACACAATGATAAATGGTGATGATGCTGAAGGGAATGAAGTGCTTTGTGATGAGTTTAGTTCATATTTCGAGAAATCTTATGAACCTAAAATATTGATTACGTCTTCATCAAATCCTTCCTTGGTAAGCTACTAACTAACTAGATATCAATGGATAAGCTAACTGCATTATGCATTCTATTCGGAATTCCTGATTAAAATATTTTGTTTAATAGAAAACAGGCCTATTCATGAAGGAACTACACAGAACCATCCCAAACTCAGAAGTTTACCACAGACGTCAATCGTCCGTGAAGAAGATGATTTCAAAAGCTATAGAGAAAGAGTATACTGACGTAATCGTAGTAAACGAAAACAGCAAAGAGCCCAGTAAGTCTTTGTTACAGTTTCCAGTTGGTAATTTGGTAAAAAAAACTATCGAGCGTTGGAATGAAATAATAATTTTTTATGTCAGCAAATCTCCTTATTTCACGTTTGCCGGAGGGTCCCACGGTGAATTTTAAAATTAGCAATGTCAAATTGTCTCAGCATATTAAGGTAATTAGATGATATGGAGAACTAGTGAACACCCTCTGCAATAAAATGAAAAATGTACCAATTTTTGCCTAAAACGAATTGCAGAGAGATTGGAGAGAAATCACATCGCACAGGCCCGAAGTACTAATTACTAATTTTAAGACCCGGCTTGGTATGCTAGTTGCAAGAATGCTGGCCTCCATTTTTCACTATGATCCTCAATTTAAAGGACGTCGGGCTGTTACTTTTCATAATCAGCGAGATTATATCTTCTTTCGGCATCACAGGTACCTTGACAATTAGTTTAATTTCTAAAATCATCTTCGGCATATCGCTTGAATTCTAAATTACATAATGTTTACTAGTTTACTATTTTGTGACTTGTATTGACACATTTTTTTCAGGTATGAATTCAAGAAAAATGGAACTAAAGCCGCCCTTCGTGAACTCGGACCTCGCTTCACTCTAAAACCCAAATCTTTCCAGAAAGGTACTTTTGATTCTAAAACAGGAGAATACGAATGGATCGTGACTGATAAACGTCACGAAATGGAAACTAGTCGTAGGAAATTCTTCCTTTGATTCATTTTGTGTTTTTCGAGACTTTATGTATCTTTAATTGTGTCGCAAGACTTGATAAGGCGAATTCGTATAAACTGCTTCATAGACTGCTCGGAAATTATGTATGCACAGCTATTGTTTTCGTTGTGATTGAGATCAGCACATATTAAAGCATTTTTAACTGTCACAATACATCTTTTTTTATAAACTATTATTTGTTTTAAAATAAAATACTACTTGTTATGAATGAAGTCTTAATTGTTCATCTTCATCATTTTTATCTCTCGTGGATGTGGAGGAAAATTTTGTGCGGATTGACTTTTACTGACTTAAACCTTGTTTCTCATGCATAACACTTGAGCAAAATCGATATCTCTATATGGGTCATGTAATGTCACATTGATCGAAGTCCACTGAGCATTTACTATAAGTGTTGAATTTGTGTGCGATAATAGGGGTGAAACTGGAAAACCCATAATTCCGATTGGACTGTCAACTTATTTTAACAAAACCACAAACTCAAAAGAGCCTCCAGCAGGCTTATTTAATATCCAGGTGTCCAGTAACAACGAGTTAGTGCCATCGTTCATGGTTAAAATACAAAGCAAAAGTATATTTATCTGTTCATTATCATTAAATTTCATATATGTAACATTGAAGAAAATCAATTATGTATGGTCTTGGCATTTTCAGCTAGTACGTCAAATACACACAAATGCATATGACTCTCCCATGTTATCGCATGCTACCTGAAAATGCCAAGACTATAATGTGACTGGAGGTCGGGAATTGTTACTCCCTTATCATTTTCCAGCTGTCTGGTTTGTATAAAAACTTTTTCCAGGTGTTGTGAACGTACTCACTTTTCCCCCAGCAGTATATATAACAGAAACAGGCGTCATCATCCATTACTTGATTTGCACTTGCAACATTAGTTTACTCCAGCTCCGCAGAAAATTCCCTATAACAAAATACAAAATGGCAAGCAAAGCATACTCCATCGTCGCATTCATTAGTTTAACACTTCTTGTGTCTCAATCCATGTGCCAAGAAGGAGCTTTGTGTCACACCAATATTATCACTCCCCGTCACTTTTTCGAAGTTCCAAGCGTAAGCGTTTAAAACATATGGATTAGGGGAGTGGGGAATTGGATCATCTTACCCACCATCCAAACTAAATGTAATTATTTCAGTTTACTGGAACATGGTACCTCTTCGGGGATGCAGTTGGAATCGCTGACAACTTATTGCCACTGGAAACCAAATGTCACAGAATGACCTTCTCCGAAACTGAAGACCCCCTTGTATTGAGCGTTCAACAACGGTTAGAAAAATATGCAACTAATTAATGTCTAGTTAGTTTCTCCTATCTGAATAATTTCCGTTTGATCTTTAGATACATTGACATTGCCAGTGAAAAAGAAGTTATCATTGACGGAACCGCAAGCATTGAAAACACAATCCTACCCGCCGTCTGGAAATATCATATGCCCAGTGGCAATGAAACCTGTAATTAAACAGCAGTTATTCTTTATTCATCATATCTTCATTCAAGTTAGTATTCTTCGATTATACAGTTTTTGCACAATATTTTTCATACATGCAGTGAGCTTTGACTCCGTCGTCCTCCACGCTGAATGGGAAGACTGGGCAATCCAATATGTCTGCTCTCGATTCGACGACTACCGTAACGAACAAATCTACATGTTCACTAAAAATCCAACAATGGACTCCAGAGCTGCCGGTATGTTGCGTACTATGGCTGTCGGTTACGGATATCCAATGGACAACCAGAGAATTATTGATCAAATGAACTGCGATTGGTAGGTTTGGGGTTCTTCAGCTTAAGTCGAGCGAATAACACCGTTTATTGTAAATATGAGTCATCAAAACTAACTACAAATGAATAAAACCTTGAAACTCAATATTAGCAGCTAAAACTTAAAAATAATGGTTCTAAATACTTCTCAATAGTCAGTTAGATTCGTATCTAACAATATTCGTTTCGGCATGCAATTAAATTAAACAAACAGCAACAGATTTTACTAAACAGCATCGTTCTAATTCTAATATGGCGCTCCAAAATCAAATGCACACAGTTCGTGTTCCAAAACGGACTCCAATAGAAGCAAATAGATGGCACTTGTTTCCCAAGTTCGCTTTCCCACTCAAGCTGAGGCATGGTAAATGTTATACTTCTAGTTGGCGTTGGCAATGGCATTGGCAATTCTTAATGCAGAACGATAAAACACGACGATTTGAACGGGTTTTTATCTGTACAGTTGTTGCAAGCACACATCCATATTATCTGTCCAATAAACTGCATATGGCAGATCGGTCGGGAGCATTGTAAATGTAGTTGTAGCACAAGGGAATACTGATTTCAAGCACATGATTTGCCACATTTGCCAGTAATTAATTTGAAGGGAACATACGTGCGTGCACGAGTTAGTTATAGTGCCATACAAGAACGTAAGAATTCGCAGAGGTGTAAAGGTCCCATGTCTCATGCTATTTTAGTGGTCTCATTGAATTCTTCTGCAAGTACGTATCTTTACCCAAATAGCTACCCATGGGTCACAGTGCGAGAGGATTCGAGAGCGCCGTTTTTTGGAGGTGAACAAGACTGATGATGACAGTCGTTTGATTATGGGTAAAAGCCATGCAAACTTGGGGCCTAAATGAGTTGGTGTGGTTGGTGCCGGTGGTCGCTGAGAAGACACAACTTTAAATAACATGTTGGCGCCTCAGCTACCCACCTCTGCATACTTCAGTTACAGTTCACGTCGTCATTTATTCCCTTTATTCATGTCTCCATGTTGGTTCGAACTGTTACTTACTTTCCCCTCACATTCTTCTCACTGGCCTTTGTACTATGCATCTAGTGGCAAATAATAATAATAATAATAAATATAACAAAATAAAATAAATTCTGTTTTATTTTGTCCAGCTTTACATCTAGATTTCCAATTGGCTACTTTCGATTGTATTTTTTTAGATCTACAAAATTATTTAAAGAAAATTTCCCTTTTCAATATCGTGTGCTTTCATGCAGATCTTGACTTGTGATAGTAGGTAGGATGAATTTCAGTTTAAATTCTTCATATACTCTATTCTCAAAACTCAAACGGACGTAGAATACACACAAATGCATGTCCCATAGCATTGCATTCCCTCCGTTTCAATTCTGCTCGGACTATAAATGAGAATGGATTGAAATTTTTGCGATCGGCGCATCAATAATGCATGAAACTTGGATTTTTTGGATTCCAAATCGAGGGCTGAGTTGAGTAACAAATGGGTTAAGCCTTGTTGATTGACCCTGTGGCAAGCTGTCATAATATAAACTTGAGTGCTACATATTATATTTATATACTGGCGCTAGTCGGAAAGACTGTAAGATGATTAATGGGATTGAATTTGCGCTGTAAAGTTGAGCCTGAATTGAAATATTTTCGTTTTTTTGTGGTAGTAAGACATTTCTTTCGGGGTACTGTGAGACGTGGACATTTTGCAAACTAGAAAATAGTAGACATGTTTTCTTGGAAATGGGACTTAGTGTGGTTCACTTAGCTATTTTGGCCATGTAATATATTGGAAGGGGAAAGTTGTTCAACCTTTATCTAGGGGATTGCGTCTTAATTTTTGGATGCAAATTGGGTTGTTTTCAACTGAAAATATAGATTAATTTAAATATCGTTGGAAAGTGTATGCAGCATTCATTCATAGAATTTATAACAAATATCGCTTGTAATAAAATATCATTAAGCATCGAAAAAGGCTATTATGTCTGGAAAATTTAGGTTTTGTTTCAATCGTATTGAGTAACAAGTAAAAAATGCGACAAGAAATTATATTTAAAATGCTTTGTTACGTTTATAGAACCACGAGTTGTAAGTCTCCAACTGTCTAATTTTAATACAGTGCAATCTGAAACCAATATAATTCCTGAAAGTCGGTGAAAATATTTCATAGCATTGCGTAGTCGGTTTTTAATTAATATCGTATTACTCAACTATTCAAGTCTACAAGGCATTCTTTCCTCACATACAAGGCTAATAATACACATTACATACTTACTTACCAACTTACCCACTATATTTATTTTGCTTAATTTAAAGTTTACTCAAACTCACACTTATTAACGTGAGAAAATCAATCGCCTTGTTTATTGGATTTACTTTAACAGCACATCTTCTTTGTATGCAAAAATTATACTTGAAAAATTACACTTTCAACAAAATCAAACCATCAGCCGTTGTGTAACAATGATAATGCGAGAAAGCTGGTTTCCGAGATCAGGTCAAAATGCAAAGAAGCTCTATAGCAAATCCCATATCCCATTCCTCATCCTGTAAATAGTATATCTATTTCAATGCCTCATTCTATCTCAGACAACAAATTGTATAAATAAAAGCATTCAATTATTAACATTTAAAAAATGAAACCTTAAAAATCCAAATGATGTCGTCATACTGAAGCTATAGATATGTACTAGCGAATATGCCGGGCTTCGTCCGGGAATTCGCTCAGGTACGGTGCACGCAGGTTTGAGTTATGTCCGTGTAAATGTTTGGTCTCACTGAACATTTTTTCTTTAAAAACTACATGAATACGATGAGCATAAAAATAAATTCGGGAAACTCCTTTTAAAATAGCTTAGGAAAAATTATATAAAAATACAAACTTCTTGTAACTTAACTTTTGATCTGCAAAACTTTGCAGCGACAAACAATGAAAGGTGTTATGAACCACAGCAAGTGAACAGTAAAAAGTAAGAAATAATTTAAAATTGTAAAAAAATTTGAATTTTTTGTAAGCAAGCTT
>Ga0210040_10000562_pt1 | contig 61850 bp, 29 predicted proteins | sample CryGeyCG12114_NA_FD_185462 | JGI IMG/M metagenome (GOLD analysis project Ga0210040, IMG submission 185462) | Groundwater microbial communities from aquifer - Crystal Geyser CG19_WC_8/21/14_NA (SPAdes) (version 2) | ecosystem: Environmental > Aquatic > Deep subsurface > Groundwater | place: USA...
ATTGAAACATTTAATTACAAAATTAAACCATTTTGGTCACGGTTGGGGTTATTCTAAAACCTGTCTGAAAACTGCGCACACAACTTTTACCCCGTTCCAAACAGAGTTTACTAACACAAATTTCAACTTGCGTTTTCATGTACTTTTAGCTTTAACATGTGCAGCATAGGGCGCTCCCGTTGGTAATTACCTGACTTCGCCTTCGGCTTCGTAATAAAACACATTATCTGTTCGTTTTGGTTTTTACAACGACATCACCGTTCTTTTTACTCAGAAGATGTAGCACATGCATTTGGTTTTCTTTTCAGCATTTTCGTTCTCAAAACATGTATGTTATGTGGATAGTAGATGAATCAACGGCTCTAATTTACTTTCATGTTCTAAATAACATATCATGACGATCGTGTCAAAGTCAATAATTAAAGAGTTAACTACGTAGCATTCAAATATACATTTTTCCTATTTGAAAACCTCATTAGCAAGTGTGCAATGAGTCAGTGTGAGACTTGTTATTTATACAAAAGCAATTCTTAATTTGAATGAGCTCCTGGCTCTGAGTCAGAATATTATATGTGAGTTTGTTTACATTTTAATGCCGTAATAAAACTTTCCCTTGCCGTTTAATGTTTGCAAAATTAAGGATTTTAAATGAGGTAAGTTGTATAGCGACTATATCATAAGATGCAAACGAAAACCCTAATTTAAATTAAGGGCTGAAGCAGATCATTTGGTATATGCATGCATTAAAAATTACATTACAAGTCTTCACCAAAACGCTATAAAAGTCAGGTTCAATATTCTTTTGACATGATAATTAGCATGCCCATTTTTTTCACTGACTCACAAGTGTACAGTACAATGTTTGACACCACAGGATTTAATAGGGCCGATTTAGAAAAACAAAATGCGTTCTATTACTGCCGTTGAAACCACATATTAAGAACAAAGAGTGACACAACTCTCGGTTGCATAATTTATGAATTTTAACAGCTCACAGTCAGAAGCATTTATACAGGGCGAAAGTGAAGGATACATGGCTCATTGTATTCCAATCAAGCAGAATGGTTACTACTATACTTACTTTGTTGTGAATAATGTTGCTTACTTTTCCTCTGGCATAATGAAGTCTAAAACCATTTATTCATTAATTTAGTGAACACCGGATGCAATCCTCAAAACATTCATCATTACATACACACGAATGTAGAAAAAACAGTTGAACGAATCTTTGGCAACATAGGATTCCCAAACTTCCTTTTGTTGCTTCAAAAGTGCAAGAAACTTACGTTTGTTACTTTTTGTGCTCCTGATTGCATCATGCACCTATTCGGCGATTAAAAAAATCCGGTTGACAAGTCATACAAACTGATTCTTCTGTTATGCTACAGCAGGTGAAATTAAATTAAACAAAAGGCCAAGCACGAGCACTCACTCATTTAACATTTGTCAAACATTTGACTATGTTAATACCAAAGTGCGCTCACGATGCTCATAAGATTGTTTGCATTACATCTTTAACAATAAATTGCACACAAAACAGCTATGCCAGCAAATGGACTCGTTTTTTCATGCTCTGGATCCCTGCTAAACCAATGATGCATATTAGCCTAATTCTTTATACATTTGCATCTAATACTCTTCTTTACCACAGGTTACGAACTGTGTGATCAATAGGACTAGCAAGGATGGTGCGCTTCGTCCCATCAACAAAAAACCCGAAGATAAGGAGGAAAGTGAGAAAATTAGGGATAAGAGCTACTAAATCGTAATGTTTTCAATATGATTTTCAACAAAGTTGTCGAAAACCCAAAATCGAGGATCAACTTACAACATGTACATAATAATATGTTTATGTAATTACATGATCTATCTGCAAATACTCAATTTGATTTTATATTGTTACAATTTTAAAAGTTTATGTAATCTTCATATTGAGAGCAGATGGAGGTAGCGATTCGTTATTTATTAAATTACAAACAATTTATTGTAACAAGTGGGGTTTCTTCAGAAGTAGATTGATTGAATTGGTCAACATTAGCATGACTATAATATAATCTAGATACACAGATATTTTATTTAGTTACTGTCTGTAGAAACTTGAAACTAGATGATTTTCAGTCCAACTCCAAAGTTATTTGGCATTGGTTGTTTTTCTCTGGTTTTCGTGTAAGCAAACTTGTAGTGAACAAAGTTTTACTCTTTCCAGAAAATCACATTGAAAATTATGTCATTTATTTGTTCTTTCGAATTCCTACAACTTTATTGCCCTAGAATTAGAGTATTGCTCCTGTAAACTAAAAAAGTTTTTCTTATTCAACCAAAATGGCAAACTCATTATTCGGGAGGTCTGTTTTAATAAGAAATAGACAGTAGTACTGCATAGCTAGCATGACGTTGTTGAATCCATATCATCATCATTTCATTGCAACATTCACAGGAGGGCCTTATGACTTCTCATTACAGATGCTTTCATCAGGATGATACAACTCTTTGATTATGATGCGTGTGTATTTGGTTGCTCTAAATTAGTTGTTTGCTGCAATCCTACAATTCAGCCAGTCAGTAATGAAGGACCCAAATAGTGGACATAACTAGTAAAGACATTGATCTACTCTTTGGAATCATATGGATCGTTTCCTCTTCCTCATTCTCTGAAGCACGATGGCTTAACACCGTATGGGATCCACAGACGAAGAAAAAATCCATGAGCCTGTTATTATTAGTGATCAGGTGCATTTACATACTTGTATTCATTAATCTAGTCACTTTAAATCTGAAACAGAGCTAGCCATTTTCTTATCTTTGCACAGAAAACATTTTGCTTACTAAACTAACCAAAAGTGAAGTAAATTATATAATTATAAAGGCAGTCTTGTGATAAAAACGTCATTATTCATGAGAAACAAAACGAGAACGCCATAAGGAGGGAAACTATAGAAGCGTACCAGTCAATAATTCATACACTAAAGGTAAATTAAATAAGACCAATATGTTTGTGTGCCACGTGCGTCAAGTGCACCAAAGAGCGTGAGGGGAAATTATGCTTGCTTTATAAATAGTTCCGTTCCACTGATGAATTACAAATATGTGAATTGGAATGGCGCTAAAAGTGTGGAATTGTTTCTACGGTCTGAGTTAGCAGTGAGGTTCAGGCAAGCAATTTCCGTTCTGTAAGTGGTCACACAAGGAATCAGGTGCGGGGCACAGTTCTCTAATAATGTCCATGGTTTGTTAGTTAGTTAGTTAGTTTTAGTTAGTTACTGGCTTTTTGGTGGGTACCAGTCATGTTCTTATGGCATGGCAGTTCAGTTTACCTAGTAGCATGTGTATTAATGAGAGCACAAAGGGAATGGAATGCATTGTGAATAGGAGTTGTCCACACACACACACCAAAGAGTTATGTCATGTTCGATTCGTTAGTCATGTGCGTGCATTTCATTCTTTTCCTGTAAAAAAGACACTAATAATGGCTTTAGGAGACCAACCTGGGTAGTTGTGAAAACCTTGTTATCTATAGACGTGTCCAATAAAGGGACTTTTTCTGCAACCAGCATGACTCGATGGAATGTAAGACATGAGAGTTGGCAACCGTAATTATTTATTTTGCTACTAGGTTTTGCTAGATGCCAGAGTTTGTGTCACAATCCTAAACTTTCCCAAATCTATTGTTCCTGTGAGCATATGTGAACTTGTGTAATTCATATTCTATGATTATTATTGTTGGATGGAGGAAAAAGTGACGGAAAGTAATTTTTACATGTGCCTCTCAGGATAACTATCTAACTAACTAAGGGAAAGAGAAATGGGTAACTACAACTATAGGTTTTTTTGACATAAATTAGGGATAATTATCAATGCATTTTGCGCTGCTGACCCATTTCTTCTTGTTTGTAGTTACGAGCAGCCAACTAAAAACTATGAATACAAATGTGTGAATCTAGTATACCAAACTACTCTACTTTATGTTGCAGTCACACGCATCATTTCCCTCATCAATGATTGATATTAAAATGAGTCATGGTCACTTTGTACAAATTTTGGCATCAACTGGTTCACATGTATTAAATCTGAGGATAAAGTGTAGCTCTATTGCTTGTTCATGTAATTATATAAGGATGAATAATTAAATGATGGACATTGATTTTTGGTAAGAACCACGCAAATACTCTACTGCTAACTGACAAGAGGTAAATCGGAAAGGTAAATTTTTCTTATGTCAGTGGTTTCATAATTTTGTTGCAAAAAACTTATGCATGCCTTGACTGGAGCTATGACAGAAAAAAAATATTTTAAGAACACCTAAACTTAATTTAGGCAGGCACAAAAAAAGTTTTGAATAAATCTTCTTGAAATAGTGAATGCAAAAATGTAAACAACTTGAGTGCTAAAATATATTGAAGTGGAATTTGTGTAGATCGCTACCTCTTCATCTACTACGTCATGATGGGGATTGAAAATGACTATGGAACAAGTTTCATCACCAAAACTTGTAAGATGCAAACAACAACCACTTAATTATGATTTTCATCAACTAACCAACTATCTAGACAACAGGTCAAAGTACATCTCAAAACACATAAACAAGGCTATACTGGAACTTGAGTAAGGTTAGGCTCATTTGGAACAATTACTTGCTGATTAATTTGTTGGAAGGTTAGGATAGAGGACATGATTTCTTAGAGGAAATGGATTCGCAAATGTACATAAATATTGGGAAAGGTTCTTGATTGCCAGAATTTGACAAAGGTCATTCTTGTGGGAGGTAAAACTGCATCAATCATAAGTCTGAGGATGTCAACAACCCAAGGCTGCGGCTGGACTGACAGACTTATTTTGCACAGCACAAGGTTACATTATCCTGTGCACAAAAACACATGAATCTATAATGAGTTGAATGGACCAAGCGACAAACAAACAGGTGAGTGAGTGAGTGAGAGACACGAAAAATGATTTTCGTGTCGATCTTTTTTGTTTCCAAAACCAGAGCAAATCACTTTTCTTACATCAAAATGGGACAATTGAAAAGGGATTATTCAATGTTGAAGTCACCATGTGTAAATCAAAGACACCATGAGGCTTTCTTGTCTGCATGAGTGACTCGGAAAGCACGGAAAGTAGTTGACTACTTGATTTGAGCACGTCTTTGAAACTATCTGAAAAGAATATGAATGAAACGAACTAAAGTCTTTTGCTAACTATAGGAATTGACCAATAAATTCACAGATGACGATCATGTTACGCATTGCTGCTCATAAAATATTCTGCTGTATGCCACCACCAATGGTGTTTATCTCAGTAAGCCCAACTTACCAACAAGTTAGTCGCACATAAGAAATAGTAGTAGTAATGAAATAAAATTCACGCAACAAGTGTAACTCAATTTGAGAAGGATGACAGTTTTACTGTGATAATGGCCCATCTTACTCACTCACACTGTATAAATATGTATATAGTTTATAGACCTTATTCCGTTTGCATACATCAACAGTGGGCTGTCAAATAGGGATTGCGGTTATACAGTATCGTAGTCGCACACTATACCCATGCAAAAAAAAGTATGAGAGAAGCTTAGGGAGGGATTGAGAAAAATATGAAGAAATTAAAAGGTGCAAAAGAGAGCGAATCATAAAAAAAATGTCGCAAGTATTTTTTTTTTCAAGTTGCATATATTTTTAGTTCAAGCTTCAGCAAGCGTCTTTTAAAGAATCACTGTCTTTTGCTTTGTTCCGGTTTGATTTTGAACAATTATTAGGGCAACACCTTCCACGGTTTGTACAAGCATTATGGTGATGATGATAGTATTAACATGTTGTTGAAGTAACCAACTTGTTGCTCAAAACATAAGTCTGTCAAGTTGTAGCATTCATTCACCACTGGTAATGCAAATTGTTGCGTTAAAGCGAGCACCAATGGCTTTATGACACACAGGAAAGTTAAAGATGGATTCGAGATGCATTAGGTTGTAATTTATAGGATGAGGAAAATATATATGGTCGATTGCAAACACAGTTTTGTGAGTGATTTGTATAACATGCATTTGGGGGATTCCTTCACTATATGTATAGTTTACTTTGATGTGGCTTCTTTTTTTGTCAATTATATTTAATTGAGATAGAATCTATGTAGACGGAGACTAATTAAAACTTATTAATTAAGTGCTTAACAATGTAAGCATAAATACTCGTTTTTCTCACAATAGCATTACTCTATATCATATCTCACTGCTTACAATCAAAATATTACCATTCACAACATTATTTAGTTTTTATTATCTAGTTTTGGTCAGGTTGACCAAACCAAATGGGGTGCAAAAAAGAGCAAGGTTACAACTACTCTGAAAATCAGATCATTATATCTTTTTGATTTGGTGTCATAAACTGGTGAGTACGAGTGAGTTGTGCGTGATTTATCATGAGACACCAATTTCTATAATCCCATGTGATGGAGCAAAGGGAACACTGGGTGCCGACTGTGAGCACAATATGACTATTCGATCTGCTCGAGTACGTAATAACAGTCAATTACATTGTTATCACATCATAAACTAACTTATGCCTATTAGCACGTCTTGTATTCATCTCACGTGAGGTAATTGCCACACACACGAATCAATTTGAAAGAAATCCATTACTAACTAGCTAGCTAACTAACTACCCAATTTTTTAGCTTCTCATCAAAATGTCAGCAGATCAACAACCAAAAACAATAACAAAAAAATAGACTGGTTTAATAGCAATTCTACTTTGACCTCCTACAAATTAATTCCATCCAATTGTTTCAAGGCTTATATTCGCTCACATTTCTTTCGCACTTTCGATAGTTTGCATGCCAACAACAAACTAATGCTGTCGCAGTCCAAACCAAATGTGTCATTACACACGAAAAATATAGGAAGCATCCTCTCTACCTCTCACTCTCATTTAGCATTCCTATACATTAAAAATGCCAACCAGTCGATAGCAACAAATGTACCTTAAATAGCTTACAAATATACCATGGCTCCAAGAAGTAATCTGACTTGTGCATATTGTATAATGATTTTTTCTCACCCAATTCTTTAATCGGTAGCCCAACATTCAATGAATACATGGCAAAACAAATCAACTATATAATATACATAAGCGATAATACATTGCATTCATGGATTATGACAACAAGCAATGTGCGAATTCAATTGCTAATTAAAATGTCCATAGACAATTTCAATTGAATCTCATTAAATAGCATCTTACCTGCAATTTAAAAACTGACTGACTGAGTGAGACTTAGAATTTTTGAATTCTGTAAGTTCCTTAGTTTAGGACAGTCCAGGAGCTTCGAATCGGAGTCTTGAATTGCTCTTTGCATATCTCATTTGAAACAGAAGATTGTGTGACTTACCTGCCATTCACCATAAGACGTATTTGCAACTCATTTCTCGCAGGTAGTTTGGTACCATTCGTAATAATGTACACAGGAGACAATGGAGTACACTGTTACTGCTTGTTTGTTAGTTATAAACAAGATGGAGTTCACAGTGCATTCTAATGCTAACTAACTAACTTACTAACTACTAGCAAACGAAATCGTAGCTAACTAGATATAGGAATGAACATCATACACCGTCGATTGTCTTCACATGCATTTGTACATATAGTGTACATACAGACAGGGACTATTCTTGCCAATGTCTAACACTGTTGGGAATAGTTACAATATATGGCAACAAAGAGCATGAGAGGAGCCCATGAACGAAATAAGACGTGTAGCCTCATTTCTAACCAACTAACTTGGTGAGAAATGAAATGGTACCCCTTAAATAACTCAAAAAATCAAGTTTTATCCCAACAAATGTGAATGATCAAACAGTAGCAGAAAATCTGAAAGCAAGAGATCATCTCTCGTTCCTCTCAATAATTTTCATTTCATATTGCCAATTTTCAACTTCTCTGTGAGTTTACCTTACATCGTTGATTTGTGTGTTTGCAAAAGTTGACGGAGAAGAAGTCGGTGAGTCGTTTTCTAATTGGATTAGATTCCCATATGGATTACAAACAGTGTGTTATTACGAAAACTTCGTTTTTTGAATGGACTTAATCGTTAGTTAGTTAGTTAGTAAGTTGATTGACTGGACTGGATCGACAAGTTTTTTTATCAACCGTGAATGAGATTGCAAAGTCAAGATTACTATTGGCATCCCATTTGTACTTTTGTTTGCCTGAAAATCGTAGTGACTAAAAGTGCAAAAATTGTGTTTTTGTACAACAGTGGATCATGCTGATTTGTTTGAAATCCGTTGGTTGTGATATGAGCGTCGTTCGATTTTTTATGCACGCTCTCCAGATTCCATTTTGCGAGTGAAATAATAATTCGCAGTACTTTTTTCCCCGTATGTTGTAAGTTTCATGTTGGTTTTGGTTGTTACGGAATTGACAAATTGTTTTCAAACTTTCAGTGTATATTTAGATACAAGTAGTTTGTTAGTTAGTTCGATAGTTGTGCTTCTTGGAATACAAGAGACTAAATTTCATCATTGTTTCAACGCCGCAGTTAACAAAGGTTTGTGCGTTCGATTCGCTAAGAACCAAAATTGCGTTACTTAACCGTTCAATGTGACCAAGATGGGAAACGCGTCTTTTGTAGTTGACTACATAGTCTTTACATAATATTGGCCTTCAAGGTATCAACTCAAGATTCTACAAGTAACTGACAATCGATTACAAAATTAGATTGATTTACTCCTTTGTCCCATATGATTTGTCAAGCAAATATTGAAATTTTAGGCCTGTAGATCCTATGACGAATCTTTGACAACATTTGCATGATATGCAGTACGGATTGAACGTAAACTCAAATAATTTGTTGTTAATATTTTTGTGTTGTCTGCCCGAGTGAATCGTTGTGGGTGCATTTATCCCGTTGTTTGATGCGCTGCACAATGGCCACAGTAGACTGGTTGCGTTGAAAGAAGATTTAAAAAAGAGGATACACCACCATGGTGTGCACTTACTTACGAAAAGTAACTAACTAGCTAACTTGTATGTGTGAAATGAATGGGTCAGTGGAGCTTTGGTCATGGAGTGTTGAGTCTTCTTCAATGTGTTTGTGTGCAATCAGTGCAAGATACAGGAAGATAGATTGCTAAATACAGACACGACTCTCTCTCTTTCTCATGTACAGCACGCTAGTAAAGTTAGATCTAGATGGGCAAAAAAAATATTTTATGCATACCATATACTGTAGTTAAGTTAGTTAGTTAGTTACCTCTGGTTTGCCGTCAATGCTCGAATTCTCGTTCTGTTGATTCTCAAGCGTCAGTGAGTTTACAAATTTTGAGACTCACTGAGCCCTGGAAATTAGAAGGAATCAAGTATTCCAGAGAGATAGAAAGAAAGACATAAATTCCAGGCTGCTTCTATTAGTGAAAGGAAATGAGAAGCGCCGGAAGCTGTGGGCTTCTGTTTGTGTAGCATGGGTGAATCTCTGTAAAGGTTAGTTAGTTAGTTAGTTAGATGGTTGGTTAGTAAGCTCTCAAGTTTTCACCATCCACTATGTAGGCATGAATATCTAATCCACAAGTGTGTGTGTATACACTCCTTTTGGAACAGGAGAAATATTTTCATGTTTTGAATTAAAGGATAAAATCAATACACGGAAAGCATAGCTCTCTCAGGTAGTGATTTACTGTAGTTCCCTTACTCTCTCGTTCCTAAATAAATGTGTGACAGGCGTGTGTGTGTGTGTCTGGTTGTGTGCCTGTGAACAAGTTGCCACAACTTTATGCTAGCTACAGAGAGGACTTAATGCAGTTTGTTGTCCAAATTCTCAAATTTCTGCTCCTGTCTTTGCCTATAACGATGATACAGTTAGAAACGAGGGATTTGATGAGCAAGGTTCTGCGGGTGGATTCACTTTTTTCATGTTTAAATTACTACTACGTGATAGAGTGATTTCTAGGGAATTATAATCACTTGATTTGCTTAGTTAGTTACTTTCTTTCCCGTAGACTTAAACCATCAGTGGGGATTTTTTTTCTTTTCTTTTTTTCTTGTATAACTCATAATTAGTAATATTGTTGTTCACTTTTCAAACATCACAGTTGTTTTTCCCTTTCAGTTTTGTCAACTTGCTATAGTTAGTAGTAATATATGGTTAACAATCTGATGTTCCTCATTTATGAAAGTTGTCTCATACGCTCTTAAATTGTTGACACGTAGTTCGCCCGTGGTATGCGTGGCAATATAAAAAAAAGCGTTTTATTTCCATTGGAGTCGTCAGAATACATCTTCACGTACTAGTTTTGCGGACTTTATGAGTACCGCTAATGATGATAATGTTAATAATATAATGAGGGTGGTTCTGGTTAGAGCATGACAGAATGCACAAAATATACTCACACACGTCTTGATACTAACTAACTAAACTTTAGGCTAGTAACTAACATTGTGCTCATCTGACCATGCAATTTTTAGCGGCTCTGCTCGTTTACCGCAATGAAATAAACACTTGTACACCTATCTAGACTATCTTATTGCTACAACCATGGGAGTTATTCAAGAAAACCATATCGTTTAGCTATAGTTAGTCCATTTATGCACAAGATGTGTACAAGTTGTCACTTTTACTTTCAGTGGGCTCCATATAAACTGCAGCATTACAAACGGGGGAGTGCTCTATTGTAATGTGTATTTGTATATTTTAAATGAAGTGCATGGTTTTCATTTCATACCGTCTAGTCAGTCAGTCGTCATACTGCATGCATTATATAATTTGTATCCTTTTCTTTGTCATTTGTTTGTTAGTTTCCCTCAGATATCGTGTATACGGTGTATATGCATTGCAGTCAAACTAATATTTAAGTGACACTTGACTCACAGTACAATTGGGTTCATGTACGTTGTTTTGTAGGAAAATGAATTGTTTTGCTGGTGATATGAAAACCTCATGCCTTGTATGTGACTTACGAACCATGTTTTCCATAGTAACTATGCAACAATTAAAGAGCTAATAGTTTTGACTGTATAGAGAGGTTCTGGTCTGTTCTTTTTTCTACGTGAGTTAATTCATATGTCATTATACGTGTGTAATTGTTTTATTGGATTGTTCCTCCCTTGGATTTCTCTATAGGAAAGTTGACGAAATGGATGATTTTTTGACAAGTCTTAGTTTGTTAGTTAGGAACATATTTTTGCAGTGATGTGAGATAATTTTAGTTTAGAGAGTCAAAGGATTAGCTGGCTAGTTTAGCTAGTTTGGTAGTTAGATTGTAACTAATGAGCTCATTTATAATCTAATTGAGTTAATTTCATGAATAACAATTTCATGCATGACCTAACTTAGCAATATTGTCCAATATGATGCAACTTGACTGTGGTTGCGTGCGGTGCAAGAATAAGAAGTAGTGTTTTTTTGCAGTTTATTCACACTTTTCTGATGCAGTAGTAGTGCAGGTCATGAAACAACAGGATTATTATGCACGCAACGGATTCCCAAGAAACTTTCTCAAATCTGACCTCCAGGAGGCTACTTAAAAATAAACATTTTTTGTAAACTATAGCTATTAGTTTTAATTACTGGGCTCATTCTATTCGTGTCATTTAAATTATGAAAATCGGGCTTCTGCATCATTGACATAGATTCAAAGGTGAATGAGTGAATCACTTGACCTGTTCCTGTTGTTGACAGCTTAAAATTCGCACGAAATCCGTCAGTACAGAGTACAGAGTCCAGAAAAGTCCAAGAATATTTAAGTTTAGCATAAATTATTGCTTTAACAAGTATTTCTTAACTCGTATAATATCATCTCATCAGATCTAGATACACATGCTTACAAATCAATATATAATGAATGTAAAAATTGGCTGTTCAGTTCTTATAGTTAACGCATTATGCGTCCGTTTAATTCAATTTAACTATTTAACTAACTATTATATTTAACTGTAATTATTGAGTGGGCTGATAGCAAATCAATAAATTCATTCTATTCAACCAGTATTTCTTGCCAGCAAAGTCGAGCCAAATCTATAGCTAGACAGGGTGCAGTTTAGTTTTTCCTTTTCTTTTGCTTCAGATTTGATGAAGAAATTGATGAATATGGAAAAAATTGATCCCGTAAAGTTGACTAATCGTGGAACAGATTTATTGTTAGTGGTCTGGTTTTTCAATCATAGAAATCGTATTGAAAAGACTGTAAGCCTGTGGATGAGTTGCATAATCAAAAGGTTGTGAATTGTAGTTGCATTCATTCCAATAGTAGATTCAACTTCATTTTGTGTTTATTTTTTGTCAGCAGTCTTTGTCTGCCAACTGAATGATCAAATCCTGTGGTGAAGGTGAATAGAAAAAAGGAAAGCTTTTAAAAAAATGTATACCAAGCTCATAAAATCCTGGTCTCCTGGTTTTCTCATTGTGCTAAGCAAATAGATTTGAGAATGCAAAGCAATCCACCATTTAACTCGTTCTTTGCTCTACTGTTACATGTGCATTATATAAAAATCGCATTTATTGTGTCGAAATCGTACACTTCATTTGCCATACATAGAGAGAGGCCGACTCGCATTCTTATATGTTTTTACCATTTTTTTTCTGTCCAATCTGTAATTACATGCCGAAGTAGTCCATAAACGCACTTGCATTTCTACGTTGTGTTTATGTATATTCAATTTAACGACACTTTTATGCAAACCTGATACTTTAGACGCAATTATTAAATCCCCATTAGTTTTTTTAATGCCCTACCAATGAAAGCAGTGTCACTCAATTCTGAACGATTGGCTTGTTTCTCGATGTGACAAGAAACAGTGGCATAATTTTGCTATAACTGCCTTAAGATACGAACCATTATATTGAATGCCACTTACTCAAAAAAAGTAATTTACCAGACAAAGAAAAACTAAATATACCAAGTGAACTTTACGATTTCTTTTATCAGCATTGTTTACATTCCTTGTATCTAGTTACATGATTAATGCGTCCATGATGGTTCCTCTTGTCTTCTCAACTTGCAAACTCCTTTTCTTCCGTCTGGTCTGTATTTGATGGACAGACAGGCACACACTCACAGTTCGTGCAATTTTTTCGATGTGCCTGGGTGGGGTGTGTATGTATTATGTATGCATAAGGAATGAGTTGAATCGTAGCAAAAATAAATGTTTTAGATTGGGAAAAGGAAACTATCCACTGAATGACAAATGTCACCAAATGAAAAACAACTTGTTAACTTATTGTCAACTATATTTGCGCTGTAATTCTTTCAAGTAAGGTAAATAATGGAAACGCGTGCATTTTAAATGCACCCACTTTTCCCAATAAAGCCTTGCTACTTGTTAGCTCTTTTGTTTTCCTTATGTAATCAAATGCACGCACGGAATTTCATTCTATACGTTTCATTCATTGGAATAAAATTCCTGTACAAATATTCCCAACATGTAGCTAGTTAGCTGACTACCTGTGTTGCATAACTTTTTATACGCTGATTCGATTTGTATTTGCATTGAGATTACATCTGAACCACAAAAAGGGCTACAAAATTATAAAGATCCTTTAATTTGTTGCCTGAGTGTCCGTGAAATGATTCGTTAAATAATCAAATTTAAATGCTAGTAGACCGCATGATAAAAATGAGGAAATAGCAGCCACTCACTTGCGCCTTCAAACAAAGCACTCACAGAGGTGTGTAAAAATTGTGCTGTTCGTGTCCTTTACAAGTATTTACTAACTGACTAACTATCTACGTAAAAAGAGGGAAACTCACTGGTTAATGGACAAAGACACACAGATCAGAAATGCGATTGCTCCTTCGCTTCACTGACTGACAGTACAGCGCGGCCATGCGCAAGCATTACAAAGCTAATCATGACAATAGATGTTTTGACGCATATAGTCGTAATGAGGTGCCAAGATTTGGGGGATTCGTTAATTGTACGAGCGAAAGAATGAGCTTTGCAGTCTCACTAGCTACAGCTATGCTAAAAGTGTACACATTTAGCCAAGGGTGGAAAACGAGGATTTTTGATTGAGCTCACAAAGCAGCAGTACATGTCCCTTACCCATGTGTATTCAACCACTTTACCATGCAGAATGTGAAAGACATTGAGTCATTTGTGGAAGAATGTCGTAGCCAATGAATTATCTCATCTCTCTATAACTAACTATGGATAGAGAAAAAGTTTGCATGCACTAACTAATGTATCTTTTGTTGAGTTACAGTTGGTGGAGGCGGATAGTGGAAAACATATAGGACTCTAAGAGCGAGTGCGTTTAACCTTTCACACAGACAAAGGGAAAACAAATGGACAACTGAAGTAACACATGGACTCTTTCAAAAAAGTGTTCCTTACGATCCTCTTAATCATACATACCTTGCTCATTAGCCAGTGCATCGTGAGTTCTACAAGACGTGATGACAATACTGTAGAGTAAACAGTAAAAAAGTGATTATTCCACCGTATTAACTACGTAACTATTTGTACCAAAGATAGGACCTGGAGTCAATCATTGTAGTACGGTGTAGCAAGGAGTTTTTAAATCTTTCGGGTCGACCACACGGCACACCGGGAGAGAGGAAAAATACATGGATATCCGCTGATAATGGGCAGAAAAACATGGTGCTTCAGATAGTGCTCCCTGAACCCAACAGCAATTTGAATCCTCATCGCGCTTGTGTTGGTAGTAGTGGAAGTGGTGGCGACGCAAAATGTGTTAATAATAATAATAACAATAATAATCATAATAATAGTAATCACAGCAGTAATCATAATAATGGGAGCAATCATCATCACCATGACAAACCCGAGCCCTGGTTGAGACGAGTGGCTTCCACAAACTCACTCACCGAGAGTCGCATTGGAGATGACTCCCTGTTCAGCTATGAGTACGGTGAGTGCATTCATTTGGCGCTCAACTGAAAGCTGAGTGCCCTGGTTGGTAAATAATCATCTGTCCCTTTGGCAATGCAGCAGCGTAACCAAGACTATAGATAGATAGATAGATAGACGCATGTATGGAAAATGATATAGGTAATAAGTAAGTTGGTGAGATTCATCCACCACAGAGATGTACAAGAGGTAGTGAATTAAATTTTACTTTGAAAATTTACAAGTATTGTTAGAATGGGGCCGCTATAGGAAATATTATTATCTATTTGATGACTCGGGAACAAACCAAGTGGGTAGATTGTAGAGCACAATTTAGTTAGTCAGTCAGAAAAAACGTGCAGATTAATGGCTCCCGTAGTTCTAGATGGAGCGAGATAATGTGTAATAATGAGCAGTCAGTGAGTAAATGCAATGTAATATGAAATGGATGTTTTGGAGGAAAGAAAAGAATGCAAATATCAGTGTGATGGTACTACTAACTAACTAACTATAAAAGTATATGTTTTATAGCCTTAGCAAGTCTAACGAAAAGAATAAAATTCCTGGTGCTTGGTCAAATCAAAGACATAATTTATGGGAATGAGTTTGCCATATGATTTAAAAAGTGATTCGTGCCATTTTAGGTGGACCACATCACGGGACAACCGCAGACTTGTTGGCCCATATTCGGAATGGTTTACTGCGGGACTCAGACCGTAAGCACCCGTCTTTTCATGACTCGTACTCGCCGCTTACACGTACGGGCACGGATGGCTCACCATCCACCAAAGAGGATAAAAATTCAATGTTCAAGTAAGTAAAAGAGACAAAGGAAACAAAACAACACAATAATTTGCTTACCCAGATGGATTCTATGATGGGTATTTCTAAATAAATCCGCTTTCCAAAGCCCTACAAAAGCGTATGATTTGTCTTGTCCTTTGCAACAAGTTGTCTTTGTATTGTCCATGATAAAAAAAGAAAATCTTGTGCCTTAGATTCCACATGTATTCATGTATGTTATGCGCACATTTTTTCCTGCCCGATCTGATCAATATTTCAAAAACTTGTTTGCCTCTCTATGTTTCGCATTTGTTGAAGCGTAGCGCATAATGTACGAGTTTAGTATGTTGCTTAATGGAGTGCATTAAATAATCATACGGACTTAATGCTCCACTCGGTACACAATAGTTCTTAAGATATATACCGAGTTACAACTTCAGATTACAGCACCCTCAAACTTTCTGCTTTTGCTCACTGATACTGGTTTAACTTACTTTAAGTATGGTAGACATTTTGAATGCGCGTAAAATTTACTTTAGTCCATGTCATATTATGTCATGTCAACGATTTTTTTTCATGAGCGCCAGTTAGAGGATATTGGTACATATTCGTAGAAGAAAAAAAAACCCTACTGTTTTCAATGTGAGAGCTGCAGTGGTGAAATTAAGCCACACGGCTCACTCGCTACTGCTGCTGGCTGCAGACAGCCAGGAAGATTGAACAAAGGCAGTTAGATGTAGCAGTGGCAGCAACATTGCAAACAATATGACATCCTTCGTATATGTATCTGGCAGTCAAAGGTACGCAGTCCTCAGGTTTAGTTATGATGTCAGCTCAAAGTAAAAAAAAGATTGCTTCGTGTGTCTTTTCAAGTGGGATAAAGCATTACGTAAGTTCGGCATTGAAAACGAAAATGGCTGTATGGTTGTCAATCACTGAATCGACATATTTACACGGACCCACTCCCTCACTCATAGCTAGAGTTGTGTGTATGAATAAGTGTGCTTTTGTCAGTTTTTTAGTACAACATCAAATGCTATTTTTAACTATAAATGATGCGTTTCATCTTGTTAGGTTGTGAGTTTGTTGTAGTTGGGGAAAAATTCCATTTTCAGACATTTCTTAATTTGTGTTACTAAATATTTTTCCCACATTAACATAGGGCATTATGGAAAACATTGAATAATCATACCAATTTTACTCATAAATGCACGTGAAATTTTTTGAGCTGACGTCAATGCGGCTTTCTGTGGATTAGTTTTATTACACGAAGTTGAATATTTTCAAAGTCTCATGAATTAAAGTATATGAAACTATATACAACATTTTGAACAGCAGAGAAAATATTTTTTAAATGATTTGAACGAAAAACAATACAGATGACTTTATTGTTTGTTCATATGCAAATTATAAAATTATCGCATTTCTAACCGCAGCATAAAAGTGTAGTAGTCCAATTAATAGTAACATTCAATTTATAAGCAGTTTCCTGGGAATAAGTGCACAATGTGTCCGTTTTCATTTCATGGATCTAAAAATGTAGTTAGTTAGTAGTACTGTTTGAACATATTATTTACCAACATTTTATCTTGATTAATCATATTTAGCATCGTATGTATACTAAAGCAAACAAACAAAATTATGCTTGTTTTATTGTTTTTAAAAGATAAAAGTTTGATACTCGTGTAGTATACTCTCTTGGAAAAGACACAAATAACAATTTTGAAGACAACATTAGAATAAGAATTAATTGTAGTCTCCCTAGCATCCAATGTGTGCGGAGTTTACTGCTTACAGCTTTGAGTGCTTCTTCATGTTACTTTTTAAAGACTGCATGCTACAGGTATGAATGTACTTATGTGGTGCGTCGTGCCCACTTGCTTGTATGAAGTTGCAAAGAGAAAATACAAATTAGGAAGGGGCATCACCCTGAAAAAGTTACAGTCAAGCTTGGCGACGGAAAGATTCATAATCTACGTAATAACTATTGACTCTCCCTCAGAAATGATAAAATTTTTGAATTTTTTTATTTGAAAATAGTTTTTTTTGGAACATTCATCATTTTTCTAACACTCTAATACCATACATGCATTGAACTGTTAAAAATAACTAAAATGAAAATGCCAATTTGAAATTAATCAAGTTAATCATCCATCGTCCAGCCATCAATATTCTTCCATTCTAAATTAGGAAAAACCATTATCCTAAACTGACTAAGTCTGAGGACAGAAAAAAACAAAGTGCTCTATCTTTAGAATGAAAGGGAGTTTGCTTATTTTTTTTTTGCACATTCACTGCTCACCAAAAGTACGTATGTACAGACAACACGAACTTTTATCAGGTTCCTATAGTCTCCCATACTAATACAACACACATTAGAAACTTGAGCATTCAAAAACCTCTTGCAGCCAAGTATTTTTATTATAAATGTGCACAGACATTTGCTTCTATAGCTACCGTCTATTTCTCCCTTTGTTGCTCTAGTTTTCTCTTTTTTTTGCATTACAAGAGGGGTTTAATAATACATACATACTTACTTCAAAAAAATATGATTACCGTAAGCTTGAGACTAGCCTACAAACAAGTCAAAGGTGTCTTCATATATGTCTGATGATAGGTACAGAAAATTCTCGATCTTTCAACCACGATGGGTTTCAACAATGGGAGTTACAGTGAGACCTACAGTCGTAAACTGCATGAATGCACCAGTGCTTTATTTGCCACATGGCTGACACACGAATGTCTATGCTACACATTAGTTTCATCCATTTGGTGTATCTCAGAACTTGTGGGAAAGATCAGGACCCCCAGTATTGCAGTGGTTGGGGCTAAAACAGGGATGAGGCCGTTTCATAAGAGCTTTTGGGAGCAATAATATATGTGTGAGCAATGCCCAGACATGATCGTCTTGTTCTAGTGACTGACAGTATATGTTATTAATACGAGTTAAATTTAGTAATTGACCATGCACTCAAAATCTATGTGCGTTATTAAAGATGCAAAGAAAAACTTTCACATGTGTAATTTACAGGATTTACAGACAAACATTTGCAATGTTTCCTGCGCCACATGTTCTTCCTTCAAGTTCAATGTTTCTTTAATAGGTAGCCACAAAACTTTTGTTTTTTCCTCGTATGTAATTTGTATAAGAATTAATTATAAACGTTTCTTATTAACATAGGTTTGACTACTAGTAATTGTTTTTTTAATTGAGTTGTAATTTTAGAGAAATTAAAAAAAATCTGGGGTTCAGGTGGTGAAAGGTTATCTAAATGATTTTTTTACTGGTCCTCACTTGGTATTTAATTCATTCTAAGATGTACATATCTAAAATTGGTTCATTGCGGAGTTAACTAAAAGTTGCTCACTGATGCCTATCATATCTTGCTAAGCAAGAAACACTATTGACATTTTGAAGCCAAGTTATCATCATCTAAGCATGTAGATTGGCATTGCTAGTCTGATGACTACGCTACGTGTGTTTGCTGGGACATGGTAATATTCATCATGTTTTCACGTGGTTATCGTACTAAGTCACTGAATTTGATTGCTGTCAAGTTCTCTTTCGACACTGCTGCCGTATCCAATGAAAATCAGAGGTGTAACTGTAACGTGAAAACCATTGAGGCCAATGCTACATTTATATGTGAAAGATTTAAAAAGTATTATGACTTTGGAGTTCACGTCTGAACAGTATTCAGGAACGAAATTAAAGTGGTGGGGAATGGGAGCATGAAGTTCATTCCATTCCCTCAAATGTGCTAAACTTTGAAAGATTTTCAATGCTATGGTTGCAGTGCAGTATTAATTTTTGCGCTTAAATGCATGTACGCAATGTCTGAAAGCTACAGCTTTAAGCGGCTACAGCGTAAATGATCTCCAATGGTTTGAAATCCAATTTGTTTTCGGTTTAACACACAGCGTCCTCAATTATATGCAGTTTCTTTCTTGGCTATCTATGTGATGCTTTACTGATTGCATTTTTTTTTTAATTTCAGGGGTTACTTGACAGTCATTCTTAGCTGTATTTATGCCATATTCATTTTGATGTTGGGAGTGGTTGTCTACATTGCAGATCTAATTTCTCGGACGGCCACAATGGCCGAAGTAAGTGACATTTATCTATTTCAATATTCATGTTTCCATTTGATAATAAACATTTGACGATTGTAATTGTATCCAATTTCTCAGTTAATTACTGATTGTAATGGATATAGTTTGAAACTGAATACTATAGGATTCGGTTAATAACTAACGTTCAGTCTATTATGTACGCCACATTTGTCAACATGTATTTTATTGTTTATTGTTTTCTTTGGCAACTTAATTTACTTGCCATGAGTATTAAATTACCAGCATTGTACAAAATACCAGCATTGTACAAAATACCAGCATTATTAGAAATTAAGGGAAAAACTTTTACACTCGGTCCAAACTAGAGATCAAGCTCCCGGGAATACCTGTTCTCGGGCTCCCGGTAAATAAGAGAGTTTAAAGGTCGCGAAAATTTCCGGAAATCTTTTCTTATTCTCGGGAAGCACGGTAATTGTATAATGCTTATTTTTATCGATAAATATTAATATTTAATAAAAATTCACTAAAAAATTTCAAAACAACATTCGATGTTTGGTCACAGATAAGACTTGCCGCTTAAGTTTTTACGATAAAAGAATATATACCATACTTTTCCTCTCTATTTTAAGAAATCATTCCATCGTTCAGGTTTATTTAGAATCTAAGTAGAAGTTTCTGAACACTCGATATTAAAATTTCAATTTGATTGATCTAGAATGAGTTAAACTACATCTCTTGTGTGGGAAAAGTTTTTTTTAAATAGATGAAGCAGTGAAGTTGGATGTAAAGTATGGAAAATAATTTAAAATCTCAAGGGCGTTTGTCCAAGGTTTACATTTGTATTATCTTCAAAAAAATCCTCAAGATAAAGATAAATACGAAAAAACGAATGGAAAAAGATTTTTTTTATCTTGATAAACATTGCGGAAAAGTTGTGTAAATCCCTTAATAGTGTGGTTAATTGTATTCACTCTAGATTAAAATAATTGAATCCTTCTAAATCAAATTACTTCTAATTAAGTCTGATGTTTTTGCTGTATCATTAATTGTTAATCACTTTTGAGTTCCGCACAATATTATAGTTAAAAATTTCTCGAGGATTCCCGGGAAAAAATATTTTTATTTCCGTTTCCCGGGAATGAAAAAATGCTCCGGGAGCGTAATCTCTAGTCCAAACTATTCCATTAGTAATATTACACACCCAGAAAGTTTTATTGAGCAAAATATCCATACATACGGCAATTCAGCTTTGTAAACAGAATAGACCTGTAACTGATACAAGCCTTACAAAACAAATGCCTATGCTTGACAGCAGTTGCTTCATTATTTTTTTTATTCCTAAGGAAAAACTTATGGGTTTCCCAGATTCCTAAGAAATCACATGATAACATCATGTCATATACATTTTCAACTTTTCACTCACAACTAACTTTTCACTCTGAGCAAGTTCCTGGAATTCAAATTTCCTTTACTCTCTCACTATATACTAGGATTATTCCTATTATTTCTATTGTTTTATGCAGGAAACCTGATACGTGACAACGTGCTTTACTTTTCTCGGTACCATATTATACTTACTTACTTCTTTACCATTGTCAATTTTGAAATTAAAAACAACTTTCCACTTGCACACACCTTAGACTCTATAAACCAAACCTAATCATATTATGAACACAACAACATGGTCCCCATGACAATACGTACCATCAGATACTAACTAACCATCTACTAAAGCGAAACGCCTACGTGGAAACAAAATCATACTAGTATAGTGAATACCATAAGAGCAGATACCGAAATCCCCTACTTTTAACCTGGATACAAAACAATCTGATTACTTTGTCCTGTCACATCATCATGTCCTCAGGTTTCATTACAAAAGCAAACACACAATTACTCAGAACTACAATATAGAAATGAGTGAGTGACGAACGATGATAAAAACTTGTACTCCATATTCATCAGGAGTCAACACTAGCCACTGATGATGGCTGACTGACTGACTATATATATATAGATATTAGATAGTTGGCGTGGAATGAAATAATGCAAAGCCTAGGGCTGCCTAGTATGTGTGTGTGCAATCATTTGTTATATTATTATGTGGCCCCTAGGTGTTCAGTGTGTATTTAGTCATCTTGGGGTTGATTTGGCTCATCTTCCTGTACTGCGACATTCATCACCATCAGAACATGATGCGAAAGAGGGGTCGCCTTGAACGAAGCGTTTGGTCACACGGACATAGAGTCAAGGCTGATGATGGATTTCACAAGAATGACCGGATGAGCCACAAGCGAGCCTCCACATCTCCTTCCACTGATGAAATCGACACGGGCTCTGATGCAATCTCTCACATCTCCATCTCTGTGTCCCCGCGACTCGCGGGATCCAAAAATTGGAGGAAGAGTAGCTATACCTTTTGTAGAAGTAGACATTCCGGCAGTTTCTACTTGAAAATCGGGGCAGCTGGTAAGAAAACTAATGTTTTTTATGAATTTAAAACTGGATATTAGCATTACTGACGGAAATAAAGCTGAAATTGCTATCCATGCATATCATATACTGTATACTCTATATTATGTATTTTGGTAGTGCTGAATGCAATACAATCCATAGTTGTTGGATTGGAAAAAGCACTACATAGTAATGGTTGGGAAAGTTGGGAGATGTGAAAGCAACTACAAGTGGATATGAGGGAATGTAGTATTTGTAGATACTATTTCCGTATATGCATTTTAGGTGCAAAGAATCTGCCCCTTAAAGATTTTACACTTGGGATACTTACATGGTTATAGTTGCCGCTAGACGAGTTTTCTTTTCCTCCTATTTTTTCTTTTCAGTAGCATTTCTATGTTTTGAAAAAGCGGGTGCACTACTCCACATACGACATATTATTGAATGGATGTCTAACTAAGACTTTTAAACTTACACGAGAATAGTTTTTCCCCTTTTGAGCTCAGTCTTGGATTGTGCACCTTTTTTTAGGAAGCGCACGTTCTAGTTTCTAAAAAAACAGACACATTTTCTCGGGAACATAACAGGTAGGTAGGAAAAGTTTGAACACCAAATGCTTTCCGTGCTTTCATATGCGACTGAAAAGGGTGAAAAAAGTTCTTTTCGCTTTCCTGCGCACCAGAGGAAATCAACCATAAAACTGAATAAAAATGTTAATTCTATTCTAGATTTCATTCTGCCATGCTGGATAGTCAGGTGACAGTGAAACTAATGCTAAATGAATGTGACAGTCCCAGTACGCTATACAACACAAGATAACTTTTTCAGGCATTCTTAGTTGTTATGTACACGTAGTTTATAGTTACGTATTGATACAGATTTTTACCCTCTGTTCTACTCTTTCACTTTTTATATTGGACAACTTCAAGTTGCACTGGTTGGGCTTTAGGGAAATATTTATCTTTTTAAGGCCCAGTGGACAAACATGAAGTTTTACTGACTTCCCGTATTCGTCATTTTTATTTTACTTATTCAGTTTTGAGACTGAACTGTACCTTCATTAACGCAGCTGTATATACTAACGTCCTTGGCCATTGATGACCAAGTTAATGGCTGAAAATTTGGGGGGAAATGGGAAAATTAGTATGTGAACAAGTGTCCATAGAATACAGTAGAATAGAATTTGGGAAGTAAGGTAAAGAAAGATAGATATGTAATCGTTGGTTTCGCAACCCCGTCTCTTCTTTTTGGTCTGATCATATATATAGACCGCGTAGTTCTGTACATTGATGGCTTCATCATAAGAAACTCTGCAAATGAAATTCAAATGCGATTATGCTTCCACATTATAATGTGGTTATCTATGATTTCCTTTTGAATGCAATGTGGGACCAACATCATAAGGGATATTATTTATAAGGCTTTGTATATATATTATATATAGTGTGCAAGTAGGATGGATGAGTATATACATATGTGTGGAGCTTTGTATGAAGGACAGAATTACATATGAAAGCTCTTTATTGTTGTATGCAGGATTTTGCTTTGGTCATCTCATACACTCTGGCCTTCTGCTGTGCCGACAAATCATATTCTTCACAACGGAGGATGAGAAAGTATTCGATCGATGTGCCAACGTCACCAACCTCATACTAGAAGTCCTCTTCCCCATTTATTCCTTCCTTCTTCTTTTTGTCATCTTCAAATACTCGAACGTAAGGAGAAGGGGAGAAAATGATGAGTGTTTTTTGAGTAGTTGAACTCACATAGATGTAGAGTCTCAATTGCTGCTTATAGATTTCGTTGTCGTTGTAAAAGAAAAATCCTCTTATCATATGTATGCCGCCTGTATCGTGCATCTCACAATAGCGTGAGCCAGGAGTCCATTAATGTTTCACTTTTAGTAACAGAAATGGCAAATCGTTCGTTTCCTATGAGAATTTAACTTTTCCAGTTTGGAACAGCAAAGCTCAGAAATCTCTGAAACCAAAGTACTCAAGGACATTCAAAAGCTGTACAATCGGTATAAATAAGTAATGTGAGTGTAAATTTAATCTTCAGAGTTCAAGAAATCAAGAATATGCATTATCTGTGTATTTAACTTTTAGGGAAAATATTTTTCCTTTTATATCTAAACTAAACTACTACACATTTTACGTCCATTGCTTGCAACGTACCTTATATTATGCTATATATTCATAAAGCATCCCAAAATCAAGATCTGTTTGCCTAGAGGTAAGTTCCTGATTTTTAAAAAACCATTATATAATGTATGTACATAACATATTTATATATGATTGCGATGAGAAACAAACTAGTAACTAACTAGTAGCAGAGTTCATATTTCTCTGGATTCCTAAAAAAATAGCTTCATTAATTTCGAATGAAAGCTCCATCCACGCTTATGACGACAGTAGGCAGGTTAGAAAACATACTCTATAGCAACATGGCAATCAGATGGAATTATGTTATGTCAAGGCTGCAACTCGCAAATAAATGCCAAAGTTACTCTCGGTAAATTGTTCGCCCGTGCCCGCAGCTATCCAAAGATGCCATATGTCACCACAATTATTTAAAATCGTTCTTGCATTTAGTCACAGGAAGAGCACTTTATAAAATCGGTAAAAGTACCTCGGGGTGTACTTTATAAATCCGGCAATGGTCTAGGCGAAGTTTTTTTTCTCGTTTCCATGCAATAGTGCAAACAAAAGCAAACAAATATTTTTCACTTCAACTCATATGCTTAAGAAGAAATATCTTTATGACAAAACAAAATCACTGCTATCAGTGCTATCCAATGATTAGCATTCAAAATGAAATATATGTATGTACATTATGTGTAACTAAACTACCCAACTGAGCTCTTAGCGTACCTTGCTCATCTCCCCCATTTTATATAGAATAACACGTTATTTCCACAGAAGCAGTCAGTTAGTAGTCACCAAAATAACAGTATGTCGTACTGCCCCAAAAATAGATTTGATCACTATTATTATTGTCCTTCTTTATCAATCAATATCCCAAATACAAAATTTAAGCTTATTATGATAGCTTAATTACATGGATAGCATTGGTCAGAGTCAAAGAAAAATGAGTAGTTAAGTTAGTAGCAACAAAAGTATACAGGCAAGTGTAGGCAAATATATTAAAGGCTAAAGTTCAAGTCATAAAAAATTTTAATCCCTTAAATGATACGGTTCGTATTAACATGGTTGCACCAAAAACATATGTACACTTTATAAACTTGCACTTATCAAAATAATTGATTTTGGGATGATCAACATGTGATTTTTCAACTTGTGCTTAAAAAAAGGCAAACGATCCTCTTCTGCTAACTCTTTTGGTAGCTTGTTCCATAATTTACCAGACATAACTGAAATAAGATTGCATGAATATTTGAGAATTCGTAAAGCATGTTGTGTTTGAACAAGATAGGGAGATTTTAAAGTATAACGACTTTCTTTTTTTAACAACTAATCAAAATAAGGAGGATAAATATTGTTCACAACTCAATTGTACAGCTAATGGATCTGACCATTGTGCAGATAAATCTTAACTCTGTTTTTCATGTGAAGACTTACTAATGCTTGTGTTGATATCGTCATTTCAAAAAAAATTAGGTCATCATCAACAGGCATCAGGAGCTCTCCCGCTTTGCCCTCATGCATTGCATTTCCTCCAGTCTGTGTTTTTGGTTTTGGAGCATCCTCCGGGAAACGGCAGACTCTCTGTACCACAAAGTGATGGAACATCACCGTCATCATCCATCACATAAGTCTCATCGACATTCATTGGAAAGTCTGATTGCCCTCCCGCTGAGAGGATTCAGGGATGAAGGTATGTTGTCTGTGCATATAAGAATAGAATACTTACCCATGTTTCCCTGCTCGTATTTAGGAATCACAGCAATTTTTTCAAACAAAATTTCTCATTTCTATGCCAGACTCTCTAACTTCCTTGAATGAACCGTCTCTGGCATCCTAGAAACTAATGAAAGTGAATTGTAAAGCGTGTTTGTATGTACATGTTTATGTGCTTGTTTACCCCGTGCAAACATAATGTGGGGTGGTCAAGTATACAAAAAAGTATAATTAGTTTGTGTGTGTGTTTGGTTTGCTTGTTTCTATTTACTAAAAGTTAAAAAAAAATTGAGTCGGATTTTTATTATTTAGTAGCAGCAGGTGGAAAATCTCACTTGATGAGATGAATTGGTGAAGTCTCATCACACCTAGAGTTGAAATTACTAAATACATTATATAGATTGATTGATAGATATACATACATGTGATTTATGCTTGGAGCCGCCTTTTATTTACTAGTATTGCACGGTGTGACTGACTGTGATGAAGCATTGAAAATGCGACTGCTTTCTGTACGTTATCTGGGTCTTGTTGTTTTCCAGAGAGTGCGGAGACCACGGTCTTTGATTTCCTGAATGCTACATCGGCCATTACTTCAATTTATGACCCATGTGTGGAGTACTCTTCCATCTCAGAACTTGTGCTCAAATTGTCCCCATACCTCTATCCATTCAGCATTGAGTACAGTATACTGATAGGTAAGACCTGAGCTTATTTGCCATTTCAATACAATTGGTAACTTAATTCCGTGTGCTTGTATGGGTTCACGTCTCCAGTCTATGGCAATGCTCCCAAAATCCAATATTCTTACTTTTAGTGACGGATTGGGGAATTGGTTTTCGAGTGTAGAAACAAAAAGACATACACATGTTATTCCCATGTAGGGACTGATATTTGATGAATCTTTACAAGTTTTATACTTTCCAACACATTTTTACTAGCTATGACAGCAGCGTTCTCATGACTCTGATGACTCCATTTCCCATCCCATTCTCTGCAATTTGAAACACAATTATTTTATTGAATTTCAGAGTCTTCTCGCTTTTCTAATTTTTATCTTTTTTCACATATATACATATATACATCCACGTATATAGTTCTATCTACCATGTGTACCATTCAAATCATGACTATGTTGAATTGAATTGAAGACTTTCTTTTTTTGTTGTCCCAACGAGCCAAATTACCATACACAGAACTATTCATTGCCTGTACTTTATAACGGATATCTCTTCCCTTTCATATGTTTATTATCTCCACTTTGTCCTCATCTGTATAGTTAGTTAGCACACTATAGTTGATTAGTTAGCTAGTTAGTTCCCAGTCCATGAATTTACTATGTTTATTTTCTTTTGATGTTATTCCATTCCTAACCCATGCTCCTCATTTACAGTTGGCGTGTTGTTCATCATGTGGCAAAATATCGGAAAAGGCGAGGAACACCATAGACGCCGCAGGTTCCAGAAGCCAACTTCACAGGCTCACGAGGAGGCTTACCCAGCCACAAGTTTCACCAACCATTTGGTCATCCATGCTGACTGCCATTCTGCGAACAAGGGACTATTTGCTGGCCTTCTTGTTCTCGTGGGCACAGTTGTCAGCGTCATAATTTTTTACATAGCCTTGGATGACTCCCGGTCAGGATTCGCAGCCCAATGGGTAAATCTGACGTCTCAGGCTGTCCTCCTTATCCTCATGATCATGACTGTCCTCGTTGCGTATCGACAGATCACCAAATTAGACGTCAACATGAATCCCGTGTCACTGCTCGATGATCTACTTTTGTTCTTTTGTCTTCCTTCCTTCTTCTTGTATACTATATTCACTGTCGTCCCTGCCATGGCTCATGAAGATTACTATGCCATCATAGTTTGTATACTGCAAGTAAGTTTTCTTTGCTTCTTTTATATACTATTACAAGGAAGGATAGGTAACGTAGACATTCAAGGTCCTCTTCCTTACAGCCCTAGTTGGTTAGTTAGGTTTGCATTTTAAGAAATATGTAGCTACACTTTTTACTTTTTTTTCCTTCTTTTTGTAGCTGCATACTTTGATTAATTAATTACATTTGAAGGTGGTTGACAATGCAAATTTCGTATTCACAGGTGGTTCAGGTGATCCTTCAAACACCTTGCATTATAGACGGACTCCGACGGTGCAGTAATACAGAAAAATTGAGACAAGAAAAGCCAGGTCGGGAGCTGATCACTTTCCTCATTGTGTGCAACATTGCCATGTGGGTCATAGAAACCTTTGAAATCAAGTCTGCATACGTTCAACATGAACAAATCTCATTCTACGGGAGCATCATGTGGACCCTTTTGAGTCATATGACATTGCCGCTGACGCTCTTTTATCGTTTCCACTCCTCCGTTTGCCTTGTCGATATATGGAAGTCCGCCTACGAGGCTGGAGAATGAATACTACAGCTTTCAAAGAGATCAGCCACACTGGGAGTTTAAATATATCGTAACTCGTATATAAATGTGCCTGTTTGTTTGTGTATTAAATACTACTACTGCTCACTGGGGGAGAGAGAAATGAAGGCGAGGTGGGGGAATTTGATACACAAACCAAAACCACAGGCACTGTGAAAGGAATTACATGGATGTAAACGTACATTTGTATGCTTCGTCTTTCCTTCACCACACATTTATTCCAGCTATCCAGATGATGAATTAGCTGCAACCACATTGGATGTGAATGGACAGTCTAAAAGTAATTAAAAACGAAATACAAGATCGTTAGTTTTTTGGTGGGCAACAAAAGTATAGACATGCATAGTATAGTAGAATGATGACCTGTGTCTTTGTGGCATTCCGTAATGGTGCACGAATTATTTGATTATTTATTAGTACAAAGTTGTATGGACGATTGCGCAGTATATGATATGTGGTTAATAAATAATGCAGTGCGTTAGTTGATGAGAGTAGTGAAGTATTATGTTGTTGTGTTTTTCTATTCTCCAGTATATCTGCCCGTCCCTTCCGTTTGTGTGTGTGTGGGTCAAGTTTGTCAAGGGAGCTAGTATAGTTAAATGACGGTTGTGTTTTTTTATATATCATGTTATAGTCCTCATGTCCATCTCTCATTTGCCGCAGTATTTCCATATTTTGTGTCTCATTTTTAAAGGAGTATGCATATTTTTGTAGATTATTTAATGTTAAAATTATGGTTCCTCTGATTTTAAAATAAATATGAAAGGTTAGAATTCTAAATATTTGTGTTTGCGGATACATTATTTTGTCGATTTTGTCTGAAGATCATGGCTATTATTTTCTATACCTAAACTTAATTTACTTCAACACAAAGCCTTGAGATGTATTGTATATATGCTGCATACACGTACTACTTGTGAGAAAATCTAGTGCGGATACAAGACAATGAATTTGTTGAAACCTTTATTAACTCAGAACAAGGGACAAGACAAGACTTCGCGCAAGAATAAGGAAACGTTTTTTGAAGTTTGCGTGTGAATACAGAGCATAAATACCATTAATTTAAAAAGAATTAAGGGCGAGGAAGAAAAGTAAGTGTAGACTTAGTTCTAGAAACTGGTAGGCGGTTTTGGTGAATTATTCCTGCTTCGGTAGAATCTTCGAGGTTTATCCCCAGACCCGTTCTTCAAATCTGAATCCATAGAGCATGAATCTACAGACTTTGTTGGGCATGGGGACTCATCGTCACCTTTACGCCACCCACCAGGCAGACTTGACAACGGCGTTGTTTCTAACTGATCCAAGGTAGGAGGAATCAGCTTCGGATTCGGTGTATTCGGTTCGGTGGTTCGGTTCGGTCTTTTTACAACACAATTTTTTTCTTTCTAAGGAAGCAAAGATGGCAACAGAAATATAGTTACTTCAAGTTTAGAAGTCAGTAAATACATAATCATTGAATCAAGTGTAAAATATATCTTCACTAATAACTATCTACAAACGTACTGCATAGGATTTTTTACTCACTTTTTTTTTATCCAATGACCGAGGGCTTTCCATGCCCTTGTTTGATGTTTTTATCTTTTTACAGGGTGGTATATCCTATTAGAGATTACAAAATGTATTATTAGTACTCATATTTACAAAAAAGCTAAGGTTGTTTAAGGGCAACATTTGATTTGAATCAGCATAAACACCTTCACACTAGTATTTTCATCACTGACAGCTACGTTTTCAGCAGGACTGACTGGGCTGGTTGCGAAATTGTACACCGAGACCTTCTTGTGGAATGACACATTCTTTTTGTCCTCCTTACACATTTCATTAGATTTTAAAATGCTCTTAGTTCTAGACCCGCGGACACTTGCAGGGAGATTAAACGTTGACGGTGCATCATCATCACCCATGACCAGTTCATCAGTGGTTCTTTCGTTTCGCCGTTGTTTGGCCTCTTCCAAAATTTGAGCTTGACGTTTCATTTCCGAAACATACTTCTGCATTATCTTATTCATAGTCTAAAAATAAAATGATAATTACATTTGAGCAACCGAAAAAATGAATGCAATCAAATGACAGAAAACTACTATATTTACTAGAAAATTCCATGCTATACATGAAACGTTAAAATGCTATGCTAGAACATATACATTTCATAGTTCACATAGTTGGATACAATTAGTTGCTCGAGAAAAAAACCTTCCAAGCACTATTGAGAGCTATGGAATTGATATTGAACATCACTATTTGCCACACAATTACCAGTGATTTGGTTCTGGGTGAAAACGAAATCCTGATGATTTAACAAAAAAAAATACTTACAATTTCGCTTTTACGATTAACGTTCTCAACAGTTGCTTCAAAGTCACGAATTCGCTGCTGACTTTCCCTCATAGCAAGTTGAATTTCTTTATTTCGAGCAGTTAAATCTTCAACAGTAGTCTCTAGGGTGTCGATGATGGCACTAAGGTCCGCATTTTTCAGATTCAGCTGCTCGATTTCAAAATTTTTGGAATCTAAAGCCTCGCATTTTTCTTTAAAGCTGTGTGTCAGGTCTGCCAATTTAGTTTCGTAACCGGATTTCAAGTTTTCAGTTTCCTAGTAAAATAAAATAATTATGATATTATCAATTGAAATTTTGTTGGGCAGAACTAAAGTTAACGTGGAAAATATAATTAAACTCAATAGATTCCGTTCTTCGATTTAATCCATTAGTTACTTACCTTCAAAAGGTTATCTTGCTGAAGCTGATGTTTTCCTATTAATAATTCAATCTTCTCTGCAGCATCTTCCGTTAACTTTTGTTCTCTCTGTCCCCCCAAACGATATTGAATTAAAACAACATTCGAAATACAGTTCATACAACAATGACAGAATTAAGGCAAATATATACTTAACATTTGACAACTAATCATTGCTGATTTTCTTAATACTATATTCTATTGCCATGATAGAGTTTATTATACAGCTAAAGGTAGCTCTACCAACAAAACCACTTTATCTTTTTGCCCTAATATTTATCATTGAAAATGTATAATTTAAGAACTGTTAATCCTTAACGAATAGTTGGAATCCGCATTAGTCTAAACGATTTTGCTTCTTCAGCAAAAGATAACTAACCAATTTGATTAGGACGGCTTCCTCTTCCACTGATTTGGTAAAATTTTGAAGTCGGTCCTCCTTCTCCTTCAACGAAAGTTCTATCTCTTGGTTTCTAACATTTAGATCATCAACAGTTTTCTGGAGGGATTCAACTGTCTTACAAGTGTCCACATATTTCAGTCTGAGCTCCTCTATTTCATTATTTTTCAGTTCCAAAATCTGGGATTTTTCATCCCTTGCAATAGAAAGCTCAGATAATTTGGATTCCAGCTCGTGTTTAGACATTTCAGATGCCTGAAAGCGCAACAATCAAGCAACAATGTAACGAAAAATTCTAAGTCCAAAAGTCAAACTCAGTGCATTATGAAGCTGAACCGAGCGACTTCATGTGCATAAAACATGGATCACTATAACTATCAATCACTACTCCTTAGTTTGAATGAAAATTCAAAACACATCACCAACCTTAACAAACTCATCTTTTTCTAGTTGATACATCTGGTTGAGTTGCTCAATCTCCTTCATAGCCTCCGCCTTTTCTGCCAACCAGTTCTTGTAATTCTATCGTAAAAATAAATGTTACTGGATTAGATGAAGCTGAAGATAAACAATTCTAATAAAGCGGTATTACTATTCTTTCCTTCTGTTTTCATAAAACATGATAACCTTCAGATTTTCTATAAATATTAAAAGCCAAGCCGAAGCGGAATAAACTAATGACGAACGATTAACTCTGAGTTAAATGTCAAACAGAGTAAATTATTTTACATCATCCAATCTTTGTTCCAAAACAGAATTGAGCTCAGTAGCCATTTTTTCACGTGTTTCACAATCCTGCAATGCAGAGTTCAAGCGAGTAATCTCAGTCTCCTTGAGCTTTAAACTCTGTAACAACGACAAAGTATTCCCAAATAGTTCTTTTTGTCCATCTTTAACACTGGATTCCAACGACAACTTTTCCTGGATGTGGTCAATGAATACTCATTAGAAAGAAATCTCGATGATATTATTATAAGTCCTGTAGCAGGCAGCTAGCTTGTGTACATACAGATTGGATCGTTGCTATTTGGTTTTCAAATTCCCGTTTTTGTTCACGAATATACTTCTCCAACCGTCCTTTCTCACTTTCCGAGTAATGCAACAAAGTAAGCTGCTCTTTCAACTTCCCTGATAATGATGCAATATTTTCATCTCGTAATTTCATTTCCACCTCACATGTGTTTTCCAACTACATAGTAGTAACAAATACACAAAGGGTCAGAAAGATAAATTAATATAGTTGTTATCATAATTAAAGTTTTAAAGATCATCAATCATGCTAGAGAGGACTAAATTCTAAACACGCCAAATAACAGTCTTTGACCAATACGAATACGACAAAGGAAAAGTCATTGAAAAAACAACCGATAACCGATATAGCTATTTTAAAACTCAAGTATTTACTTACCGAGAGCACTTCTTCCTCCTTCGATTTCAGTTTTCTTTCCACAACTTCGTTTTGAGAAGAAAGATCGTGAAGAACATCATTTTGAGATTTAAGCCAGACAGTTAGATCCTGGTGTCGTTTTTTTATTAAATTAACTAAACTTTCGTAGAAATTGTACCGATCAGACAAATCGGGAACAGCTTCTTCAAATTGCTTCAAAGTGTCGAATAAAACTTCGACTTTCTTATCGGACGCAGCCGACCTAAAAGTGTACCATTAGGTGTCAGTCAAAGTTCAGGGAAACTTGTCTTGAAATGAATTGCTCAGAGTTTGAAAATTAACGTACGTTGCATCAAAGATGCATTTATTTTTTTCATCCTCCACCCGCGACATTTCAAGTTTTTCAATTTGAAGAACCAAGTCTTGGATTTTGTTGCTTTGCTCTTCCACTGTTACATCCTTATTCTTCATAACTTGTTCGAGTAACTCTATTTTGCCTTCGAGACGGAACTTTTCTCTATTATAATCCCTCAAAGTTTCTTCCAAGCGATGGTACGCATCTTTGAACTTTTGTCTGGCATGAGTAGAGTCTTGCTTCTCCATTGATGAATCATATTGATTCTGATCCAGAGAACGGAGAGATTGTGGATTGATATTTTCAATACTTTGCAGAACATCATTTCTACCATCACCACTGCCTCTCTTCGCAGACATGTTGGTTCTGGATTTCTAGCACACGTTGTGGGCTTAATATTATTAGTTTACATTTTGGATTTGGCTATAAAAATACCCTTACTTTCTAATTACTAACTATGGGTTGCTAAAAATAGCATAACGACTGAAAATTAGTATATCCAACGTAATGAGGATTTACTCTAGCTAATGTGGCTACTTCTTAGATTACACACTTATACTGTCGACATTGTCGAAAATAAATTGGACAAAAATATGATTGAATTAATTAGACTTCTTAATAACAAACTACAAAAAGATTTTAAGGCAAGTGCGGAGACGATATCGCAATAATTCACTACTCAAATTAAATGTCTCTATAGCAACTTAAGCAACAATGGCAACAAAGCACCGCTTTGATTTATAATCAAACAAAATTAATAAACCCCGACTTTACTCTTGTTTGATTCCAGTTTTCAAGCAAATTTCCGCGTTGCATACTAAGGGCTCAAACAAACTACAAAATTATCTAAATCAACAAAATGAGCATGAAACTTACTTTTTTGGCGATTTATTCTAGAAATTCGAAGGAAGGTCGGCTTGGCAATCAATGCTGAAGGGAAGAATTTTAGATTAGATTTAACTAAAACAAAAAGAAAAGTATATTTCTATTAAAAAACAATTAAACTATGTCTTGATCAATAAATAATAACTATAAAGCTTATAACATGAAGCTACAGTTGTGATATTTTTAAAATTTATAAATGAAAGCGAAGTTTCAAAGAAAATCTAATCGGATAAAAATTTGACAGGTCTAGTTCGCCCGGTTACTTCTATTCAACTGACGTGAGCCAATCGAAGCGCGCTCAAATCAATGCTTTGCTTGGATTAACCAATCAGCGTTCACCATAGTGACGCTACAGCCACATTTGACATTTGTTGGTTGCATAATGCATACCTTATAACACTGTGCATGCCAGCCCAGCGTCCATAATGCTTAAGCATGCGTAGGTATTACCAATTAATTGAGCCCTATTTTTATGCAACGTTAGCTGGAGAGTATAAGGGACTTTTACCGTAAGTACATATTAAAAAGTTTGACAATCATTCTAACCTAATGGGACTTGAAATTGAATATTTAAAAATTATGTAATTTAAAATGACATAATGTGGAATCGAATCAATGATTGACTCACTGAATGAAGCATCATTACTGACTGATATTGTTACTGCTTACCTTTAATGAGATGAGTTTATTCGTAGAAAAATATTATGGGCATTTGAAAACTTTGCTTATGCTGTTGTAATCCAACGTTTTCTCACATACTATTGCTTCTTTCATAAAAATGTTGTGTCAGTTTGACGCTGGGCTTGGCAAAGAATATTGGCAATTAGTAGTGTTATTAATTTTGCTACGTAAAGCAGCAAATATCGATAGACTTGTAATACTTTGTTGTCGGTTCTTTTTTCTATTGCCTGTATGATTTACAACTTTAGTACACATAATGCTTTTAATAATTAGTTATGAATTAAATATTATACTTATTTACCTAGCCATTTACTTAACAACTAAACCTGCGTTTACATTAGGCTTCTCAATCCGTGTTAGTTGTTTTGTTGTATTGTTTTGTTTTCATGGTTTGTACAGGGGTAAAAAAATCCTCCCATTTAAATTGTTTGAATTGGATGCAAAGATGATAGCTATCAAAGAACTAACGAAAGGTGTGTTGAGTGAGTCTGGATACATTCTAATTTTTTTGTCTGTTCGAATGCTTATCCATCAGTGGCTTCAACGTCAAATTACTTTCACGTATGTGTTCCACAGTAGAAACAAATTGGCAGAACCGAGAGCGAGAAAATCCTTTTATAATGTTATCGCCAAAGTTAAAGAACCAACCGGGCTGGCTGCTGGAGTTAAATCGGTGCTGAATCTCTGGGGAAACGCCATACACTATTCACAATTGTCATACAAGCTTGGAGCTCTTTGGGGCTGTTTATTCTTTTCATCCCGTTTGCCAAAGTGCTCATGTAAATACCTTTTTACATAAATACATTTATATTATTTGAATGATTGATTTCCTTACCGTCAATATTATCATTTTCGCAGTATCTAGAGAATCAAAATCTAATATTGGCTGTTAAGCTTCAGCCTAGACCACAGTTTTCAACTTGGTTATCATTATAGTACAACTTTGAGATAATTTCCGCCACATTGCGGATATGATCAATAAGATGTGCGAAGGAAGAAAGAATTTACAATCTACTTTTTGAGCTGGTCTTTTTTTGTACACCAGACAACTACAGAGATGGAGACGAGTTTTTTTTTCAAGATAAAATGTTTAAGTAGTGAACTCCAAATGACTGTCACTTATGGATCTGACGCTTTCCGAATAAAAAAAGTGTTTTTTTTGTCCATTTCCTCATGTGAATGGGAAGCGGAAACTCAAGCTTACTTAATGAAATTGAGGCTATTTATTATGGGGTCAACATGCCATGAGTTTTTTTTAAGATCGGATATGACATGGCCATCAGACAGATCACGCTTTCGGTTATTTTTTGTAGAGAGGTCTATCTATACGCTAATAACTTTTCGAAAGAGTTTAAATGCTTTGTAATGTCGACTTTTATGGAATATTATATGCGACAACATATACACACTCCGAATAGCCAACCATTTGTCACTTCAAATATCCATCATGAGCTAATTACGGCGAGTGAATGAGTTCAATTGTCCTACATACATGCTTATAAAGCAGATGAAGCTAAAGCTTTTGAAGAACATTACGTATTGATGGATCTCACAAATAATTTGTGTGTAGTTAGTGACGATAGTGGCTGAAATAATAAACTCAACAACTTTGCTATTTCTTGTGAGATCCATTCTTTAAAAGAGCATTGGCGACTAACTAGACTAGCCATGCAAAAGAATTATGCTTGACAACACTGTACACAAAAATGTCTTGAAAAAGTGGATGCTAACAGCCCTGTCATTCCTACATGCCACCATAAAAGAAGCTCATCGATCGTTCCTCTTTTCTTTGGATTAAAATCTGAGCAAATAAACTGGTTCTAGTGGAAATGGTTGCATTTATACACTTCGTCTGCATACATGCTAAGGTACAGAGAGGAAAACTACATGCTTTATTCGTGGAATAAAAAATAATTCACCCACTTTCTCCCTCCCTCTCTTTCTCTCTCATGGCGTTCAAAATCAGACGGTTCAGTCAGTTCAGTGTGTACATAGGATTCGTTTCTATAAAATTGGAGTAAGCATGCTTTCCAACTTCTCGTTTTCATTCACACACCATTTCTTTGGGTTGCAGTATGCTCACCACTTGAATAAGAAGACTGGATGAGAGGGCCAAATGATAGTTGATTTGGTAGGATGAACAGAACGAATGCGAAAGTCCTACAGATCCACTTGAGGAAGATTACACCAACAGTGCGTAAATGAGTAAGCAAAATCTTCGGATGTATGCAAGCTTCACCATATTTGCTCGAATCTGCGAAAATACCTTAACGAACTTACCGTTTTCATGCTCATTGGGACAACAGTTGATTTTAGTCTTTTTTACGGTTGTTATGCAAACTCAGTCTGCCAGAGAGTTCATGAATACGAAACTAATATTCACTAGCCGGGCACTCTGATCTTGTGTCGGGACTTACTCTGACGAGCGTAAATGCAAACCAGCAAAATTTTCAACCATGCACAAAATTCACGTTCTGACGTAAGTTTCTAGAATGAGATGAAGCGATTCGGGAGAGTTTTTCTGAAAGCTAAAAATTGCATGCATTAAGTGTCATTATCAAATGCCCTCTTGTTTCGTCAAAATCTAGGAACTTGCTGTGCGTCAGAACGTGCTTGTGAATGGTTGAAAACTTTGCTGGTTAGAATCCCGCCTGGTATTCCGCGGTTAAAGTTTTCATTGACAAACGCCAATTTGCTTGCTATTAAATTCGTACTCGGCCGTTTACATAATAATAATTGAAAGCAGGTGTATCACTCTAAGAGCTTAAACCAGTAAAAAATTAAAAATCGCTTTTGGAATAAAAAGTATGCAATCAAAAATTGGAAAATCCGTTAAAAGTTGAAATTTGCACAAAAAAACTCTGGCAACCAAAATTGCATATTCCCTGGATAAAGCAAGTCCGTTCACACGCACACATGTCTGAAATAAAAATAGACCTTTGAATGTCATTTGTTGAATTTTATTTGCACGGTAACGGTAACCATGAAAAAATGAGTATTGCCAAATAACTTTGGACTGAAATTGTTTTAATTTCTAGTCCGTGCAAACTCAAAGACCAAGTAGGCCAATATAGGAATTATTATACGCATTGATTAGGGCGTGCTCACATGTTGTATTTAGCAATTTAGCTGAAAGATTTACACAAGAGAGAGAAAAATATGGTGTCGTATTTATAACCCAGCAGCTAAAAGTTTACATTAGATGGCTGTACATCGTAGATATGGAAGGAGAAGGGAATATGAATAGGAACGTTGCTTTGATACCAACAGGCGAAGGCTGGTGGAAGGGCTGCCATTATTCATAGGGCACTTAGAGCAGTGTGTATAATGCATGTTTATTTTACATTTCAGGTCATGTATTCAAATTACCAGATAAGCGTTTAGGAGGGTAGAATGCGTCTGTTAGTTAATATTTAGGGCTGTAAGTGTGAATAAGATGACATTTATGTGTTGGAATTTTTAGGGCAAAAAACAATGAGCATGTGAAAGAGCAAAAAGTTGCTAGTATCTTGGTAGTTGTAAAAATGGTGTAGTCGAGTCGTAGTTTCCCCAGCACGAAATTTGTGAAAAAATCTTGCATTATCGTTGTGATGCTGTTTGTGATGTTTTGAAACTTTGCAAGGATTACAACTAAATCGCTATAAAGTATGTGCGTGTTTTTTGAAGAGGGTAAAATTTGAGTATTATTTTTCAACGAGAACAATGAATGTAAAATTTGACAAGGACATAATTAGTGTTTAATATGCTATTTTTTCACTGTACTATGAAATGAGTAACTTGAGCTTTTAGTTACGTCTATGCCTTTTTGTACTTCAAAGAGTATCAAATGAGATTTTTTGCTGTTTAAATCCAATTCATGTCTTGTGAAGTCTGGAGAACACTCGGAAGCCAAGGGCGGTTCCATTTACAGACTGAAACAAATAAACTGTCCTGACTGAAAATTGTGGCTTACCAGCTAGCTATGGCTAATGAACAGCATAGCAGTGAACAACATGAACCACACCACCACATAAACTTACCAATAAAAGCAATACGGAATACGGGAGGAAGGATGACGGCTCTTAAAGCCTTTTAAAGTAAACAATCTTAGGATTAAGGAGTGTAAATACAATATATATAGGCACAAGGCAGACAGGTAGTGGTCGTTGTTTGAGAGGAACCACAATAGAAAATTTGACGAAAATCTCGAGTTTTCTTCAATCGGCTTTATTGACTGTGATGTTTCTTTATTTCGGGTGAACTATAGCATTAAGATAGCTCTAAAATAATAATAAAACAACAGAGTCGCACGAAATAAAATAAAATTACAAGACTTATTTCAAAATGCATTGAAAATCTTCAGCAAATGCACACACTCAACAAACGCAACTTTTCAATTCGTTGCTTCTGTCTAATATTGATTTATTTGGCTTATAATAGTCCAATGTCCAATCCATTTTCAATCAGTACAAATTTTCATTCAGTAATGAACTTCTAAAAATATAACGCATAGATTGGATATGAACCAACGAAAGACATCCTTTCACGAGGTGAAAAAAAAATTACTCTTCCAAATTCATGTCATTTAATAGACAGTAAAAATGTCATGTTATTTATTGCAGTGTGTTTTTGAAATTCTGAGTCGGTCACCAGCCTACATAAAAATAACACTAGATTTGAATGACTTACCAATATTGCCAGTTTTTGGGGACAATTTATTTGAAGGTGGCAGCATGGACTTGATTGAAAGGTGAAAGTATCTTGCATCATGCAGGTTTCAACGACAACGAACCACGAATCATATTAAACAACGGGTTCGTGTATCGTGATACCCGAAGTATGCAAGAATTAATGTATCTGTAACAGTGCACAGGTTGGAGCCAAGTGGTAGACAATGATAGATGGATCATGGATCCACATAGACGGTCCGGGTTGCACACTCAAACGGAGCATGTTTGCAGTCCTGCCTGCGTCAGTGGAACTGTGTTGAGCGGCTTCGGAAGCGAAAAGGCAAATAACAAAATGATCCATTATATGATTGAATCCAAAAGTTGTTTGTACTCGAGAGGTTGGTTATTTGATCTCCTGAGAGAGGCATACGATCCATCCAAATGCCTGGTTGTAACTAACTAAGTTGCACACAATAAGAGTGGTTTTAGAGCGCATTGACTGACGAAGGGTTAATAATATACATGACAGGTAGAACTGAAATAAATCCAAACTTTCATTCAAAAGGTACATCACTTCGCACTTACACTCGACTAACTTTTGCAATCAAAATAACAAAGAAAGTGTTTAAGTCAGGAATGGGACAACAAGGGCTTGTGTCACGGAAACTGAATCCATTTACAATTTGTTTCTAAAAGTTTAAACTTAAAAAGCACTTGCACAAGGCAACTTGAATCAACTTTTGGTACTTGTTTGCACAAAGGATTACAAAAGTTATTTTCTACTTGTTTTCACCGGTTACTTTATGGGTTAAAGTTGTATGGGTGCACAAATAATTTCAAACTAGGAAAAATAATGATGAGAAAATGATTCATTTCTTGCGGACTTTCATGTCAGCAGCAAAAACATATTTCTTAGCTGACAGTGCCATTAATATATTACAAATTGATTTCATGCTAGTGGGCATTGCATATTCTATGCCTTGGTCTTGCCTGTATTGCTTTAATATGATGCTAAATATTCTCCCGGATTGCCGATTGCAAAATTTTAAAACTTTCTCCCATTCTTGTAAATGCAATGCATTTGCTACTTTGCTTCATATTTATCATTGATCCTGTTCAATTCCTTGAGACTTTAGAACAGTCACGATGGCTCACAGTTTTCAGGTACACATAACTTATTCGGTCCTATGAATGAACGAAGCGATAGTTTAGAAATAGCTAACCTCTGTTGCTCTGCTGAAGACGTCATTTCTTATTATTGTCTTGCCAGGAATTTTTCTTGAGCCCCGCTCCAAGTTCCCTAGAGAGAAAATATTGCATGCCCACCTGCTGTGCAAAGAAGTTACCTTGGCTTCCACCTATCATTTCCAATGTTGCTTTATATTTTCGGAATACACCAAGTGGGAAATAGTAAAGCCCTGTCTTACTTCTCGAATGAACGCACATACCAATACATGTGTAATGTGTACAAACAATGGGTAGAGCCGTGAGTCGCAATAATATCCCTCTCTGTGTTGCCATATTTCTTGGGATCTCACACTGGAGTGAATGCGACTCTTTTTACCAACAGACACATTATAAAACATAAAAGATCAGGCTATGGCATTTACTGCTGTCCTTTCGCTTTTGTGCTCTGAAAAAAAGAATATTCGTTGTGAAATATAAATGACAGTACATATACGTATACAGATATAGTAGCATATCCAACTCATATAATGTGATCAACAGCACGGCCAAAGGAAATTACATATTCCGAGCATCAATATTTACTAGAGCTCTCAGTTTAATCCCAATGGCAATGCCTTAGTATATCCACTGCAGCATGATATCTTCCAAGTCATACACAATGTAGTCTTTTAAACTCAGCTTTTAACCTTCTCCCTAGTCAATTTAATTTTATCTGAGCAAGTTTTCCCAACTTTAATAATAATGTCACACGTTCTAGGAATCCTATCCTCAGGACAATCCTCTCCGCATACACCTCATAGGGAGAGAATCATTCTCCGTTAATTGAAATTGCTGTTTCCTACTTTTCTCTATCTCTCCTAAGTACTTTTTCTCTCTTGAGTAAATCTCTTGATTGAAAAGCTCACTTTAGATTAGATTTGTCACCTTCAAACTTTGAAACCAATAACTTCAACCAGTTTGCAGCAACATCATTTAAATAATTATTTACAACACATGGAACGACATAGCTTTAGCACACCTGGGTTAACCGTTATCATGATAAGTCTAACAGGTGAAAAAAAATCCACGAAAAAAACTTTATGTCATCAATTATAAAGCTGGATGAAAATGAGTGTAAAATAACAATTTTGGAACTGCTTAAAATGAAAGTGAACTCGTCTTTCAACCAAAGGAAGAAAATACGCGTTTGCAAAAAAATGCTCATCCAGCGACGGTATACAGACCGTCCAATTTGAAAAAATTCAAATTTTAGTTCAATCATATGTAGAGCCGTTCACTCTCAAGAGATGCCCGGAAATTTTCCGACCAACCATTATAACGCAAGGACCAAACTATATCTTACAAAATTATTCTCTACTTTTCCAATGTGACAGCGAGTCTGTTATTTTGAGCCGCTTAAACTTGAAATACGCATGGTCATACAAAATGTTTTCACACATGCAATTCTAATAGTGCATTCAACGACTCATTTGCTGACACAAGGATAACTGTACAGCTTGCTATGATTTCATTACGGCACAAAATCTCTCATCCTCTCTGAAATATTATATTAAATGAAGTCCAGGGAACACAACCAAATACATTCAGCAGATATGAAACCATCACACAGCACTTGTTCCAACGATATTACATAAAATTTATCGCAAAACAGTCGATAGACAAGATAATATTTGAAAAGTACAGATTCTAGCTATTATTCCTTGTGTGCCGATATTATCTCATATCTTTTTAAAAAAGCTATGCAACATTAATCTGATTCTTGGAGCATAGAAACACAAAGTACTTTCATCTTTTTGACATTAGCTAGCGGATACAAACCGTCGACTTGAGATTAAAATAATCAACATAAAAATTATCTGTTGCGTAGTGATGTCAACTATGGTGTACACAAAAGAAGCTCATTCGCCTTGCCAAAATAAGGATGAGAACGGAGAGAATGTTTCAAGAGTCAATTTCTCATTCCCTCTTCGGAATGATACCGAACAAAGCGTATGTCATACCCAAACAAACAAAGCGAATGTCATACCCAGTCCCCAGTCAGTTCATTTGGATGCAATACTGATTAGGATGAAGACAGAGTTTGGAGGAAAACAATTTCTTGTATTAGCAGTTTCCATTGTACTGATAATGAAATGCCAATTCGTACACTCAAATAACATTCTTACTTGAGTTACTTAACATTTTGTGTCACTGAAAACCCCATCTCATTCTACACATGACAAAAAACGTTAGGAAGATGTAACTGTTGAATACATACACTCAAAACAAATCCATAGTCAAATAATAGCAGAGACATTATGTAAATATACTCTATAGTTACGCAAGGAAAAACTTTACATTTAATAAATTATTACTCATGTACAATCTTCTGTTGTTGCTCATATTCACTTTTTTATTGCGAATTAATGTTTTCCATAAGAAAACTAAGGGATCGAATCTGATATTACATCTAATAGTACATTGAGTAAAAATAATATTCACTTTTGGAATACTGTAGACAAAGCAGGGAGCGCACAAGAGCCGATTAGGATTGCAACATAAAGCACAGGCACACACGTTTTCATCCGAGAACGATATGTTCATCTCTTCCAATTATTTCCTCCACTTCACATCTTGTGCTTTCCCTGCTCCTATATGTATATACTGGATAGCTAGCAGCGCAGGGCATGTTCCATTAGTTTCATTTATGGCTTATAAGCCATGCTCCCTTCCCTTTCACTACTATTATTATTTTCATGATTATGGAGAGCCCTGTGTGCATGGCGTATAACTTTCTCTCGACTACTAGTTTATTTATCTAACAAACTATTACAAACGTTTTCTTTTAAAAATATTTTAACTTAATAGTGTACGATGGATATCTTACTAGAAAGAAAAGTAAGGCTAGCATTTATGGCACTGGTGGTGGTGATGTAGTGGTCTGCATTTCAGTCTGGTTAATTGAAGGTCTGAGTTCGATCCCCAACCAATCGCTCAATTTTTGCAATCCCTACTTTTCGTTCCGACAATAGCTACTAACATCGATCTGTCTGATACATAATGTTTCCATTATCATCATTATATCAGAGAATGAAAGACGGTTGAATCCGCTTATGCGTACGACTTGATAATTTCCAGTTCCGTTTATAAAGTTTAGACTGACACTTTTTAGGCAATTCCATTTGCCGGAAAATATTTAGAAGCAAACTAGGATTTCGTACGAAAAAATACGCTACAATGAATGTGTCGCATAACCCCCACCCAAATTCGAGAACGACCATACAACTATCCTTCATTTGAAACTGTCAAGAGTGAGAACTGCAGAAAACGTAATTGGCCGTGATACATCGAAAAAGTAACTTAATTATCCATCTTTGCATTTGGATAGACACTTTGTATGATACGCTTTTTTCTACCCCAGTCTGAATATTCTAAGTTTGTATCAGCATAGTGTGCAGCGTGAAGAGTACATTTTTCACTTTGAGGATTAGCATGATATTTGTGTCTAAAAAACACACATCCCTTCCTTGGTTCATAAAACTTACTTTTCCTTCTTTTGATAGCAGTGTGGGAGCATTTTACATAACTTATTCCGCTTTCCACCGTTTCAATAATAAACTTCACAGCAGTAAATACACGCCAGGAAAAGGGCTTGGTCAACCAAGGAGCTACATTCTTTATTTATCTCCAATACCATGAAGTAGTAAATCATAACATTTTCCCATCAAAATGGAATACGTGCATATGTGAAGAAAAGGAAAGATTTTCTTCATACTTAATCAGCTTTCAGATAAATCTCCAAATCCTAGCACACTTTATTAGAAGTAGCGGGGAAAGTTATCAGATACTCGTAAATTTTATTTTGCCCCTAGCACAAGCTTTCATCTCAAAAACAAATAAGAAAAAACCTAAAGGTTCCTCTCGCAGAATTATGGTTGTTTGCCTGTACACCCACTGCATGTAGATCCTTCAATACCGTAGTTCGCATTTGCAACCTTTAGTGATTGCATTCCTACCCTCAGTCTAAATCTAATACTGTAGAAAATAAAATATCACTGCCTTGGAATATTTTGAGGTTAAATCGCAAAGACGATAAATAACCACATAACTGATGAACCTGAGAAGTTTCGTGTACGCAACTCACTCAGTCCACACAACCAAATTCGAGTCACATTCATAGTGTAATGCATTTTATTTACCAATTTGGGGGCCATCCCAGCGACGTGTACATCTTACGATCTTTCAATTTTCAATACGATTATTGTAAATTCAATAATAAATCCCTTTCTACCTCCCTTCACATCTACTTTCCACGATTACCTTCCCAGATTCTTCCCTTTTTCATACTAATGCATTTATACGTTCGATATAAAATTTGGTAATTTTATTGCCCTTTTTCCATCAAATATAATACTTGAGATTACGTTCTGAAAGACAATAGTAGCAGTGAACTCATCGCAACTACAGAGTAGTTCTCCATGCTCTACTTTCTGTTTCATCCACTCTTTTCAAAGGTCTCTATTTGTGGAGGCAAACGAACCGTGAAATAATCAATGTTGGGACTGTTATTGTAAAGCTCCAAGAAAAAAACCAATGGACGAATAATTATAAGCTTCTATCTACCTATATCACGGTACATCTATAACTATACTAAATAAATTCTGCAATTCTTTCTTTTCCCTAATTATGAAGCCACAATCTATTCCCAATAGCTACTAAAACAATTTTTTTAAAAATCTACCCAACCTCTGCTGCTATTTTTGCCTGTGAAAACAATTGCAATTTTAGGTCATTCATACCAAATATTACCTACTAAAAACAAATGGAATGCAATGGACCGGAAATCTATACTTACCCCAACCATGCTCTAACCAATATGAAATCACCGCACACCCTTATTGATGAGAAATGTGAACAGAACAGAGTTTCCCAGACTAATCATTCCCCATTGTATGCAAACTAAAAATATTGCCAAGTAATAAAAAATATCCTCCTCTTTTACTTGCTATAACTAACTACAACAACAAGTAAAAAAAACATTACCTCTCTCCTTTTGTTCTTGTGTTAGAAGCAGTCCCGCTGCAGCACCCAAAAATGCAGAGTCTGGAGTTCGTAGCAACTACTAATCTCCTTCCGTCCATGTAACTTGGGGTCCCCACATATTTAAATAAGAGGATACTAATTTGGCCTCCAGACCGGAACTTGTATTGGGCTGTTTGCATTTTTCTGGGACACTCAATCAGTTTCCAACCCCTTCATACTGCTTTGACAACAGAACTGACTATTTGAAAATAGTTGGCGCAGGTAAAATTATTCTGGTCAACCACGACTTTACTTTACCCAATCTAGATATACTTGGATTCTAGCTGGAATGGGCAATGAACGGAGAGAAAGGACTGAGGACAAGTTGTCTTTTTCGTGTGATGTTCTCAACTGTTCCAGATGAATGGCTAGCAAGGCAGATAAAGGGGGAAAGAGACGGACTACTGCTGCTCGTACCTCAGCTAGGCTAGCCACCTACCTACCTAAAGTTGTGGAGCGAGCAAGTGTACAACAAAATGTGTGGTTTCCTTACGACTTACTTTGCCTTCTGACAGGAGTGAAAATAACAGGTAAAGCTGGAAGTGGAACCAACTTTCTCACCCGTTCTAAAGGCACACAGAGGAAAGAGAGAGATGAACACGGATATATATACATGGATGTACGTTATGTACGTACGGAGCAGCAGCATGGATGGAAGTTAGGAAGAAAGGGTACTACGGACCAACTAAAACGGATGGAGCCAGATAGCCGTGGTGCTTTTGCGCTCAGGCGCTCACTTCTCTTGCTCTCCTTTTTTTTCCTTCTTTCATCAACATGATCAGCATGAGTCGCGCTTTGGGTTCACCTTTTACCCACACACACTCCACACTCACATATATTATACGCAGACACACACACGTACGACGTGTACCAAAATATGCACTGTTGTCTATATGCCAGCTTACGTACTGCTACCTATCCGCTGCTTCAGCACATCTCCAAACCTACTTGCTTGCTTCCTAGCCTGGGTACTGTTGAAGCAACAGTGTGTGGCTTTTAGTCAGGTACAGGTCGAACTTGAACTCATCCTTGTTCTCATTACTTTCTCAACTTTAAATTTTCTACTTCCGATTCATCATATAACCAAATATATACACTATATGCAAAGAAGATGTGTGTCCAAATACATACATGCCATATGCCATATATGATGGGAGTCTTGTCTAACAGTAGAAGATACAGTTGAGGTTAGTTCGATGGCTAGTTTTCCCATTCCCAATGAATTTTAAAGTACAGATAGATTTATAAATATCGTAAAGAAAACGATAGTAGGATGACCAAGACGACCTCTAGTCTAGTTAGTTAGTTAGTTACATGATGGTGAAAAGAGGAAACTAACTTGCATAGCCAAATCATATCAACCTTATGTGATTTCAGTCAGTTTGGAATGGAAAAAAGGGAAGCAAGTAGGTAAGTATCCCAGGGAAAGGGAACAAACTAACAACTACACTAGGTCCAGTGGCACAAATGATTCACAGTCAGTCGCTCTCTCTCTCTTCCCTTTCTCTTGTTGTTGTAAATTCACTCCTTACAGCCAGCTCACTCACTCACTCTCTCTCTCTCTCTCAGTTCTGCACATAGGAGGCTTCGTTGTAGGCTGCCGTAGGTATATATACGAAAATACGAATACGAGGAGAGCGATCGATGATGCTTCGCTTTTACCTCTTACACTCTCATCTTCATAAGCACATAATTGTGCATTGCATACGTACTCCCTCACTCACTCGCAGGCGATATGTAACTCCATAATAGTTAGAGGAGTAGTGAGTGAGTGGGTCTATTACAGCTTTTAAATTATGACTCGATTCTGTTCATTAGATTCTTATTTCTTCCCAGTACTGGTACTGGAGCAACAGGCACCAGTATGCTGCCTGGTACTGGAGCAACAGGCACTATATAGGATGCTGCCTGGTACTGCGAACTTGGATTCTGCTCAAGAAGATTGCACACAGAGATGATGCTAAGTTGGTAAGCCCTTAGTCTACATTTAGACTGTGCCCCATTCGTCGACTACAATCCAATTATATATAGTTACAGACGGAGTGGATGTGTGTATGTGCTCTCCATGGAGGGAGCATATGCGAGCTAGGGATGTAATATTTATATAATTAGTTAGTTAGTTAGTTAGTTAGTAGGACTTTATGTAAGGTGGATTGAAACTGGGGCTGTTGTTTGTGTTTGTTTCAAGGGACTATTGCAGAGGTTGGAGACCGCAAAGAAAGCCACCGGAAAGGAGTTAAAAGCAAATGCATCCTTATGGCAGGTCAATAACACAAGCAAGGTGCCAAATGACCACATTGTTTGCTTTTGACAGATACTGATTTTGGACGGTTTAGATATTGCTTCTTATGCGATAATACAATAGTTTGTTGAGAAGTCACGAGCATAATTTTAGCAAGTATTTTTTCAAAGAATGGATAAAAGTATGTTTTAATTTGGAAGAGCTTGGAAAATGGAGCTTAATTTTTTGTTGAATCCAGTACATTAACTAGAGAGGGTTTTTAGTGTGTTTGTAAGAACAGACAGAGAATCGCAACAATATTTTCTCCTTCTATTTAATGTTGAAAATATGCTTGTCATGAAATCTGTGGGTTTTATACTATAAACAATTGAGACTCCGGTCTGCAAAATCTTGTTTTGCTTCTTTGAAGTACCAAAACGAAGGATTTGTTCCCATGTAGAAGAAACTTTGCAAACAGTTGTTTATGTTGAATGCATAGGAAGGGGGATCTTTCGAGAAGCAAGAGGAAAAACATTACAGTAGTAGTGTGAAGTATTCCTCAGCACGTGCTCAATTTCAAAAAGTTTTCCTTCTCTCCTCAATTTCATCTTGGTCTGTTTTATGCCCTGAGCAGCGTCTTAAGTGAAATGTAATGTAAGCAAAACCAGCAGGATGTATGAGGGCTTACAGAGTATCCTCAACCAAAGCCCCTGATTTGACTTTTAGTAGAGAAAACCAGACCACCAGTTGTCATGTAACACTTTGTTCACACTGCAAAACTTGTATTATTTCTAAAGGACTAAAAATTCCCCCTAAAGTTAAATATATGAATCTATAAATGGTCCATGTCGCATTCATGTACTGACTGAACAAATTGCTCAGTTGCACAACTACAAAAACACATCCCAATTTCCAAATCCAGCTCCCAAACTTTTAACTATTAGGCATTGTACCCTTTTAAACCTACCTAAACACTGATGGCGGAATAACACTTACACTTGTCTACAGTTTCCACAGATAGTAGATTCGATTCTAGCAATAGCGTTTGTCAGAGTTGGAGTTCAATACTAACCAGTAAAGTGCCGCCACACATAAATACGTGTTGCAAAAACTACCAAATGACAAAAGTCAATATGATTTGGGCTTGCAAATTAGTGTAGTGACAAAGTGAAGGGTTCAAGTGTTAGGAAGGACCAAAGGAACTAATTCTCCTCAGCTTGTTGCTCAGCCAGTTGTTACATACACTACAAAATGATATTATAAAAGAAATATTTGCTCAGAGATGTTTAATCTCCCATTTGGAACACAGAGAGCCTATTTAGTTAGAGTACAAGATAGCAAATGCAGACACAATACACATACTTGGCTGACTAAATACAAGACTAACTCCTACTTGGCTGTCTTATTAGTTAACTTAGTCAGTCTTATATTTATACTATTTTGAAGATTGGTGTAAAAGCTACAAGCAGGATTCACCGACGGAGACACTGGGTGGCTTTGACTTGTGAATTAATTCTATATTAGATGGTATGGGAAACGTGAGGTGGAAAGGCATCATGGAGAGGAAGGAAATTAGGAATCCTAGTCTCTTAAATCAATTAAACTAGAGCATCTACACTAGCTTTTCACAACTGTTTGGACAACCTGTTCACTTCGGCGTCTACTAATCTTCCAAGCCATTCAGCCCACTTTGAATAACTAAATGGAAAAAGATAGTTAGTTAGTTGGGAAGCGTAATGATTAGCCTGGCAGTGTATAGAGCAGGTCTACTGCCAATTTTGTGCCTCAGTCAGTTAGTTATGCAGGGTGGGAGAGTCAGGTTGAATTCTGTTCACTCACTGTGTGAGCGATAGTCACTAGTCACTGTAAATGCTTTGATCAAATTACAACACATAAGTTGTTAAGTAATTGTGATAAATTTCGTAGTATCTGAACAAAAGAAGAATTTTTTTCTTCAAACTTTCATTCTCAAGATTATATTTAGTTTGCAGTGAATAGGGAAAAGTTTTCCAGCTTCCATTCACCAAAAAAAAGAATGCTCAGCTAACTTCTTATCAAAGTACGCATCCAATGAACATGCATCGGTATGTTTACATACATTAAAAAAAGGATTTTTTCACAAAATTGATCAGAATTTTTTCCTAGATCCCATATGATGTGTAGTGATATAAGGATTTACTTTGAAATTTCTTCAATCCCCAGCTTTAGAGGGAAAGTGAAAGTAGCAACAACGTTTACCACTGGGTTCCGGATCACCAACATGAATAACGCTCGCTATGCTGCACACATGCACGGGCATCTTCTCAACACTGATTCTGATTACTGAACCGAAAGAAGACTCACAGATCTGTATCGCCATCGCTGCGTGGAATCATTGTTGTCACCAGTAACCCGGTTACGTTCGTCTCAAAAGAGGGAAAGTACAGACTGATGCGATTACTCAAAAGCTTTAGCCTCCAATCCACTACATTTTGTGAGCAAAGGGTAGAGTAGGATTTCATACTTGTTCACCCAAGCAGTACAACATGAGATGGAGTGCGAAAAATAGTCCAGAGTTGCGGATGTAAAGCCCGGCAAAATATGAGTCTATTGCCCATATGAACATGTTTACCTATCTTTCAAGGTTTATCATGTCTGTATTAGTTCTTGTAGTATTATTGAGGAAAGTTCACAGCTGGATTTCACAATAAGGAAATCTCAGGCTAAAAATTGTAATCAGCTTACTAAATACATTGAATTCGTCATCAGCTTACAATCGAAAGGAACCATCCAGATCATGCCTCGTGTAATGTCACTCGTCCTCTGCTAAAGAACAGTCACATATGAATCAGAGAAAGACAACGTATAGGTACACAGAACATGGAAGCTGATTTTGATTTCAGACTTCCATGAAAAGGCTCTCAGCTCACTTTATGACTGAGTAAAGATAAAACCGTGAAAACAGGAATCAAACAGACTAGCTGACACACATTACGTAGTCAGTCAGTATTTAGCAGAAGTGAATATAAAGGGAACAAAAAATCATGGGAAAAGATTTTCTCCACAATTATTATGCCCTTTCTATCGTCAGGGTCTCAGGGTAATCAGTACCAAATGAAAAGAAAGACGTTTTTTCTTGACTCCCATCATTACCAATGATCTACTGGTCATTGTATTGCAAAAAAGTTTCACCATACTATTCTCTACTAACAGAGCAGATTTAGAAAATAAAACTACACATAAATAGATTCGCAATAAGCCCCCAAAGTATAGCAACGACAACATTTGAATCTCGCTGACACAGAAAAGGCTGGAAAAATGTTTTTTTTTCATAAATTTACAGTTTCTAGCTAAATATGTTAAGGGTTAATGAGAGATTTCACAAAACTGCAAGTATTGTTCCGCAACCAACAATAATTACAAGAGTCGATAGAGAGGTAGCTTATGACCGGAATTGATTAATTAGTGCATATGGTTAAATTATTATTCTGAATATGCAGAGCCCACCCCCACAGCTATTCAAAGACACTTTTTGCGGACAAACTTTGTTCTGACTTTAGGTCCCACACCTGGCCAAAAAAGATGAGTAAAAATACCTGAACAAAGAACCGTAACGACCACAGCAAAAATTAAACGAAGAGTGAGGTGCATTTCCTATAATATGTTGTTAGGCATAGAAATAGTACACAAAAATGAAACTTCCACCATCATTTTATGTAATTAAAAAAGTGAGGTGTACAAAAGCAAGTGCAAAGTTCAAAGACTAAAGGGCCTTCTCTTGACTATGTTATAAACAGAGAAAAGCTGAAATTAAAGATCTGAATCTGACGACTCTTCATTTTCTCTGGGGCTATTTAATCAGTCTAAATGAGCACAACATGCTGAGGAAGAAGCTGAGCTCAAAAGTTGGGTGTGATACAAAGCCGTGCAGGAGATTACGCTTGTTCGTTTGCGTTGGGACATCCATCTTTGAGATTTATTTGCCGCTGGAAGGGATCATAGTTCTGTCGCGATAGCAATATTATTATCACTAGCAATTAATTAGTATGAGTACAAGCCAAAAGAGCCCTACTCACTGCTGATTTCGCTGTTTCGCAGCTATAGCATGTTGGTATATAGTCGAGGTAAGGATTTTTAGAGATCGGTTTTGCCAGATTATGAAACTGGAGCAGATGAGTACTTGAGTGACGTGTCATTTTCTCGTTGTCAGTCCACTACACGTGCTACACAGAAATCGATAGAATACTCCCGAGAGCGTTAATTACTCATTTCCGCACAAACTTCATGTACCTGTACTCTATTCAATTTGAATCATTTGTCACTCCCAATTTAGCACGAATGACACATGTGGAGCACTGAGAACGAGATTTCCTTCTCACATTACCCCGAAATGTTTAGAGCAAGTATTGGCGGTGCGACGGTACTAATATCTACTTTTATGAACCAGACTATCTAGAATCCTGCAGCGTAATTTGAGATGAGAAGTCCCATCTGTCAGTTTAAGTAGGATTACAATTTACAATCTAGCCCCATAATTACTGTAATCAGAATTTTTGTAAGCTCGCTCGACGGCGTAGAATCTCCATGACAGATTATATGCAATAAATAGGTAAATACATATGCAAAGGCTGTAACATAATCTAGTTAAATTCCTTTCCTAGAACTTTTATTCAAACTAAGGGAAAAATATCTTCACAGTAAACAGTTTCTACCTTTAAATTAGTTCTTTTAATAAAGTCTATTCAGCATGCCATACGGAATCACAAACTTAGCAGATAGGGTTCATTTCATCATCTGATTTAGATTGGAAAAATTTCATGCACTCATGGACTGATTCCAGTTCCGTACTAACGATCTACAACTGAAGGCCAAAACTGACGCACAGGGATATCATCCATAATTAGCATAACGTATGGTGCACGCATGTTTTAGTTATGTCCGGAAAAAGCTTACAATGAGGTGCTTTAGGTGGGTGGCGGAGTTGGGAAATGAGAAATAGCTTAAAATGATTTGGAGAGTGCCTACAACAATCCCTTAAAATATTACTTCCCCATGCTCAAGCATACATACGCTACGGTTGACCAAACAAATTTTGGAAATTGAGAATCAATTTTCGATTTTTCTTATGGAAAATAACATGGGAAAAATCTCGAAATTAAGGGCTTCAATTAAAAAAAATTAAAATTAGTGTTTTCATGTTTTATGCCGTGGTCAAAATTTCATAGGTTAATACCAATTGATTGCGTCATAGTCAAAATTTAATGTTAATAATAATATCTATAGGTTGCTTCATGGTCAAAATTTCATATGTTAATACCTAAAAGTTGCGTCACGGCCAAAATTTCATATGTTAATACTAACTGTTTGCGTCATGGTCAACATTTAATATGTTCAATACCTATAGGTTGCGTCATGGTCAAAATTTCATATGTTAAATACCTATTAGGTTGCGTCATGATTTGCCATGTTACTGAGCGACTATGTTTATTTCAATTAACGTTGCCTTATTATAGAGTCAATTTGCTGAATTTGATGGTGTCAAAATCTTATATGTTGCGCTCAGTGAAAATCCCATGTCGAATCCATATTGGTTGTTTACTTGCCAAATTTCCATGTTTAATCCCTATTGGTTGTTTACTTGCCAAATTTCCATGTTTAATCCCTATTGGTTGTTTACTTGCCAAAATTCTATGTTTAATCCCTATTGGTTGCTTACTTCCCAAAAACCCATGTTAAATCTCTAATGGTTGCTTCCACCTATTCATATTGACCAATTCATTAACCTAACTAAAAGGGAAAACTTACTATTAGTGAAGTTCATGACTGCATGAAACAAACAATAGGGATTTCAAACTTATTTTTTTTAAAGTTTTAAACTAAATACTTTTTTTGAAGCCATTATTAAATAGAAGAAAAATGACGAATAAAATGGTGCAATTAATATGTCAAACTATGGGGTAGTTCTGCTGGAAAGTTCCACACAGTTGAGTATTAATATATACTAGCCGGGCCCACTGGCCTTAGCCAGACTTACTGTTACGAGCAAAATTTAAAACCTGTAAAATATTCAATGATCCGCAAATTTTTTGACGCACAGAAATTTCTAGAATGTGGTAAAGCAAAAAAGAATAAGTTAATAAAACAGAATCGCTTTATCACATCCTAGAAAATTTCTTTGCGTCAAAAAATGTAAGGATCATTGAATATTTTGCAGGTTTTAAATTTTGCTTGTAAGAGTGAGTGTGGCTAGCATACCTGTCCGAGGTGAGGGTGTTCAGGTTGTGTGGACTCCCAGCAGTAAGTGAAAAAAGGGGGGGTAAATTGATGTCCGCCCATGATGCCGCCGTAGGCGGCAGGGCGGATGTGATGGCGAATTGGCTCGCCCACGAGGGGGAGAAAATTTTTTTTTAACATTAAAGACTTATGGCCAGCTTCGAGGATTTTTTGAAATTTCGCAATTTTTTCACTCTTCAATTTTTCCTTTTCATGAGATGATGAGATGAGAGATTTCAATGTTCAAATTATTTTCTTATGATTTTAAATTATTTGGCTTGCCGCTTGCGTTTAAATTGCATTGAAAAATTCTTTTTTTTTCCCAAAAACCTTCACTTAAAAAAACGATGATTCTAAGTCCAAAAACTTTTAAATACAATATTGCCCGTTAATTTAGTAAAAACGAAAACACCGTACAGACAAAAATACCTTAATGATCGATCAAAACCTGATTATGAAATCTGAAATCTATGGAAAATTATGCCATGAACAATATTTCTAGCCCTAGAATAATGTTGTATTCACACAGAAGGGCAATCGCAATAGCGTCTGTCTGTTCAATTCCGACTTTGGATGACAGTCTGTTGCCTTAAATCATACAACCTGATTACTTTAACTAAAAAAAATTAAAAAAATTTTGGAAAACGTCATGTTCAAGAATAAAAATTACAATTCTGATGGTGTAATTACAGTTTCGAATTATGCTGTAGTTTTATCGGAAAGCGTGGCAATTAGTGAGCCTAAAGAGAGCGTTAGTATATAAATTTTCAAAAGGGCACACTTCATAGAGCTAAGAATTCTTAAAGATTTACAGTCAATACATGAAACATTTCTCCAGATACTTTACATTACATCCCACATCCTATGCTGTAAATTTTGTAGGGAATGAGAACACCGTGAATCAGTAAAGTAGACACTTTGAAATGTAAAATCCCATGGTTTACAACGCAACAAAACAAGACATGCTAGTTAGGCTGCTATTCTACCATTGGCAACAACTAGGGAATAATCAAGCATATAAATAATTTCTGAGAAGATGCTATACATTTGTGTTTAAGACCAAAAATTCAGGCCACTCAACCAGCTCATTGCTTTAGCTCTCTAGTTTTGCCTAATTACTGGATGATAAAAAAAATATTTACAAAACAATAGTCAACTGTAAAAATGTAATTTGAAAAGGAGACAGCAGACCCTAGCATTGGAAATCGGAATTAATGTGTAAAGTGCAGAGCACACTGGGGTTGGGTATTAAGCTCTTTAATTTAGGTACACAGCATTTCCTAATAAAGTATACGTGTAATTCTAAATGGATTTGAGACTGGCGACAACCTGTGCTCATCAAAGAATGCTCCAGGATCGAAAGCTCTTGTAATCCATCCAAAGATGACTACAAGTTTGAGCTTTTGACTGAACTAATCTCTTTTTCTGGAGACTGAGCCATGACATGGGACTATCGACTAAAGTTACAGCTCAAATGCAACATGTGCTTGTTGCTCGTGCACACCTTATAGTTATTGAGTTATAGTTTAAAGCAAGCAGGAATACGAGACTAAAACAATATCACAAGCATGTGTTGGTAAATGTTATACAACATTGATTTTTACACAGTATCGGTCAGCCAATCAAGATTTTTTCACACCAGGTTTCTCTTTCTGATCCTGATCAACAGCCTATAACCTTGAGAAAATCGAATTTTATTTACATAGGTGATGAGTCGAGTACACTTTCCCCCTGGAGCATATGGCGAAAAAGATGGTTTGAAGTTGAGCTTCCCTCCCCCACAGAGGTTTTTGGATTACCATAGGAAATAAACATACTTATAAATAAATTGTTCTCGCTTGGTTACAACAATTATATTTCCAGTGCGAAGTTTGATTGAAGAAGTGCAAAATTATAAATATAGTGGGTGAAAGAATCAATTGTCTTTTGAAGGCAATACTTCTTGAGCTAGTCTTTGAACATATACAATGGTTAATTCTAATTGGGATTGTGGATGAAAATTTGTTAATTTTTGAAATATACGTAACGCTACTGTTCAAAAAACACGTTGAAATATTAGTAAAACATATTGTATAATGAAATTCCGTAAATGATGCCTCCCAAAATGAGGTTTCCGAATTTAATGCGAATACCCTGTAATGTTATATACTTGCTTGTCATGTTGTATACAAGAAAGACAAAAAATCAAACATAAAACATAGTCTACATTGACTGTACTTTCTTATTACTGAAAATAAATAGAATAGACAGAGCTGAGAGTAAGAAAAGCTTTTAGTGTTTTCATACTTTCTCAAATGGACACCATTAAGGACATTATGGAATGTAATGGCACAGATGTAGCAATTTTCAACCTATAAACTACATACACAGACAATAGACATTCCCATAGTTGGGCACCGGCACCACCTTTCAAAGAAAAGGAACGAGAAAGAGACGCCAGATTTATGAAAATGCTTCTCAAGTACTAAAAGAGGGGAAAAATTCAAATTTTGGGGGGAAAATATCTTTATTACCCAAGATTTTGCGCTTTAATGACAAATTGACCATTGCAGAGGTAACTTTTTAAAAAGTGATCCACACCTCCTTTGTAGGCAACAGGTAAAAAGTGCTGAGAAATGAAGTTTTTTCAAGAATATACCTGGACTGCGACCAGGATCAGTAAGCAGAAAAATATCGCCTCATTCCCATAATCCTGGGTACTAACCGACAAACTAACTAGCTGTTATATAAATCATTATAACTTACTTTTCCAAGACTTTATTGTACTGAATCCTGCTGGCATTGAATCCACAATTTACCAGTTTAACAAGATGGAAGCAAAACATTGAGGAGACATGTAATATGCGTCTTATAAAAATATTCTGCTGATTTCTTCGCGAAAAAATCAAGTCATTTTCCATTATCAACTGGAAAGATATCTCAATTGAAAGCCTGCAAAAACGACTATTATTGTATCCATTAGGTCCCTCCATGTTAGTAATACCTATTGTGCATCACTAACAAAAAAAAAGTTCGGGCCATGTAACGTTTCCTATGAAACACGGGAAAAATAAACTTTCTTTCCACCTTCATTTGGAAAACACGAAGCTTCTTTTCAATGCTAGTTCCCATGCGTTCGTAACATTATACACACACTGGACTGCTTTTCTCCCTCGTATATTTAATGTTTCTCATTATTTCATACATGAAAAGAAGGCTGTCGTTTTGTTCTTGCACATATTCCCTTTCCCGGCTATTCATTCCTACCTCTATTCATTCATCACTCATTGCCTGCCTAGTGCCTATAGTCTCTTCTTTTAGCGCTCGTCTTCTCTATCCTCCACATCATATCGATGCATCGAAGTGAGGCATTCTGCTTACTAACTAACTAACTAACTAACTAACTATCATCCTTTTTATACAAACTCAACTCACATATATTTATAATACCCACTAAAGGAGAACTCATCAAAGCACTCAAAGAAACTGTCATCGTCACTATACAGCGCATACAGTGTGATCAAAAGAGCTCCACATGAGTTTTCATGTCCCAGTGTATTCTTGAAAGAAACCCTAAAGTACATACCATATGTACATAATGTGAATAGCCCTTCTTTCAGAACAATGAGATCCCGTCTATATTTCAAACATGCTTTAAAATTCTTTGGTGAAAGCAATCATTCTCTTACATGTGATGAACATTGTAATTACCTAACATACACTTGCTGAATAGGAAAATAAGAGCCCAGTTTGTATCATTTAGTTCAACAGTGTTCGTACATTCAATCTATACTTGTTGCTTTTCCAACAGAACGGACTGCATAATGCAAACTGCAAATAAAGACTGCATAAAAACTGTGAAACTAACAAAAATTGAAGACGAAATTTTTCCTAATAATGCGAAATGCGATCCTAAAATTTGGCGATCGTTATTATCATTATTACAACCAGGAGCTGTTTACTTTTATAGAGGTTGGTAAATATGCCAGGACTGGCGAGTGACAAACATGGGGAACATGATAGAACGTGAGCAAAAGAGAAAAGGGAAGGACACCCACAGTGCCGAGTTTTAGAATATTCAGCTACTACACCTAATGTGAGTGATGGACATGATTGGTTTTCATACTTTTCAGAAAAATACATTCTGGGCTTTTACATTCATGTTTATATAAATATTGCTCTATTAATTGTATGGGCCCCCAGACAGGAAACTCTTGACGGATATTTCAAAGTGTTTGTTCCCATGCATAAGGAAAGCGTAAGACAAGCCGAAATCATTGTTATTTGCATACTCCAAGCTCCACACTAATGATTTTTGAAGGCCTGGTGGAAAAACGTGCGTATAGTTAGTTGGGAAGTAAACGAGTACAGTTAGTTAGCTAGTTAATACTTAATGAGAACAAGATTTTGTTGGGCAGGAGAATGAGAATCCAGGAGGTTTTTTTATTGTTTAGTTAGGTAGACGGCAGCTCAGAGCATGAAAGACAAAATCATCGAAATATCATCTAAGGCTGTTGAATAGATAGAAAAGAAAGCTATCAGTGTAGCTGGCGACAGTGAAAAGAAAACTCGAGTGGCCTAGATAGAGGATTTGGTTGACTAATGTTTATACAGCAACCAGCAGTCGGGATCTTTTTTTAAAACTTCATCTTTTCCTTCCCGAGCTCTATTGAGTTTGTTTTGTGCCTAGAAACAGGGACTTACTTCATCTCAGTCCATAATGATTACAATTTTCTCACAGATGTAACTAGTTACTATCTCTAGCACAGGTTATTCTTTTACTAAAGCTCATAAGCTTAGAATGGAAGTGACTAATTACACGTCCCACTTACCTAGGAACCGGAAAATGGTTTTTCCATCCTATACTCATTTGATATTAAAGCTCAAGCTCGTAAGCATTTAAAAACCTACAAACTCCAAAGGGGCTTTGATTTTGAACATTGTAGTTGTCAAGAGAGCACAGAGCAGATGGGAAGTTGTTTGCAAAATAAGCAGCTCAAAAGGGACACTATGGAGTGTTCCTATAACTTTAATATCTTTTGAAATTTGAAACAACTAGTAATCATCGCCACTACAAAAAGATGGCGGGACAAAATAATGAGCTTGTTAAAATTCAAGTGGTAACAAGCACAAAAAAGACAATGAAATTCCAAGTTTTTACTTTTAGTTAGCAGTAGATAGTTAGAGAAGAAGCAGTATGTTTATCGCAAAGACATGTACATTGTTACCAAGAAAAAAAACGTTGGCAACTTTTTTTGCATTCAACTCAAAAGTGTAAATAATCAGCAATTCATGAAAAGCCTGTTCAGTCAATTCATTAGCTAATTTAATACTCCACGCATTGTAGTCTTTTAGCAACAGCAATGTGTTCTTTACTGATTAAACTTGTAATTCTGATTTTTTTTTCATTTTGTACTTTCCTAGCCAGCTGCACAGTTTAATCAACAAAAGTATTAAACATACAACAGATGAAAATGTCAAAATTTTTAGCTCAAAACATTTAAATAAGTACGAAACCCGACAAGATATTTTTTACACCCACGGAGTAGAAAACTTTCACATGCGCTATTACTATTTTATGATAAAGGAATTCAGTACCCTACAGCATCCAAATCAGAGCGTCAAGTTCACAAAAGAATGAAAAAGTACCTCCCTACACTGACAGATACTAAACTGGTTGATTGAAAAAGATTTTTTCTTTTCTTTGTGCACAGATTTTTCTTCTTTATAAAGCACGAGTCTGATGATATAGTGCTCCGCATCGGTTTAGATTTTGGAAAAGCAGATGTTTTACACTCCTATTTTCCTTGCAGGTAATTAGTTAGTATTTATGAATGCCATAAAAAATAAAATGAATAATAGTTGAAGTAATACAATGGGGAAACTACCAATGGCTTCGTGTACTTCATAACCCAAACCCCACTATAGGCAGCACAATTTTCCGTTACAATATTTACAATATTTCCCACGTAAAAATATTCGCAACAGATTAAGCAAGAATCAGAATAATTGATTTGGCGGTATGGTCTGCTGGAAATCGGGAAACCGAATTGGTTTTATGCAAACCCTACTTATTAGACCATACACACATGACTTGTTGGATATTCCATGATTAACTTTATTTCAGCTTACTATAAGAGTATATTGAAAGCGACCAAAGTCAATATCAACAAAATGTGTGAACGAATCACAACATGGCGTCAATAGAAGAGGATCAAAGTATTGATAAAAAACTATTTTCGTCCTCTTGTAAGTGTGGTCTGTATATCTTGTAGGCTTTGCATGGGAACTGAGAAAGGAGACCATGCCCATCAGAGTATTAGCAATGCTTATTTGTTTGAACGACGATTTTTTTTAGCTTGAAAATATCAGCAAGGCCAATTTTCTGACAAATACGTGATTTAAAAATGAAAATGCATAAAAAGTGCTGTTATTCAAAAATTCAGAAACTATCAAATACAAAGGGCAAGTAATGGCAAGTAATTTATGAGCACGGTAAGGAAAAGTGCCGGAACTGAAAATATTAAGATTGGTTCCTTCGGCTTATGTATACTGCATATGAGAACATTTAAAAGCTGCTGTTGATAAATATAAAAATAAAAGAACACAGTAAAAAAAACGATCTGCCATTACACAAAATTATGCATTAACAACTGAGCATTATCTGTTACATAGCCCTTCCTATACTTCCTACGTATGTAGCAGGGTTTCATGATTCTGCTACAAACATAAAGGTGCAATATAGTAGGCTTGAAAATTGGAAACTCGATTCATTTTTTTGCACTAAATATGGGTATTACTGGAATATAATGGAGAGAGAATACTACTGCCATAATTCATGGAGGCGACCTACTGAATTAATATACACGCTCCTAGAACTATAGTACGTTTTGACTTGACATTCTGAACTCCAATAATAATAACTAGCCGGGCCCACTGGCCTATGGCCAGACTCACTCTTACGAGCACAAATTCTAACTTACCAAATTTTCAATGATCCAAAAATTTTATGACGTACGGCAAGTTTCTAGAATGTTGTAAAGCAAAAAAAAAAAAACGAATAATTATAAAAATCTCTAAAGAGTTGCTTTATCACATTCTAGAAACTTGCCGTACGTCATAAAATTTTTGGATCATTGAAAATTTGGTAAGTTAGAATTTGTGCTCGTAAGAGTGAGTCTGGCCATAGGCCAGTGGGCCCGGCTAGTCAAGATAATTATTAGATTATCATCTCTGAAACATTTTTTGGAGATATTACAGTACTTGGGGAAATGTTCATATTGCCACCGCCTCCATCAGCGCTTCAAACCCGTGAAAATAATAAAAAGGAATCCCATTCACAATAGAGTCAGAGTCACTCAGTGGCGACGCCAAGATTTTTTCGTCTGCCTGCTAAATAACTAAATATAGCCGGGCCCACTGGCCTTTAGCCAGACTCACTCTTACGAGCAAATTTTAAAACCTGCAAAATAATCAATGATCCACAAATTTTTTGACGCACAGAAATTTCTAGAATGCGATAAAGCAAAAAAAAATAATTTAATAAAACAGAATCGCTTTATCGCATTCTAGTAATTTCTGTGCGTCAAAAAATTTTTGGATCATTGATTATTA
>Ga0210040_10000563_pt1 | contig 61844 bp, 64 predicted proteins | sample CryGeyCG12114_NA_FD_185462 | JGI IMG/M metagenome (GOLD analysis project Ga0210040, IMG submission 185462) | Groundwater microbial communities from aquifer - Crystal Geyser CG19_WC_8/21/14_NA (SPAdes) (version 2) | ecosystem: Environmental > Aquatic > Deep subsurface > Groundwater | place: USA...
GCCGTCCCGTCGGGGGCGGTCAGGGTGACGGTGGAGCAGGTGCCCAGCAGCTGGTCCACCGGCAGCTCCAGGCCGTCCAGCGCATGACCGTCGGCGAGCACCTCGAGGGTGCGCAGCTCGTCGGTGAACGCGCCGCGGGCGACCAGCGTCGGCAGCCCGTCCGCCGACCCGGCACCCGAGCCACCCCCGCCGGGGAGCATGGCCAGCGCCGCCCCGCAGAGCGGCGGGTCGACCGTGGCGCCGTCCGGGAGCCCGCCGAGGGCCGGCAGGTCGCCCAGCTGGTCCAGCGTCAGCCCCACCACGGTCGCGTCGGCGCCGAACGCCGGGGCGGGCAGCAGGGCGTCGGCCAGCTCGTCCGGCGTCGTCCCGGCGCTGTCGGTGGCGGCGGCCTCGCTGACCGCCGCCGGCGCTGCGGCGTCGGGCTGTCCGCCACACGCGCCCAGCACCACCGTCCCGGCCACCAGCACCGCGCCCAGCCTCCTCGACCCCCTGCCGGGGCGCGCCGGGAGCTCGCGGGCGGTGCGGGGCAGGTGGTCCTCGTCCATGCGCCGATCGTCCGCCTCCCCGCCCGTTCCGTCGACCGGCGGGGTGCCGCGGTCCCTGACCCGTACGTGGGCGGGGAGGGTCAGGCCGAGGCGCCGACCACGTCGGCCGTCGTCCCGAGGTCGTCCGGAGCGCCCTCGGCGCGGGTCGGCTCGGTCGCGACCGGCTGGTGCCCGACGTGCGGCTCCTCGAACGCCTCCGGCGCCGGGCAGGAGCAGACCAGGTTGCGGTCGCCGTAGGCGCCGTCGATCCGCCGCACCGGCGCCAGGTACATCCGCCCGTGCAGCCGGGACACCGGGTAGACCGCGGTCTCGCGGGGATAGGGGTGCGTCCACTCCCCCGCCAGCATCTTCAGCGTGTGCGGGGCGTTGCGCAGCGGGTTGTCGATCGCGTCGTACTCACCGCCGGCGACCTTCTCGATCTCCTCGCGGATGAGCACCATCGCCTCGACGAACCGGTCGAGCTCGGCCTTGTCCTCGCTCTCGGTCGGCTCCACCATCAGCGTCCCGGCGACCGGGAAGCTCATCGTCGGGGCGTGGAAGCCGAGGTCGATCAGCCGCTTGGCGATGTCGTCGTTGGTCACGCCGGTGGCCTTGGTGAGCGGCCGGATGTCCAGGATGCACTCGTGGGCGACCAGGCCGGTCGCGCCGGTGTACAGCACCGGGTAGTGCGGCCGCAGCCGCTCGGCGACGTAGTTGGCGGCGAGGATCGCGTGCTCGGTGGCCTTGAGCAGCCCGTCGGGGCCCATCAGCCGCAGGTAGGCCCAGGAGATCGGCAGGATGCCGGCGGAGCCGAACGGCGCGCCGGAGACCGCCGGTCCCTCTCCACCGGTCTCCACCAGCGGATGGCCGGGCAGGAACGGCACCAGGTGCTCCCGGACGCCGATCGGGCCGACCCCGGGCCCGCCGCCGCCGTGCGGGATGCAGAAGGTCTTGTGCAGGTTGAGGTGGCTGACGTCGGAGCCGAACCGGCCCGGCCGGGCCAGGCCGACCAGCGCGTTGAGGTTGGCGCCGTCGACGTAGACCTGACCGCCGGCGTCGTGCACCGCGGCGCAGATCTCCTGCACCTCGGTCTCGAACACCCCGTGGGTGGACGGGTAGGTGATCATGATCGCGGCGAGCCGCTCGGCGTGCGCGTCGACCTTGGCCCGCAGGTCGGCCAGGTCGACGTTGCCCGCCTCGTCGCAGGCGACGACCACCACGCGCATGCCGGCCATGACGGCGCTGGCCGCGTTGGTGCCGTGCGCGGAGGACGGGATGAGGCAGACGTCGCGGTGGGCCTCGCCACGCGAGTGGTGGTAGCTGCGGATGGCCAGCAGCCCGGCGAACTCGCCCTGCGACCCGGCGTTGGGCTGCACGCTCACCGCGGCGTACCCGGTGATCTCGGCCAGGCCGTCGCACAGCTCCTGGATCAGCTGGGCGTAGCCGCGGGCCTGCTCGCGCGGGGCGAAGGGGTGCAGCCCGGCGAACTCCGGCCAGGTGATCGCGGCCATCTCGGTCGCGGCGTTGAGCTTCATCGTGCAGGAGCCCAGCGGGATCATCGTGCGGTCCAGCGCCAGGTCCTTGTCCGAGAGCGTGCGCAGGTAGCGCAGCATCGCGGTCTCCGAGCGGTGCTCGGAGAAGACCGGGTGGGTCAGGAACGGCGTACGGCGGCGCAGTGCGGCCGGGAGCGCGTCGGCACCCGCGTCGTCCAGCGCGCCGTCCTCGGCCGCGACACCGAACGCCTCGGCCACCAGCCGCAGCACCGCCGGCGTCGTCGTCTCGTCGCAGGCGACGGCGACCGTGTCGGCGTCGACCAGCCGGAGGTTGACCCGGCGCTCGGCGGCGGCGGCCACGACGTCGGCAGCCCGCCCGGGCACGGCGACGGTGACGGTGTCGAAGAACTGCTCGTGCACGACGGCCAGCCCGCCGGCGCGCAGCCAGCCGGCCAGCGCCTGCGCGGAGCGGTGCACCCGGGCGGCGATCGCGGTCAGCCCCTCGGGGCCGTGGTAGACGGCGTAGGCGCCGGCCATCACCGCCAGCAGCACCTGCGCGGTGCAGATGTTGCTGGTGGCCTTCTCCCGGCGGATGTGCTGCTCACGGGTCTGCAGCGCCAGCCGGTAGGCGACGTCGCCGTCGGCGTCGACCGAGACACCCACCAGCCGGCCGGGGAGCTGGCGGGCCAGGCCCTCCCGCACGGACAGGTAGCCGGCGTGCGGGCCGCCGTAGCCCATCGGGACGCCGAAGCGCTGGGTGGTGCCGCAGGCGACGTCGGCGCCCCACTCCCCCGGCGCCTCGAGCAGGGTCAGCGCCAGCAGGTCGGCGGCGACGACGACCGACGCCCCGGCCGCGTGCGCGGCGACGGCCAGCTCGCGGTGGTCCCGCACGGCCCCGCTGGCGCCGGGGTAGGCCAGCAGCACCCCGAACGCACCGGCCGCGGGCAGGTCGGTCGGCCAGCCGGCGGACAGGTCGGCGACGTGCAGGCCGATGCCCAGCGGCTCGGCGCGGGTGCGCAGCACGGCGAGGGTCTGCGGGAGGGTGTCGGCGTCGACGACGAAGACGGCTGATCCGTCTGCGCCCCGCCCGCCCCTCGCACCGCCGGCCCGCCGGACGAGGGTCATCGCCTCGGCCGCTGCGGTCGCCTCGTCGAGCATCGAGGCGCCGGCGACCGGCAGCCCGGTGAGGTCGGCCACCATCGTCTGGAAGTTGATCAGCGCCTCCAGGCGCCCCTGGCTGATCTCGGGCTGGTAGGGCGTGTAGGCGGTGTACCAGGCCGGGTTCTCCAGCACCGTCCGCTGGATGACCGCCGGGGTGATCGTGTCGCTGTACCCCAGGCCGATCATCGAGGTGAAGACCTCGTTGGCCGCCGCCCGGGCGCGCAGCTGCGCCAGCACGGTCGCCTCGTCGGCGGCGGCGGGCAGCTCCAGCGGGGTGCGGTCCCGCACGCCCTCGGGCACGCAGGCGTCGGCGAGGGACGCCAGCGAGTCGTGCCCGACGACCTCCAGCATCGCGGCGGTGTCACCCGCGCGGGGGCCGATGTGCCGGGCCGCGAAGGACCCCTGCGTCGACAGCGCGGAGAGGGCGGGGAGGGCACCGGTCAGCGGCGGGAGTGCGGTCCGGTCAGCGCCAGCAGTTCGATCAGCCACTACATCGACGCTACCAGCGGCGCAGGACACGCCGGGCGGGCCGCCGGGCCCGCCGCGCGAGGGCGGCGAGCGGTGGGGGCTCAGGCGGAGGCGGCGCGGCGGCGGCGGCGGGCGGAGAGCTCGTCGTCCGCGTCGTTCCCGCCGTCCAGCCGCTCGGAGGGCAGCTCGGCCAGCTCGCCGGAGAGCTCGCGCAGCGCGCCGGAGACGGCGATGCCGAAGACCCCCTGGCCGCCGGCGAGCAGGTCGACGACCTCCTCGGCGGAGGTGCACTCGTAGACCGTGGCTCCGTCGGAGAGCAGCGTGATGTTGGCCAGGTCCTTGACCCCGCGGGTGCGCAGGTGGTCGACGGCCTTGCGGATGTTCTGCAGCGAGACGCCGGTGTCCAGCAGTCGCTTGACCACCTTGAGCACCAGGATGTCGCGGAAGGAGTAGAGGCGCTGCGTGCCCGACCCGGTGGCGGTGCGCACCGACGGCGCCACGAGCCCGGTGCGGGCCCAGTAGTCCAGCTGCCGATAGGTGATACCAGCGGCGGCGCACGCCGTCGGGCCGCGGTAGCCCACCGCGTCGCTGTCCACGTCGTCGTACGAAGGAGCACCCACGGCTGCGTCGCTGAACAGCTGACCCTGCGAACCGTTGTCGTCGTCCACGGGCACCTCCTCGATCTCTGCCACCCAGCACCTGGGCCGGGGCCGGCTGACGCCGGCCCGGTCACGGAGGCGCGACTCAGCGAGTTCCACGCACGTGATTCGCTGACGGTAGGCCGGGGCGCCTACCGGGTCAACCGAGAGCGGCGGCGTGTCGGCCCGGCCGACCCCAACGGGTGGGGGCAGGGGCCTCGATCAGCCCCATCCTGGCGGGCCCGGGACGACCGGCGGCGGATGTCCTCAGGCGGGGTTGCTGCCGCCGGAGCCGGAGCCGGCGCCGAAGTCCTCGGGGCTGATGTTGTCCAGGAACTCCCGGAACTTCTCCACCTCGTCCTCCTGCTCGTCGGGGATCTCGATCCCGACCTCGTCCAGCAGTGCCTCGGCGCCATAGATCGGCGCGCCGGTGCGGACGGCGAGGGCGACGGCGTCCGAGGGGCGGGCGCTGACCGTGCGCTCGTCGCCGAAGAGCAGCTCGGCGATGTAGATGCCGTCCCGCATCTCGGTGATGTGCACCGCCTGCAGGCTCGCGCCGAGGGCGTGCACCACCTCGCGGAGGAGGTCGTGGGTCATCGGCCGGGCCGGACGGACGCCCTGCTGCTCGAAGGCGATCGCCGCGGCCTCGACCGCGCCGATCCAGATCGGCAGGTAGCGCTCCCCCTGGGTCTCCTTGAGCAGCAGGATGGGCTGGTTGCCGGGCAGCTCGACCCGGACGCCGACGACTCGTAGCTCCTGCACGGCTGGCTCCCCTCCGCTGACATCCCCCGCCGGGGCCTCTCGGGTGCTGCTGCCGCTCACCGGGCCGAGGCCGGGAGAGCTGCCGGGCGGCTCGCCCGGGGGTGACCCGCTCCCCCGCAACGGTACGCCAGCGGTCAGCCGCCGAGGACCTCGCGGAGGCGGGCCTCGAGCAGTGCCCCGTGCAACTGTGCGGACAGCCCGGCCAGCTCCTGGAGCTGCTCGGTGGCCCGGCTGCGGGCCTCGTCGGAGCGGGCCCGGAGGACCGGCGCCACGAGCTGCTCGAGCAGCGCCGCCTCCCGCTCGACGGTGGTCCGGTAGACCCGCAGGTGCCGGGGCTCGATGCCGTGCCGGGCCAGCCCCGCGGCGGCCCGGGCGACCGGGAGGTCCGCGGGCCGGTGGCGGCCCGCGGAGTCGGGGGTGACCAGGCCGAACTGCACGCAGTCGGCCAGCTGCTCGTCGGTGAGCCCGGCGGCCCGGGCGAAGTCCACGGCCGACAGGGGCGCGGTGCCGACCGGCTCGGGAGCCCCGGTACCGGCTGTCCCCGGCTGGCCGGGCAGCTCGCCGCGGTCCCGGGCGTCGAGCTGCTCCTTGATGACCCGCAGCGGCAGGTACTGGTCCCGCTGGGCGGCCAGCACGAACCTGAGCCGCTCGACGTCGGCCGAGGAGAACTTCCGGTAGCCCGAGGGGGTGCGCTGCGGGTGCACCAGCTGCTCGGACTCCAGGTAACGGATCTTGGAGATCGTCACCTCCGGGAAGTCCCCGCGCAGGGCGGCGAGGACCTCCCCGATGGTGAACCGGGGTGCCGTGTCCTCGGTGTCCCGGTCCGCGGTGCCGCTGGGCTGGGGCACCGCGGTCACGACCGGCGTCCGTTCGCGGCCCGCCCGGGGTGGACCGGCGAGGTCATGCGCCGGCCGGCTCGCCCGTCCGCGGCCCGGTCAGGTACACCAGGCGGAACTTGCCGATCTGCACCTCGTCGCCACCGGCGAGGGAGGCGACGTCGACCGGCTCGCGGTTGACGTAGGTGCCGTTCAGGCTGCCGACGTCGTGCACCGTGAAACCGCCGCCCTCGCGGTGGAACTCCACGTGCCGCCGGCTGACGGTGACGTCGTCGAGGAAGATGTCGCTGTCCGGGTGCCGGCCGGCGGTGGTGACCTCCTGGTCGAGCAGGAAGCGGCTGCCGGCGTTGGGCCCGCGCTTGACCACCAGCAGCGCCGAACCGGCGGGCAGTGACTCGACGGCGCCGGCGTGGGCGTCGGCCGTCGACTCGGCGACCTCGGCGTGCTCGCCGGAGTCCTCCCCACCGACCTTGGGGATGATGCTGGTCGACTCGCCGACCCGCTCAGGGCTCAGGGCAGACCCGCACTGGGCGCAGAAGCGGCTGCCCTCGGGGTTCTGGTGGCCACATCGAGTGCAGAGCACGTGGGTCTCCTCCGGTGCAGACGGCACCGCCGCGGACCTGGGAGGGCCGCGGTCGGCCGGCGGACGACGGGCCGGTCGGCCTGTCGCAGGTCGGCCACCGCGGGGTCGCGGTCGGGCCGGGGGTCATGGAACCAGCGGCTGACCCGAGGGTCAACCAGGCGTACAGGGTGAGGGTCGGGATCTCCCGCAGGGTTCACGGGCCGGCCGTCGGAGTGATGATAGTGATCGCCGGTCCACCCCGAGGGACGGCGGGGGGTCCGGCCGCGGGCGAGCCGGGCCGGCGGGTCGCGCCGCGTGTCCCGGGCCGCTCTCCGGCGGGTCGCTCAGGAGGCGTTGACGACGGCCTCGTACGCCGCGGCGTCGAGCAGGTCCGCGGTGGGGTCCCCGCCGTCGGCCGGCACGCGGATCTCGACCAGCCAGCCGGCTCCGTAGGGGTCGCTGTTCACCGTCTCGGGCGCGTCGGCGAGCGCCTCGTTGACCGCGCTCACCACGCCGGTGACGGGCGAGTAGACGTCGGAGACGGACTTGGTGGACTCCACCTCACCGATCGGGTTGCCCGGGCCGACCTCGGCGCCGACCTCGGGCAGCTGCACGAAGACGATGTCGCCCAGTGCGTCCTGGGCGTGGTCGGTGATCCCGACCCGGACCACCGACACCGACCCCTCGGTGCCCTGGACCAGCGCCCACTCGTGCTGGTCGGTGTAGCGGCGGTCATCGGGTGTGGCCATGCGGCATCTCCAAGGGTGCGGTGTCCAGGTACGTGCGCCGTTCTCGGCCCCGGTGCAGGGGCCCGCCGCGAGCCTGCGCGCGGTGGGGGGCACCGGGGTCCTTCTTCAGTCCCCGTCGTCGGGCTCAGCGTATTGAGGCTCGTCGAGCGGTCGCAACGCGTCCACGACGACCTGCTCGGACTGGACGATGTCGACGGTGCCGCCCTTGCGGCCGACGCTGCTCACCACGCCACCGGGGATGCTCATCGCCGTCGCCATGTCCTGCGGGGAGCCGATCACCTGGAAGACGTAGGGGGCGTCGATGGCCCGCCCGTCGATCTCCAGGTCCCCGGCGCTGCCGGTGACGGCGCTGCTGACCCCGATCCGGACCTCGTCGACCTGCATGGTCTCCGCGCCGGCGCCCCGCAGCTCCTGGATGGCGTTGAGCAGCACCGAGGAGGAGATGCCCTGCGCGGGGTCCCGGATCGTCATGGTGATCCCCTGGCCCTGGGCGGCGATGGACCCGTTGAGGATGTCCAGCGCCTGGGCCCGGTCCCGTGCCTCCTGCAGCGCGGCGGCGGAGTCGCTGTCGGAGCTGCTCAGCTGGTCCAGGGCGACCCGCTGGTCGGCGATCTCCTGGCGCAGCCGCTCCTGCTGGGAGGTGAGGTCGTCCAGGATCCGGATCAGGTCCTCCTCGCGGGCACCGGCGAGCGACTCGTCGGTGTCGGTGTTGCGCACCTGCACGGCGAAGGCGAAGCCCAGCAGCATGGTGAGCACGCCGATGAGCACGGCCGCCAGCGGATCGCGGCCGCGCCGCCGCCGGCCGGCTGGTGGGGCGGGCGGACCGTCGTCGGGCGCGGGATCGGCGGGCGTGAGATCGGCGGGCGTGAGATCGGCGGGCGTGGGATCGGCGGGCGTGGGATCGGCGGGCGTGGGATCGGCGGGCGTGGGATCGGCGGGCACGGCCTCGACCGGGGTGCGGTCGGCGGGCACGGCCCCGTCCGGGCGGTCCGGGGTCGCGCCGGTGCCCGGCCCGGGACCGTGGTCGGTGCTCATGCCCGGAACAGGTGCCGGCGGATGGCCGCCGCGTTGCCGAAGATCCGGATGCCCAGGACGACGACGACGGCGGTGGACAGCTGCGCGCCCACGCCGAGCTGGTCGCCGAGGAAGACGATGAGCGCTGCGACCACGACGTTGGAGACGAACGAGACGACGAAGACCTTGGCGTCGAAGATCCCGTCGAACCGCGCGCGGATGCCGCCGAAGACGGCGTCCAGCGCGGCCACCACGGCGATCGGCAGGTACGGCTGCAGGCCCAGCGGCACGCTGGGGTCCAGCAGCAGGCCGAGGACGACGCCGACCGCGAGTCCGATGATCGGGATCACGGGTCAGCCTCCGTCGGTGCTCTGGTCAGCGGGGACGCCGGTGTCCGCGCCGGCCGACGTGCCGGCGGCGGCGGCCGGGTCCAGCGGCCGGGCGAACTCGAGCTCGGCGGCGGTGCCGGCGGGCAGGTCCAGGTCGTCCACCTCGGCGTAGTCGAAGACCACACCGTAATCGGTGGTCAGCGTGGCGAGCAGGGTGGCCTCGGGGGTCGCGACGAGCCGGTTGGACAGGTCGTCGGGGTCGCCGATGGCCGACACCTCGTAGGGGCTGGTGACCGGTCGGGAGTCGACCAGGATCGCCTTGCCGGCCTGCCGGATGGGGGTGGTCGCGCCGAGGCGCTGGCCGTTGATGCTGATCGCCTCGGCGCCCGAGGCCCACAGCGCGTTCACCACCAGCTGCAGGTCGCCGTCCTGGACGACGCCGGGCCCGGAGACCTCCGCCGAGCCGCCGACCGGGTCGCTGTCGGCCGAGGGAGCGGCGTTGCCCAGCGTGACCCGCAGCCCGGGCCCGGAGACGGCCGACACGGCCGCGGCCAGCTCTGCCTCGGCGAGCTGGTCCAGCGCCCGCTGGCCGACCGCGCTCGCGGCGAGGGCTTCCTCGCGGGCGCGGGTGACCTGCCCGGTGAGGTCCTCGAGCTGGGCGACGAGCCCGTCGGTGGTCTCGGACTCCACCGTGACGTCCTCCCGCAGCGACAGCCGGGCCTGCTCGCGGCCCTGCGCGCCGGCTGCCGCCTCGCGGTAGGTGACCGCTGCGAGCAGCCCGACGACCAGCAGGGTCAGTGCGACCAGCAGCTGCCCCCGGGACCGGCGGAGCCACCCCGGCGGTGCCGGCGGCTGACCGCCGCCGGGAGCCCGTTGCGCGGCACGGGCTGCCGCCGCCTGGGCGTAGGCCGGGTCGAGGGTCTCGGCGAGGACCTGGTCCAGCAGCGAGGCGCCCAGCGACCGTTGCCGGCCCGGCGCCGGTGCGCTCACCGGGTGGCCCCGCGCTGCCGGTCGCCGGTCAGCAGCCCGACGGCCTGGACGACGTAGAAGACGCCGGCCAGCACGTAGAGCGCCGCACCCCAGATCGTGAGCGCGTAGGCGATCGGCGCGGCGGTCGAGGCGACCGGGTTGTCGCCGCCGGCCAGCAGCAGCAGGGGGAAGGCGTAGAGGAGCAGGAAGGTCGCGGCCTTGCCCAGGTAGTGCACCTGCAGCGGCGGCCAGCCGGCCCGGCGCAGCGCCAACAGCGTGACGCCGAGCACCAGCTCCCGGCCCAGCAGCACCGCGACCAGCCAGAACGGCACGACGTCCCGCAGCACGAAGGCGATCAGCGTGGCGACGATGTAGAGCCGGTCGGCTGCCGGGTCCAGCAGCGCGCCGAGCCGGCTGGACTGGCCCAGCGCCCGGGCCAGCTTCCCGTCGGCCCAGTCGCTGAACCCGGAGACCGCCAGGACGACGATCGCCCAGCCGTCGGCGTGCGGTCCCAGCAGCAGCCAGAGGAACAGCGGGACGCCGAGCAGCCGGAGCACCGAGAGCAGGTTGGGCAGGGTCCACACCCGGTCGCTGAGCGCGTCCCGGTCCATCGGCACCGCCGCCCGGGGCGCGGGGGTGCCCGCCGGGACGTCGGCCGCCGCACCGGTCCCACGACCGTCCGCCGTCGTCATCGCCGCTCCACCTCGCCGTCCACCGCGGGCCAGGCTAGTGCCCCGGCGCGCCGCCCCGGCACCGACCGGCCGGGTCGGGTCCGGCGCCCGGGCGGGGCGCTCGGCCAGGGCATGGTCCGGGGTGGCGCCGGAGGCCTCAGCCGAGCAGGCGGCAGGCGGGGTTCACGAGTTCGGGGAGCACGCCGAGCTTGCACACCGGCAGCTCGGGCAGCACCTCGCCCACCGGCGGCACCGGGACCACCGAGGTGACCGGGGCCAGCACGTCGGGCACCACGTCCGTGACCGGCGGCAGGACCGGCGCCGGAGCCTGGCTGGGCGCCGCCGCTGCGGGCGGCTGGTTGCCACCGTTGCCGCCGGTGCCGGCGCCGGTGCCGATGGTGCCGGTGCTGCCGCCCGTGCCCCCGCCGCCGGCCGGCGACTCCGCGGGTTGCGCCTCCGCCGGTGCCGGCTGGCTGCCGGCGTCGGCCGGAGCCGCCGGTGCGGGCAGGACGGTCGGCTGCCCCTCGGGGCTGGACGTGGTGTCGCCGGCACCCAGGGCCGGGCCGGGGGCGGCCGGGCCGCCGCCGAACGGGCCGGGCGCGGGCACCGGGCTGGTGGTGTCGCCGACCAGCGGCAGGTCCGCGACCGGCAGGCCGGCGGCGTAGGCCGCGGCGAGGGCGAGGACCTGGGCCACGTAGCTGTCGGAGTGGTTGTAGGCCAGCACGGCCCGACGCTTGCCCGCGTCGGTGCGCAGGTCGCCGCCGGCCACGCAGAGGTAGTGCGCTGCGGCCAGCGCGGCGTCGTCGACGTCCAGCGGGTCGGTGGTGCCGTTCCCGTCGGCGTCGATGCCGTACGCCCGCCAGGTGCCGGGGATGAACTGCATCGGCCCGACGGCGCGGTCGTAGCTGCTGTCGCCGTCGAAGCGGCCGTCGTCGGAGTCGGAGATGAAGGCGAACTGCCCGCCGTCCAGCGGTGGCCCGATGATCTGCGGGGTCGAGGTGCCGTCGTCGTTGAGCACCGCGCCGCCGTACCGGCCGTGGTTGGACTCGACCCTGCCGATGCCGGCGAGCAGCGACCAGTCGATGCCGCAGTCCGGCTGGGAGGTGGCCATCCGGCCCGCGGCCACCCGGTAGGCGTTGAGTGCGACGTTGGGGATGCCGTTGGCCGCCAGCCCGGTGATCGCCACCGGGTCCGACGGCGCCGGGTCCTCGACGAGGGCCGGCTGCGCGGGCAGCACGATCGGCCCGGCGGGGGCCACGCTGAACGTCGCGGCGCTGGAGCCGGCGGAGGCGGCCGCGGCGGCGTCCTGCAGGGAGGTCTCCGTACCGCCGGACCCCGGGCCGCCGGCGCCGGCGGCGGAGACCGCGCTCACCGTGGCGATGACCAGTGCGGCGATCAGCATCCCGCGCGGGTGCCCGAGGGGGTTGCGGGTCGCCGGCGACCCGTCGTCCCCGCCCGATCGCTTGCCGTGCCCTGCGTCGTCCGTCGACCCCTGCACCGAGAACCTCCTGTGCGCCTGCTCGGCTCTGAGCAGTGCGGGAGCCGCTTACCCCGTCGTCCGACGATCACTCATGGAGTTGCCGCAGGGCGCCCGGCACGGGTCCCGCGTCGGGGCCGCCACCGCGAGACCTCGGGGCTGCCGCCGGCGCCCGTCACAGCCGCGCCACAGCGAGTGCACGGCTCGTCACGAGCGGGGCTGCCAAGACTGGTACCAGACCACCGCGAGAGGAACCGCATGCAGCACGCGAACGACTCCGGCCGGACGCCCACCTACGAGGGGCGGCCACTGGCCAAGCCGGACGAGGAACTGGTCGACCAGGGGCTCGGCTTCGACCTCGCCACCCTGTTCAGCCGCCGGAGGATGCTCGGCGTCCTCGGGTTGGGCGCCGCCACCGTCGGGTTGGCCGCCTGCGGCTCCGACACCAGCAGCAGTGCCTCGGCCAGCTCGTCGGCCGCCGGCTCCTCGGGTGAGATCCCCGACGAGACCGCCGGCCCCTATCCCGGTGACGGCTCCAACGGGGCGAACGTGCTCAACCAGAGCGGCATCGTCCGCAGCGACATCCGGTCCAGTTTCGGCGACGCCTCCGCCACCGCCGAGGGCGTCCCGATGACCCTCACCCTCACCATCGCCGACCTCGCCCAGGACGGCGCACCCTTCGAGGGCGTCGCCGTCTACGTCTGGCACTGCGACCGCGACGGCGGGTACTCCCTCTACTCCGACGGCATCACCGGCGAGAACTACCTGCGCGGCGTCCAGCTCGCCGACGCCGCCGGCACGGTCGCCTTCACCAGCATCTTCCCGGCCTGCTACACCGGGCGCTGGCCGCACATCCACTTCGAGGTGTACCCCGACCAGGCCTCGATCACCGACTCGGCCAATGCCATCGCCACCTCCCAGGTCGCGCTGCCGCAGGACGTCTGCCAGACCGTCTACGCGACGACCGGGTACGAGGCGTCGGTGACCAACCTGGCGCAGGTCAGCCTGGACAGCGACAACGTCTTCGGCGACGACAGCGGCGGCAGCCAGCTCGCCACCGTGACCGGCGACGTGACGGCCGGCTACGCGGTCTCCCTGACCCTCGGGGTGGACACCACGACCACCCCGACCGGCGGCCAGCTGTCCGGGGACGGTGCGCCTTCCGGCGCCGGCGGCGCCCCCGGTGGCGCACCGCCGTCGGGCGGTGCCGGTTCCCCACCCACCGGCACCCCGCCCACCGATGCCCCGCAGTCCTGAGTCCGGGTCGGGCTGGTCGCAGACCAGCCGCGGGACGACGTCAGCGCCGGCCGGCGGTCAGCCGGCCGGCGCAGCTCGACCTGCGACCGTCGCTCAGCCGGCGGGCGTCGACATCTTCGCCACGTGCAGCCAGGTGTCGATGACGGTGTCCGGGTTCAGCGACATCGACTCGATCCCCTGGGCCACCAGCCACTCGGCCAGGTCGGGGTGGTCGCTGGGGCCCTGGCCGCAGATGCCGACGTACTTCCCGCGCTCCAGGCACGCCTTGATCGCCATCTCCAGGACGGCGAGCACCGCCGGGTCGCGCTCGTCGAAGCCGCCCGCGACCAGGCTGGAGTCGCGGTCCAGGCCGAGCACCAGCTGGGTCATGTCGTTGGACCCGATGGAGAACCCGTCGACGTGCTCCAGGAACGCCCCGGCCAGCAGTGCGTTGGAGGGCAGCTCGCACATCATCACCACCGACAGGTCGTTCTCGCCGCGACGCAGACCGTGCTCGCCGAGCAGCCGGACCACGCCCTCGATCTCGGCCACGGTGCGCACGAACGGGATCATGATCTTGACGTTGGTCAGCCCCATCTCGTCGCGGACGTACCGCAGCGCCTCGCACTCCATCGCGAAGCAGTCGGCGAAGTCGGCCGACAGGTACCGCGAGGCGCCGCGGTAGCCCAGCATCGGGTTCTCCTCGTGCGGCTCGTACAGCTCGCCGCCGAGCAGGTTGGCGTACTCGTTGGACTTGAAGTCGCTCATCCGCACGATCACCGGCTCCGGCGCGAACGCCGCGGCGATCATGGAGACCCCCTCGGCGACCCGCTGCACGAAGAAGTCCCGGGCCGAGGGGTAGGCCACGATCCGCTCCTGCACCTGCCCCTTGAGCGGCTCGTCGAGCTGGTCGAGGTCCAGCAGGGCCCGGGGGTGGATGCCGATCTGCCGGTTGATGATGAACTCCAGCCGGGCCAGCCCGACGCCGGCGTGCGGCAGCCGGGAGAAGGCGAAGGCCTGCTCCGGCGTTCCCACGTTCATCATGATCTTGGTCGGGATCTCCGGCATGGCCTCCAGCGACGTCTCCGCCACCTCGAAGCCCACCTCCCCGGCGTAGACCAGCCCGGTGTCGCCCTCGGCGCAGGAGACGGTGACCTGGTCGCCGTCGGCGAGCGTGCGGGTGGCGGTCCCGGTGCCGACGACGGCCGGGATGCCCAGCTCCCGGGCGATGATCGCCGCGTGGCAGGTGCGGCCGCCGCGGTTGGTCACGATGGCCGAGGCCCGCTTCATGATCGGTTCCCAGTCCGGGTCGGTCATGTCCGCGACGAGCACGTCGCCGGGGGTGAAGTCGTCCATCTGGTCCAGGTCGGTGAGGATCCGGACGGCGCCGGCGCCGATCTTCTGCCCGATCGCCCGCCCCTCGATGACGACGTCCCCGGTGCCGGTGAGCCGGTACCGCTCGGTGGTGTTGCCCGAGCGGGACTGCACGGTCTCCGGGCGCGCCTGCAGGATGAAGATCTTGCCGGTCAGCCCGTCCTTGCCCCACTCGATGTCCATCGGGCGGCCGTAGTGCTCCTCGATCCTGAGCGCCTGCTGCGCCAGCTCGGTCACCTCGGCGTCGGTGAGCGACAGCACCCGGCGCTCGGCGGGGTCGACGTCGACGAACTCGGTGGTCCGGCCCACCTCGGCCGAGGCGGTGTAGACCATCTTGGTGGCCTTCTCCCCCACCCCCCGCTTGAGGATCGCCGGGCGCCCGGCCCGCAGCGCCGGCTTGTAGACGTAGAACTCGTCGGGGTTGACCGCCCCCTGCACCACGCCCTCGCCCAGCCCGTAGGCCGACGTGACGAAGACGGCGTCCCGGAAGCCGGACTCGGTGTCCATGGTGAACAGCACTCCCGACGCGCCGACGTCCGAGCGCACCATCCGCTGCACGCCCGCCGACAGCGACACCGACTCGTGGTCGAACCCGTGGTGCACCCGGTAGGCGATCGCCCGGTCGTTGTAGAGCGAGGCGTAGACCTCCCGCACCGCCTGCAGCACCGCGTCGATGCCCCGCACGTTGAGGAAGGTCTCCTGCTGCCCGGCGAAGGAGGCGTCGGGCAGGTCCTCGGCCGTCGCGCTGGAGCGCACCGCGAAGGAGGCCTCCGCGTCGTCGCCGGCCAGCTCGGCGTACGCCGTCCGGATGTCGGCCTCCAGCGCCGGCGGGAAGGGCTGGTCCACGACGGCCTGGCGGATCTCCCGGCCGGCCGCGGACAGCGCGCGGACGTCGTCGGTGTCCAGGGCGCGCAGCCGGTCGGCGATCCGCTCGGCGAGGCCGGTGTCACCGAGGAAGCGCTGGTAGGCCGACGCCGTCGTGGCGAAGCCGTCCGGGACGCTGACCCCGGCGTCGGCGAGGTTGGAGATCATCTCGCCCAGCGAGGCGTTCTTGCCGCCGACGATCTCCAGGTCGCCCAGGCCCAGCTCGGCGAACCACCGGACGTTGTCGGTGTCGCCGGCAGGTACCTCGGGTGCGGTGTCGGTGCTCATGAGCGGGGGGTCCTTCCTCGCGGGAGGTCGTGGCCGGACTGGTGGCGCTGGCCGGGGGCCGGGCGGTCGCCGGAGCGGCGCCGTTGCCGGGCCAGGGTCTGGATGACCACGGCGGCGATCTCCTCGACGGAGGCCGCCGAGGTGTCCACCGTGGGCAGGTGGTGCCTGTCGTACATCGCCGTCGCGCGGCGCAGCTCGAAGCGGCACTGCTCCTCGGAGGCGTACCTGGAGTCCGGGCGGCGCTCCTGCCGGACCCGGCTGAGCCGGGCCACCGTGGTGGTCAGCCCGAAGCAGCGGCTGCTGAGGTCCTTCACCGGCCGGGGCAGGTCGGTGGTCTCCAGGTCCTCGTCGACCAGCGGGTAGTTGGCCACGAACAGGCCGTGCTGCAGGGCCAGGTACATGGCGGTCGGGGTCTTGCCGCACCGGGACGGCGCCAGCAGCACCACGTCTGCCCGGTCCAGCCCGCGCGGGCTGAGGCCGTCGTCGTGCTCGATGGCGAACTCGATGGCCGCCATCCGGTCGTTGTAGCGCCGGACGTCGCCGACGCCGTGCAGCCGGCGGGCCTCCCGCAGCCCACGCGCGCCCAGGTGTTCCTCCACCCGGCTCATGTGGATCCCGAAGAAGTCGATGATCGGGGCCTTGGTCTTGAGCAGCTCCGCCCGGACCTCGTCGACGGCTGCCGTGGTGAACACCAGCGGCGGGACCGGACCCGCCATCGCCTCGTCGAGCTGGGCCACGACCTCGCGGGCCATCTCCACCGTGGAGATGAAGGGGATCAGCGTGCGCTCGAAGTGCACGTCGGGGAACTGGATGAGCAGCGCGTTGCCCATCGTCTCCGCGCTGATCCCGGTGCTGTCGGAGAGGAAGAAGACCGGGACGACCTCGTCCGGGTCCCGGGCCGGCAGCAGCCCGGTCAACGGGCACTCCGGCGCGACGCCTGGCTCGGCGGTCGGTAAGGACTCATTCCAGCACTCCTGATGTCACGCGTCGTTGCATGCAGGACCAGTCGGCTCGCGGGTGAGTATCACCCGTGGCTCGTCCGCCCGGCACGCCGCGGGTCGGCTGCCGGCGTTCCCTCCGCGCGCGAGCCGGGCACCGTGCGCCGCGGACCCGCCCCTGCTGGGCGACCGCTGGAAGGTCGTGCCGCCTCCCCGTGTCTGCCAGCGGCACCCCGGCCGGGCCGTCATCCTGAGCGGGTGACCTCCCAGCCCGTGGCCGCGGCCCCGCCGACCCTCGGGTTGTCCAGCAGCGAGGCGGTGGCCCGGCGCCGCCGCGGCGAGGGCAACGAGGCCGTCACCGGTTCCTCCCGCACGTACACGCGGATCGTGCGCACCAACGTGCTGAACCTCTACAACTCCATCCTGTTCACCCTCGGCGTCGCGCTGCTGGCACTCGGCCGGCCCGGCGACGCGCTGATCAGCGTGGGGATCGGGGTGCTGAACGCGGCCATCAGCGCCGTCCAGGAGATCCGCGCCAAGCGGCAGCTGGACCGCCTGCAGCTGCTGGCCCGGGGCACCGTGGTCGTCCTCCGGGACGGCGCGGACACCGAGGTGCGGCCGGAGGAGGTGGTCCGCGGCGACACCGTCCGGGTGCGGCCGGGCGACCAGCTCGTCGTCGACGGCCCGCTGCTGGACGGCCACGCCGAGGTGGACGAGTCGCTGCTGACCGGCGAGTCCGACGCCCAGCTGCGCACGCCGGGCGAGGACCTGCTGTCCGGCAGCGTCGTGGTCGGCGGCGCGGGACTGCAGCTGGCCCGTGACGTCGGCGCCGACAGCTACGCCCAGCGACTCACCGCCGTGGCCCGCGGGGCCACCACCGACACGACCCCGCTGCAGCGGCGGATCGCCTTCGTCGTCCGGCTGACGATGCTGCTGGTGGTGCTGATGAGCGGCGCGATCCTGGCCCAGGCGGCGCTGGAGGGGCTGTCGCTGGTGCGGGTGGTGCAGACCACCGCCGTGCTGTCCGGGCTGGTCCCCTACGGCCTGTTCTTCCTCATCGCGCTGGCCTACACGGCCGGCGCGGTCACCACCTCCCGGCACGGCGCGCTGGTGCAGCGGGTCAACGCGGTCGAGTCGGTGAGCAACGTCGACGTCGTGTGCACCGACAAGACCGGCACGCTGACCACCGGCCGGCTCACCGTCGCCGAGGTGCTGCCGCTCGGCGGGCACGACACCGCGGCGGTCACCGCGGCGCTGGCCGCGATGGCGCACAGCACCGGCGCCGCCAACCTGACCAGCGCCGCGCTGGCCGGCGCGCTGCCCGGCGTGCCGGTCGCGGTGGCCGAGGAGGTGCCGTTCAGCTCCGCGCTGCGGTGGAGCGCGGTGCGGGCGACCGCTGCGACGTGGGTGCTGGGCGCTCCCGAGGCGCTGGCCCCGGCGCTGCGCGGAGCGCTCCCCGCCGGGGAGGTCGCCGCCCGGACGGCGCAGGGACTGCGGGTGCTGGTGTTCGCCCGGGCCGCCGCCCCGTCCGCCGTGCTGCGCGACGCCGGCGGCCGGCCGGTGCTGCCCGAGCTGGAGGCGCTGGCCCTGGTGGCGCTGGCCGACGAGCTGCGCCCCGACGTGCCCGCCACCCTGCGGCACCTGGCGGAGGAGGGCATCGCGGTGAAGGTGCTCTCCGGCGACGACCCGGACACCGTCGCCGCCCTGGCCGCCCGCGCCGGGCTGCGCGACACCACGCCGGTGCACGCCGGGGGCTTCGCCGGGCTGACCGACCCCGAGCTGGACGCCGTCGTCGCGGCGGGCTCGGTGTTCGGGCGGGTCGCGCCGGAGCAGAAGGAGCGGGTGGTGGCGGCGCTGCGGCGGCAGGGCCGCTACGTGGCGATGGTCGGGGACGGGGTCAACGACGCCCGCGCGCTCAAGGCCGCGCAGGTGGGGGTGGCCATGGCCAGCGGCAGCGCGGTGACCCGGGACGTCGCCGACATCGTGCTCACCGACGACTCGCTGGGCGCTCTCGTCCCCGCCCGCCGGTTGGGGCGGCGCCTCATCGCCGGCATCGCCACCTCCGCCCAGCTGTTCCTGGCCCGCGTCGCCACCCAGGCGCTGGTCATCGTGGCGGTGACGATGCTCGGGCTGGGCTTCCCGTACTCCCCCGCGCAGGGCGGCCTGACCTTGTTCACCGTCGGGCTGCCCACCCTGGTGCTCACCGCCTGGGCGCGGCCGACACCCCCCGACCCGAACCTGCTCGGCACGCTCGGCCGGTTCGTCGTGCCGGCCGCGCTGCTCACCGCGGGGGGCGGCGTCGCCGTCTACGCCTTCCTGTACACGACGGTCTCCGACGTCTTCTCCAGCGGGCACCCACCGGCCTTCGTCGTGACCGAGTTCGAGGAGTACACCGGGCTGACCTACGGCACCGACGCCGACTTCGCCGAGGCGGCGGCCACCATCGGCGCGCAGACCGGGCTCAACACCTTCGTGTCGCTGGCCTCGGTGCTGCTGGTGCTGTTCCTCGTGCCGCCGACCCGGGTGTTCGCCGTCTTCACCCGGGTCACCGACCGGCGCACCGGTCTGCTGGTGGCCGGGCTGCTGGTCGTGCTGATCGCGGCGCTGGTCACGCCGGTCACCTCGCAGTACCTGGGCCTGACCGGAGCAGCACCGCCGGTCTACACGACCGTGCTCCCGGCGCTCGCCGTCTGGTTCCTGGCGCTGGGGGCGGCCTACCGGTTCCGGCTGCTGGGACGGCTGCTCGGCCTGCGGGAGCTGCCGGCCCGGTGATCAGCGGCGCCGACCGGGTCGGTCGCTCAGTGCTCCGCGGCCTGCCCGTCGACGGGGTGGGCGCTCGGGGCCGCGTTCCTGGCGTGGCAGGCGGCGCAGGTCCCGAAGATCTCCAGGGTGTGCTTGACGTCGACGAACCCGTGCTCGGCGGCCACCCGGTCCGCCCAGCGCTCGACCGTCGGCCCCTCGACCTCCTCGGTCCGCCCACAACTGCGGCAGACCAGGTGGTGGTGGTGCCGGGTGCTGCACCGCCGGTAGATCGCCTCGCCGTTGTCGGTGCGGATCGAGTCCAGCTCACCGTCGTCGACCAGGGCCTGCACCGCCCGGTAGACCGTCGACAGGCCGATCGTGTCCCCCGAGGCGCGCATCCGGGCGTGCACCTCCTGCGCGCTGTGGAAGCCCTCGAGCTCGTCGAAGACCGCGTTGACCGCGGTGCGCTGCCGCGTGTTGCGGATCATCTGGTCCTCGTCCCCTCGTCGACCGGGCACCCCGGGCCATCGTCCCGGACCGCCACCGGTCCGGCCTCCCCGGACGGGTGCGACACGTGCTCGAGCGCGCCCCGGACGATGTGTCCGACGTGCGGGTCGACCAGCGTGTAGTGCACCTCGCGGTGCCGCCGTTCGCTCAGCACGAGCCCCGCGCTCCGCAGCACCCGCAGGTGCTGGGAGACCAGCGGCTGCGGTCCGCCGACCTCGTCCACCAGCTGGTGGACGCACCGGCTGCCGTGCTCCAGCAGCGAGGCGACGATCGCCAGTCGCATCGGAGCGGCCAGGGCGGCGAGCAGCGAGCTGGCCGCCCGCACCGTGGCCGGCGTGGTCCGCCCGGCGGGGGGACCCTCCGGTACGGCGGCGGCAGTCATCACATCAGGATAGGGCCATGTGAGAACTGTTGTCGACTGGGTCGGCGTGCCGGCTCTCCCAGCCCCGCCGGGTCCGGCGGCCGGACAGCAGCCGGCAGACCAGGTAGATGGCGAAGGAGATGGTCGTGACGAAGGGGCTGATGGGCACGCTGGTGCCCAGGGCCACCAGGATCCCGCCCACCGCGGACGTCACCGCGAACGCAGCGCTGAGCAGGGGGGCCAGGACCGGGGACGCGGTGACGCGGAAGGCGGCCGCCGCGGGGGTGACCAGCAGCGAGAGCACCAGCAGCGCACCGACGACCTGGACGGCCAGCGAGACGGCCAGCGCCAGGAGCAGGGTGAAGGCCACCGACAGCAGCCCGGCGGGGAGCCCGCGGGCGGCGGCCACCTCGGGGTCGGCACTGACGAAGGTCAACGGCCGCCAGATGACCGCGAGGCCGATGAGGACGACCGCGGAGACGCCGCTCAGCCAGCCGAGCTGGACCGTGTCCACGGAGACCACCTGCCCGGTGAGCAGTCCGAACTTGTTGGCCGCCCGGCCCTCGTAGAGGGCGAGGAACAGCACGCCCAGCCCCAGACCGAAGGGCATCAGGACGCCGATCACCGAGTTGCGGTCCCGGGCGCGCACCCCCAGGACCCCGATCAACGAACCGGCGACCAGCGAGCCCAGCACCGAGCCGACGGCGACGTTGACGCCCAGCAGCAGGGCGGCCGCGGCTCCGGCGAAGGAGAGCTCGCTGATCCCGTGCACGGCGAACTGCATGTCCCGCATCTGCACGAAGACCCCGACCAGGCCACCGACCACGCCGAGCAGGACCGCGGCGATCAACGAGTTGTGCACCAGGCCCAGCAGCTGGCCGTAGTCCTCGAAGGAGAAGACGTCGCTCATCGGTGCACCGCGGCGACCGGGCGCTCGAGGTGGTGGGAGTGGTCGTGCCGCCGACCCGCCTCGACGGGGTGGTCAGGGGTGCCGACGACGACGATCCGTCCCCGGACGGAGAACACGTCGACCGGCGTCCGGTACAGGTCGCTGAGGGACTCCGAGGTCAGCACCTCCGCCGGCGTCCCCAGCCGGTGCCGGCCGCCGGCGATGTAGAGGACCCGGTCGACCAGGTCGAGCACGGGGTTGATCTCGTGGGTCACGAAGACCACGGCGGTGTCGTGCTCCCGTCGTCGCCGGTCGATCATCGAGCTGACCGCCCGCTGGTGCCGGAGGTCGAGGGACAGCAGCGGCTCGTCGCACAGGAGCAGCGCCGGGTCGCCCACCAGCGCCTGGGCGATCCGGACCCGCTGCTGCTCTCCGCCGGACAGCAACCCGATCGGCGCGTCGGCGTACGCCGTCGCCCCGACCGCCCGCAGGGCCTCGTCGACCCGCTGGCGGTCCTCCCGCCGGCGCCGGCGGAGCCCGAAGCGGTCGCCGTCGATGCCCAGCGCCACCAGGTCCCGCGCCCGCAGCGGCGTCGCCCCGTCGAGGGCCTTCTGCTGGGGCACGTAGCCGATGGACCGGTTGCCCCGGCCCGGGGGCCGCCCGACGACCGACATCTGGCCGGCCGACAGCGCCTGCTCCCCCAGCACGGCCCGCAGGAAGGTGGACTTGCCGGCTCCGTTGGGGCCGAGGACGGCCAGGAACTCCCCCGGCGCCAGGTCCAGCTCCAGGCCGCTCCACAGCACCCGGTCGCCGAAGGCCACCGCTGCACCGCGGGTGGTGAGCGGAGCCGTGGGCCCGGTGCTGCTGGTCATCGGGGCGTCAGGCCGACAGCGCGGCGACGACGGCGTCCAGGTTGCCCTGCATCCAGGAGACGTAGTCCTCGCCGTCCGGGAGCGTCTCGGTCACCGGGACCACGGCCACCCCCGCCGCCTCGGCTGCGTCGAGCACCTGCTCGGTCTCGGCACCGGTCGTCTGCTCGTTGTAGACCAGCGCCTCGACCTGGCCGCCGCTGAACAGGGCCAGGGTGTCCTGGAGCACCGCGGGGGCGACGTCGCCGCCCTCCTCGATCGCCTCGGAGAACTCCTCCGGCGTCCGGTTCTCCGCGCCCAGCGCGTCGAGCAGGTACCCGGGCACCGGCTCGGTGATCGCCACACCGGCGCCGTCGGTGCTGGACCGGGCCTCCTCCTCGCTGGAGACCAGACCCTGCAGCTGCTCGGTGAAGGCGGCGCCGTTGGCCTCGTAGGTGTCGGCGTTGTCCGGGTCGATCTCGCTCAGCGCCGACACGATCTCGTCGGAGACCTTCTCCACGGTCTCGAGGTCGTACCAGACGTGCTCGTTGAGCTCCTCGCCCGCGGCCTCCGCCTCGGCCTCGTGCCCGGAGACGTCGACGGCGTTGATCACCGGGGCGTCGGAGTCGCTGGCCGAGATCAGGGTGTCGACGAAGTCGTCGTAGCCGCCGCCGTTCTGCACGATCAGGTCGGCCTCCGACACCGCCAGCTGGGTGCGGGCGCTGGCCTCGTAGGAGTGCGGGTCGGCGGACGGGTCACTGATGATCGAGGTGACCTCGACGTCGTCCCCGCCGATCGTCGAGACGATGTCGCCGTAGACGTTGGTCGAGGCGACGACGGAGATCCCGTCGCCGGCTGCCGCCGCGGTGCCCGAGTCGTCGTCCGACCCGCACGCGGTGAGCAGGAGCAGTGACGACGCGGCGACGGCGGCCGCGCCGATCCGGACGATGCGCATGAGGTCTCCTCTTCCTTGGAACGGGAACGGTTACCAGTAGCGTAACCGCCGTCCACCGACCACCCCCACCGGGGTGCGCGCCCAGGAGGGCGCCGCCGTCTCGGCGGCGCACCGGCCCAGCTGGGCTCATCCGCAGGAGGGACTGGACGGCAGCCAGGCTCAGGTACTGCTGCCCACCGCCCGATGGAGTGCAGGTGGAGCAGCAGATCGGCACGCTGAGGACACCGTTCGGTCGGTGGCTGCGCGGGGACGCCGCCGACCGGGCCCGGTACGTCGACATGCACGCGCGGTTCGCCGACGCGCCGCTGTTCGGCGCTGCACTCGGCGGGACGAGCCTGCTCGTGGCCTGCTGGACCGGCTGGACGCTGGTCCTGCTCGTGGTCGTGGCCAGTGCCGTGATGGGCGCCGGCCTGGCGCTGCACAGCCGCTTCCGGCACCCCGAGACCGTGGGCGCGGTGACCTTCGGCCTGCTCGAACTGGACCTGGCGCTGTCCGTGCTCATCAGCGGCGGTGGGCACAGCCCGCTGCTGCCCCTGATGGTGGTGCCCGTGTTCACCCAGGCGGTCTGCTTCCGGCCGCAGGTGATCTGGTCCTTCGTCGTCCTGTCCACCGTGCTGGCCGGTGCAGCCGTGGCGGGAGCCGGCATGCTGGGCTCTCCGGAGGCCACGCCGTCGTGGGTGCACCTGGTCGGCTACGCGGCCCTGCTCTGGTGTCTGGCGCTGGCCGCGCAGTACCTGGCCGCCTCGGACCGCAACTCCCGGGACGACGCGGTGATCGACCCGCTGACCGGGTTGTTCAACCGGAAGGCGCTGACCGTCCGGTTCCCGGACGTGCGCGCCCAGGCCGTCGCCGTGGACACCGACGTGTCCGTGGTCATGTTCGACGTCGACTGGTTCAAGTCGGTCAACGACACCCACGGACACCAGCGGGGCGACCAGGTGCTGAAGGCGCTCGCCGACACGATGCGGTCGACGTTGCGCTCGGCCGACCTGCTCTACCGCATCGGCGGCGAGGAGTTCCTCGTGGTGCTCCCGGCGCACGACCTGCGGGCTGCCACCGCGGTCGCCGAGCGCCTGCGCCGGACCGTCGCCGAGCAGCTGACCGCCGGCCTCGAGCTGACGGTGTCCTCGGGGGTCGCGTCGGCGAGGGGCACGGCGGTGCACCTGGAGGCACTCACCGATCGGGCCGACCGGGCCCTCTACGCCGCCAAGGCGGCCGGCCGCAACCGGGTCTGCAGCGCGGACCCGGGCGTGCCCGCAGGGACCGTCGGGAGCTGAGCTCACCCTTCCCGGGCCGGCGCGTCGGCCCCGTCGATGGCGGGCAGCCCGTCGACCGCCTGCCGTGCCGCCCGGGAGATCACGTCCCGCAGGTACCGGTGCTCCGGGTCGTCGTCCAGCGCCGGATGCCACCACATGGCCTCGACCAGGGGGCCCAGCGGGATCGGGGACGGCAGCGCCCGGATGCCGGTGTCCAGCGGCAGCATGTCCACCAGCCGCCGCTGCAGCAGCGCGATCCGCCGGCTGCCGGCCACCAGCGTCGGCACGGTGTTGAACTCCTCCGTCACCACCTGCACCCTCGGCTCGATGCCGAGCATCCGCATCTGCCGCGCAGCCCCCGTCGACGCCGTCTGCCCGTGGTAGGTGACCACCCAGGGCATCGTCTCCAGGTCCTCGACGGTGAGGCCGTCCTGCACCACCGGGTTGTCCGCAGACACCACGCACACCCACTCGTCGCGGTAGAGGTCCTGGTGCGACAGGTCGGTGACGAAGCCGTGCGGCAGCAGCAGCACGTCCGCCCCGAGCAGCACCTGCTCGGCCCGCTCCACGATCGCCGGCGAGTGCGGGGTCAGCCGCAGCCGGGTGTGCGGGGCCTCCTCGGTGAGCAACGCGGCCAGCGTGTCGCCCAGGACGACGACCACGTAGTCGCTCACCAGCACGGTGAACTCCCGGGTGGAGGACGCCGGGTCGAAGTCCGACTGCGCCTCGAACACCCGCTCCACCCCGGTCAGCGCGATCCGCACCAGCTGGCGCAGCTGGACGGCCAGCGGCGTCAGCCGGTAGTCGTTGCCGACCCGGGTCAGCAGCTCGTCACCGAAGTGCCGGCGCAGCCGGGCCAGGGACGCGGACAGCGCCGGCTGGCTGAGCCCCATCTGCGCCGCTGCCCGGGTGACGCTGCGCTGCTGGAGCAGGGCGTCCAGCGACACCAGCAGGTTCAGGTCCAGCCGGGCCAGGTTCATCCGCGGAGTATCCACCGCGTCGATGCAACACATCAGCACTCTGCTCTTCCCTGATCCGCCCGGGTGACGCAACGTGACCTGCGTCGCTTCGAGGAGGAACCCGACGTGTCCCACACCGCACCGCCCCCGCCCGCATCCGGACAGCCGGCCGGGCTCGACCGCACCGACCCCGAGGGGGCGATCGCCGCGGCCGTGGCGCGCACCTCCAACTGGGGCCGCTGGGGCGCGGACGACGTGCTCGGCACGCTGAACTTCCTCACCGAGGACAAGCGCGTCGAGGGCGCCCGGCTGGTGCGCCGCGGGGTCAGCTTCTCCCTCGCCCAGCGCTTCGACATGGACGGCCCACAGAAGGGCTGGCGGCGGCGCACCAACCCGGTGCACACCATGCTGGACACCGGCACCGACGCCGAGCGCGGCGTCCAGGGGTTCCCGCACGGCATCGGTGGCGCCGACGACGTGATCGCCATGCCGCTGCAGGCCTCCACCCAGTGGGACGGCCTCGGGCACATCTTCGACCACGGGATGGCCTGGAACGGCCGTCGCGCCGGCGACGTCGTCACCAGCGACGGGGACAAGGTCACCGGCATCGAGACCGCCGCCGCCGCCATCACCGGCCGCGGGGTGCTGCTGGACGTCGGCCGCGCCATCGGCTCCTCCCTCGGCACCGACGGCGAGCTGCCCGACGGGTTCGCGATCACCATCGAGCACCTGCAGGCCACCATCGCCGCCCAGGGCGCGAGCGCCCGGGTCGGCCGCGGCGACCTGCTGCTGGTGCGCACCGGCCGGCTCACCCGGGCCCGCCGCGACATCGCCGAGGGCCGCGGCTGGGGCGACTACGCCGGCGGGGCCTCCCCCGGCCTGTCCTTCACCACCGCCGACTGGCTGCACGGCACCGAGATCGCCGGCATCGCCACCGACACCTGGGGCTTCGAGGTGCGGCCCAACGAGTTCGACGTCGCCTTCCAGCCCCTGCACCAGGTCGCCATCCCGAACATGGGCCTGTTCCTCGGCGAGATGTGGGACCTCGACGCCCTCGCCGCCGACTGCGCCACCGACGGCCAGTGGGACTTCTTCCTCACCGCCGCTCCCCTGCCCGTGACCGGCGCCGTCGGCGCCCCGGTCAACCCGATCGCCGTGAAGTAGGAGTCGCAGATGTCCGCAGTGGACAACGTCCTGGTCGTCGGCGGCGGTCTCGCCGGTGCCGCCACCGCCATCCACCTCGCCGCCCGCGGCGTGGCCGTCGACCTGATCGAGATCAAGCCCGACGTGACCGCCCTGGGCTCGGGCATCACGCTGCAGGGCAACGCGCTGCGCGAGCTGCGCTCCCTCGGCGTGTGGGACCGGGTGCAGGCGGCCGGCTACGCGTTCGACGTCACCGGCATCCGGGCGCCCGACCCGTTCGGGACCGTGCTGGCCGAGGTCCAGGACGCCAGGACCGGCGGCCCCGACCTGCCGGCGGTGATGGGGATGCCGCGTCCCGAGCTGGCCCACGTGCTGCTGGACCGGGCCACCGAGGTGGGCGTGCAGGTCCGGCTCGGCACCACCTTCACCGAGCTCGTCCAGGACGACGACGGCGTCGACGTCACCTTCTCCGACGGCTCCGACGACCCGGCGACCGGAGGTCGGCGCGGCCGCTACGACCTGGTGGTGGGCGCCGACGGCGTCCGGTCGTGGACCCGGCGGGCGCTGGGCGTGCACCTGGAGACCCGGTCGCTGGGCATGGGCATCTGGCGCAGCTTCGGGCCCCGGCCGGCGAGCGTGACGCGCACCGACCTCTACTACGGCGGCCCCTCGTTCATCGCCGGCTACTGCCCCACCGGCGAGGACTCGCTCTACGCCTACATCGTCGAGCCGGCCCAGGACCGCAGCGGCATGACCCCCGACGAGCAGCTGGCCACCATGCAGCAGCTGTCCGAGGCCTATCACGGGCCGTGGGACGAGATCCGGCAGACGCTCACCGACCCGGGCCGGGTCAACTACACCTGGTTCGAGACCCACGTGCTCCCTGCGCCGTGGAACCGCGGCCGGGTCGTGCTGATCGGCGACGCCGCGCACACCTGCCCGCCCACGATCGCGCAGGGCGGCGCGATGGCCCTGGAGGACGCCGCGGTCCTGGCCGAGCTGCTCACCGCGGGCGACGCCCTCGACGACCAGCTGTGGAGCGCCTTCACCGCCCGCCGGTTCGCCCGGGCGACCACCGTCGTCGAGGCGTCCAACACCCTCGCCCAGTGGCAACTGGACCACGTGCGGGGCGACATCCCCGGTCTCATGCGGTCCATCGCCGAGCTCACCAGCCAGCCCGCCTGAGCAAGGACCCTCCTGCCCCCCAGCACTCGCACGCTCGCGCCGGGCCCCTGCAGGAGGGCCGTCCTGATCGGAAGAAGAAGGAGATCCTCATGACCCAGCGACTGATCACCCACCTCCGCCACATCGACCTGGCCGTGCCCGACTTCGCCAAGCAGCTGGACTTCTACTCCGGCACCTGGGGGCTGACGACCCAGCACACCGACTCGGGGCTGGCCTACCTGGCCGCCGAGGGGTCGCCGGAGCAGTACGTCGTCCGGCTCCGCGAGGCCACCGACAAGCGGATCGACCTGATCTCCTTCGGTGCCGCCAACCGGACCGACGTGGACACCCTCGCCGCTCAGCTGGCCGCCGACGGCGTGACGCTGGTCGGCGAGCCGGACACCCTGCAGACCCCCGGTGGCGGCTACGGCTTCCGCTTCTTCGACAACGAGGGCCGCACCGTCGAGATCAGCTCCGACGTGGCGGTGCGTCAGCACCGGGCCATCGAGGAGGGCGAGTCGATCCCGGTCCGCCTCTCCCACGTGGTCATCAACTCCGCCGACCCCGAGGGCACCCGCGCCTTCTACGAGCGTCACCTGGCCTTCGCCCTGTCCGACACCCTGATGCACCCGCGGATGGGCAACATGATGTGGTTCATGCGGATCAACGCCTGGCACCACAGCATGGCGATCGCCCGGGGCCCGCACCCCTCCCTGCACCACGCCTCCTTCGAGATGCGCGGCATCGACGAGTACATGCGCGGCACCGGCCGGCTGCTGCGGGCCGGGGTGGAGAAGATCTGGGGCCCGGGCCGGCACATGGCCGGCAACAACACCTTCAGCTACTTCCTGGACCCGCACGGCAACACCGTCGAGTACACGACCGAGCTCGAGGTCCTGGACGAGGACACCTGGCACCCGCACGTCTACGACTTCAGCAACCCCGAGGTCTCCGACCAGTGGGGGACGGCGAACGCGATGAACGAGTTCGTCGCCCAGCGCTCGTTCAACGACCCGGACAAGGGCCTGTTCGTGGCCCCGCCCATCTGATGCGGTTCGCACGCTGGGAGGACGGCGGCCTGGTCGTCGACGGCGTCGTCGGCGACCACGGGCTGCACCCGCTGCGCCCGGGCGTCACGGTGCTGGACCTGGTCCGCGCCGGGCTGCCCGCGGCACTGGACGCCGGCCTGTCCGCGCAGTCGTCCGCGCCGGTCCCGGTGGACCGGGTGCGGTTGCTGCCGCCGGTCCAGGCGCCCACGGTGCGCGACTTCGTCGCCTTCGAGGAGCACGTCGAGGGGGTCCGCAAGGCCATCGACGGCGTGGCCGGCGTCGTCGACGAGTGGTACCAGGCGCCGACGTTCTACTTCACCAACCCCTACGCCCTCATCGGGGCGCACGACGACGTCGCGGTGCCGCCTGGCTCGCAGCGGTTCGACTTCGAGCTGGAGGTGGCCGCCGTCATCGGCGCGGTCGCCGGGTCCGACGGCGCCTCGCTGACCCCGCAGCAGGCCCGCGAGCACGTCTTCGGCTACACGGTGCTCAACGACTGGTCCGCCCGCGACCTGCAGGCACGGGAGATGAAGGTCAGCCTCGGGCCGGCCAAGGGCAAGGACTCCGCCACCACGCTCGGGCCCTGGCTGGTCACCGCCGACGAACTGGAGCCCTTCCGGGACGACGAGGGCTTCCTTGCCCTGGACATGCGGGTGTCGGTCAACGGCACCGAGATCGGCCAGGACCTGCTGTCCAACATGGGCTGGCCGTTCGAGGAGCTCATCGCCTACGCCTCCCGCGGCACCGTCGTCCGCCCCGGGGACGTGCTGGGCTCGGGCACCTGCGGCAACGGCGGCTGCCTGGCCGAGCTGTGGGGCACCCGCGGTGCCGCCGCTCCCCCGCCGCTGCAGCCCGGCGACGTCGTCGAGATGACGGTCGAGGGCCTGGGCACCATCCGCAACCGCGTCGTCCCCGGGGTCGACCTGCCACCGGTGGCCCCCGCCCGGCCCCGGCCGCGCACCCGCAAGCGGACGGCGTGAGCTCCACCAGCGACGCCGTCCGCGCCACTTCCTGACAGCGAGAGGAACACCCGTGTTCGAGTACTTCCCGGGCAACTACGTCTGGAACCTGGGCGTCGTCGCGACGCTCAACTCCGGTGGCCTGATCGACGAGGTCGACCGGGCCTGCCGGCCGATCAAGGAGGCGGCCAACGCCGGCGAGGACGCCGGCACGCCGGACTTCCTGCGTGCCTGGCGCGCGCTCACCGACCAGCTGGTCGCGCAGGCGGAGGAGGCGGAGAAGGCCGGGCACACCCGCACCGCCGGGCAGCTGTACTTCCGCGCCACCAACTACCTCTGCCAGGCCGAACGGATGCTCTCGAGGTCCGACCCGGACCGGGTCCCCACCTACCGGCGGGTGCTCGAGCTGGCGCAGCGGTCCTTCCACCTCAAGGACCCGCGGGTCACCAGGGTCGCCATCCCCTACGAGGGCACGACCCTGCCGGCCTACTTCAGCCAGGCGCCGGCCACCGACGACGGCCCGGCTCCGGTGCTCGTGCTGGTCAACGGCCTGGACTCGGCCAAGGAGCACATGTACTCCTCCAGCCACTGGGCAGAGCTGGCCGCCCGCGGCATCTCCTGCCTGATGCTGGACCAGCCCGGCACCGGGGAGGCGCTGCGGCTGCAGGGCCTGACGGCGCGGATCGACACCGAGGTGTGGGCCGGTGCGGTCGTCGACTGGCTGGAGACCCGCCCCGACGTCGACGCCGCCCGGATCGGCATCGCCGGCTGGTCGCTGGGTGGCTACTACGCCCCGCGTGCCGCCGCCTTCGAGAAGCGGTTCGCGCTCTGCGTCGCGTGGGGTGCCAACCACGACTGGGGCGCGGTGCAGCGCCGTCGCCTGGAGCGTGAGGGCGAGCGGCCGGTGCCGCACTACTGGGAGCACGTGCTGTGGGTCTGGGGCCACGACGACCTGGACACCTTCATCCAGTTCGCCGACGGCGTGCACCTGGACGGTGTGGTGGAGCAGATCACCGTGCCGTTCCTCATCGCCCACGGCGCCGACGACCGGCAGATCCCGCTGGAGTACGCGCACCGCTCCTACGACCAGGCGGTCAACTCCCCCAAGCGCGAGCTGCGGGTGTTCACGCCCGAGGAGGGCGCCACCGAGCACATCGGCCTGGACCACCTGCCGCACGTGAGCGTCTTCATCGCCGACTGGGTGGCCGACACCTTCGCCGAGCTGCCCCGATGACCGCCCGGATGCTCTTCATCAACCTCGTGGTCGACGACCTCGCGGCGGCCCGCGACTTCTACGCCGCCCTCGGCTTCTCGATCAACGAGCACTCCTCCGACGACTCGACCGCGGCGGTCGTGCTGGACGACGACATGGCCCTGATGCTGCGCACCCGGGACCGGTTCACCGACCTGGTGGCCGGCCAGGTCGGGAACCCGGCGTCCGGGACGACCGTCGTGCACAGCCTCACCGTCGGCAGCCGCGACGAGGTCGACGACCTCGTCGCCCGCGCCCTGGCCGGCGGTGGCCGGTGCTGGCTGCCCACCCGGGAGGACGCCGCCAGCTACACCGGCAGCTTCGCCGACCCGGACGGCCACGCCTGGGAGCTGACCTGCATGGAGCCGGTGCACGTCATCGACTGACCGCCCGCACAGGGGCAGTCGATGCCAGCCGGTGACCGGGACGCTGAGGAGGACCCGCAGGTCGTCGTGCCGCCGGCAGGTCGGCCCGGCGCCGCGGTGCTCGCCGGACAGCGGCACCCGGAGGCCGCCGGCGTGGCGCGGGCCGCGCTCGCGGAGCGGCAGTTCCGTACCGTCGGCGGCGTGTCCTCCGAGGCGGTCCCGGCGACCGAGGCGCGCCAGGGCGACGCCGCAGCCCACGCCGATCACGTCGGAGGACGCACCGCGGGCGCCGCGGAGTCCGCCGCGCAGGGCATGACCTCCCCGGGCGCCGTCCTGGTGCACGGCCTCTGGCACGGTGCGTGGTGCTGGGACGAGGTCCGGGCCGGGCTCGCCGACCGCGGGGTGGACAGCGTCGCGGTGGAATTGCCGCTCACCGACCTGCCGACCGACGTCAGCGCCACGCGCGAAGCGCTGGAGGAGTTCGGCCGACCGGCGGTGCTGGTCGGCCACTCCTACGGCGGAGCGGTCATCACCGCGGCCGGGGCGCACCCGCTGGTACGCCAGCTCCTCTACGTGGCGGCGTTCCAGCTGGACGAGGGTGAGTCGGTCAGCCGCACCCGCCCGGGGCGGGACCTGCCCGACACCCGGCTGGCCGAGGCGATGGTCGTCTCCGGCGACGAGGTGCTGCTCGACCCCGACCTCGGGCCGCGCCTCCTCTACAGCGACGTGCCCGGCGACGTGGCCGCCGCAGCGGCCGCCCGGCTCCGGCCGGTGTCGCGCCCGGTGTTCCGCGGGGTGCCGGAGACCATCGCCTGGCGCACCGTCCCCTCCACCTACGTCGTCTGCGCCACCGACCAGGTCGTGCACCCCGACCTGCAGCGGGCGATGGCGGGGCGGGCCACCCGCACCCTGGAGTGGCCGTGCGGCCACAGCCCCCAGGCCGGGCGGCCCGGCGCGGTGGCGGAGCTCATCGCCGAGCGCGTGCGCGCCACGACCAGCTGACCCGGGACGGTCAGGCCGGCCCCTGCTCCAGCAGGTGGTCGGCCACGAGATCGCCGAGGTGGCTGACGAACACCTGGTCGTCCACGCCGGCCGAGCCGAAGGCCGGCCCGTAGGCGGTGCGCATGACCAGTGCCGCGAAGACGGTCGAGAACGACAGGCGGACCGCCGTGCCCGGGTCGGCCGGCCGGAGCGCGGGCCCCAGCGGCAGCACGACCGCCGCGAACGCCTCGGCCAGCTCGCCGGCGTACACCTGGCCCCGCCGTCCGACCTCGGGATGGGCGCCGGACACCAGGACGACGGCCCGCAGGAAGGCGGCGTGGGCAGCGAAGACGTCGGCCACGGCGGAGACCGCCGACCGGATCCGCTCCCGGGGGCCCAGCCTCGACCACCGCGGCGCGTCGGCCAGCGCGTGCTGGTCGGCGCGGACCCGGGCCATGCCGTGCTCGTACACGGCCAGGAAGAGCGCGTCCTTGCTCGCGGTGCGCGCGTAGAGGGCACGCGGCGGGACGGCGGCCCGCTCGCACAGCGCCGCGATGGTGAACCCCTCGATCCCGCACTCCTCCAGCAGCTCGACGCCGGCATCCAGCACCTGCGTCCACCGCTCGCGGGACCGGCGTTGCCGAGGGGGTCGGACGGCCAGGCCCTGCGCGGCCGCGCTCGTCGTCGACATGCCCGCCATGGTGCCTGGCGCATCGGGCCCCCGGGTGCTCGGACGTATTGCCCGCGGCGACACCAGGCATCCCGGCGCGCGATGCCCCGGGCAACGTGACCGGCATTACCTTCCGGACTCAGAACGTAGTGCCCGCTCCGGTCTCACGGCGCGTCCGTCGCCGCGGTGCGCCCCCTGCCCTCCCAGCCGCCCCGCTGGAGAAAGAGGTGTCCTCGTGACCTCGTCGGTCTCCGCTCCCGTGAGCGACGTCGACCTCTTCGCCCCCGACGTCCTCGCCGACCCCTACGCCGCCTACCGGGAACTGCGGGACACCGCTCCGGCGGTGCGGTTGTCGACCTACCCCATCTGGGTGCTGACCCGGTACGAGGACGTGCGTGCCGGACTCGCCGACTGGCAGTCCTTCACCTCTGCCCAGGGCGTGGCCCTGACCGACGAGATGAACGCCCCCATGCTCGGCGGCGTGCTGGCCACCGACCCGCCGGAGCACGACGTGCTGCGCAGCGTGCTCAGCGAGAAGCTCGCCCCGCGGGTGCTGGCCAGGCTGCGCGCCGACATAGCCCAGCGCGCGGACGCGCTGGTCGCCCAGGTCGTGGCCCGCGGGTCGTTCGACGCGGTGACCGAGCTCGCCCAGCCGCTGCCCGTCGACGTCGTCGCGGACCTCATCGGGCTGCCGCTGGCCGGACGGGAGAAGCTGCTGCCCGGCGCGGACGCGACGTTCGCGTCGTTCGGGCCGCTGGACGAGCGCATGCAGGCACGGATGCCGGTCTTCATGGACTACCTGGGGTACATGCAGTCGGTCAGCGATCCGTCGGTGCTGGCACCGGGCAGCTGGGGTGCGGCCGTCTTCGACGCGGTCGACGCGGGGCGGATCCCCGCCGAGACCGCCGGCCCGCTGCTGACGGCCTACCTCGTCGCCGGCATGGACACCACGGTCGCCGCCATCGCCGCCTACACCCGCCACCTCGCCGAGGACCCCGAGCTCTTCGCCACCCTCAAGGCCGACCCCTCGCTGATCGCCAGTGGGTTCGAGGAGGCGCTCCGGATCGAGTCCCCGGTGCTGGGCTTCTTCCGCAACACCACCCGGGACGTCGACGTCTCGGGGGTCGTGGTCCCGGCCGGGAGCCGGGTGCTGCTGTCCAACGCCTCGGCCAACCGCGACGAGCGGCACTACGCCGACCCCGACCGCTTCGACGTCCGCCGCAACCCGCTCGACCACCTCGCCTTCGGCTACGCCACCCACGGTTGCGCCGGACAGGGCCTGGCCCGCATCGAGGCCCAGTCGCTCATCGGCTCCCTGTTGCGCCGGGTCGACCGCATCGAACTCGCGGGCGACCCCGGGCGGCACGAGCACCCGGTCGTCCGCGGCCTGGAGTCCCTGCCGCTGACCGTCGTCCCCGCAGGGCAGGGCTGAGCCGTGCAGGTGCACGCCGACCGGGACAGGTGCGAGGGCCACGGCCTCTGTGCCGACGTGGCCCCGGAGGTCTACGAGCTCGACGACGACGCCGTCGTCGTCCTGCGCCACGACCAGGTGCCCGCGGAGCTGGAGCGCAAGGCGGAGGCAGGCGCCCGCGTCTGCCCCGTCGCGGCGCTCCGGGTGCTGCCATGACCCTGCGCGACGTCGTCGTGGTCGGCGGCTCCATCGCGGCCCTCACCGCGGTGGAGACGCTGCGGATGGAGGACTTCGACGGCCGCATCACGGTGCTGAGCGACGAGGAGCTGCCGCCGTACACCCGGGTGCCGCTGTCCAAGGGCGTGCTCGCCGGCCGTCAGGCGGCCGAGGACGTCGTCCTGGCGCCGCTGGCCGACGAGGTCGACCTGCACCTGCGCACGCCGGCGACCGGGCTGGACCTCGACGCGCGGACCGTCACCACGCCGGCCGGTCCGGTCCACTACGACGGCCTGGTCATCGCCACCGGCGCCCGCGCCCGCCGGATCGGCACCCCGGAGCAGTCGGAACGTGTGCTGCGGTCCTGGGCGGACGGGCGGGCGCTGCGCGACGACCTCGGCACCGCGCGGTCGGTCCTGGTCGTCGGCGGCGGCTTCCTCGGGATGGAGATCGCCTCCACCGCCGTCGAGCTGGGCAAGGACGTCACGGTCGTCGACGTGGCCGCGCCCCTCGACCGGCTGCTGGGCACCGTCGTCGCTGCCCACGTGCGCTCGGTGGCCGAGCGCGCCGGGGTGCGTTTCGTCGTCGCGCACGGCGGCGTCCGGCTCGTCGGTGCACCCGTGCCCACCGGGGTGGAGACACCCGACGGTCATCGGCTGGCCGCCGACCTCGTGGTCTCCGCCGTCGGGGACGTCCCGAACGTGGAGTGGCTGGTGGGGTCCGGCGTGCCGCTCGGCGGCGGGGTCGTCGTCGACGAGCGCTGCCGGGTCAGCCCGCACGTGGTGGCCGCCGGCGACGTCGCCGTCATGTCCACCGGGGACGGCGCCCTCACCCGCACCCCCACCTGGACCAACGCGGTGGAGCAGGCGCGGTTCGCCGCGCGCGCACTGCTGCACGGGGACGACGCACCCGCCTACCGACCGTCGCGCTACTCCTGGACCGAGCAGTTCGGGCTCGACGTCAAGATGGTCGGCCCGATGGACCCGCAGGGCGAACCCGCCGTGCTCGACGGCGGCCTGGGCGGCGGGCCGGTGCTGCTGGCCTGGCCCGACGGTGACTCGCCGCTCCAGGTGATGGCGGTCGACCACTCCACTCCCCCGGCCAGGCTCAAGCGCATGGTCCGAGGTCCCCGCCCAGCAGCGGCGCCGGCCTGACCCTCCTCGCCGTCACAGCCCGGCAGCGCGGGCCGGAAGCGCCGGCCGGCAGCGCGGGGCGGCAGCGTGGGGCGGCAGCGTGGGGCGGCAGCGTGGGCCGGTGCGGTGCGCCGGCCGCCGGAACGGGCGAGCCCCTCGCCGGCGGACCGGCGAGGGGCTCGACACGTGGGCGGGGCGGTCAGCCGACGGGGTGCCCGAACGTCTCGGCGACCCAGTCGGCGATGAAGCTGGTCGGGTTGGCCGGGTCGTCGAGGTTGCAGTGCTCGACCCCGCCCTCCTCGGCGGTGTAGACCTTCAGCTCGCGCTTGGGGCTGCTGGTCGCCTGCTCGTAGCTGCGGTGGGCGTACTCGACGGGGATCTGCCGGTCGGCGGCGCCGTGGACGACGAGGTAGGGCACCCCGATCCGCTCGACGACGCCGTCCAGGGTGATCCGGTCCCAGAGCTTCTCGAACTCCGCCATGGACGTCTGACCCCACACCCACAGCGCGTGCTCCCAGTAGTGCGGCACGGGGTTCTCGCCCTCGCGCTGCAGCCGGCGGCGCTGGACCTCGCCCCAGTCGTGGTTGGCGCCCCAGGACACGACGAGCGCGAAGCGCTCCTCGAACGCCGCGGCGCGCGGGGCGTAGTAGCCGCCGAGCGACACGCCCAGGATGCCGATCCGGGCCGGGTCGACGTCGTCGCGGCCGGCCAGGTACTCGTAGCAGGCGGTGCCGTAGCCCTCGGTCTCCGGAACGGCGTGCAGGCCGTGCAGCCGCAGCGCTCCCCCGGTGCCGGGCTGGTCGACCAGCAACGTGGAGACGCCGCGCCGGGCCAGCTCCTGGGCCAGGCCGGCACCGAGCAGCTGCTCCTTGAAGCTGTCGAAGCCGTTCCAGACGACCAGGCAGGGCGCCGGCGCGCCGTCCATGCCCGGCGCCCGGTACAGGTACGCCGGCAGGGAGGCGTCGCCGTAGGGCACCTCGACGATCTCCACCGGGTCGCGCGCCAGCCGCATCGCCCGGTGCTGCAGCGCGATCGCCCGCTCGTAGTGGGCCCGCCGGTCCGGGGCGTGCACGCTCTGCATCCGGTCGGCGTTGATCAGGTACAGCGCCGCCCGCCGGTACTTCTCCCCCGCGGAGAAGGCGCGGCCGGCCGCCTCGTCCCGCTCGCCCAGCCCGATCAGCCGGTCGGCGACCGCGGACCAGGAGTCGAAGAACTCACTCGTCCCGGCGTCGCTGCCCTGCGCTGCGGCGTCGCGGATCGGCCGGCATGCCTCGTCGATCTCGGCCAGCTCGCCGCCGTTGGCCAGCGTGGCGATCACGGCGAGGTTCCACACGTAGTTGCCCGGGAAGTACTCGAACACGGCAAAGCTCCTCAGGAGGACGCCGACCAGTGCGGCAACGGCGCACCGGGGACGGGTGAGCGGAAGGTGGGCAGGGAGGTGCCGCCGAGCGAGCCGACGTAGACGGTGCGCAGGTCGGGCCCGCCGAAGGTGATGCTCGCCATCCGCGGGGCCAGGCCGTCGCCCGGCTTGGCGCCCAGCGCCGTCCCGGCACCGCTGCTCCCCGCCGGGACGGCGGCGTCCTTCACGGCGCGGTCGCCGTCCTCCCAGAGGGTCAGCACGTCGCCCTCGGGGGTGACCGCCACCAGCTTGTCCTGGCCGATCAGGGTGGTCCACAGGTTGCCGTGGGCGTCGAAGGCGAAGCCGTCGGGTGCGCCGAACAGCCGCTCGGGCCCGTGGACCTCGCGGTCGGACAGGGTGCCGTCGGGCGCGACCTGGAACCGGGTCATGCGGTCACCACCGGTCTCGGCCACGTACAGCAGGCTGCCGTCGGCGCTGAACCGCAGCTCGTTGGTGCCGGCGAGTTCGGTGGCGACCACGCGTCCCACCGCCTGCGTGCCGGGGACGAAGTCGTCGATCACAGCGATGTAGCCGTCGGCCTCGGTCTGCTCGCCCCGATTGCGCCAGGCCTCCGCGGACGCGGTGACGGAGAACCAGAGCCGCCCCGTGGCGTCGAGGGCCGGGAAGTTGGCCTTGCCGATCGGGCGCACCTCGCCGTCGGGCCAGACCACCGAGTCGGCCACCAGCGACCAGTGCCCGTCCCGGGTGAGGTGCTCGACGACGTTGGTGCCGAAGTTGCCGATGACGAAGTCGCCCCGGGCGTCGAAGCACAGCCCGTTGGGCATCGAGAAGCCCTGGTTGCCGGAGATGTCGGCGCCCTCGTCGGGCGCGAACGGGCCGCCCCCGTCGAGCGGGCGGATCGTCTCCTGGGTGCCGTCGGGTCGGATGTGCACGACGCCGCCGCCGAGGTCGGCGACCCAGAGGTCACCCGAGGGCTGGGCCAGCACGCACTCCGGACGGCGCAGCCCGGCACCGGTCAGGGTGATGTCGGCCGGGTCGACCGACCAGCCGGCGAGGGGGTTGGCGCTCACTCCACGGGCTCCTCGGGGACGACGGCGTCGGGGGCGCCGATCCAGACACTGCGGACGTTGGTGAACTCGCGGATGCCCTCCGCCGACAGCTCCCGGCCGTAGCCGCTGCGCCGGGTGCCACCGAAGGGCAGCCGCGCGTCGGAGGCGACGACGGCGTTGACGAACAGGGCGCCGGAGGTGATCCGCCGGCCGACGGCCAGCGCCCGGTCGACGTCGGCGGACCAGACGCTGGCGCCCAGGCCGAAGTCGCTGTCGTCGGCGAGGCGGGCGGCCTCGTCGTCGTCGCGGGCGCGGATGACCGCGGCCACCGGCCCGAAGGTCTCCTCGCGGAACACGGCCATCTGCGGGGTGACGTCGGCCAGCACCGTGGGGGCGAACCAGGCGCCCTCCCCCGCCAGCGGCCGGCCGCCGGTGACCACCGTGGCGCCCGCGGCGACCGACGCGTCGACCTGGCGCTGCAGCGCGGTCACCTGGTCGGCGCGGCACAACGGGCCGATCTGGGTGGCCGGATCGTGCGGATCACCGATCCGCAGCGCCGCGACCGCCTCGGCGAAGCGGGAGGTGAACTCGTCGGCGATCTCCTCGGCCACGATGAACCGCTTGGCGGCCAGGCAGCTCTGGCCGCTGTTGAGGAACCGCGAGCGCACGGCCATCCGGGCGGCCAGTGCCACGTCGGCGTCGGCCAGGACGACGAAGGCATCGGACCCGCCCAGCTCCAGGACCGACTTCTTGATCGCCCGCGCCGCCACGGACGCGACCGCGGCGCCGGCCCGCTCGCTGCCGGTGAGGGTGACCGCGGAGACCAGCGGGTGCTCGACGATCCGCGCGGTGACGTCGGCGACCTCGGCCTCGTCGACGAGCACGGTGGTGAACAGCTCCGGAGGAGCGCCCACCGCGGCGGCTGCCGCACGGAAGACCGACTCGGCGGCCAGCGCGCAGCCGGTCACCGACGGGGCGTGCTTGAGCAGGGCGGCGTTGCCGGCCGCCAGCGCGGGCGCGGCGAACCGGACCACCTGCCAGAACGGGAAGTTCCAGGGCATCACCGCCAGGACCACGCCCATCGGCTCGTGGGCGACCCAGCTGCGCGCGGCCGGCGTCGCCACCACCCGGTCGGCGAGGTGGCCCTCGGCCTGCTCGGCGTAGAACCGGGCGGTCCAGGCGCACTTGTCGATCTCGGCCAGCGCCTCGGCGACCGGCTTGCCCATCTCGTCGGTCATCAGCGCGGCGAGCTCGGTGCGTCGCGCGGTCAGCTGCTCGGCGACCGCCTCGAGCAGGCGGGTGCGTTGCGGCCAGTCGCTGGTCCGCCAGCGCAGGAAGGCGGCGTGCGCGGCCACCACGGCCGCGTCGACCTCCTCGGCCGTGTGCGTGGCCCAGGTGCCGAGGAGCTCCCCGGTGGCCGGGGAGGTGCTGGTCAGGATGCCCACGTCAGGCCTCCGCGACCGGCGTGGCCGGCGGAGCCGCGCGGACGGCGTCGGACAGGAACTTGACGCCTGCCTGGTTGGTCTGGCCGCCGTCCACGGCGATCTCGGCGCCGGAGACGTACCGGGACTCGTCGCTGATCAGGAAGACGACGACCGCGGCGACGTCCTCGGGAGCGCCGAGGATCCCCAGCGGGTTCGCGTCCACGCTGGCCTGGCGGAAGGTGGCCGGGGCGCCTGCGACCATCGGCGTCTCGATGTAGCCCGGGTGCACCAGGTTCGACCGGATGCCCAGCGGTCCCAGCTCGAGGCTGGCCACCTTCGCCAGCCCGCGGACCGCCCACTTGGAGGCGGTGTAGGCGACGGTGTAGTGCGGGGTGACCGCCGCCGCGCTGCCGATCGTGACGATCGAGGCACCGGAGGACATCAGCGGCACCAGCGCCTGGATGCCGAGCAGCGGCCCGGTGGTGTTGACCCGGAACATCCGCTCCCAGTCGGGCAGCTCGACGTCCAGCAACCGGGCGCGGTGGGTGAGCCCGGCGTTGTTGACCAGACCGTGCACCTGCCCGTACCGCTCCCCCAGCTCGGCGGCGAGCGCAGCCCAGCCGGCGGGGTCGGAGACGTCGAGCTGCCGGTAGACGATCGCCGCTCCCTGCCCGTCGAGCTCTCCGGCGGCGACGTCGTCCGGCGCCACCACGTCGGTGGCGACGACGGTCGCTCCCTCGGCGGCCAGCGCCCGGGCCTCGGCCGCGCCCTGTCCCCGCGCGGCGCCGGTGATCACGACGACCTTGCCGGCGACCCGGCCGCTCACGCGGAGACCCCGCTGGCGGCCTGCAGGTCGGCCAGCGGCGTCGCCGGCGGGACCGGGGACCGCTCGGGCGCGGCGGCGACCACCGGGCTGGCGATCGTGCCGAGCCGGTCGACGGTCATGGTGACGACGTCGCCGGGCAGCAGCGGGCGGGGCTCCTGCCGGCCGGCCCGGCCCCAGGCCTCGGCCAGCGAGCCGCCGGAGCAGGTGCCGGAGGCGATCAGGTCACCGGTGCGCACCCAGGCGCTGCGCGAGGCGTAGCTGACCAGCTGCTCGAACGACCACCCCATGTGCGCCAGCGTGTCCTGGCCGAACACCTCGCCGTTGATCTGCACGGTCATGGTGAGGTCCAGCCGGTCGCCGCGCCTGGCCGGCTCCAGCTCGTCCGGGGTGACCAGCCACGGGCCGACGGTGGTGGCGAAGTCCTTGGCCTTGGCCGGCCCCAGGCCGCCCTTCATCTCGTGCCGCTGGATGTCGCGGGCCGACCAGTCGTTGACGATCACGTACCCGGCGATGTGCGCACCGGCCTCCTCGGGCGTGAGGTCGCGCCCGTCCCGGCCGATGACCACGCCGACCTCGAGCTCGAAGTCCAGCGCCGCCGAGCCGGGCGGTGCCGCCACCGGCTCCTCCGGGCCGACCACGGCGTGCGGGCTGCCGTAGAGGTAGGTCGGCTGCTGCGACCACGCAGCGAGGGCGACGTCGGCGTTGCCGGTCATGGCCGCGGCGCCCTGCACGTGCTGTTCGAAGGAGACGAAGTCGCGGAAGCTCGCCGGCTGCACCGGGGCGAGCAGCCGCGCCTGCGCCAGGCCCACCGTCGGTGCGTCCGCCGCCGGCTCGAGTCGGGCCACCGCCGCGGCGAGCAGGTCCGTGCCCTCCGGGAACAGCCGGACGGCGCCGACCCCGTGCGCCGCCGCGAGCACCTCGGCGGCGCCGCCGCCGGAGGGCTCGGCGGGGACCACGAGGCCGACCCGCTCCTGACCGTCGAGGTCCAGGCGTGCGTAGCGCACGACTCAGACGTCCAGGACGGTGGTGAACGCCCGCTCCCGGTTGGCCAGCACCGGGATCGCCTTACCCAGTGCGTGCTCCTGGAAGTGCGGGTAGCTGCCGTGCGCCTTGAAGGCGTCCTCGTCGTCGTAGACCTCGAAGATCTTGAACACCGACGGCTGCTCGGGGTCGGTGTGGACGACGTAGGTCTGGCAGCCGGGCTCGTTGCGGGAGGCCGGGGCGAGCTCGACGAGGGCGTCGCGGACGACGTCCTCCTTGCCGGGCTGAGCGGTCCAGGTGGCGGAGCAGACGAATGCCATGGGGAACTCCTTGTCTCGGTGGGGTGGTGCAGGTCAGAAGGGGCCGGCGAGCGTGGCCATGGCGGAGCGCATCAGCCCCGCGGGGTCGGCCCCGGGCGTGGTGGGCTCGACCTCCCACCGGGCCAGCTGCACGGAGTTGTCGACGACCATCGCGGCTCGCTCGTGGCGCCGCTCGGTGAACAGGGCGAGCACCTTGTCCACGCCGTGGCCGTCGCCGATGAGCTCGGCCAGGACGATGGCGTCCTCAGCGGCCATCGCCGCGCCCTGCGCCAGCATCGGTGGGCAGGCGTGCGCGGCGTCGCCGATCACGATGACCCGCCCCTGGTACCAGGGCCCGTCGATGAGCAGGGCGTCCAGGGACCGGTAGTCGATGGTGGTGTCCGGGCCCATGCTCGCCCGGATGGCCGGCCACAGCCCGCCGTAGCCGGCGGACCGTTCGGCCATCAGCTCGTGCAGCGGGCGGTCGCCGTAGGACTCCAGCCGGCGGTCCTCGTCCAGCACGTAGGCGTACATCCGGTCGGGGCTGATCGGTGCGTACCCCGCCTTGTAGCGCGGACCGCCGTAGTAGAGCTCGGCGCAGTCCATGCCCGGCTGCCGCGGGCCCTCCATCCGCCAGATGGCCATGCCGACCGGCATGTGCCGCGCCTCGAGGCCGATCAGCGACCGGACCGTGGAGTGCTGGCCGTCGGCGCCGACCACCAGGTCGAACAGCTCCGCGGAGCCGTCGGAGAGGGTGGCGCGGACACCGGCCTCCTCCTCGGCGAGCGTCTCGACCGCGGTGCCCAGGCGGACGTCGGCGCCGGAGGCGTGCACGTGCCGGGAGAGCACCTCCTGCAGCAGGAAGCGCATCGACCCCATCGTCGGCGGGAGGTCGGCACCGCCCAGCGGCGGGGACACGATCTCCTGGATCAGCTCGCCGTCGACGGTGCGCATCCGCAGCCGGTCGAACGGGGCACCGGCGGCCACCACCTCGTCGGCGACGCCGACGTCCCGCAGCGCCCGGAGGGCGTTGCCCTGGATGGTGATGCCGTGCCCGATGGCCCGCCACTCGGTCTGCCGCTCGGCGAGGACGACGTCGAGACCGCGCTGACGGAGGGCGAGGGCGAGCACCGAGCCGGCGGTGCCACCGCCCACCACCAGCACGCGTCGAACGGGCGAGTCCATGGTTCCTCCGGAGCGCGAAGCGGTGTGTGCCCCCTCACCCTTGGTGGTTCCGTCACCGGGCGGAAGCTCGTCTCCGGGATCGCAGCCATGCCGGCCAGCGATACCTGGCGGACGGTGCGGCCGCCGGTCACAGGGTGACCACGCCGCCGTCCACGCGCAGCGCCTGACCGGTCATCGCCGCGGCGTCCGGGGAGACGAGGAACGCCACCGCCGCAGCCTGGTCCTCCGCGGTCAGCGGGCGCTTGACGGCCTGCTGCGCCAGCACCGCGGCATGGGCCTCGGCCGGCAGGCCCACCACCGCCGAGGCGGTCCGGGTCAGTCCGGGGGCGACCGCGTTGACGGTCACGCCGGTGCCGGCCAGCTCGACGGCCAGCGCACGGGTGAGCCCGAGCAGCGCGCCCTTGCTGGCGACGTAGGCCAGGAAGCCCGGCCCCGGGGGCGCCCAGACGGTGTTGGAGACGACGTTGACGACCCGACCGTCCCCCGCGGCGACCATGCCGGGGACCAGCGCCTGGCACAGCAGGAACGCCGCCTCGACGTTCACCGCCTGCACCCGGCGCCAGGTGGCCAGGTCCAGCTCGGCCAGCAGCCGGGTCTGCTGGTGGGCCGCGTTGTTCACCAGGACGTCGCAGCGCCCCGAACGGCTCAGCAGCTCGGCGGCGAGCCGTTCGACCGCATCCGGCTCGGCGAGGTCACCGGTCCACGCCCAGCCCCGGCGGCCGGCTGCCTCGACGGCGGCCACGGTGGCCCCGGCCGGGGCGAGGTCGGCCACCACGACGTCCAGGCCGGCGGCGGCCAGCCGGACCGCGATCGCCGCCCCGATGCCCCCGGCGGCGCCGGTGACCAGGGCCACCCGGGGCGACGACGCGTTCACGCGGGGGCCCCCGGCCGGTCCAGCAGCTCGATGAGGTTGCCCTCGGGGTGCCGCAGCACGACCCCGGTGAGGTCCGTCCCGGGCGGCTCCACCCGGTACTCCACGCTCAGCCCCAGGGCGGCGCACCACCACTCGGTGGCCGCGCGCAGGTCGACGACCGGGATGCCGACGTGGTCGAACCGGCCGCCGGTCAGGAGCCCGCCGGTCACGAGGCCGCCGGTCCGCCGGGGTGGGCCGCGTGTGCCGTGGCGGCGAGCGCCTCCGGGCCGAGCAGGTCCGCGAGCTCCGGGGTGAAGGCGCCGTCCCCCAGGACGACGCCCGTCCGGGCGACCTGGTCGGAGCGGTCGGAGCGGTCGGCCCAGGCGTGGTCCGTGCCGCGCTGGACGACCACGTCCCCGGCCGTCAGCCGGATCTCGCTGTCGTCGAGCACCAGCCACATCTCGCCCTCGAGCACGATCCCGTGGTCGACGGTCTCGGTGCGGTGCACCGGTGACTGCAGACCGGCAGGGCTGAGGTGGCCGGGTCGGAACTCGTTGACCCCGATCACGGTGCCCGAGCTGGCCGGGGGCACCCGCAGCGGCCGCTGGGTGGGCTCCGGCTGGTCCGCGGCCACCTCCGCCCGTGCCCCGTCGGTGTTCCACAGCTCGAAGAAGGAGACCCCGGCGTCGGCGATCTCCCGATGCACCGGTGGGGCGCCCTCGGACAGCACCACCGACCTGCCCCGCTCGTCGTGCCCGGTGACGACGCGGCGCGGGGACCAGGTCACGACGACGGCCCGCTGCGGTCGCCGTCGAGGACGGGCGCCAGGTGGGTCCGCAGCCGCCCGGCCACGTCGGCGTCGGGGACCACCCAGAAGCGGTCGGCGAGGATCGCGTCGACCGCCTCTGCGGCCACGTCGGCCGGTTCCATGGCGTCGTCCATCCGCGCCAGGAAGGCCTCGCGCAGCTGCGGGTGCCCGGGCGCGAGGCCGTCGGCCGGCGGTGGTCCCAGGCGCTCGGGCCAGCTGCGGCCCGAGTCGTTCATCCGGGTCCGGGTGAAGCCCGGGCACAGGACCGAGACCCCGACCGGCGACCCGGCCAGCCGGAGGTCCTCCCGCAGGGACTCGGCGATCCCGATGACGGCGTGCTTGGTGGCCGAGTAGGGCGCCATGCCCGGTGAGCCGATGAGCCCGCCGATCGAGGCGGTGACCAGCACGTGGCCCGACCCCTGTGCGACGAGGCGGGGCACGAAGGACCGGACGCCGTGCACCACGCCCCACAGGTTCACGTCGACCACCCACCGCCAGGTTCGTTCGGGCAGCTCCCAGCTGACCCCGCCGGCCGCCACGCCGGCGTTCAGGCACACCAGGTGGGCGGTGCCGAAGGCCGCGACGGTGGCCGCGGCCAGCGCCTCCACCTGGTCGGCGTCGGCGACGTCGGTCAGCACCCCCAGGACCTCCGCGCCGTCGCTGCGCAGGCCGTCGACCGCGGCGTCGAGCGCGCCGGCCTCGACGTCGGCCAGCACCAGGCGCATGCCGGCCGCCGCCAGGCGCGCGGCCAGCGCGAGCCCGATGCCGCTCGCACCGCCGGTGACCACGGCCACCCGGCCGGCCAGGTCCTGCATCAGGTGGTGCGGACGCCGCGGCTGCGGCCGAGGTAGTGCGAGAGCCCGACGGCCACGAGCAGGGCCGCGCCGTTGAAGACCGGGCTGGCCCACGCGCTGGCGCCGGACAGGGTGAGCCCGCTGACCGAGACCGAGACGAACAGCACGCCGATGATGGTGCCGACGACGTTGAAGAAGCCGGGGCGCACCGACGTCGCCCCCAGGAACGCGGCGGCCAGCGCCGGGAACAGCAGGCTGGTGCCGGAGTCGGCGGTGGCCGAGCCGGCGCGGGCCAGGGCCATCACCCCGACCACGCCGGCGATGGCACCGGCGATCACGAAGGTGATCCAGGACGAGCGCTGCACCCGGATGCCGACCAGGGCCGCCGAGCGCGGGTTGGCGCCGATGGCGTAGAGGCCACGACCGAAGGGGGTCTGGGCCAGCAGGTACCAGAGCGCGAGGGCCGCGACGGCGACGACGTAGACGACCTGCGGGAGCCCGAAGAGCGTCGTCGAGCCGAACTGGGCCAGCCGGGGGTCCAGACCGGCCAGGATGGTCTGGCCGCCGGTGTACCACTGGATGATCCCGCCCAGCAGGGTGGCCATGCCCAGGGTGGTGACGAAGGAGTTCAGCCCCAGCTTCGTCACCAGCAGGCCGTTGATGCTCCCGACGACGACGCCGATCCCGATGCCGGCCGTCATGGCCAGGCCGAGGGGCAGGTCGTCGAAGCTCATCAGCCCGGCGGTGAACACCGAGGAGGCCGCGGCGATGGCGCCCAGGGAGAAGTCGAAGTAGCCGGAGACCAGCGGCAGGATGACCGCCAGTGCCAGCAGCGCCACCGTCGACTGGTTGCCCAGCAGGACGCTGGCGTTCTGCGAGGTGAAGAAGACGTCGCGGCTGGGCGGGTACAGCGAGAAGAACGCGATGACCGCGATCAGCAGGGCCAGCAGCGCGTGCCGCTCGGCCAGGCCCCGCAGCCGGCCGCGCCGGGCGGGCACGGGCGCCGGCGCGGTGCGCTGCTGGTCGGGCATCGGGTCGCCGTCCGCGGTCGAGTTCAGGGGCGGGGTGTGGGTCACGCTCATCACGCTGCTCCGGTGTGTGCGGGGTCCTCGGCCGTGCTCTGGGTCAGCGCGGTGAGGTGGTCGGGGGTCAACTGGGCACCGGTGACGTGGGCGGTCACCCGGCCGTCCTGCAGGACGAGCACGCGGTCGCACAAGGTGCACAGCTCGAGCAGGTCGGAGGAGGCGACCAGCACCGCGGTGCCACCGGCCGCGGCCTCGCGGACGGTGGCGTAGATGTCGGCGCGGCTCATCACGTCCACGCCCTGGGTCGGCTCGTCCAGCAGCAGCAGCGTCGGCTCGCGCTGCAGCCAGCGGGCCAGCACGGCTTTCTGCTGGTTGCCGCCGGACAGCGAGGTGAACGGCGCCTCGGGTGAGGAGGTGCGCACGCCGTGCCGGGCGACCAGTGCGGCGACGTCGGCCTGCTCCTGCTTCGCCGACATCCCCCACGGTCGCCAGTACTTGCGGCGCACGGTCACCGAGATGTTGTCCCGGACGGTGAGCTCGGCGAAGGCCGCCTCGCCGCCCCGGTCCTCGGGCACCAGTGCCACGCCGGCGTCCATCCGGGCGCAGGTGTCCCCGGCCTCGTGCAGGGCGCCCGCGGCGTCCCGGACGACGACCCGGCCGGCGGCCGGCCGGTGCTCACCGAAGACGGTGCGCAGCAGCGAGCTGCGCCCGGAGCCGACCAGTCCCGCCACGCCGACGACCTCGCCACGGCGCAGCTCCAGGTCCACGCCGCACAACGGGCCGCCGCGGAGGTCCTGCACCGACAGCACCACCGCGGCGTCGTGGGTCCCGGCGACCGGCGGTGCGGCCTGCGGCCGTTCGTCGGCGACCGGCGGCGCGATCTCGTCCAGGGCGCCGGCGACCGTGCCGGCGTCGATGGCCCGGGACAGGGCCGCCCCGGTCATGTGGCCCACCAGCTCCCGCTCGGTGGGCCGGGTGCCGACGATGGAGGCGACCGTGCGGCCGTCCCGGAAGACGGTGAAGTCGTCGCAGACGCTGAGCACCTCGGGCATCCGGTGGCTGACGATCATCACCGTCTGACCGCGGTCGGCGCGGCGCCGGACCGCGGCCAGCAGCACGTCGGACTCGTGCTGCGGCAGGGTGGCGGTGGGCTCGTCGAGCACCAGGATCAGCTCCTGGTCGCCCTCCTGGTCCTGCAGCGCCCGGCAGATGGCGACCAGGGTCCGCTGCGCCGGGCGCAGGGCGGCGACCGGCGTGCGCGGGTCGGCGTCGATCTCGTAGGCGGCCAGCAGCTCGGCCACCCGCCGGTGCAGCGCCCCCCAGCGCACCTTGCCGGCCGGCCCGGTCGGGTAGCCGGCGTCGAAGGCGAAGTTCTCGGCGACGGAGAGCTCGGGGAACAGGCCGAGGTCCTGGTGGACGAAGCGCAGCCCCGCCGCCCGCCCGGCCCGGGGGTCGTAGTCGTCGACGTGCCAGGACCGGCCCGCGACCTCGATCCGGCCGGCGTCACCGCGGTGCACACCGGCGAGCACCTTGATCGAGGTGCTCTTGCCGCACCCGTTGCCGCCCACCAGGGCGTGCACGGTGCCGTGGCGGAGGGCCAGGTCGGCCCCGTCCAGGGCGAGCGTGGCGCCGAAGCGCTTGGTCAGGCCGCTGATCCGCAGGACGACGTCGTCGGGCGCGGCGGAGGCCGCGGACGGTCCGGTCTCGGTGCTGGTGGCAGTCACGTTCTCTCGTTCCTGGCCTGGTGGGGATGGGTCCGGTGGCCGGCCCGCGGCTGCGGGCCGGCCACCGGGTGGTCGACGGGTCAGACGCCCCAGAGCGCCCGGTACTCGTCCTTGAAGTCCACGCCCGGGTCGTAGTCGCCGGAGGCGGGCAGGCCGTTGCTGGCGTCGATGACCTGCACGCCGTCCCCGGTGACCTGCGGCTCCTCGCCGTTCAGCACCCGGATCGCGGTGTCGATCGAGCCCCAGGCGCCCCACTCGGTGGGGTAGCCGACGATCGCGTCGAGGCCGCCGTCGGTGCGGATGACGTCCAGCGTGGACGCGTCACCGAAGCCGCTGACCACGTTGAGCTGGTCGGAGCGGCCCGAGGAGACGATGCCCTGGCCCAGGCCGGAGGTCACCCAGCCGCCGATCGGGACGTAGATCGAGTCGACGTCGGCGGCCTGCAGCAGGGCGGTCTGGAACTTCTGCCCCATGGCGCCGCTGACCAGGTCGTTGTTGGAGATGTCCAGCGTCGAGACGATCTCGCACCCGTCGCAGGTGGCGATCTCGTCGGCGAAGCCCTGCGCCTGCCACGGCCCCCACAGCGGGTCGGTGAAGACCATCTGCAGCACCTTGGCCTGGCCGTCGGTCTTGCCGATGATCCAGTCCGCGGCGACCTTGCCCGCGAGCTCCCAGTACTGCTCGACGCCCACGCCCTCCAGCTGGAGCCGCTCGCTGGCCCACAGCTTCGGGCCACCGACCGCGTCGCAGTCCGCGCCACCGGCACCGACGACCGTGATGCCCGCTTCCTTGGCCTCCTGGAACGGCTGCTGGATGGAGGCACAGTCGATGCCGACGGGCAGGATCACGTCGGCACCCGAGCTGACGCCCTGCCGCACGCAGTCACCCCAGCCGGCGGGGTTGAGCGCCCCGTCGCAGACGCTGGAGGTCCAGCCTGCGGCTTCGGCGGCCTCCTGGGCGGCGGCGACCGGCGTGGCGCACGAGGGCACCTGCTGACCGCAGGAGACGACCCAGACGCTGACGCCCGGCTTCGGGGTGGTCGCGACGGTGGGCGGGGCGCCCGTCTGGCCCTCGTAGGCGGCGGCCAGCGCCTGCGCCGCGACGTCCGATGTCGGGCCGCTGGAGGCGCCGGACGAGGAGCCGGAGTCCGAGGACACCTCCGACGGTGAGCTGCAGGCGGACAGCCCGAGCACGGCTGCCAGCGCCAGGGCGGCGCCGATGCCGTACCGGCGCGGGGACTTCGACATGGGTCCTCTTTCTCGGGGACGACCGACCGGACACGACGTCCGGTCGAGGATCGCGTGACGTGGGTCTCGCGATGTGGATCACATGGAACCGGCAGGCGCCCCGCGACGGAAATCACGATCACCGATGGGATGCATCGATCTGAGCCATACCGCTCCGGCGGTCAGACCTGCCAGTGGTTGGCGTTGGCCGGGTCCGGGCCACTGGCCAGGTAGCCGGTGAACAGCCGCTCGGGGTCCCGGGCCCGCCGGATCTCCTGCAGCCGGGCGAACTGCTCGTCGCCGAGCACCTTGACCTCCCGGTGCGCGAGGTCGGAGTCGCCGAGGTACTGGCCGGCGGTGACCGGCTGCATCTCGGCCATCCGCGCGGTGAGCCAGGCCCGGAGCCGGTCGTCGTCGGTGGCGTCCTCGTAGCAGAGGTAGGTGGCCGTGTAGATCTCGCTCTGCATGGAGAACGCCATGTCCGGCAGCTCCCGCAACGGCGCCATGCTGAACCAGATGACGAAGGACCTCGGCGTCGGCAGCTCGGTGAACGTGCGCCGGATGGCCGGCACGACCTCGGCGGGCGAGCCGGTGAGCCAGCAGTTGTCGACCAGGTACCGGTGACCCTCGGGGTTCGCCTGGACCTGACGCGCCCGGTGGTCCTCCAGGTCGGGGTGCTCGGTGACCGCGCGGACGTGGGCGCGGTCGGCCACCGGAGAGGTCCACAGCGGCGCCAGGGCGGCGTCCGCGGCAGCCCGGCTCTGCACCATCGCGAGCCCGGTGACCACCAGCAGCGGGCCGCCGGGATGGCCGGGCACCGGGTCGGGCGGGGTCATGGCGATCGCCACGATCTCCACGTCCGGGGACACCGTGGCGTGCACCCCGTGCAGCCAGGCCATCACCTCGTCGAAGACCTCCAGCGGGTACAGCTCGACGGACTCGACGATGCACGTGGGCATCGGGCGGGTCTGCAGGTGGAAGGCGACGACGACGCCCGGGAAACCGGGGCCGGCGCCCCGGGCCGCCCAGTACAGGTCGCTGTGCTGTCCGGCGTCGGCGCGGACCAGCTCGCCCTCGGCGGTGACGACGTCGACTGCCACCACGCTCTCGGCGGCCCAGCCCCAGCCCCGCGCGTTGTACCCCTGACCGCCCTGCAGCAGGAACCCGCCGATGCCGACCGTCGGGCAGTGCCCACCGCCGAAGAACCGCCCCCGCTCGGCCAGGAACGGGGCGAGCTCGTGGCCGCCCTGGACGGCCGGCGAGGCGGTGACCACCCCGGTGGCGTCGTCGTAGGCGATGTCCCGCAGCGCCCCCAGGTCGATCAGCAGCGCCTGGTCGCGCACGCTCCAGGCCGCCCAGCTGTGGCCGCCGGAGCGGACCGACACCTGCCAGCCCCGCTCGCGGGCGAGCCGGACCCCGGCGACGACGTCGTCGACGCTGCCGGCCAGCAGCACCGCAGCGGGTTGCCGGTCGGGGCGGCGGGCGTTGAACACCCGGCCGACCCGCGCCTCCTCCCACCCCGGGTCCCCGGGCTGCACCAGGGTGCCGTCGAGACGGGCGCCGAGCTCGGTCACGTGTCCTCCTGTTCCGCGGCGCCCCTCCTCGAGGTCGCGGCCAGGGAGGACACGCGGGCGCGGGGCACCGTCACCGCGGAGCGACGCTAGTGACGGCGGTCACCCGGCGGAAATGACCAAGCACCATGGCTGCCATGCCCTGCTCCGATGAGCAGGCCGGTCATGGCTGCCAGAGCCGCCCGGCCGGGGTCACGACCAGCTCGTAGCTGACGGCGCGCTCGTCCTGCCCCGCCAGGTAGACCACCGCGTCGGCGACCGCGCTCTGGTCGGCGCTGGCCTGGATCGGCACGTTCTCCACCCAGCGGCGCTCGTCGGTCGCGGGGCTGTCCAGCGGCGCGTCGACCACCACCAGGCAGGCGCGGATGCCCTCCGGCCGCAGGTCCTGCGCGGCGGCGTGGGTCATCGCGCGCAGACCCGCGTGGGCAGCGGACCACAGCGCGCGGCCCGCCGCCGGCCGCCGCGCGTACCCGTTGGTGATCTGGATGAGACTGCCGCCGTTGCCGTTCTGCTGCAGCGCCCGAGCGCCCTCGCGGAGGAAGGAGAACCCCGCCTCCAGCACCGGCACCGTCCACCAGTGCAGCGCATCGGCGCGGGTGTCGGCCACCGGGCCGCCGTGGAAGGGCTCGGGCGGGCGGGGCCGGGCCAGGCTGACCGCGTTCACCACGACGGTCAGGTCGCCCAGGTCGGCTCGGGCCCGGGTCAGCGCGTCGGCCAGCGCGCCCGGGTCCCGGACGTCGGCGGTGTAGGCCGCCGCGCCGCGGGCCCGGGTCTCGTCCGCCGTCTGCTCGGTCAGCGAGACGCCGGCAGCCGCCCACCCCCGGGCCAGGAACGCGTCGAGCACCTGGCCCCCGAGGTTGCGTCCCCCGAGGACGACGACAGCGGGCACGGCGACCTCCTCTTCCGGCGCGGCAGGTGCCGGCACGCGAGGACGACGCTACGGCCGCTCCCCCGGGTTCAGCACCCCGCGTTCGGCCATACCGACCATCTCCGCCAGTTCTGGTCGGCCGGGCGCCGTCGGGTCGCTGGCGGCCAGCTCCTCGGCGACCTCACCCAGCAGCCCGACCAGCCAGCGGTGCCCGGCGTCCGCGGTGCGCGAGGGGTGCCACCACGCCGCCTCGAGCATGTCGACGAAGCCGAACGGCGGGTCGGCCATGACCAACCGGCCGTCGGGCAGGAACCGCCGGGCCAGCCGTTCGGGCACGATCGCCACCGTCTCGGTGCCGGCGACCGCGAACGGCAGCGGCAGGAACCCCTGCGCCTGCAGGGCCACCCGCCGGACGATCCCGTGCTGGCCGAGCACGCGGTCGACCGGCGTGAGCGTCGCGCCGCGGAAGCCGGCCACCGCGTGCGGCATCACCCGCAGCGCCGCCAGGTCGAGCGCGCCGTCGCGCAGGTACGGGTTCGCCCGGTCCAGCAGGCAGACCAGCCGGTCGTGGAAGAGGAACCGGTGCTCGCCGGCGAAGCCGTAGCCCAGCGGGCCCACGAGCACGTCGTGCCGCAGCAGCGCCCGGGGCGAGGCGACCAGGTCCTCGGCGAGGTCGACGAAGTCGATCCGCACCGCGGGCGCCTCCTGGTGCACCCGGCGGCGCAACGGCTCCAGCAGGACCGTCATGGCGTAGTCGCTGGCCGTCAGGGTGAACACCCGATCGGTCCGGGCCGGGTCGAAGGCCTCGCTCATCCGCAGGGTCTCCTGGAGCAACCGGACCGCCTCCTGCACGTGCGGGAGCAGGTCGCGCGCGAGCGGGGTGAGCTCGTAGTCCCGGCCCACCCGGACCAGCAGCTCGTCGTCGAAGTGCCGGCGGTAGCGCCCGAGCACGCCGCTCATCGCCGGCTGCGCCATCCCCACCTTGGCGCCGGCGTAGGTGAGGTTGCCCTCCTCCAGCAGCGCACGGAGGGCGCTGAGGGTGTTGAGGTCGAAGGCGCCCAGGTCCATCCGAGCCCTCCTCCCACGCGACGTCGTCGTCCCGGTCCCCGCGGGGACCGGCCCGCGGGGAGCGGACTCTATCCTCCACCGGAGTCCGTCGACGCGATCCGGAGGAGGGCCCGTGGCCGGGACGCGCGGCGTCGACGTCAACCTGCTCGTCGCGCTGCGTGCGCTCCTGGAGGAGCGCAACGTGACCCGCGCCGGGCTGGCGACGAACATGAGCCAGCCGGCGATGAGCGCCGCGCTCGCCCGGCTGCGCACCCACTACGGCGACGAGCTGCTGCAGCGCACCGGCCGCAGCTACGAGCTCACCCCCCTGGCCGAGGAGCTGCTGCCCCAGGTCTCGGCCGCCCTCGACGCCGTCGCGGTGGCGCTGGACCCGTGGGCCCGCTTCGACCCGACGACCAGCACCCGGCGGTTCACCGTCTCGGGCTCGGACTACGCGCTGACCGTGCTGGTCGAGCCGATGCTGCGGGTGCTCAGCCGGCAGGCCCCCGGGGTCACCGTCGACTTCGACGGCATCCCGCTGCCCGGCAGCGACATGACCGCGCACCTGATGCGCCGGGACGTCATGATCGGAGCGCTCGGGTTCGGCCTCCCCGGGCGCCGTCAGATGGTCTTCTCCGACCGGTTCGTGTGCGTCGTGTCCGCGAACAACCCCCGGCTGCGCGAGGGCCGCCTGACGCTGGCCGACCTGGCCGAGCTCCCGCACGTGGCCGCGTTCGGCGGCCAGCTCGTCACCGCCGCCGACCAGGTGATGCTGGAGGCCGGGGTCCGCCCCCGGGTCGAGGTGACCGTGGAGGGACTGCTCGCCCTGCCCTTCGCCGTGTCCGGCACCGACCTGTTCGCCTTCGTCCCCGAGCGGCTCCTCGCCCACTGCCCGAGCACCCTGGAGCTCGCCGTGGCGGAGGTGCCGCTGGAGGACCCGGAACTGGCCGAGGCAGCGCACTGGCACCCCTCCCGCCAGGGCGACCCCAGCGTGCGGTGGCTGCGCGGGGTGCTGCAGGAGGTCTCCGCCGTGCTGGACGCCTGACCTCCGGGCAGCCGGATCCGGCATGGCTGGTATGGGCAGAGTCCATTTCCGACAGCCGATCGGCGTCCCTACCGTCGGGACAGAGGCCGCACGCGGCGTACACCGCCCGGCCCGAGACGGCAGGAGGCCCCGCCATGACCACCCCCTTCATCACGCACCTGCGGCACGTCGACCTCGCAGTGCCCGACTACGCCAAGCAGCTGGCGTTCTACGAGGGCACGTGGGGTCTGACCAAGGTCGCCGACGACGACGGCATCGCCTTCCTCGCCGCCGAGGGCTCGCCCGAGCAGTACGTCGTCCGGTTGCGCCGCGACCAGCAGAAGCGGATGGACCTGGTCGCCTTCGGCGCGGCCGACGAGGCCGCCGTGGACGCACTCGCCGCCCAGCTGATCGCCGACGAGGTCCAGGTGGTCTCCGAACCGGACAAGCTGGACACCCCCGGTGGTGGCTACGGTTTCCGGTTCTTCGACCGGGACGGCCGGGTGGTCGAGGTGTCGGCCGACGTCGAGCTGCGCCAGCACCGCAAGATCGAGGAGCGCGAGGCGATCCCGGTCAAGCTCTCCCACTGCGTCATCAACTCGCCCGAGCCCGAGCTGCTGAAGGCCTGGTACGAGCGGCACCTGGGCTTCCGGCTGTCGGACACGCTGGCGTCCCCGCACATGGGCGACCTCATGTACTTCCTGCGCTGCAACGACTACCACCACAGCTTCGCCATCGCCCGCGGTCCGCACGCCTCGCTGCACCACGCGTCGTTCGAGATGCGTGGCGTCGAGGAGTACATGCGGGGCACCGGCCGGGCGCTGCGCGCGGGCACCAGGCTGACCTGGGGGCCGGGCCGCCACTCCGCCGGGGACAACACCTTCTCCTACTTCCACGACCCGCACGGCAACACCGTGGAGTACACGACGGAGCTGGCGATCATCGACGAGGACACCTGGCACCCGGGCGTGCACGACGTCACCGACCCGCTCACCCAGGACCAGTGGGGCACCGCGGACCCGATGAGCGAGGTCATCGCCAAGGAGCAGTTCAACGACCCGGACGTGCTCTTCAGCGCTCCCCCGGTCTGACCGGGCCCGGCGCCGGAGTACTGGAGGGACCGTGACGGCAGCCCAGCGGCTCGACCACGTCGGCCTGAACGTGGCCGACATCGACGCGATGGAGCGCTGGTACTGCGACGCCTTCGCGTTCACCGCGCAGCACCGCTTCCACCTCGCCGAGCTCGACCTGCGGATCGTGATGCTCGTCGACGGGTCCGGGCAGCGGTTCGAGCTGCTGCAGCGCTCGGACGGAGCGCCCGGGCTGCGCGGTGCGACTCCGGCGGAGGCGGCCGCGACCTGGGGCTACGGCCACGTGTGCTTCGTCGTCGACGACCTCGACGCGACGCACCAGCGGCTGCTCGCACTGGGCGCGCGATCGGTCGTCGACCCGCGCCCCTCCCCGGAGGACGGCGTCCGGATGGCGTTCGTGCACGACCCCGAGGGCAACCTCGTCGAACTGATCACGCCGCCGCCCGCGGCCCACTGACCACCCAACCCCGAGGAGGACCCCGTGCCCGGTCGACTGGACGGCAGGACGGCGCTGATCACCGGCGTCGGCGGGGGCATCGGCCGCGCTGCCGCACTGCTCTTCGCCGCCGAGGGAGCCACCGTCGTCGGCTGCGACCTCCAGGACGCCGCGACCGAGGAGACCGTCGAGCTGGTCACCTCCGCCGGCGGGCGGATGACCGCCACCCCGGGGGTCGACCTGGGTGACCCGGCCGCCGCCGCTGCCTGGGTGGACGGTGCCGCGGCCCTCCACGGCGGCATCGACGTGCTGTTCAACAACGCCTCGGCCATCCGGTTCGGCCCGGTCGACCGGCTCTCGGTCGAGGACTGGCTGTTCACCACGCGCAACGAGCTGGACCTGGTCTTCTACGCGATCCGTGCGGCGTGGCCGCACCTGGTGGCGCGCGGCGGTGGGTCGATCGTGAACGTGGGGTCGATCTCGGGCAGCCGGGGCGCGTGGTTCATGCCGCAGAACGCCCACGGTGCGACGAAGGGTGGCGTCCTCGGCCTGACCTACCAGCTGGCCGTCGAGGGCGGGCCGGCCGGGATCCGGGTCAATGCGGTGAGCCCGGCCCTCACCCGGACGCCGGCCACCGAGTTCCTGTTCACCGACCCGGACAGCCCCTTCGACTTCGACAAGGCGCGCATCCCGCTGGGCCGCGCCGGGCAGCCCGAGGACATCGCCCGGGCCGCGCTCTTCCTCGCCTCCGACGACGCCTCCTACATCACCGGCGTCAACCTGCCGGTCGACGGGGGCACGGCCGCCGTCGGCTGACCCCGCGGGCAGGGCCTGCCGGCCGGGGACGGCCCCGGACCTGCGGCCGGTCGTCAGGCGCTGGGCTCGGGCGGGCCCACGAGGTCTGCTCCCATGGCGACCGCCAGCAGGGAGCCTGCGAGCACCGACTGTCCCGGCGAGAGCATCAGCAGGTACGGCTCGATGATGTGCGCGCGGGTCGCGGCCACCACGGCTTCGGTGTCGCGGGCCTCGCAGGCGGTGAGGATGTCGGCGTGGTCACCCACGGCCCGTCCCCGGCGGACGTCGAAGTGGAGCCGGACCCGCTCGGCCTGACTGGAGAGGTCCTCGATCAGCCGCAACAGCGCAGGCGCGCCGGCCGCCCGGTAGATCGTCAGGTGGAACTCGCGGTTGTACCGGCGGAACGCCTCCTGGGCGTCGTCCCCGGCCATCGCCTCCTCGAGCTGGTGATGCACCTCGCGCATCCTGGCCAGGTCGTCGTCCGTCAGTCGAGGGACGGCGGCTCGGACGGCCAACGTCTCCAGCTCGAGTCGGAGGGCGGCGACGTCGGCGGCTGCCGTGAGGTCGATGCCTGAGACGACGACCCCCCGGTACGGCTGGCGCTCCACGAGGCCATCGGCGTCCAGGCGCAGCACGGCCTCCCGCACGGGCGTGCGGCTGACCCCGAGGGCCTCCGCCACCTCGGTGGGATCGAGCCTGTCCCCCGGCGCACGGACGCCGGTCACGATCTGCTCGCGCAGTCGCTCGTACACCTGATCGGCCATCCGCCGGTGCATCCCGGTGACCTGCGCACCTCCTCGTCTCCGCCGCAGAGGGTCGCACGCCCAGCCGGGCTGCCTCGGCGACGTCCTCCGTGCTGATGAGGCTTGCATCAACAGGACACCGCCGACCTGGCCGGCAGCACCAGGGCTGACCCGATGACCCGTTCGACGGGGCCCGTCGCCACCGCCCCGTCCGGGCCGGCCGAGCTGATGGAGCAGCCGACGAAGCTCGTGCGCATCGGCTCGATGGTCAAGCAGCTGCTCGAGGAGGTGCGCACCGCGCCCCTGGACGACGCCAGCCGCGATCGGTTGCGGCGGGTCCAGGTGGCTGCGGTGGCGGAGCTGAAGGACGGGCTCGCACCGGAGCTGAGCGAGGAGCTCGACCGGCTGGCCCGGCCGCTCGGCAGCGGACGGGACTGCCCCCGGTTCGGTTGACTCCTTGCCTGTGAGGCTGCGGCCTCGCTGGAAGGATCAGCATCGTGCCCAAGCCGTTTCCGCCGGAGTTCCGGCGTGACGTGATCGCCGTGGCCCGCAAGGGCGAGGCGTCGATCTCCCAGGTCGCCCGCGACTTCGGGATCTCCGAGTCCTGCCTGCAGCGCTGGCTGAAGATCGCCGACCGTGACGACGGCCTGGCTGCGCCGGCCTCGAGTGACCGGGGCGGCGGGTCGAAAGACGAGTCCGCTGAGCTGCGGGAGCTGCGTCGGCGCAACAAGCTGCTGGAGCAGGAAAACGAGATCCTGCGCCGCGCGACGGCCTACTTCGCCCGCGACGTCCTCCCAAAATGATGTACCCGCTGGTCCAAGAGCTCGCCGCCGAAAAGATCCCCGTCGCGGTGACCTGCCGGGTGCTGGGCTTTTCGAAGCAGGCGTTCTACAAGTGGCAGGTCAGCCCGGTGAGCCAGCGGGACTGGGACGATGCGCACCTGATCAACGCCGCGATCGAAATCCATCGTGACGACCCGGCCTTCGGCTACCGGTTCATCGCCGACGAACTCCGCGAGCAGGGCATCACCGCAGGTGAGAACCGAGTCGCCCGACTGTGCTCCCAGCAGCGCATCTGGTCAGCCTTCGCCAAGAAGCCCGGCCTGAACCGTAAGGCCGGCCCGCCGGTGCACAACGATCTGGTCGACCGGAAGTTCACCGCCACCGCCCCGAACAAGCTGTGGCTGACCGACATCACCGAGCACAACACTGCCGAAGGCAAGCTCTACCTCTGCGCGATCAAAGACGTCTACTCCGGGCGGATCGTCGGCTACTCCATCGACTCGCGCATGAAGGCATCGCTGGCCGTGGCGGCGCTGCGCAACGCCATCATCCGAAGGGACCCGGTCGGGACCGTGGTCCACTCCGACAGAGGCAGCCAGTTCCGCTCCAACGCCTTCGTCCGCACGATCAAGAACAACGGCCTGGTCGGCTCGATGGGCCGGGTCGGGGCCTGCGGTGACAACGCAGCGATGGAGTCGTTCTTCGCGCTGCTGCAGAAGAACGTGCTGGACCGGCAGCGCTGGGCGACGCGCGAGGAACTACGGCTGGCGATCATCACCTGGATCGAACGGACCTACCACCGCCGGCGCCGGCAACGTCGCTTCGGGCGACTCACGCCGATCGAGTACGAGACACTCAACCTCGCCGCTACCGCGGCCTGACCACCCCACTCGACGAGTCAACCGAACTCGGGGCAGTCCCGTCCTACGGCAACGAGAACTGGGAGTTCGACGCGCACGGGCTGATGAGCCGCCGGGAGGCGAGCATCGACGACGTCTCGATCACCGAGGCCGAGCGCCGGATCACCGGTCCGCGGGAGCCCGGGGAGCCGGAGATCCCGCTGCACTGATCAGCGGGTGCGCTCACCGGGCGGTCAGCGGCAGGTGGCCCCGAGGGTGGCCGACGGTGTTGCCCCCGTCGGTGAGGTCCACGGGCCGCGCAGCCCGGTGACCCGGTACGTGTAGGTGATCAGGTAGGTGACCGAGGCGTCGGTGTAGCTCGTGGTGGTGCTCGGAACGGTGGCGATCGTGCTCCAGGCCCCCAGCCCGGCCCTCCGCTCGACCCGGTAGCTGGACTCGCCGGTGCTGAGTGACGTCCAGGACACCTGGATGACCGAGCCCAGGACCCGGCACACTCCCTGGGCGGTCACTGCAGGGGCGAGGAGCACGGCCGAGGACACTGCGTGCCCACGGCTGGTGGAGGCGGAGAACGCTGCCGACGCGCGCTCCTGCAGGCCGACCGCGGCGAAGAGCACCAGCCCGGCCAGCAGCACCGCACCGAGCCGGACCACCACGCGGCCTCGGCGGGTCAGCCGCAACGGCGGCAACGGCGGATCGACCTCCGGCCGCCGCCAGATCGCCCGCAGCGTCGAGACGAGGAACACCAGCGGCAGCAGGACGGTGGTTCCGATGAGCGCCAGCGGTGAGCGCACCACGTCGGCCAGCCGGCCGACCGCCGGGAGACTGCCGGTCACCACCCACGTCTGCTCGCCCAGCAGCTCAGCCTGCCACGGGTCGTTGGTCGGGTTGGCGTCCCCGCGGGTCTCCACGATCGTGCCGCCGCGGGTGCGGTCGACCGAGACCACCCGGTGGGTGATGAGCAGCTGCTCCTCGGTGGGCGGGAAGAAGGAGAGCACCATGCCCGGCTCGAGCTCGGCCACGGGTACCTGCCGTTCCACCAGCAGGGAGCCCGTCGGCAGCTCAGGCGCCATGCTGCCGCTCTCGACGGCAAGCAGGCGGATCCCCAGGTGGGGGAGGAGCGCGGTGCCGGCGAGCACGGTCAGGCTGAGCAGGAGGAACGCCGTGCCCAGGGCACGGCGCACCCGGGCGGACCGGGACGGAGCGGTCCCGGGCCTCCCCGGGGCACTGGTACCGAGGACCACGGCGGCCATTAGGACGCGATGAAGGTGTAGGTGAGCGCGGTCATCTTGTTGATGAAAGAGTTGTCCGCGGTCGAGGGCAGCGTCTCGGTGAGCATGAGGTGGTCAGTGCCGCCACCGTTGGCGGCGTTGAGCCCGGTCAGCGGGACGTTCGTCATGGTCACCGGCCGGGAACCGAAGACCGTCGTCCGGGTCCCGCTGCAGCTGTAGGTGTAGTTCGGGGACGTCCCGGACTCGACCCAGGCCACCGAGCAGCTCTCCAGCGTCGCCTGGAGACCGCGGACCGCGTCGGTGTCCAGGATCGAGCTGACGCTGATCTCGGTCGAGGCGGTCAGTGTGTCGAAGGTCGTGGTCCCGGTGTTGAGCAGATCGAACGACCGGTAGATGGACTGGCCCGGCGCCAGGTCGATCGCGTCGATGCCCAGCCGGTTGGTGTTCGACCCGACGGCCCCGAGCGTGAGCACCGGCACGCCGGTGTTCACCTGGTGGCCACGGCTGGCACTGGCTGTGAAGGCAGCGTACGTGCCGGTGACCATCACCGCGGTCGACGCACCGAGGGCGGCGATGCTGAGCAGGACCTTGCGCTTGTTGCCCAGCAGGCCACTGCTTTCGGTCGCTCGGGCGCGCGCTGCGTCGCGGGTCATCGGAGATCTCCTGGAGGACGAGGACGAGATACGGATCCGTCCGGTTCGAGTGTCCTCACGGTGATCGGCACGGTGAGCGGAGCGCTTAAGTAGGATCTTTAAAGATCTTGTTGCGCATCATGGTTGTCGGGGTTCTGGTCTCGCGTGGGGCTGAGTCTGCGGTCGACCCGACTTACGACCGGATCATCGTGGCTGCGGCAGCAGCAGCGTTCCGTCGATGGCAACGCCCCGTTGCGACCCCGGAACGTCAGGGGTCGGCGAGCTCCGGGCCGTCGGTCTCAGGCACGAGTTCTGCGCCGGTCGGGCCCATCGGTCGGCCGGGCAGAGGACGGTGGTGGAGGTGGAGTCGTACGCGTCAGACCGGGTTCTCATCCCCGGGTTGATGTGGTCAACGCCCACCGAAGTCGTAGTGCCGAATGAGCAGGTATGAACCCAGAACGACGAGAACGACACCGATGGCGAGCATGATGTAGAGATACTGGGTCCAATCCCACATCAAGCCCGATGTGACCGCCAGTGAGCCTGTTGTCACCCCTGTCGCCAGAGGCCTGTGCCCACCTTCTCGTATCTCATCCTTGCCTTCCCTCCTCTCCAGGTGATGAGTTGCAGTAGTTGCTCGACCCCTGTCCGCCGGCCGGACCGACGGGCGCTGCGGACGTGTGCGCCTCGGCGATCCGGAGGACCCCGGCCAGCCGCTCCCGAGCCTCGGTCAGCTCGGCGATCTGCCGGTCGATGCGGTCGCGCTGCTCGACCAACCGGGCGACCATCTCCGGGGTCGCGACCCCGGTGTGCACGCAGGGCAGCAGCTCGAGGACGTCGCTGCTGGTCAGCCCGGCGGCGTACAGCTGCTGCACCAGGCGGACCCGGCCGACTCCGGACTCCGCGTACGTGCGCTGCCCGCTGGGGGTGCGCCCGGACTCGAGCAGCCCCCGCTCCTCGTAGTAGCGCAGCGCCCGCACGCTGACACCCGACCTGCTGGCGACCTCGCCGATGCGCAGCACCGGACTTCCTCGTGATCGGGCTCACCCTTTGCCTCTGACGTCAACGTCAGCTCTTAGCGTCCCTCTCGGCATCCCCGAGAGCAACATCCCTGAGAGCAAGGAGCACCACCATGGACATCACCGGATCGGTCGCGCTCGTCACCGGCGCGAACCGCGGCATCGGCCGCCAGCTCGCCCGGCAGCTCGCCCGGCAGCTCCTGGAACGCGGCGCCGCCAAGGTCTACGCCACCTCCCGCCGTCCCGAGCTCGTTGACGTCCCGGGTGCGGAGGTGCTGCGGTTGGACATCACCGACCCCGGGTCGGTCACGGCCGCGGCAGCCGCGGCCGGCGACGTCACCCTGCTGGTGAACAACGCCGGCATCACCATCTCGACGAACCTGGTCACCGGTGACCTGGCCGAGGTCCGGCGGGAGATGGACACGCACTTCTACGGCACGCTGCGCGTCATCCGGGCGTTCGCGCCGGTGCTGGCCCGCAACGGCGGCGGCGGGATCGTCAACGTGCTCTCGGCGCTGTCCTGGTTCTCCGCCGACGGCGCGAACGCCTACGCCGCGGCCAAGGCGGCGTGGAGCCTGACCAACGGCGTCCGGCTCGAGCTCGCCGGCTAGGGCACGCAGGTCACCGGGGTGGTGCTGGGGGCGGCCGCCACCGACATGATGGCGGACTACGACGGGCCCAAGACGGCCGCCGCGGACGTGGCGCGCACAGCGCTGGACGGCGTGCAGGCCGGCGACTGGGAGGTGCTGGTCGACGACTGGAGCCGGCACGTCAAGGCGTCCCTGGCCGCCGGCCCGCGGGCGTTCTACGCACCGCAGGCCGGCTGACCGGGACCTCGCCGCGGAGGTCGCCCGACTAGGGCGTGTCTCCTAACCGCTGCCCCTCGGTGGCCTCACGATGGCAGCGTGTCGCGGATGGAGTCGTTGCCGGATCAGGCGTGGGCGGTGGTGGAGCCGTTGATGCCCGCCCCCTCGGGGAAG